>ERZ724513.164-NODE-164-length-29134-cov-20.573610_pt1 | contig 29134 bp, 26 predicted proteins | sample MGYA00376046_ERZ724513 | MGnify/ENA primary metagenome ERZ724513 (study PRJEB28724, sample SAMN07190883) | activated sludge metagenome | isolation source: activated sludge of sewage treatment plant in Hong Hong | place: Hong Kong | collected 2016-03-17 ...
CACTGCGCCGGCCTCGGGGAGAGGCCGATGCGTCAGTGAAGGAAAGGAAGTCGTGTACCATGAATATGTGTCCGAGTGATCCCTCCATCAGAAAACGAGTCCGTGTGATCGTCAGCCTCCTGGTCTTGTGTTCCGGCTGGCCTCTCTGGGCGGCAGAACCGGAAGCCGTGGACCCAGCAGAAGAGATTCCGGTGGTGAATGCGCCGGATGTCTTGATCTCGGCTACCCGCACGCCCACCTTCATGGGAAGCGTGAACCAAGCCGTGACCATTGTGTCGGAAGAGCAATTGCGGCAGCAACTGGCCGCCTCGCCAAGCCGGAGTATCACGCAGATTCTGACGAAACTGGTGCCTGGTCTGTCGCAGAACGACCAATCGATGGATTCCGGCACGTCCCTCAAGATCAGAGGACGGTCGATTGCGATCTTGATCGACGGCGTCCCGCAGCAGAGCAGCCCGACCACGGAATTGGACCTGGCCCACATCGATCCCAGTGCCATTGAGCGCATCGAAATCATTCGCGGTTCCACCGCCATCTATGGCAACGGCGCGATGGGGGGTCTCATCAATATCATTACGAAGCAGCCGGGCGAGGGCAAACCGAGCTTCTATACGGATGTGCAGGGGAGCGCATCGCTCACCCGCGTGTTACGCGGGCTCAGCGGGACCGTGGTGCAGGGCTTTCAGGGCAAGAAAGACTGGTTCGACTACAACCTTGTCGGCAGCTTCAGCCACCAAGGTGGAATGTTCGATGCGGAGGGCTCCCGGACCATGCCCGGCACCAACACGGTCGGCGGATTTGCCGACACCAAGAACTACAACATCATGAGCAAGTTCGGGGCGACCTTCGGCGACCACCGGTTTCAACTGACCTTCAACCGCAAGCAGTCCTGGCAGGATACGAACTATCTGGTGGATCCCAATGTGGACGCGTTGCCACGGACGTTTGCGCGCTACGTACCCGGCTTGTCGTCGGCCGACCAACCAAAGCTGACGAACACGCAAATCAGCGCCGACTACACCCACCCCCACCTGTTTCTCGACAGCCGCGTGCATTTGCAAGGGTACTACCGCACGCAGCAGACGCGGTTTCCAACTTTGGACAGCCGTCTGTTCGGCGGCACGGACGTGCTGCAAGGCTATAACCAAAGCGATGTGTTGGGAACCAGGCTCGACATCACCACGCCCATTCCGCTGTACGGGAAGCCGGAAATCGTGTGGGGCATGGACTTCTCCAGCCAACATGGCGCCCAGTCGTCGACGCTCTACGATCAGTCCGTCTTCGACGGGTCCGGTGGACGGGTATTCAGCAAGAACGGCGAGGTGGCCTCGTCTCCCTCGCGTGTCTTCAACAGCACCGCGGTGTTCGCGCAGGGAGAGTGGACTCCGCTCGCCGCGCTGGTTCTGCGCGGCGGCGTGCGGCATGAGCGTGTGAAGGTGTCCAGCAGCGATTTCACCGACAGCACCACGTTCTTGCCGGCCAGTTCGATCGACTTCGACACGACCGTGTTCAATGCGGGATTCGTGTACCACCTGCTGGACCCGCTGGATGTATTTTTCAACTTCAGCCAAGGCTTCAGCGTGCCGGTGGGGTCGATCGACAACGCGTTGGGCAACGTGCCGCCTGGTACCGCCATTTCGCTCCAGCGGTTGCAACCACAGCGGGTGAATAACTATGAACTCGGGTTGCGGGGAAAATGGAACAAGGTCCAGGCCTCGGTGTCCGGGTACATTTCGAAGTCGTCCTTGGGTCTGAACTTTGACCAGTTCACGAATTCTCTCCGGCGTGCGCCGCAAACCATCTACGGTGTGGAAGCCACACTCGATGTGCAGCCGATCGAACGGGTGCGCCTGGGCGGCACCTACACCTTCGTGGAAGGCGATCAGACCATTGCCTTCAACCCGGATGTCCGGGTGCCGTTGAACGGCTTCTCCATTGCGCCGCAGAAGATCACCGCCTACCTCGAACACCTGACGGTGCCGGAGTGGGAATGGCGCAACCGAGTTCAAGTGCTCTATTCCGGCAGCCGCTCGCGATCGCTGACGGCGTTCAACTCCGGGATCGATCCTACGGCCGATCCCTTCGGTCAGACGGAATACTTCCTGGTCGATCTGATCAGCACCGTCAAAGCAGGACCGGGCACGCTCCGGTTCGGGGTGGAGAATCTGTTGAACAAGCAGTACGCGACGCCGTTTAACCAGATTTCCTTCACCAACAGTTTCTACTTCGCCGGGCGTGGGACCACGGCCTCGATCGGCTATTCGATCTATTACTGATCCCACCAAGTTGGAGTGCACACCGGCCCGGCATGATTCCATGTCGGGCCGGTACCCGAGCGTGCGCTCGCCTGTAGCATCCGTGAGCAGCCGTTGCTGGACAAGATAGGGAATGGTTTCGTATGGTAAAGCGTCTTTTGATCGTTTCTCGTTCCCGGTGGCCACAATGCCGGTTTCTGCCTCACAGCATCATCGATTCAGCCTGGCGCCTCGCGCGGCGTTGGCGGTCGCCTGTCTGCTGATCGTCATCCGGCTGGTCGCCGGGTTTCTCTGCCACACTTGTTTCGTTGATTTTGAAAAGCCGGCTTCCCGGAGTTTTCATCTCCATGCCGGGGGAGACCAGGATCCCTGCCATCATGGCAGGGTTGAAGGTAGTCCGCTCACGAACTGGGCCTGTGCTGTCACCCAGGACGAAACGGCGTTCATTCTTCCGGAAATTCCACGTCTCCCTATCGTGGTCTCTGAATTTGTCCCGCTGGTGGTGCTGCTACTGTCCTATCGTACCTTGTTTGAGATTGTGGCCCACGGCCGCGGTCCCCCCGTTCCTCTCTCCTGATCACACGATTCATCCGTACGCAGTGGGCTTCATTCGCATGTGGGTCCGATTCAATCGGAGCTCGTGTCATGGATTGGGTCATGGCCCGTCCTCATCCACGTCGTTCGGTCGAACGACGTGGATGAGACCGTGGTGATGACACCGGTTGCGGCGCGTTTTCCAGAGGTGTGGTGCGCAGGATCATGAGTCACATGGGACATGAGACCGTCACATCCGCATCGGTGTTGATGCCAGACGCCTCCCGGCGCACTCGCCGACGCGCGTGGCGCGCTCTGTGGGTGCAGGTGCATTTGTATTTGGGGCTGTTCGTCGGAGCTCTGCTGGTGGTCTTCGGGGTGACGGGTAGCGTGCTCGTCTTCTTTCAGGAGATCGACGAGTGGCTGAATCCAACACTCCTGACGGTAGAGGTTCCGGCGCCAGGGCCGGATGAGTATCGGCCGGTGGGTGAGATCTTAGCGGCGGCGGAGCGGGCGGCGGCGCCGGGAAGCCGCATCACCCAGGTGTATGGCGCGCCGACTCGTGAACGTGTCGTGGCCGTGTATGTTGAGCAGCCCTCGACGGCCTGGCAGCGAATCTTTGTCGATCCCTATCGGGCCCGCGTGACAGGGGTGCGCAGCTACGGAGCTGGCGAGTGGGTCCCACGGTATTTCATGGATGCCGTCTTTTCGCTGCATTTTCAACTCTTGGCCGGTGTGAACGGCGTGACTCTTGCGGCGATTGTGGCGTGGCTCCTGATTCTCTCGTTGATCACGGGCGTGATCGTCTGGTGGCCTGTGAACGGCCAGTGGCGGCAGGCGTTGGTCATCAGGCGGCCGGCCACACCGTTCCGTCTCCTGTTTGATCTCCATAAGACGGTCGCGCTCTATCTCTGTCTTGCGATCGGGGCGATCTTGCTCTCGGGTGCCTATATGAACTGGGCAGATCCCATCGTCTGGGTGACACAGCTTATGTCTCCGGCAACACGCGGGCCCGCGGAGGCCCCTCATTCCACCCCGCTTGCCGGTGAGCATCCGATCAGCCCGGAGCAGGCGGTGGCGTTGGCGGCGGCTCGCTATCCGGAGGGCCGACTGAGGTCGATCTCCATGCCGGAAGATGCAACAGGCGTCTATCAGGTCGGACGGGAAAGCGTGCCGGGATTGAGCACGTTTTGGTCGGAACGGATCGTGAGCGTGGATCAATACAGTGGTGCGATTCTCGACGTGCGAGCCCCCGATACGAGGCGGAGCGCCGGCGAAACGTTTATCGATTGGCAATGGCCCCTGCATTCGGGGCAGGCGTTCGGGATGCCCGGCCGTCTGTTCGTGTGCGCCAGCGGCCTGGCCTGTCCGGTGATCTATGCCACCGGGTTCCTCATGTGGTGGCGTAGGCGGCGTAGGCGCGAGCGGCGGGCGGTTCTGCCGGCGTCATAGCTCGTTCTGTGGCCGACCGCAGCGCGAGTAGTATGTGAAGGGAGCGGCGCGACGCGCGGCCGTTCCATGGAGGAGGTATCGTGTCTAGTTATCAATCCCCCGATCGTCCCGAGCCTCGCAAGTCCGGCATTCACGACGCAGATTTGGACGGGTTGGCGATTCGTCGCCCCGCTCCCAGTGAGCCCTCGTCTGCCGGTCGGCGCCGGTGGATCTGGCTGACGCTGGCCGTCTTGTTGGTTGCGGCCGGATTGTCCTGGAGCGGCGCCTGGCTGCGGCCGGATCAACGGGTCGAGGTGGTTCCGGTGATTCGCATGCCGTCAGGGAGCGGGGCAGGCCTGGCGGCGACCGGGTATGTGGTCGCGCAGCGGCAGGCCTCGATTGCGTCCAAGGGCACCGGACGATTGATCTATTTCGGCGTCAACGTGGGCGATCGCGTGAAGGAGGGCCAACTGATCGCGCGGATCGAACACGACGACATGGATGCGCTCTATCGGCAGGCCTTGGCCCGGTTGGGTGTGGCGCGGGCGCAACTGGGTGCCGCCAAACCGGAGCTCGAAGAGGCGACGCTGAGTTTCGAGCGGGTGAGGACGCTCCTGGAGCAGTCGTTTGTCACCAAATCGGAGTACGACATGGCTTCGGCCCGTCTGCGTCGTGCCGCCGCTGCCGTGAAATCGGCTGAAGCGGCAGTGACCGCAGCGGAGGCGGAACGCCAAAACGCCACGGTCCAACTCGACAATACGAGCATCCATGCGCCGTTCGACGGGGTCATCGTGAAGAAACTGGCCGAGATCGGCGAGGTCGTGTCGCCGTTCACCGCCACCGTCCGTTCCGGCGGGTCCGTGGTGAACATGGTCGACCCCTTGTCCGTGACGGTCGATGCGGAGGTGTCGGAATCAATGATTCACCGCGTGCGGGCCGGCCAGCCGGCGGAGATTCAACTCGATTCGGTGCCGGGGTACCGATATCAGGGCGAAGTGCAGCAGGTGATGCCGATTGCTGATCGCGCCAAGGGGACGGTGCTCACGCGCATCCGATTTCGTGACCTCGATGATCGGGTGCGGCCTGAGCTGAGCGCGAAGGTCACGTTTGGTCCTGTTCCCGGGACGCCGACAGAGCCGGGGGAAGACTGGGGTGTGCCGTCCACCGCCGTGGTGACCCGCGAGGGGCGATCGGTGGTGCTCGTTGTGCGTGCGGGTATCGTGGCGGAAGCGGTGGTGCAGGTTGGGACCCCCGCGGCCGGGATGGTCTCCGTGCATGGACCCTTGTCGCAGACTGATGAAGTCATTGTCTCGCCGACCGACACCATGCGTTCCGGCAGCACGGTGTCGGTCATCCGTCGAGCTTCGTAACGAGTCCGCCCATGGTTGATCCGGTCGTCAGTCTCCAGAAAGTCACCAAGAGCTACAGTCGTGCCGGCACCGAGGTGTCGGTCCTGCAGGATTTGTCCTTCGACATTCCGGCCGGCACCTTTCTCGCGATCATGGGACCGTCCGGGTCCGGCAAGAGTACGTTGCTGAACGTGATGGCCGGGATCGATCGGCCGACGAGCGGATCGGTGGTGGTGGCCGGAACCAGGCTGGACGGCTTGTCGGAAGGCGAGATGGCGCGCTGGCGCGCGCGCCACATCGGGTATGTGTTTCAGACCTACAACCTCATTCCGGTGCTGACGGCGGCGGAGAATGTGGAATTGCCGCTGGCCCTGACGCATCTGACGCGGCGGGAGCGCGCCGACCATGTGAAGACCGCGCTACGGCTGGTCGGGCTGGGTGATCGCATGGATCACTATCCCCGGCAGTTATCCGGTGGCCAGGAGCAGCGGGTCGGCGTGGCGCGCGCCATCGTCAGCGATCCGACCATGATTCTCGCGGATGAGCCGACCGGCAACCTCGATCGCGAATCGGCCGACGACATCCTCACTCTCCTGGCCAGGTTGAACCGTGAATTGGGCAAGACCATCGTGATGGTCACCCACGATCCCCGTGCGGCCGAGCGGGCGCAGATGATCCGGCATCTCGAAAAGGGAGTGTTGGAGTTGCCGCCATGACACTGATCCGCTTGATGCTTCGGAACACGGTCCGGCGGCCGGTGCGTTTGGCGCTGACGGTCGGCGGCCTGGCGATGGTCGTGTTGGCCTTCGGGTTGTTGCGGCTCACGCTGGATGAATGGCACAGCGGCGTGAAGGCGGCGGCCAACAACCGCTTGATCACCGTCCATGCCATGTCCGATTCACTGCTACTGCCCTTGTCGTATCGAGAGCGCATAGCGGTGGTCCCTGGCGTGCAGGTGGTGCATTACGGCAACGTGTTTGGCGTCGAGTACCGGGATGCGAAGGAATCGTTCGGGGCGTTTGCGGAGCAGATGAGCACGTTCTTCGAGACGTACCCGGAAGTCATCCTGAACGAAGCGGATCGTCTGGCGTTTCTCAAGGATCGAGGCGGATGCCTCATCGGACAGAAACTTGCCGCCCGATTCGGCTGGAAGGTCGGTGACGTGATTCCGCTCAAGGGTACGTCTCATCCCGGCAACTGGGAGTTGACGGTACGCGGCATTTTCCGCAGCAGCAGCCCCGGCATCATGGGTGAAGGCGAACTGTATGTGCATTGGCAGTTTGCCAACGAGCGTCTGAGGACGGCGGCGCCGGATCGAGCCGACCAAGTGGGCTGGTACGTCGCTACGACGGCGCCGGGCGTGAATCCCCGCAGCGTGGTCGCCGCCATCGATGCCACCTTCGCCAACTCCTTCGCAGAAACCAGAACGGAGCGCGAACAGGCCTATATTGCCGGTTGGGTCGCGCGCTCGGGCGCGTTGCTCGATACGTTGGATTGGTTGTCCGGCGTGATGAACGGCATCGCGGCCCTGGTTCTGGTCAATGCGCTGGCGATGGCGGTGCGCGAGCGAACGAGGGAATACGGGGTGATGAAGACCCTGGGCTTCCAGCCGCGCCATTTGGTGGCGCTCGTCCTGGGGGAGTCGCTGCTGGTGGCGCTGGGCGGTGCCCTGGCCGGGTTGGGATTGTTATATCCCGCGGCGAGGCTCTATGCGGTCATGGTCGCCGGTGGAAAAACGGTGGGCGCGTACGAGATCACTTCAGAAACGATCTGGCTGTGTTTGGGTGTGATGGGGTTAGTTGGTCTGCTGGCCGCCCTCTGGCCCGCGGTGCGCCTCAGCCGCATGACGACGTTGGAAGGGTTGCGTCACAGGGGATAACATCGCGAGGTCGGCCCGTGTTGTGGAGTGCATACAGCCTGCGGAATCTCTGGGCGCGTCGCGTCACGACGCTGCTCACGCTGCTGGGCCTTGGGCTCGTCGTGTTCGTGTTCGTGGCCATTCTGATGCTGGCGCATGGCCTGGAGCGGACGATGGGCAGGACCGGGGATCCTGCCAACGCGATTGTGATGAGTAAGGGCGCGCTTTCCGAAATCGAAAGCAGCCTGTCGCGTGATCAGACCGGGGTACTGGCGGCGCAGCCGGAGATCGTCACCCTGGCAAACCATCAGGCTGCGGCGGTGCGGGAGATTGCTTTGCAACTCACTTTGCGCAAACAGGAAGGCGGAAGCCTGGCCAGCCTCTCATTGCGTGGCTCGTCGCCCGATGCCGTTGCGGTGCGTCCCCTGGTGCATATCGTTCAAGGACGCCTATGGCAGCCGGGCACGACGGAGGTCATTGTCGGCACCCAGGTGGCCAAGCAGTTTCCTGAAGCCCGTCTCTCTAAAACGCTGCGGTTCGGGCGGCGGGAGTGGACGGTAGTCGGGATATTCGAGTCGGAGGGCAGCGGGTTCGATTCCGAGGTCTGGGGCGATGCGGAGCAGATGATGGCCACGTTCCATCGGACGGTCTTCTCGTCGATGACCGTGCGGCTGGCCGATCCGACCGTGTTGTCCGCATTCAAGGCGCGACTGGAGCGTGATCCCCGGTTCAAAGTGTCCGTGAAGCGCGAGCCGGAATATTACGAAGGCAAGGCCGAGGGGCTGGCGAGACTGATTCGCGTAACCGGCTTATTCCTGACCGTGGTGTTCAGCGTTGGGGCCATGCTCGGGGCCGCGATGACCATGTCCGCTTCCGTCGCGCATCGCACGACGGAGATCGGCACACTTCGCACCTTAGGATTTACGCGCAGCCACATCCTGCAGGCCTTTCTGCTCGAGTCGATTCTACTGGGTCTGGCCGGGGGACTGCTGGGTGTGGCCGGTGCGGCCCTGCTCAATTCCGTGACGATCTCGACCGTGAACTGGGATACCGGCGCCGAGTTGGCCTTTGCCTTTCATCTCACCCCCGCGATGGTCGGCGAAGGACTATTGTTTGCCGCCGGCATGGGAGTCATCGGGGGCCTCGTGCCCGCCGCACGGGCGGCCCGCATCGAGATCGTCCACGCACTCGGACAACGGACGGTCTAAGTTCTGCTCGGGCTTTCCTCGATGAAGTTGTAGCAAGCGTGAGCATCCGTCGGTAGACAACTTCCGCGGAACGGCGTACTTGATAGGCCAGGTGAGAACTTTCAGACCATGAACCGACGAACCTCTCATACCGCTGTCGCCGGCCTCGCACTCGGAATCGTCTGCGTGTATATGGCGCTGGCTCTCGTGGCGCCGGGCTGCTCCTTTGCCCACGCCTCGCCGTCGGACGGTCATCATCAGCACTCCGATACCGACACCCATTCCACCCTCTGCTCCTGGGCCTGTCAGGCGACATCAGATGTCGGCCCGATTTCTCAGGGTGATGCGGGGACGGTCTGGGTGACGCAAACTCAGCCAGTGATCTCTTCTCCGCTCCTCCTGACCTCCGGGGATCCTTCGTCCCTGCATGCCCGTGCACCGCCGATCTCCGTGAGGGGATAGTTCGGGCGGGGCGCGCGTCGCGTTGTCTTCACAACATTGTTGAGAGTGGGGCCGTTCGGGTCGAAACCTGGAATGGGACCTCACCGCGTGAGCCGCTGCCATCGGGCGTTTGGCCCGAGCTATTCGCTCGATGCTTCTGCGTTCGAGGTCGGACTGCCCTCCACCTCGAACCTTCCGGCAGCGCAGGCGCCATCCCTGTGACCTCCGCTGCCGGCCCCCACGCGGGAAGTGCACGTGGTTGATAGGTATCGAGCATGGTGGACCCGGTGATCTCTGAAGGTTCGTGCCCCTTCCTGTCGCCGGGGCTGGAGCGGTTGTACTACCGCTCCACTCCACCGCCACGGTTTCGAGAGGTGTGTGATGGATCAGCCGCTCTTGCGGGTCAAAGATGTTGCGCAGTTGCTGCAAGTAAGCAAGTGGACGATCTATCGCTGGATCGACGAAGGACGGCTGGATGCCACAAAAATCGGGACCGGCAGTTTGCGCGTCTTTCGCCGCTCCGTGATGGCGCTGGTCGATGGTCAACGGACCGACCTGCGTCCGTCGGAATCTGTGCCGCACCTGAACGTGGTGCCGTTGACCGGGCGTCGATCGCCAAAACGGTAACTGCATCGTGACGGATCCTGAGGTTGTGCACCCTTCTTCAGGATCTGTCTCCCCGGGGTGAATGGGACGGCCTCCCCCTTCACCCCGGCCCCTCGGGGGTGGTGGCCGCGGGTACCGAATCAGAAACACGTGACGAGATGAATTGGAGTCGAGCGAGCGTAGGGAGGGAATCGACCATCATGGGCAATCGGATGAAGCAGCGGTGGTGTCGCCTGGGACTTGTCAGCCTGCTTGCGTGGACCCTGTTCGGAGGCATGCACGGGCTCGGCGCCGCGGAACCGGATGCGTGGAGGCAGCGCTTCGAGGCGGGGGTACAGGCTAGGGACGCGGCACACTATGCCGAGGCCGAGACCCTTCTGACGCAGGCATTGCGGGAGGCCGAGCAGGGTCGGGCCGATGACGCTCGAGTGGCGTTGGCCGCGAATCATCTGGGGTTGCTGTATCACGACCAGGGGCGGCTGACGGAGGCGGAATCACTTTATGCGCGGGCACTCGGCATTTGGGAAGCGCGGTTGGGCTCCGAGCACGAGGATGTGGCCGCGGCGTTGAACAATCTGGCTGAAATCGCCCATGCCAAGGGCGATTGGACGGAGGCGGAACCTCTGTACGAGCGGGTGTTGGCGATTGAACGCAAGACGCTGGGCGCGGCGCATCCCGACGTCGCGGTCAGCCTGAACAACCTGGCGGAGCTCTATCGCAAGCAAGGGCGGGAGACGGCCGCCGAATCGTCCTACCAGCTCGCGCTCACGCTGATGGAGCAGGCGCATGGGCCTGAGCATGTCGAACTGGGGCCGGTGCTCAATAACCTGGCCGCCTTGTACAAGGGGCGCGGGCTGTATGTGTGGGCGGAACCATTTTATGAACGAGCCTTGCAAGTGCGCCGGCTGCGCTTCGGCAGCGAGCATCCCGCCGTAGCGATGGGATTGAACAACGCCGCGTGTCTCTACCAGGCCGAAGGGTTGTATGCCGATGCGCAACGTTTGTTCGACGAGGCCCTCGAGATTGCCGAACGAGTGTCCGGTCCGCAGGCCTCCTTGACCGGCACGATCACCGGCAACATGGCGTTTCTCGCGGACGAGCAGGGGCTGTGGATGCAGGCGCAGCTCCTCTACCAGCGGGCGCTGGTCATTCAGCAGCAACAACTTGGGTTACACCATCCCACCGTCGGGTTGTTGGCGGACCGGTATGCACGGGTGCTCGATCTCTTGGGTCGGCCGGTGGAAGCGGGGTTATTTGCGGCGCGGGCTGCGTCGATTCGCGCACGAATGCAGTCCGAAGCGGTCAAGCATGGGGCAGGGCGTCGCCAGGGCCCGATGGTCGGTGAAATCCGGCGGTAACCGTCGAGATGATCAGAAAGGAAGGTGTGTCATGCCGGTGAGTCATGCAGTGACAGTGCCCTCTCGAATGGACATCGTCGGGATGCCGCTCGACGAGGCGGGACTGAATGTGGCGGTGGTGCGGTTGTTAGCGCTGGCGCTGGACATCAGCCAAGGGTGGTCGCCGGCTCCTCCGGCCGCCGGGCTGTTGATTCCCTTCGGGTATCGAGCCTGGCCGAGCCTGGCGTCGGTTGTCGAGTCGCGGGAGGGTGCGCAGCAGCTACGGTTCTACGTGTGCCCCAAGGCCTTGCTGACGACCGATTCCGAGTCTTTCCCGGTGGGGACGGTCTTCGTGGTGGAATCCCAGCCGTCCGGTGTGCCGGGACAGGGATCGTGTCCGTCGTTGTTTGTGATGGAAAAGTGTGCCGGTGTGAGCATGAGCAGTCGGGGATGCGGGCAGAGGGAGTCATGGATCTATGCGAGCTGGGATTCGACCGGCTCCCCCGCGACGACGGAACCAGGCCGTTGTGGGATTTGCCGATTGCCCTGGTTGCCCGCGGCCCATAGCTGATGATCGGTGGACGGGGCTCGACGGTTGGACTGCGCTGACCACGCAGTGAGCCCCGATGAGGGAAGCGTACGCCCATACGCTTCCCTCTCCCACCATCCTTTCGGTCTTCCCGCCACCGAATCCGGTCTGGCAGTCACTCAACAATCTGTGCCGAATGTTGTACAATGCGCCCCACGAAATCCGTCGGGCCACTAATTACTGGGGAGGAATGATGATGACTCGTCTACGCGTTGGAGTGGTGGTACTGTCGCTTTCTATGCTTGTGGTTGCTGCGCCGATGGGGTATGCATTAGCCGACGGCGGGCATGTGAAGGAAACCATCAAGCACGCTAAAGAGGGTGTGGAGCACGAGAAGGAAGCGATCAAGCACCTGGAGGAATCGGTCAAGGCCAGCAACGATCCCCATGCGAAGGAAGCTCTGGAGCATGCCAAGGAAGCCGTCAAGCATGCCGAGGAGTCCCTGGCGCATGCGGAGCAAGCGTCGAGCAACAAGGGAAAAGGAAAGAAATAAACCCTAGGCGATGTCGAGGGGGAGCGCCGGGACCATCGGCCCTCCCCCCTGAGGCCCTCGCCCTGCGCGCTCTCGCCCCCGTGCTGCTGCTCAGTCTCACGTGAGAGGTCCCCGGTCGGATCGGTCCCGAGCACGCTTCTTCTTGTCGACTTCAGCCTAGTCGATCGTGTAGCATCCGTGGGCATCCATGAGCGGGCGTCTGTAGACGGCCGGGCTTGCCGGGGCTATAACTCCTGACCCTAGGGAGGTAGCTCCATGCGGACACTCTTCATCGCCCTGCTGCAGGGACTGGTGCTGATCGGTGGAACGGCAGGGTGGGCGGCGGACGAGGCGCTTGAGTGGCTGTTACGGGCGCAGGCGTTCAATCGGGAGTTTGAGGGATTCGATTCGTACTACGTGAGGATCGAAGCCGATCACCCGCAGCCTGACGGGTCGCATGAAGTGCTGGCGGTGGCCAGCGGCAAATTTTTGGATAATACCAAGCGTATGAAAGTGTTATTTCTCATCATGGATGGTCACATCATCGGCGGTCAGGTGCTGGAAGGCCAGGGTCTTCCTCCGTGTCTGGCGCCGGAGCATCGTTCGTCTTCATCCCTTTAACCTGACAGGAGGTTGTGTATGTTGAGTCGGAGTGCAATCTTGTTTCTGGGTGCGTTGAGTCTGTTGTCGAGTGCAACGGGAGCTTGGGCATTGCAGGCCGGTGGCGTTGAGGTGGGTGACCTCCAGACCGGTTCCGTGGTGGGGCAGCCGTTCAAGGAATTGGAAGTGGACGCGGAGTTGTATGCGGTTGAAGTGGGCGGCCTCAAGGCCTGGTATCCACCGACGACCGTCATCGACTTCAAAATCCGTCCCGGCCGTCCGGTCCTGCTGAAGGTGACGAATAACACCTCCACGGACCGTGGTTTCCAGATGACGGACCCGATTAACGCAGCTTCCCCGTTTGTGCTGAAGGCGGAAGTGGTGCTCAAGGCGGGGGAGACCAAGTATATCGGTATCCCGACCAGCGACCTGTTCAACGCTACGCAGGGCAACACGCTGACCTATCGGGATCAGTTGAACCCGAAGCAGCCAGGCGGCCAGTTGATCATGATTAAGTAACTACCGAAGCCACTCGGTGGGAATAACGCCCCGTTCATCCGTTTGGATGGACGGGGCGTTGTCGTTCTGAACGAAAACATCGTGGGGCTTGTCTGGCACCAGGGCGCTGAGGCGTCGGTGTGGGTCGCACGGGGCGCGGCCGTCGGTCGATGGCCAGGGACCGGAACGTTACCAATAGTAGGGAAACCGCCCGTACGGTCCCCAGTAGGGATACCAGAATGGGCTGTAATAGGAATAGGGACGGTAACGGAACTGATCCGAGTCTTGTGAGGGAAGCCAGGTGCGGAAACTCTTGATCTCAATCAGCGGGTAGACGTAGTCGGTTTCGTCCAACGGCAGGGTCATCGAGCCGGTGAGTTCGCCGGTGATGGTGAGGAAGGTGCCCTGCGGCACGGTCGCCGGGTCGAGAAATTCACGTTGAATCGCCACGAACCGGCCTTGAGATTTCATCAAGTCCAGAGCCGGCTGCTGGGCGCTATTCAGCGGCAACTGAAGCACTTCCAGGCGCGTGCCGTCTTTCAGACGCCGGGCCGAGAGGACTTGCCCACCCAGCACCAGGGCCTGTCCCTTGAACGAGTCCGGTGTGGCTTTGATTTGTGAAAATTGGGGCGTCGAGGCAGCGCTGTCTTCTGTCTCGCGCTGGTCGGCGGAAGTCGCGCAGGCTGTCAGGATCACGGCGATCGAGAAAATCCCGAGCGCCTGTAGAAGTTTGTCCCGCATCATTGGCATTATATCAGACGCATAAGAGCGCGGGCATTGTTTATAATGCCGAATAGTCTATGGGATACCGGTTCATGTCTGAAAAAGGAGTGCAGCGTATGGCGAAGCGTCGTGTATGGAATAGTGGTCTGTTTATGGGGCTGGTGGCGATGGCGTTCTTCGGATTGACGGGCATCGCCCAGGCGGCGAAGCCGGAATTGAAGGGCAACTTTCAGGTGTTGAGCGACGAAAAATCGACCCACAAGCCGGGAAAAGTCCAGCTCGTGGAGTTCGCCGATTTCTATTGTCCGCATTGCCACCGATTCGACGGCGAAGGGCTGATGATTCTCGAGAAGGAATTCGGAAACAAAATCGAAGCGGTCATGGTGGGGTATCCTGTCATTCCCGGCAAGTTGCCGACGGCGTTCGATATGTATGAGCAGGCGAAGACCATGGGGAAGGGCAACGAAATGAAGCGCGCGCTCTTCCGAACCATCCACAAGGACAAGATCGGCATCATCGACAAGGCGATTCGCGAAGTCTTGATCCGCGAGGTCGGCCTGAACCCGGCGGCATTCGAAGAAGGACTGGCCAGTGCCAAACCGGCCAAGGCGTTCGAAGACGGGCGGAAATGGGGCGATCGCATCAAGATCCAGCAGACCCCGACCGTCTTGCTCGACGGCAACATCAAGGTCGAACAGATTGACCCCGAGAATTTGAAGGTTATTATCCAAAGCATTCTGGACGGCGACGGCAAAAAGTAGGAGTCGTCTCTCGTGAAGCGTCCCTGACCGGACCGTGATACGAACGACGAGATACGAGGTGCGGGATCATGGCGATTGATCCAGTCTGCGGCATGACGGTTGAGCCGGACCGGGCGGCGGGGCATGCGGACCACGAGGGCGAGATTTATTACTTCTGCAGCCTCTCCTGCCTCGACCGGTTTCGCGCCGCGCCGACGCAGTACGTAAAAAAGGCTGTCCCCGCCGGCGCCGCCGCTCAACAGTCTGGTCGCCGCTCGCTGCCGATGATGCAGCCGATGCCTGCTCAAGAGCCGGTCACGGGCGGCGAGCGGGATCCGGTTTGCGGCATGATGGTCCAGCCTGCCACGGCGGCCGGCTCTCACGTCCATGCACAGAAGACCTATTATTTCTGCTGCCAGGGGTGCCTCGAAAAATTCCGCGCCGATCCGGCTCGGTACCTTTCTCCAACCGCCGCGCCTTTGAGTCCGCCGCGCCAATTCGGAGGGAAAGCGCTTCCCATGATGGCGTCGGAACCACCGCCTCCGGCGCCGGGTGGATCGATCGATCCGGTTTGCGGGATGACGGTGGATCCACAGACGGCAGCCGGATCCTTCGCGTATCAAGGCACGACCTATTTCTTCTGCTGCCAGGGTTGTCTCACCAAATTTCGCGCCGATCCCGCACGCTATCTGGCTCCGGGTGCCGCCAAAGAAGCGATGTCGGCAATTCCGGCACCTCCCGGAACGAAGTATGTCTGCCCCATGTGCCCGGAAGTGTTGGAGGAGAAGCCGGTCCCTTGCCCGAAATGCGGCATGGCCTTGGAGCCGGATTCCGTACAACCGCTGCCGACCAAGACTGAATATGTCTGCCCGATGCACCCGGAGATCGTGCAGGCGGAGCCGGGATCCTGCCCGAAGTGCGGAATGGCGCTGGAATCACGGACGGTCACGGTTGAGGAAGAACTGAATCCGGAACTGGTCGATATGGCCCGGCGGTTCTGGGTCGGATTGGGCCCGGCAGCAATCGTATTCGTGCTGGCCATGTCGCACATGATCCCCGGCAATCCAATGCACCATGTGCTGTCGGATACTCAGTCGGCTTGGATACAGTGTGTGTTGAGCACGCCGGTAGTGCTCTGGGCCGGATGGCCGTTTTTTCAGCGTGGCTGGGCGTCGATCGTCCACCGCAGTCCGAACATGTTCACGCTGATTGCGATCGGGACCGGTACGGCCTATCTCTACAGCGTCGTCGCCACGTTACTCCCCTCGTGGATCCCGCAATCCTTCCACCTCGAGGGCGGCGCGGTGCCGGTGTATTTCGAGGCCGCCGCTGTGATCACGGTCTTGGTCCTTTTAGGCCAAGTGTTGGAACTGCGCGCCAGGAGTCGCACGACCGGCGCGATCAGGGCGTTGCTCGGCTTGGCGCCGAAGACGGCACGTATGTTGCGCGAAGACGGTCGCGAAGAGGATGTGCCGCTGGAGCAGGTACAGGTCGGCGACAGGCTGCGGGTGCGTCCGGGCGAACGGGTGCCGGTGGATGGAGTGATTCTCGAAGGCTCGACCTCAATCGACGAGTCCATGATTACCGGGGAATCCATCCCTGTCGAAAAGTCTGCCGGAGAGCGGGTGACCGGCGGCACGATCAACGGATCCGGCGGTGTCGTCATGCGAGCGGACCGCGTGGGAGCGGATACGCTGTTGTCCCATATCGTCCAGATGGTGGCCGAAGCCCAACGCAGTCGTGCGCCCATCCAGCGCACCGCGGACGTGGTGGCCGGGTATTTTGTTCCGATCGTTGTTGCCGTGGCCCTCGTCACCGGGTTGCTGTGGGCCTGGCTGGGACCGGAGCCGCGTCTGGCCCATGCCCTGTTGAACGCCGTGGCCGTGTTGATCATCGCCTGCCCCTGCGCGCTCGGGCTGGCGACGCCCATGTCGATCATGGTGGGAACCGGGCGCGGGGCTTCGGCGGGAGTGTTGTTTAAGAAGGCTGAGGCGCTGGAAACAATCGAAAAAATCACCACGCTGATATTCGATAAAACCGGCACGTTGACCGAAGGCAAGCCGAAGCTGCGCATGGTGAGTGCAATGGCGCCCTGGTCGGAGACGGACCTCTTGCGATTGGCCGCGTCGGTCGAACGGGGAAGCGAGCATCCGGTGGCGAATGCGATCGTCGGCGGGGCCGAAGCGCGAGGCATCGCGTTGGAGCCGGCGGTCGAGTTTGCCTCAAAGACGGGGAAGGGCGTCATGGCGACCGTCGGGACCAGGCGAGTGGCGGTGGGTACCATCGACTGGTTGCGGGAGTTGAACGTCGGCGACGAAAGTGCGCTCAACGCATTGGATGCCAATGCCGAATTGATGCGGCAGACAGGGCAGACCGTGATGCTGGTGGCGGTCGATGGCCACGCGATCGGCATCCTGGGTGTAGCCGATCCGATCAAGAGTTCCACGCCGGAGGCCCTCCGGTTGTTGAGACAGGCAGGTATTCGCCTGGTGATGGTCACCGGCGACCATGCCGTGACGGCGCAGGCGGTGGCTAAAGAACTGGAATTGGACGAGGTCAGGGCCGGGGTGAAACCGGACGAGAAGAGCCGGATCGTGCAAGAGTTTCAGCGGCAAGGTCAGGTTGTGGCCATGGCCGGAGACGGAATCAACGATGCGCCTGCCCTTGCCCAGGCGGATGTTGGCATCGCCATGGGAACCGGTACGGATGTGGCTATGGAAAACGCCGGGGTCACCCTCGTGAAAGGGGATTTGCGGGGCATCGTCCGGGCCTACCGCTTGAGCAAAGCGACGATGCGGAACATCCGCCAGAACCTCTTCTTTGCCTTTATGTACAATAGTATTGGTGTGCCGGTCGCGGCCGGGCTCTTCTATCCGTTGTTCGGTCTCCTGCTCAGTCCGATGATTGCCAGTGCCGCCATGACTTGTAGTTCGCTCTCGGTGATCTCCAACGCGCTCCGCCTCCGGCATACCGATTTGTGAGTTCTGCGTGTGCATCACCCCAGCGCGTGATAGGGTGGGGCCTGCCGTCTTGAGGATATTTCGCACCATGTCGTCACGGGGATCACAAGCGGGCCTGTTGGCTCTGGGCATCGTGGGTGCCCTGCTGGGCTGCTGGCTAGAGGTGACTGCGTCGGCGGCCGATCTGCCGACGCCGCGCATGTCGAAGGTGAGCACGAGCGGCGATCTGCAGGCCCAGGTGCGAGCCACCGCGGCCAAGGTCCTTCCGGCCGTCGTCAGTATTGCGTCTACCGTCATGGTCCACGATCAGGCGTTCAGTGATGAAGGTCTGCCCTTCGGGATGTTTAAGGATGTGCCGCCCCGCCGCCAATATGGGCAGGGGTCCGGCGTGATTGTCTCGTCGGACGGGTACATCATCACCAACAACCACGTGGTGGCCGATGCGGTGGATGTCGAAGTGATCCTGGCCGATCGGCGGCAATTCAAAGGCCGGGTCGTCGCCACCGATCCGAAGACGGATGTGGCCGTCGTGAAAATCAATGCCACGGGTCTTCCCACGGCAGCCTGGGGCGATTCCAGCGCACTCGCCGTCGGAGATTTTGTCCTAGCCATCGGGAATCCTCTCGGCTTGAGCCGCACGGTGACGTTCGGCATCGTCAGCGCGGTCGGACGTGCGGACGTAGGGGTCGCCGATGTAGAAGATTTCATTCAGACCGATGCGCCGATCAATCCGGGCAACTCGGGCGGAGCATTGGTAAACACGAATGGAGAGTTGGTCGGGATTAACACGGCCATCGCCAGTCCCACCGGCGGCAGCGTCGGTGTCGGCTTCGCGATTCCCAGCAACATGGCTAGAACCGCCATGCAGAGCCTCATCAAGACGGGCCGCGTTGTGCGCGGATTTCTTGGCGCCTCCACTCAGGATGTGACGCCGTTGTTGGCCAAGATTTTTCACCTGCCGGATGTGAAGGGATCAATCATCACCGATCTGCAGGCCAAAGGATCAGCCGAACGGGCGGGCTTAAAGCGCGGCGATGTGGTGGTGCGGTTCGACGGGCGCGATGTCATGGACAGCGGCCACCTGCGGAATCTCATGGCGGCGGCCGCCATCGGCAGCAAACACCGGGTCGAATTGCTCCGGGATGCCCGCTTGATGCAGGCCGAATTGACGGTGCAGGAAGCGCCGCGCGAGCGGCAGCGAAAGGCCCAAACGGCCGAGGTCGCCGGTCCTACGGCGCATCCCCTGTCCGGCGTGATCGTAGATGAAATCACTCCGGCGCTCGCGCGGCAAATGGATCTTCCTGCCAACACCGGCTTGGTCGTGACGGATATCGAAGACGGCAGCCTGGCGGAAGTGTCGGGACTGCAGCCCGGTGATGTGATTCTGGAGCTCAATCGACAATCCATCCCCAACTTCACCACGTTTCAACGGCTCGCCGAGCCGCTGCGCTCGACGGATCTTGCGCTCCTGCTTATCAACCGGCAGGGCAGCCTGCTCTACATTCCCATCCAAAGCGAATAGTCGGTTCCCGGCCGATCCGGTCTGTCCGTGAACCTCTATCGGTGGTTCTGCCAACCGCGGTGGCTGCGGTCTCACCCTTGTAGGAATGTGTAAAGAAATTGAGTTTTTATCCCAGTGAGACATACTAACTGCGTGTTGGGTCGGTGATTCCGAAACTTCATGGCGAAGAGGTGTGTCGTGAGGTCGATGAGAGCCGTGGGTTGTCTGCTGGTTGTGTGGTGGTGTTCGGCCTGTGCCCCGGATCCTGATCATGCTCCGTCGTATCTGGTCGGGGTGTGGGAAACGCGGACGGACGGCTACGTCGACCAGCATATGTTTATCGATCAGAGCCGAATCGGCTTCGGCACGAGTGCCCTGGCGGCGGACGGCTATGTGATTACGAAGATCGACGAAAGCCGAGAGGGCGACAAGACGCTGTTCGTCGTGTCGTATCAGGATGCCGAACAGGCCAAATTCCAGCTAGCCTTCTTTTATGACCCGGCTGGGGGCGGGCGGATCACGTTTAAGAATCAGGATCATCTGATTTGGACGAAAAGAGCGACAGCCACATGAGTCGGCCACGGTTTCGACGGCATTTCTTGTGGGATACGGTCCAACCACGGTTTCTAGGGCTGAGCTTTTGCTATGTCGTAGTGGTCATTGCGGCTGTGGCAGGGGCGCTCTTCGTGCCGTTGATGCTGGAACTTAACCACCTTTCGCTTTCTTCGGTCGAGGCGCAGCGGGTAGCCGATCAATTTGAATTATTGCACAGCCGGTTTTGGCCGGTGGTGGCGGTGGTGTCGCTCCTGCTCATCGTGCATGGGGTGTTCTTCTCGCATCGCATCGCGGGGCCGCTCTACCGCTTTCGCAGGATTTTTCAGTCCGTGGCGAGCGGCGATTTGACGGTGCGCACCTCGATCAGGAAGAGCGACTACTTGCATGTCGAAGCCCAGTGCCTGGGGGAGATGGTCGGCGCGTTACGGGAGAAGATCGGACAGATCGAGACGCATCATGCGCAGATGGCTCCGCAATTGGAGCGCCTGAAGGCGGCGGCTGCCCGTGGGGCATTGCGCGAGGTGGAGCAGGAGGCCGATCGGTTACGCGCCACCGTCGAACAACTGGCACAGGCGATGGAACCCTTTCAGACGAAATCGGAACCGGCTGAGCCGCATCCCTCGCCGCTGCCCACCGCCGCCGGATTCTAGCAGGGTGCGGAAATAGCCCGCCAGCGACGTTCTCGCGGCACTCAGAGGCTCACCGTACGGCACGAGTACGATTCGCCTCTTCGCTTGCTGCGGCCTTGCTGGACGGCCTTTTTGCGCATCCTGCGGGTTAGTGCCAAAACGACACGGCACAGGAACGCATGCGCAATAATCGCATTTTTTCGCAGGATTCTAGAATCGCCATGTATCACGTATCCGTCGATCGTCGTCAGCAGGGATTTACCATTGTCGAGTTGGCGATTGTGATGGTGATTGTCGGCGCATTGGCCGGATTGGCCGTGCCGACGTACCTGGGGTATTTGGACAAGGCTAGGCTTGCCCGCTGCATCGCGGAGATCCGCTACATCTCCCGCGCCGTCGATTCGTATCAAGCCTCCTACGACGTCTATCCTGGCACACTGGCTGAAGCAGGAGCAGGCGACATCATCGATCCCTGGGGCAATCCCTATGAGTACTTGAACATTGCGGCGTTGAGCCTGCCTGGCAACGGTGGCGGGAATGGCAATGGCGGAGGGAATGGCGGCGGTGGCGGGGCCGGCGGAAATGGGAATGGTAGCGGAGGCAGTGGGTCCAGTGGAAGCGGGAGCTCAACGACAACCACCACGCCCAGCAGTACCGGAAATGGCAATGGCGGAGGCAATGGAAAGAAGGGCGCGTGGCAGTGGATCTTGCCCGACGAAGCCTACGCGGCCGGCAACGGATCGGGTAATGCGAGCAAGGGGAAGCCGCGCAAAGACCGCTTCCTCCATCCCATCAATTCCGATTACGACCTGTACAGCATGGGCAAGGACGGGGAGAGTGTGGAACCGCTGACGGCCAAGAAAAGCCACGACGATGTCATCCGCGCGAATGACGGCAGCTTTGTCGGGCTAGCGGTCGAATTTTAGCGAGAACAAGCTACTGTGCAGATCGAATATGCCTTCCTTCGCAGTCGTGTCGCCCGCCGCGTGTTCTTCCTCTTCATCCTCTGTGCCCTGTTGCCTGTCGGCGCGTTGAGCGTGGTGTCGCTCACCGACGTGACCCGCCAGCTCACGCAGCAGGCCGAGCGTCGGGTGCAGCAAGAAAGTAAAGCCATGGGCATGGCTATTTATCAGCGCTTGCTTCTGCTTGAAGCAGGGTTGCAGGTGATTAGTAGTCAGGCTCAGACAATCCCGGTTCATCACGTCGGCGGCGTGATGTCGCCATCGCGCCTGTCGAACACGCCGGGATTTACCGGCGTGGCGCGAGTTTCTGAGGACGGAGCTGCAGAGCTGGTTCTCGGCGAGATGCGCTCCATCCCCTCCTTGTCCGAACCGCAATGGGCACTGCTGCGTCAGCAAAAGACACTGATGATGAATATCGATGACGCAGGCGTCAGGCGGCTCCTTTTTGCCCGCCTCCTCGACTTCACCAATCAGGCGGTTTTGGCTGAGATTGACCCTAGCTATCTATGGGATCTCGGCCGAAGCTTGGCGCCTCCCAAGGACATGTTTTTCTGTGTGTTCGGGAAACCGACAGTGATGCTGTTCTGCAGTCAGCCCCTTCCCGAAGAATTGCGAGAGCAGTGGGCGAGGAGAGGAGCACACGGCCGCCCATCCTTGTTTGAGTGGCGTGAAGGCGAGGACTCGTACATTTCTGGATCCTGGGAAATGTTGTTGCGGTCTGATTTTTCGACAGATCCATGGACGGTCGTGTTGAGTGAATCGCAACACGCAATGCTGGAGCTCTTGGGAAGTTTTCGCTCCCGATTTATCCTTGTCGTCGTGATTGCCCTTTCGTGTGCGGCCCTGCTGAGTGTGATTCAGATTCGAAAGTTCATGGTGCCGCTGGAACAACTCGGCGAGGGCACCAGGCGTGTCGCGGCGAGGAACTTCTCGCAGCCGGTTCGAATCGAAAGTGGCGACGAGTTCGAGCAGTTGGCCGTCTCATTTAATTCCATGGCGGGGCGATTGCACCAGCAGTTCGCCCAGTTAGCCACCATCCATGAGATCGATCGCTCGGTTCTGTCGGTGCTCGACCCTAGCCGTATCGTGGATACGGTCTTGGCACGCTTGCGCGAGGTGTCGCCCTGCGAAGGGGTTGCCGTGTTGCTGATGGATTCGGCCGGACCGACGCAGGGTTGGCTCTACGCCAGAACGGCGGCGAACAATAACCAGACGGCGATGACCGGTGTGTCCGTGGGTGAGGCGGAGCGTGCGATGCTTATCTCCCACGAAGGCGGCACAACGCTGATGGAAGCGGAAGGAGCCGGCGCGTTCACCGAATTGTGCGGTTCGGATATCGTGTCCCTGATGGTGCTGCCTCTGTTCCGCTCGCGAGACCTGCTGGGCGCCATCGCAATGAGTTACCGCAGCACGCCGGAGATGGATGCAGAGGAGAGGGAGCGATTGCGCCAATTGGCCGACCAGGTCGCGGTGGCATTGAGTAATGCGTCGGATTTGGCGGAGCGGAAGCGAGCGGAAACTTCGCTGCGTGAGAACCATGCCAAGCTGGAGCAAGCCCTGACCGACCTGCAGACCGCACAGCAACAGATGGTGCAGCAGGAACGCCTCCGCGCCTTAGGTCAAATGGCGAGCGGCATTGCGCACGATTTCAATAATACCCTCTCCCCCATTATGGGCTTCAGCGAACTCCTGCTCATTGCGCCGCAGATGTCAGCTGATCCGGCCCAACTGAAGGAATATTTGCAGACCATCAACATGGCGGCCAAGGATGCGGCGAAGGTCGTCAGCCGCCTGCGCGAGTTCTACCGGCCTCGCCTCGACGCGGACCTGGCCGGCATTGTGGATCTGAATCGACTGGTCGAGCAGAGTGTGAAGCTCAGCCAGCCGAAATGGAAGGATCAGGCCTTGGCGAATGGAGTGGCCATCGAGATCAAGACAGAATTGGACTCGGTGCCTCCGGTGGCCGGGCACGAATCGGAGTTGCGCGAAGTGTTGACCAATCTGGTGTTCAACGCCGTCGATGCCATGCCGAAGAGTGGCTCGATCACGCTGCGGACGAAGGCGGACGGCGAGTACGTTCGGCTGGAAGTTGCCGATACCGGCACAGGTATGACCGAAGACGTGCGCCAGCGTTGTCTCGAACCGTTTTTCTCCACCAAGGGCGAAAAAGGGTCCGGGCTCGGGTTGGCGATGGTGTATGGCATCATCAAACGGTTGCGGGGCACGATCGACATTACCAGCGCCGTCGGGATGGGAACGACGTTCAGCATTCGGTTGCCGATTCAATCTGAACAGGATGCGGGCAGCAAGCAGGACGGTCACAGCCTGGACGGTGTGCATCTTCAGATTTTGGTGGTCGACGATGATCCGTTGGTGGGCCGTGTCACCGGAGAATATCTGCGGGTGGCCGGCCATCAGGTGGAGGTGGTCACCAGCGCGGCTGACGCCATCAAGCGGTTCAACCCCGAGCGGGTACATCTTGTCGTGACCGATCACGGTATGCCGCACATGACAGGGCGGCAGCTGGCTGAAGTGATCAAGCAGGTGTCTCCGGAGACGCCGGTGGTGCTGCTGACCGGCGGAGACGAGATTGACGAGAAGGAGACCGCCTCGTCGGCCGTCGATGCCGAGCTGTGCAAGCCGCTGACCATGGCCGCGCTTCAGCACACACTGTCGACCCTCACCTTTCCCGGTGTGCGGCATGCGGAGAGCCGAAAAGAAATTGGTGATGCGGCCTGAGGGTGGTAGGCTCAGAGAAACACATTACGCTGGAGAAGGAGCGCGCGAGCGAGATGCAGGACCTTGATCTGAGCACCATCAAGCTTCTATTGGTCGACGACGAAGCCCATTGCACGAAATTGATGGAGGCCTTCCTGAAGCAGGCGGGCTTCAGTCGGGTTACGGTGACGAATGACCCTCGTCAGGCCGTGCCGCTGTTTCAGGAGGTCAAGCCGGATCTCGTGGCGCTCGATATGCGCATGCCGCACATGGATGGATTCGAGGTGATGCGGCAGCTGAGACAAGTGATTCCAGCCGGGGACTATGTGCCGATTCTCATCGTAACCGGCGAGCTGGATACGCCCACCAAACACAAGGCGCTGGCCGAAGGCGCCAACGATTTTCTGAACAAGCCGGTGGATGCCACGGAAGTGGTCCTTCGGATCAAGAATCATCTGGAGACTCGGCGTCTGCATCAACAGATTCGGATGCACAATGAACATCTGGAGGCGCAAGTCCGGTTGCGCACCAAAGTCGTTGAACAGACGCAGCTGGACTTGTTGAATCGTCTGGTGCTGGCGTCCGAGTATCGCTATGACCCGACCGGGGCGCACGCGTGGCGTGTCGGGCGGCTGGCGATGTTATTGGCCGAGACGAAGGGGCTGCCGGAAGATCAGGTGGAGTTGATCAAGAAAACCGCCCCGTTGCACGATGTGGGACGGATCGGTGTGCGCGATGCGATTATCTTAAAAGAGGGCGCCTACGAACCGGCCGAATGGGAAGCGATGAAAATGCACACGAAGATCGGTTCGAAGATCTTGTCGGACAGTCGATCACCCCTTCTGATGATGGCGAGAGAAATCGCCTTGACCCACCATGAGCGCTGGGATGGGAAGGGCTATCATGGCCTGAAGGGCGCACAGACGCCTTTGTCCGGACGTCTCGTCGCGCTGGTGGATGCCTTCGATGTGATGACTCACGCCTGTTCGTACAAAGCCGCGTTGAGCCTCAGTGATGCCAGGGCGGAAATCGAACGACATGCCGGAACCCAGTTTGATCCGGAGTTGAGCGCCCTGCTCGTCATGCTCATCGATCGTGATGGTGAGTCGTTGCTGGCCGATGCAACGGCTGTGCAGTTGTTTGCGTAACGCCTCCCGCGCGCGTGTGCTCTCCCGTCACTCCATTCCCACGTGAAGTCGTTCTCCGCACGTCAGGTTCGGGTTGACACCGTTCAGTCGGCTCTTGTACTCTCCGTGGCACGAAAATATAAAACATGCTACCTGCTGAGGCCTTATGACGAAGCTGGCACGATTCGGTGTGTCCCTGGATCAAGACTTACTGGCCGAATTCGATCGTCTGATCGAACGGCGTTCGTATACCAATCGTTCCGAGGCCATTCGCGACCTGATTCGGGACAGCCTGGTCGGTCAGGAATGGAACGAGAATAAGGACACGGTGGCGACGATTACGTTTGTCTACGATCATCATGTGCCGGATCTCGCCAGAAAGCTCGTCCATATTCAGCATGACTTTCAAGGGCACATCATGGCCGGGATGCATGTGCACCTGGACCATGACCATTGCCTTGAGGTGCTCGTGGCGCGGGGCAAGGGCGCCGCCATCCGCAAAGTCGCCGACGCGTTGCTCAGCGTCAAAGGCGTCAAGCACGGCAAACTGACGATGACGACGACCGGCAAAGGCCTGCGGTGAGTCGTCGGTGACGGGTGCGCTTCACTCCCTCATCGTCGCGCTCGGGATTGTCCTTTGGACGGCGCCGCTTGGCGCCCACGACCCGGACGCGTTGGAGCTTGAGGTGTCGGAGATCGAGGTTGTTGCCGATCGGCCTGTAGCGGCGTCTTCCCAGCAATTCATTCCCGACAACGAGTATCTGATGCAGCCGCAAGGGCGACCGGCCCAAGTGTTGCGGCTGATTCCCGGATTTATCGCAGTGGAGCATTCGGGCGGAGCCGGAAAGGCCGACCAGTATTTCCTACGTGGATTCGACGCCGACCACGGAACCGACGTCGCATTCTTTGCCGATGGGATGCCGATCAATTTTCGCAGCCATGCCCACGGCCAGGGCTATACCGACCTCAATTTCATCATTCCCGAAACCATCGAAGGCGTGGAGGTCTACAAAGGCGCCTACCTGCCGGAGTACGGCGACTTCGCCACGGCGGGCGCGGTCAACTTTCGCACGCGGGAAGTGGTGAAAGAAGGCCTCGTCCAGTCTGCCGGGGGGCAGTTCAACACCCAGCGCCATCTCCTGATGTTCTCGCCGACCAAGGAGACGGTGCGAACACTCTTCGCGGCTGAGGGCTACTACACCGATGGGCCGTTTCAGAGCGACAACCGGTATGTCCGGGGGAACCTGTTGGGCAAGGCGACGATGAACCCGCTCGGGCGTGATGAGTTGGTCATCACCGGCACGTTTCAGAAGTCGCAGTGGAACGGCTCCGGTGAGATTCCATTGCGGGCCGTGCACGATGCATCGCTCGACCGGTTCGGGTCCATCGATCCGAGTGAGGGAGGGAAGACGCTCCGCAGCACCGGACGGATCAACTACCACTACGACCTGCCGTCGGGTGGCCGCTTCTTCGCCAATGCCTATGCCCAGTACTACCGGTTCGATCTGTTCACCAATTTCACGTTCTTTCTCACTGATCCGGTCAACGGAGACGGGTTTCAGCAGTCGGATCGGCGCATAGTCTATGGCGGCGACCTGGGCTACCGTCACAGCGGCCATTTCTTCGACATGGATGCCGTGGCAACGGTTGGGGTACAGGCGAGGATCGACGCTATCCATGCGCGCTTGGGGCCGCAAGTGAAGCGGGCCCCGCTGGGGACGACCGTGGACAGCAACATTGACGAAGCCTCGTATGCACCCTTCCTCAAATTGGAACTGCAGCCGACTCCATGGCTGCGACTGGCCGGAGGTGTCCGCACGGAGCTGTTTACCTTCGACGTGCGAAACCGCTGTGAGACCTGCACGGATCAACCGGCCGGCAATACCAGCTCGGGGCTCGTGCTGCCGAAGATGAACGTCATCCTGGGGCCCTGGTTCAAGACGGAATTTTTTGCCAACTACGGCGAGGGCTACCATAGCAACGACGCCCGCTCCGCTGTGGTTCAGGTCGCGTCACCCTTGGCGCGGGCGAGGAACTATGAAGTCGGGATCCGGTCGAAACCCTGGGGTTCAGATGGAGTCGAATTGATCGCGACCTTGTGGGCGTTGGACTTAAAGCAGGAACTCGTCTTTGTGGGAGACGAGGGGACGACGGAAATACGTGGCGCGTCACGCAGACGCGGGATGGAAGTTTCCGCGCGTGGGCAGCTCTGGGGGCCGCTGTATTTCAACGGCAGCGTGACGTGGACCAAGGCGGAATTCACGAACGGGGATGCGATTCCGCTGGCCCCCGAAGTGACGGCCTATGGAGCCTTGCTGTTGCGATGGCCCGAAGGGCTGACCTCGCAGATCCAGGCGACATATCTCGGCGTCCGGCCCCTGGTCGAAGATCGCAGTGCGAAGGCGCCATCCTGGACTACATTCGACTTGTCGGAGCGGTACCAGCTTCCGGTGACGCTACCGCACGGTCGGTTGGAAGCGTTTCTCTTTGTACAGAATCTGTTCAATACGAAATGGGAACAGGCGACATTCTTTTTCGATTCGCGCCTACGAAACGAAGTGGCCGGTGTGGCCGACACGCATTTCGTGCCGGGGAGTCCGCGGTTTGTGATGGCCGGCCTCGCCTGGTACTTCTGACAGGCTGCTGAAAATGACCGCCAGCTTCGTTCTCACCTCGGCATCATCCTCAACGTAGTCAAAGGGCTACGCCTCCGGTGCTGCCATCGGCTGCGGCGGTGCCTCCATTGATTGAACCTATGGATGGTCGCCATGTACATTTGAGTTTGTCCGGTTACCGTAGGTTGAAGCGGCCATGATCCTTCCTCGTGACTATTTTGATCGTCCCACCCTCGATGTGGCCCGTTCGCTGGTTGGGAAATATCTTGTGCGTGAACAGGGCGGCAGACTCATCGCTGGACGCGTCATCGAGGTCGAGGCGTATATTGGGCAAGAGGACAAGGCCTGCCATGCGTCGAAGGGGAGGACGGCGCGGACGGATGTGCTGTTCGGTCCTCCTGGACATGCCTATGTGTATCTGTGCTATGGCATGTATGAAATGTTGAACGTGGTGACGGAGCAGGAAGGGTTTCCGGCAGCGATTCTTCTACGAGCCGTGGAATGCGAGGGACGGTTAATCGATGGCCCTGGGCGGCTGACCCGTGCGTTCGATATCGACCGCCGCTTGAATCGTTGCGATCTGACGCTTGGCGAGTCCCTCTGGTTTGAGGATCGCGACGAGGTCGTGCCAACAGGCCTGTTGGCCACCCATCCGCGTATCGGTGTGGGTTATGCCGGGGAGTGGGCTCACAAGCCTTGGCGGTTTCGTCTCACGACTGAAACAGCGAAGCCTCGCCGCACCGCTGCCAGACTCTCTGCCCGCAAGAAATAAAAAAGGGGAAGCCGGTGTACAGCTTCCCCTTGGTAGAACGGAGTCTCGGAATCGAGAATTAGTCGATCTTGCGCTCGCCGGTGATCTTGGTCGCGGAGGTCACGGGGGGCTCGATCTTGATCTGCGGACCCTGCACGTTCGGCAGGCGGCCTGCGCCCTGGCCTTCGGTGATTCGCGCATTGTCCGTCTTGGTCAACTTTTGTTCCGGATGTTTGGAAGATGACTCGGCGGATTTGAGTAGAGTGGACTCCCCGCGTGCATCCTTCTGCCCAGGATCATTGGCCGTCGGCTGTCCGTTCACCGGGCTGCCGTCGTTCTTCATGGGATAACCTTCGTGCTTCGGCAACAGCGCCGGGTTTGCGGAGGCCATCGAACACAGAAACAGTACACCTGCAAGGGTCGCGACGCTGCCGATCACGAGTTTCATACCCCTACTCCTTTGAAAGAATGTGAAAGTATGGTGGTCGAGTATATAGACGTTAAAAGCCTTAAGAGTGCCGGAATATTAGCTGCCTGAAGAAGCCGTGTCAAGAATAAAGGGGGGGCGGTGAGTCTGGGGTGCCTGCGTTGCTCGCACAACGCGCGGCCTGAGAAGGCTTTTGTTGGATGCGCGCAGTCGCAGGCTCCCGTCGCCCGTCCTTAGGAATGTGGAGTGTGATGGCATGCTTGGCGGAG
>ERZ724513.166-NODE-166-length-28828-cov-5.822542_pt1 | contig 28828 bp, 21 predicted proteins | sample MGYA00376046_ERZ724513 | MGnify/ENA primary metagenome ERZ724513 (study PRJEB28724, sample SAMN07190883) | activated sludge metagenome | isolation source: activated sludge of sewage treatment plant in Hong Hong | place: Hong Kong | collected 2016-03-17 ...
CCGGTCGACCGGGACGAGCCCGCCGGCGCGCTCCTCCACGTCGAGCGCGGCGTCGTCATCCGCTCCGGGCAGCTCACCGACGACGTTGTGGCTGACGAACGGTTCGGCCGTCGACTCGATCGTGAGCCTGATCCGCACCGGACCGACCGCGAGCTGCTCGTCGAGCCACTCGCCGTCGCTGCCCCGCACCCACACCCCCGGGATGGCCCCGGACTCGCCGGTGTAGGGCACGAAGTAGTCGATCGAGTCACCCGGGTAGTCGCGCAGCGATCCCACGAAGGCGACGGCGCCGGCCTCCTCCACCCGATGGGTGACCTCCTGCACCAGCGCGGTGAACGGGAGCAGGTGCATCTCGCCGTCGAAGGTCCCGTCGGGATCGTGGATGCGTGCGGTGGTGTCGGCCGGGGCGCTGCCGGCTCCGGCGAAGGTCGCGGGTGGTGCTTCGAGCAGCGGAGCGTGCACCAGGGCCGCCCCGCCGGCGACGTCGTCGGGGTCCTCGCTCCGGTACGCGACCAGCTCGACCTCGATCTCCTCGACCGGCCGGCCGTACGGCAAGGGGAACGCGTCGAGGTCCCGCTCCCCGCCGTCGGAGGTGGTGACCCTCAACGAGCATCGCCGGGGCTCCCATCGGATCACCTCGGCGGGTTCCAGGCGCACCGACTCCAGGCCGAAGGCGCGGAAACGATCGGCGATGAAGGTCTCGGCCCAGATGTCGGCGTCGTAGCCGGGACGGCGGATGCCGCGGTCGAAGACCTCCTGGATCCATCCGAGGATCCGCCCTGCGTCGGGGATCGCGTCGGCGTCGAGTCCGTCGGGCAGCGCTGCGGTCGTCATGGCCGGACGGTACCAAGCCCCACCCACCGACGACCGGGCGGACCCCAGGACCCAGTGGCGATGCTCCGCTGATCGTCCACGTTCACTCACCTTTCGGTGCCAGCCCTTCACCGATTGGCGAATGTTACGCTCCGGCTCGCCATGCTCTTGAGTTAGATCGTTCACTTCCAAGGACCACAGGACGCCCTCATGACCATCGCCCCCGATCTCCGACCCGACTCCACCGACGCGGACGAGGTCGACCTGTTGGACCTCGACCGCTGGGCCGCCGAGGGACCGCCCCACGACTGGTTCGCGCGCAAGCGTGCCGAGTCGCCGGTGTGGCGACACCCCGGACCCGACGGCACCCGGGGGTTCTGGGTCGTGTCGGACCACGAGCACGTCACCGCCCTGGGTCGCTGCCCGCACGTGATGTCCTCCGACGAGGACAACGGCGGCATCGTCGGCCTCGGACCCGGCGACGAGCTCCAGGCGGCGTTCGACGCGTCGAACGCCGAGCTGGCGGCCATCGGCCTGCACGACAACGACGCCAAGATGCTGCTGAGCCTGGACCCGCCCGAGCACACCCAGAACCGCAAGGTGCTCAACCGCGAGTTCACCCCCGGCGCCATCGGGTCGCTCGAACCCGCCGTGCGCGAGCTCGCCGGAACTCTGCTCGACGCGGTGGACCGGGCCCGGGGCGACGGCGACGACGTCGTCGACTTCACCACCGAGGTGGCCATGCCCCTGCCCATGCAGGTGATCGGCGACCTCCTCGGCGCACCGCGCCACACCCACCGGGACCTGCTCCGGTGGAGCAACGAGGCGGTGACGGGCACCGACCCCGAGTACCTGTCGCCGGGCGGGTCCCAACTCGCGGCGGCTGCGCAGCTGGCCCAGCTGTTCACCACCATGCAGATCGAGCGGCAGTCCGAGCCCACCGACGACCTGGTGTCGAAGTTGATCGCCGCCGAGATCGACGGCGAGCCCCTCTCGCAGCTGCGCTTCATCATGTACCTGCTCCTGCTGGTCACGGCCGGCAACGAGACCACCCGCAACGCCATGAGCCACGGCGTGTGGGCGTTCGCCGAGCACTCCGAGCAGTGGGACCGCCTCCGCGAGGACCCGTCCTTGCTGTCCGGCGCGGTCGAAGAGGTCCTGCGCTGGGCCAGCCCGCTGCTCTACTTCCGCCGCAACGCGGTGGAGGACGTCGAGGTGGCCGGGCAGCTCGTCCGAGCCGGCGACATCGTCAGCCTCTGGTACATCTCGGCCAACCGCGACGAGTCGGTGTTCGCCGACCCGTTCACGTTCGACATCGGCCGCTCCCCCAACCACCACGTCGCGTTCGGCGGCGGCGGTCCGCACTTCTGCCTGGGGGCCAGCCTGGCGCGGCTCGAGCTACGGGTCCTGTTCGAGTCGATGCTCGAGCGCTACTCCCGCATCGAGCTGGCAGGCCCGCCCGACCGGCTGCGCGGCAACTTCCTGCACGGGGTCAAGCACCTGCCGGTCCGCCTGCGCTCGTAGGGATGGAGGCGACGCACGCTCGACGTCCCGCGGACCGACGCGACCAGATCCTGGACGCGGCGGCCGAGGCGTTCGGCCGTCGCGGCTTCGACGGGGTGACCGTCGCCGAGCTGGCCGAGTCCGTCGGCGTCACCGCACCGGCCCTGTACCGGCACTTCGGAGCGAAGGACCAGATCCTCTCCGCGGTCACCACCGGGACCCTCGATCGCCTGGTCGCCGTCGCCGAGTCCCACGTCGGTCCCCTCGACGGTGTCGACGGTGTCGACGGTGTCGACGGTGTCGACGGACTGGACCAGCTGACCCGGGACCTGACCACCGAGGTGCTCGACCGGCCCTGGCAGGTGGTGGCCTACCTCCGGGAACGGCACCGTTGGGCTGCTGACACCACCCGACCCACCCAGCGGGAGGTCGAGCTGTTCGGCGCCGTCGACCAGGTCCTCGATCGGGCGGTGGCCGGCCTCACCGCCAGCGATCGCCGGTGTCGGATGGTCGCCATGGTCGGCGTGCTGCGCGGCGTCGCCGAGCGTGCCCCCCGACTGAGCCGACCCGCCGCGGACGCCTTCATCGCCGACGCCATCACCGCGGTGCTGCGCGCCGCCCCGGTCCATGCGCTCGCCCCGGGTCGGCTCCACCCCTCGCACCCCGAGACCTGGCGCCTGCCCCCGTCACCACGCGAGCGCATCCTCGCCGCCGCCCTCCCCCTGTTCCGCTCCCGGGGGTTCGACGGGGTGGGCATCGGCGAGATCGGCGACCACGCCGGAGTCGGCGCCAGCAACGTCTCCCGCTACTTCGGCTCCAAGCAGGAGGTTCTGGTCGACATCTACGACCGCGTCGGAGCCCGGGTGGAGGTCGCCGTGGATGACGCCGTCGCTTCCGCGTCGGACGCCGACCACGCGCTCCAGAACCTGCTCGAGGCCTACACCGAGGTCGCCTTCGGTGCCGCGGACCTGGTGGTGGTCGTGAGCGAGAACCGCGGGGCGCTGCCGCGGAGCGAGATCGCCCGCCTCCGGCGGCGGGACCGCCGGGTCGCCGACATCTGGCGGGGGGTCATCGCCGCGCTGCGACCCGAGCTCCGGCCCGCCGAGACCACCACGGTCGTCGCCGGTGTCATCGCCCTGGTCAACAGCTTCCCCCGCCACGAACCCGACGCTCTGCCCGACCCGTCAGCGGTCGTGCCCCTGGCCCGCGCCTTCGTCGGAGCCGCGTGGGCCGGGCCGGACGGGCCCTCGCCGGGACTCAGGCCTCGAGGGTGGCGCGGACCTGGGCCAACCGGTCAGCGACGATCGTGCAGTTGACCCAGCGGCCGACCTTCTCCTTGGTGATCAGCCCCGCGTCGGCCAGCACCGACAGGTGGTGCGAGACGGTGGGCTGGCTCTTGCCGACCGGCTCCTCGAGATCGCAGCTGCACGCCGTGGCGTTCGGAGCGGCGGCGATCAGCGACAGCAGCTGCAACCGGACCGGATCGGCCAGCGCCTTGAACTCTGCGGCGAGCTCGACCGCGTCGGTGGGGTCGAGGGGCTCGGCGAGCAGCGCTGGACAGCACTCGGCCGTCTCATCTGACCGAACGGTGAGGGGCCTGGTGCTCGTCGCCATGGTCGACTCCCGGATTCCGATGACTCCTGGTGCCACAGATGGCACCAGGAGTCATGGAAATCGAACCGGACCTACGCCGCGTCGGCGGGGGCGTTCAGGAGGATGTCGATGCCCTGGTAGTTGCTCGACAGGGTCTTCCCGTCCGGCGACAGATAACCCTGCAGCGGAACGTTGTTGAAGGTCATGTTGACGACCTCGCAGCTCACGGTTCCCGAGAAGCCCTGCACGCCGTAGCCCAGCGAGGTGAGATCGATCGTCCCGTAGAACAACGAGCCGGACACCGACACGTCGGCCGACAGGTTCATCGGCCCGGTCCAGATTCCGGGTCGCATGGGCGGGCACGGGATGATCGCGATGCTCCGCTGGACACGGGGTGACGGATCGTGGGTGGCGTCACCGGGCTGATCGGCGTTGAGAACGCAGGTGCCCAGCGAGTTGAAGCTGACGACGCCGCCCACGAACGTGCATCCGGTGCTCGACGCATCGAGCGTGATCGTGACCGGCATGCCCGAGGTGTCGGTCGCGGTCGGCGTGAAGGTACGCCCGATGTACGAGAACGACGGAGCGTTGAAGATGATCCCGCGGTACGGCGGCGGTTCGGGTGCGCACGAGGCGAGGAGGCCGATGGCCCCCAGCACCAGCAGCGGTGCACCGAGAAGGCGGACACGTGACGACTTCGACATTGGATTCCCCCTACGGCCAGGTGCGCTCAACGTAGCAGTCGACGAGGTGGCGGACGGGGTGAAACGTGAACATCCCTCAGTCCCCGTCGGCCGCCGCACCGACGAGGTCGCGTGCACCCCGCAGTAGCGTCACCTCCGATGGCCGCGGCGCTCCCCCTCCAGGTCGACATCGAGGTCGAGCAGGGTGTCAGCGTCTTCGGTGGACCCGGGGCGACCGCCGTCGCCGTCCTGTTGCTCCTGATCATCGCGGTGTCGTTGTGGCGAGTGTTCACCAAGATGGGCCAACCCGGCTGGACCGGTGCGGTGCCCATCGTGAACTTCGTCTCGATCGCGGCGCTTGCCGGCCGGCCGTGGTGGATCGGGCTGCTGCCCATCGTCCCGTGCATCGGACTGGTCGCTGTCGTCCTTCTGTGCCGTGACCTGGCCCGGATGTTCGGCCGCGGCGTTCTGTTCACCATCGGCCTGGTGCTGCTGCCCTTCGTGTTCCTTCCGATCCTGGCGTTCTCCCCTCGGGAGCACTACCAGGGTCCGACGGTGCGGGTGTTCGGATGACCGGCAAACGCCGGGCCGGCTCCCGGACGTGGCTGCGCTGGGCCGGAGTGCTGGCCGTCGCTCTGATCGGAGCCGGAATCGGAGCGTCCCTCCTCGGACGGACGACGGTGAGCACGCCGGTGGGAGATGTGGAGCTGACCAGCCGACCGGCGCTGCGAGGTGGGGCCACGCTGAGCCTGGCCCCGCTGGGATCGGTCGACCTGCCGAGCGCCGGGCCGATGCGCCTGCAGGCACGGCTGGTCGCGTTGGACGACGAGCTGCTGGTGCGCGCCGGCCGTGGACTCGCCCGCGGTGAGCAGCCGGTCCCCGCGAGCGAAGCCGCTCGGATCGAGGACGAGGTCGCGTCCCAGATCGTCGACTCCGTCGGTCCCCTCGCGCTCCGAACCGTCGCAGGAGGCCTCATCGGAGCCGCTCTGCTGACCCTCCTGGTCTACCGCGCTCGACGGCAGGCGATCGTCGGAGCCGCCGTCGGAGCGGTGAGCGTCGTGGCGCTGTGCACCGTGGCCTTCACGAGCATCCCCGACGGCGTGGACGATGCTCAGGTCAACGGGGCGATCGGCCTGCTCCCCCAGGCCGATCCGGGTCTCATCGAAGGTGCCGAAGGGGTGCAGGACTACATCGGCAAGACCTTCCGCAACATCGAGGGCCTCTACACGGGCTACGTCCGGTCCGTCGCCGCCGGGCGGATCGCCCGGACCTCGGACCGGGTGATCGCGGTGAGCGGCGCCCCCTCCGAGGACGCGATGCGTCGCGTGGCGGTGCTCGCCGACAGCCAGGGTGCCAAGGGCGTCCTGTGGATCGTGACCGACCGGCCCGGCGCAGGATCAGAGGCAGGATCCGATGCCGAGCCCGGCGACGAACCCGACGAGAGCTCCGAGCCCGACGAGAGCTCGGGGCCCGACGCCGAGGGCGGTGCCGGTCTCCCGACCGCTCTGGGCTCCGGTTCCGAGGTGCCCGTCGTGTTCATCAGGCCGGACACCGCTGCGGGCTTCCAGTTCCTGGATCGCTTCCCGGTGCTGGTGCTGGGCTCCGACGGCACCCTTCCGGCCGGGTCGACATCCGGGTCGCTCGACGATGCCGCGCTCGTCGTCGACCCGAAAGGATCCGAGGTGCCCTCCGACATCTCGCGACCCGGCGTGAGCACCGGGAAGCGCCCCTCGGCCCGCGGGGCCGGGCTGAGCGACGCGTCCGGAACGGTCCGGGTCACGACGGGCACGATCGACGACGATCGCCTGGAGGCGGTGGTGATCAGCTACGGCCGCAACGGCCCCGACATCGTCCAGGCCCAGCTCGTCACCGTCGCGAACGGCGACATCGCCGTGACCAGGGTGCTGCGATGAACGACGACCCGACGCCTGGTGCCGACGTGCCGGCCGACCCGCTGATCCCCCGCTCCGCCCTGCGTTCCGCGGCGCTCACCGCCGTGCTCGCGCTCGTCGGGGCCACCGTCGCGCTGTGGCTGATCGGACCGGTCCGGGTCGCGGTCGGACCGGTGACCACCGGCGTGTCGGTGACGCCCGCACTCGGCGGCCCGGTCACCCTCGACCTCGCGCCGCTCGGGCAGGTGGAGATCGCACCCACCTACGCCCCGATCCGGCTCCGGGCCGAGGTGGCGGACCTCGACCCCGCCGCGGTCAGCGACGTCGTCACCAAGGGGCGCGCTCCGGAGCTCGACCTGGGATCCACCCTGCCCCGGACCCTGATCGGAGCGATCGTCACCTACGTCGGCGTCGCCGCGCTCGGCGCGGGCCTGGTCGCCGGCATCGGACGCCGCAGCTGGCGACACGGGGTAGCCGGCGCCTGCATCCCGTTCCTGGCGCTCAGCGCCTGTGCCTGGATCGGCCTGTTCACCCTGAACGTCGACGAGCTGGCCGACACCCGCACGACCGGCGTGCTCGGTCTCGTCCCCGACGGCGCCGCGAACGCCGCGCAGTTCTTCGACGACCGGGACCGGTTCGCCGACAACGTCGCCGCCAACACCGAGGCGACAACCGACCTGTACGCCGGTCTGTTCGGGATGGCGGACCCCGATCACCCCGACGTGGTCCGGATCCTCCACATCAGCGACCTGCACCTCAACTCCGCCGCGCTGGCCTTCGCCGGCCGACTGGCGACGACCTTCGACGTCGACGTCGTCGCCAACACCGGCGACGACGCCGACTGGGGCAGCGACGTCGAGTCCGAGATCCTCGGCGGCCCGGTCGGCCTCGACGTGCCGTACCTGTGGGTGCGCGGCAACCACGACACGGCCGTCACGCAGACCGCCAACGCCGGTGAGGGCGCCGTGGTGCTCGACGGCACCGAGACGACCGTCGACGACCTGGTGTTCTTCGGGGTCGGCGACCCCACGTTCTCACCGAAGCTGGACAAGGCGGTGGTCAAGGAGGGTCAGACCGCGTTCAAGCAGCGGTGGTCGACCGAGACGATGCTGCCGCTGCTCGCGGCCCAACCTCAGCGGCCGGATGTGGTGATGACCCACGACCCGGCGATGACCGATGCCATCGAGCCCAAGCCGCCGCTGCGCCTGGCCGGCCACACCCACAAGCTGAAGGTGTCAGGAGGGACCAACCCCGACGGCACGCCGTGGGTGCTCGTCGTGAACGGATCGACCGGAGGAGCGGGCCTCAGGGTGCTCGACCGCAAGGAGGAGAACCCGATGAGCGCGGTGATCATCACCGTCGACCGGCAGACCAAGCAGGCGCTCTACCTCGACGAGTTCACCTACCGGCCACTGGTCGACCAGACCTTCAAGGTCCGGCGCATCGACCTGCGGAACCTCGACCCCGCCAACTGACTGCAACCCCGACCCTCCACCCCCTCCCCCGTTCTGTTCGTTGGTTCACAACGCCTGCGTTGTGAACCAACGAACAGAACGGGACGCGGTCAGGAGTCGAAGCCGAGGCCGAGTCGATCGAGCAGCCGCAACCACGGCCCGCGTCGACCGCCGTCGGCATCGGCGCGAGCGATCGCCCGCCTGGTGAGCTGGATGCCCGCGGTCCGGATCGGCTCCGGAGGGAACGGGATCGGCGCTCGACGAACCAGATCGAGGTCGAGGTCCGGCGCCTCCGGCGCGAACAGCATCTCCACGCACACCCGACCACCGAAGCGTGAGGCGGCCACCCCCAGACCGGTGTAGCCGACGGCGTAGGCGACTCGACCGTCGAGCGCGGTTCCGAACCCGACCGAGAAGCGCGTCGACGTGTCGATCACGCCGGCCCAACGGTGACTGAAGCGGATCCCCTCGAGTTGGGGGAAGGTCCGCAGGAAGTTGCCGGCCAGCGTGCGGAAGGTCTCGGGACGGTCTTCGAAGCGCTCGTCGGTGCGCCCCCAGTTGTGGAACACCGCGTCGTAGCCGCCCCAGAGGATCCGGCCGTCGTCGGTGAGCCGGTAGTAGTGGAACTGGTTGGTGGTGTCGGAGATCCCCTGGCGGCCGCGCCATCCGATCGAGGCGCGCTGCTGCTCGGTCAGGGGTTCGGTGGCCAGCACGTGGTCGTACACCGGCACGATCCGACGGTTGATGGCCCGTACCGGCGACCGCTCCGCGTTGGTGCCCAGCACGACGGCCTGGGCCCGGATCCGCCCCCGATCGGTGCGCACCTCGACGCCGGCGCCATGGCGGACGAGCCCGGTCATGGTCGTACCCTCGGCGATGCGCCCGCCGGCCCGTCGCACCGCGTCGGCCAGACCCCATCCGAGCCGTGCCGGGTCGACCAGCGCCTCACCGGACCGGGTCCAGGACCCGGAGAGGTAGGTCGGCGAGTCGACCAGGGCCCGGATCCCGTCCGCGTCGAACAGCTCGACGTCCTCGCCGTGCGCAACCGCCTGGTCGGCATCATGGCGCACAACCGGCACGCACCACGGTTCGGTGGCCACCGCCAGCGCTCCGGTCAATTCCAGTCGGGCATCGATCCGATGACGCTGCACGTCGGCGACCAGGCCGTCGAAGTTGGCCCGTCCGGCCGCCAGGATGCGGTCGATGTCGGAGCCGAATCGGTCGAGGCCGTTGGCCAGCCCGTGGGTGAGCGAAGCCGAAACGAAGCCGCCGTTGCGTCCGGACGCCCGAGCTGCGACCGGACCGGAGTCGATCACCAGCACCGACCTCGTCGGCTCGGACTCCAGCGAGTGCAGGGCGGCCCACAGGCCGGTGTAGCCGGCGCCGACCACGACGAGATCGGCTCGTTCGTCGCCGTCGAGCGGAGCCCCGACCGCGGGACGGTCCTCGGTGTCGGTCCACAGCACCGACAGCTGCGAGTCGGCGAGCGCAGCGTCGACCAGCGAGGCATCGATCTCGACGGCGGAGTGGTGCGACCGGGCGGACGACATCGGCCGATCCTGTCCGGCCCGGTCGGAGCGGTCAACGGCCGCTACCGTTCCGAGCATGCGTGCCGTGATGTGCCGGGAGCTGGTCGAGCCCGAGGATCTGACGGTCGAGGAGCTCGACAACGTCCCCTGCGGACCGGACCGGGTGAGGGTCCGCATCTGGGCATCGGGGGTCAACTACGTCGACGCCCTCTTCGTCCAGGGGCAGTACCAGATCAAGCCACCGTTGCCGTTCATCCCGGGCTCCGAGATCGCGGGTGAGCTCACCGAGGTCGGACCGGAGGTCGAGCGGTGGGAGGTCGGCGACCGGGTCATGGCATCGGTCGGACTGGGTGGGTTCGCGGACGAGATCGTGCTTCGGGCCGACCAGCTCACGCGGATCCCCGACCGTCTGAGCTTCGGTCAGGCCGCGACCATGGGTCAGTCGTACTGCACGGCCTGGTTCACCCTCACACGCCGGACCGTGCTCCGCCCCGAGGACTGGGTGGTGATCTTCGGCGCGGCCGGCGGCGTCGGGCTGGCGATGCTCGACGTCGCACGGAGCTTCGGCGCCCACACCGTCGCGGTCGCGTCGAGCCCCGAGAAGCTGCAGTTGGCGATCGAGCGCAACGCGAACGCCGTCATCGACTCCTCGGACGCCGGATCCGATGGTGCCACGATGCGCGCCCGGATCCGTGAGGTGACCGACGGCGGGGCCGACATCGTGATCGACCCGGTCGGCGGCACCCTGACCGAGGAGGGCCTCCGCGGCCTGCGCGAGGGAGGCCGGCTGATGGTCATCGGCTTCGCGTCCGGATTGATCCCCACCCTGCCGGCCAACCAGGTGCTCCTGCGCAACCGGTCGGTGCTCGGCGTCGACTGGGGCGCGTGGGCCTTGGGTCACCCCGCGGAGAACGCCGCGCTCCTGGGCGAGGTCCTCGCCCAGGTCGACGCCGGCGCCCTCGAGCCGGTCGAACCGACGATGGTCCCCCTGGAAGACGCGGGTACCGCCTTGCGGGACCTGATCGAGCGACGGGTCGTCGGCAAGGTCGCGCTGGAGTCACGCGCCCGCTGAGCGCTCCCACACCCTCCCCCACGCCACCCCAAGCCCGTTCTGTTCGTTGGATCACAACACTCGTGTTGTGATCCAACGAACAGAACGGGTGGGAGGAGGGGCGGGAGGGGCGGTCGTCTGCGGTCAGGACGCGGCCGTGGGGTCCTGCCCTGCGGCGAGAGCGTCGACGGCCGGGCCGAACACGTCCATCGGGATCTCGCCCGATCCGCGGGCGACGACCTTGCCCTGGCCGTCGACCATCACGAAGTAGGGGAAGCCGCTGAGGCCGTAGTCCGACGCGGCCGCCGACTGGTCGTCGTCGAGGACGACCTTGGGCGTCACCCCCTCCTTCTCGATCCAGTCCGACACCGGGTAGTTGCCCCGCTCGGGGGCCACCCCGGTGCTGACGTAGACGATCTCGACGCCCTTCGGCAGGTTCCCGTCGTCGATCCACTGCTGGATCTCGGGTACCTCCTTCTGGCAGTGGGGGCACCAGTGGGCCACGAAGACGATGACCCTGGGGGTGCCGTCACCGGTGTCGACCTTGACCGGGCTTCCGTCGAAGGACGAGCCGTCGATGCTCGGGGCGGGCATTCCGATCGCCTTGTCGGTCGAAGTGTCGGTGAAGTAGCTGCCGGGCGCCATCTCCGGCATGGACGGCAGCGGCTCCCCGGTGACGGTGATGTCAGCCGTCTCCTGCTCGGCGTTCGCGGCGGCCGCGGCGCCGGTTCCCGCCGCGGCACCCGAGTCGGTGTCATCGGAACGGGTGGCGAGGATGGCGACGATGGCGCAGATCGCCACCACGACCACCGTGCCGCCGATGACCATCGGGATGGTCCGGCGGCGACGGTCCTGCGCGTGGCTGAGCTTGGAGTACGGATCCGCGCCCCCGTGGGGGTCGCGCTTGTGGCTGGAGCCGGTCATGCCGGCACCTCCTGGGGGTCGGGCCCGGCCTCGCGTCGCAGCGCGGATCGGGCGATGAGCATGAGGGTGCAGATCGTGACGAAGCCGACCCAGGCCATGCCGGGCAGCGACAGGAAATGGAACTCCCAGATCCACAGCGTGGAGCAGGACGCCTCGAGGCTGCACGCGGTGGACACAGACTCCGGGAACCGCTCGTGCAGGTAGTGGTAGGTGCTGACCGCGGCTCCGATGAGGGCGATCGGCAGGACGTAGCGCCAGACGGCCTTGTCGCGGGCGACCACGGCGACGGCCAGCACGACCACGAGCGGGTACATGGCGATGCGCTGGTACCAGCACAGGTCGCACGGCACGAAGTGGCGCACCTCGGACATGTAGAGGCTGCCGAGCATGCAGGTCGCAGCGACTCCGAGTGCCAGCAGCAGCGAGGCGTCCGAGACGGCGTCGCGCCACGAGGCCAGACCGGGGCCGAGTCCCCGCGTGCGGGCGATGAGCGCGACCCCGGCGGACGCGACGACGAAGGCCAGGGCCAGCACGGCGAGCATCGCCAGGAACAGGCTGACCGTGTCGTTCGACATGTCCGGTAGAGGGTAACGGCTGCGGCATTCCTCACCGGCCTACCGGCGACCGGTGTGACCCATGGCTGAGCGGATGTCCAGGATCGACGGTGCGAACGCGCCGGCCTCGACGGCGACGTGGTGACCTCGGGGCCCGTCGGTGCGACCTGTAGGGTGCCCGCCATGTCCGTCTACGACACCGAGTTGACCGCCCTCGACGGCACCCCGGGGGTGCTGAACGACCAGGACGGAAAGGTGACCCTCCTGGTCAACGTCGCCTCCAAGTGCGGCCTCACCCCTCAGTACACCCAGTTGGAGGAGCTCCAGGAGCGCTACTCCGACCGCGGGTTCACCGTCGTCGGGGTGCCGTGCAACCAGTTCATGGAGCAGGAGCCGGGCTCACCGGAGGAGATCGCCACGTTCTGCTCCGCCACCTACGGCGTGACGTTCCCCCTGACCGAGAAGGTCGAGGTCAACGGCGACGGACGCCACCCGCTGTACGTCGAGCTGACCGCGGTGGCCGACGAGGACGACGGCTCGGTGGGCGACATCCGTTGGAACTTCGAGAAGTTCCTGATCGGGCGCGACGGGAAGGTGCTCGCGCGCTTCAACCCGACGGTCGTACCCGACGACCCGAAGGTGACCGGCGCCATCGAGGCCGCTCTCTGATCGGAGCACACCCGGTGTTCAGGGAACGAGCACCGTTCGAAGTCCACGCCCGGCGGCCAGGTCATCGAGCGCCTCGTTGACCTCGGTGAGCGGCCGACGAGCGGTGATCATGGCATCGAGGTCGAGTCGACCCGACTGCCACAGGTCGACCAGACGGGGGACGTCACGCGGAGCGTGACAGGATCCGAGCAAGGATCCCACGAGCCGCTTCTCGGTGAACATCGTCAGGGCGACGTTGACCGACGCGTCCTGCTCGGGCGGCGGGGCGCCGACCATGACGACGGTCCCGCGGCTGCGCACCGCCTGGAGTCCCGCCTCGACCAGCGTCGCCGAGCCGACGGCGTCGAACGCGACGTCGGCGCCGATCCCGGTGATCTCCATCGTCCGGCCGACCACGTCGGTCTCGTCGGGATCGATCACGTCGGTCGCACCGAAGCGCATGGCCAGCTCCCGACGTGACCCCGAGGGGTCCGACACGACGATGCGCGCGGCTCCGGCGATCGCCGCGCCCTGCACGATGGAGATGCCGATCCCGCCCGCACCCATGACCAGGACGTGGTCACCGGGCTGCACCGCCGCGGTGTTGATCGCGGCTCCGACCCCGGTCTGCACGGCGCAGCCGATCACGCAGGCGACGTCCAGCGGAACGTCGACCGGGATGGCGACGGCCCCCGAGGCGGCGATGATGACCTCCTCGGCCCAGGCGCCGAGGCCCAGACCGCGGTACACCACATCGGATCGCCCCCCGGCACCGGAGCCGACCGGGCGTGAGAGGTGGGTGGTGCCGTCGGGGAACATCGGCATGGCGATGGAGATCGACCCGGTGCACACCGACGGCTCCCCCCGCCGGCAGTATTCGCATCGACCGCACGCCGGGTTCGGACTGAGCACCACGTGATCGCCCACCGCCAGGGAGTCGACCCCGGGCCCGAGCTCGACCACCTCGCCGGCGGCTTCGTGGCCGGGGATGGTCGGCCCGGGCAACGGGATGTGGCCCTGCACCAGCGACAGGTCCGAGTGGCACACCCCGCAGGCGGCGATGCGCACCCGTACCTGACCGACCCCCGGACCCTGGATGTCGATGTCATCGACCACGTCGAGGGGGCGTCCGACCTCGGTGAACAGCGCTGCTCGCATCCCGGGACCCTACGGCGCCGACGAACAGCCGGCTGGCCCGACGAGGAACCGTCGGGTGATCAGGAAGACACCGCAGCCGGCGCGAGCTCCCGCGGGCGGCGGTGGCGCCGGAACCGGCCCACCAGCGTGGCCAGCTCGGCCAGGACGAGCAGCGGCAGGGTCGAGACCACGACGACCGCCCACTGCTCGCCGGTCAGCGAGGTGGTGCCGAAGACGTTCTGCAGGAACGGGATGACCACGATCAGCACCTGGGCGGCGACCACGCCGCCGACGGCGTACCAGAACGTCCGGTTGGTGACGCTGAACCGGTTGAACACCGAACGGTCACCGGAGCGGACGACGAGGGCGTTGACCATCTGCAGGAAGACGAACGACGTGAACGCCATCGTGAACGCCGGGTCGTCCTCGGGGGCCGTGCCGGGGGCGGAGTCCGACCAGCCGATGAGGATGGCCATGATCGTCACCGTCATCACCGCGGCGATCAGCAGGATCGGCACCAGTCGGGCACCGGAGAGGATCCTCTCCTCCCGGTCCCGGGGAGGCCGGTCCATCACGCCGGGTCGCGGCGGGTCCATCCCGAGGCTCATCGCCGGTGGGCCGTCGGCGAGGATGTTCACGAAGAGGATCTGGATCGGGTTGAACGGCGCCGGGTAGCCGGCCAGGCGGGCGGTCAGGATCGTGGCGATCGCCGCGATGTTCGTCGTCAGCTGGAAGCGGACGAAGGTGACGATGTTCTCGTAGATCGCCCGACCGCGCTCCACTGCCTTGACGATCGTGGCGAAGTTGTCGTCGGTGAGGATCATGTCACCGGCTTCCTTGGTGACCTCGGTCCCGGTGATCCCCATCGCGACGCCGATCTCGGCCTGCTTGAGCGACGGCGCGTCGTTCACTCCGTCGCCGGTCATCGCCACGACCTCGCCGTTGGACTGGAGCGCCTTGACCACCCGGACCTTGTGCTCGGGCGACACCCGTGCGCAGACGCCGATCTCCTCGATCTGCGCCGCCAGGTCGTCGTCGCTCATGTCGTTGAGCTCGGCGCCGGTGATCACCCGACCGGGGATGCCGAGCTCGGCTGCGATCGCCCCGGCTGTCGTGGCGTGATCCCCCGTGATCATCCGCACCCCGATCCCGGCGTCCCGGCACTCCGCGACCGCCGCCACCGCCTCGGGTCGGGCGGGATCGAGGATCCCGACCAGGGTCTCGAGGGTGAGACCGTCGATCTCGGCCGACAGGTCGAGCTCCTCGGCGTCGGAGCCGGTCGGGTCCGTCCCGGCGACGGTGGGCACCCGGTCGCCCAGGACCTTGGTGGCGACCGCGAGCACTCGCAACCCCTCGACCCCGAGCGCGTCGTTGTCGTCCATTGCCCGCTGGCGGCCGTCGCCGTCGAGCGGCACGACCCCGTCGGCCAGCCGCCTGGCCGTGCACCGGCTCAGCACGACGTCGGGAGCGCCCTTGACCACCAGCAGAGAGCCCTGGTCGTCCATCGGGTGCAGCGTCGCCATGAACTTGACCGCGGAGTCGAACGGGACCTCGGCCCGCCGAGGCACCTCGGAGCGGACCGCGTCGGGATCCAGTCCGATCTTGCGGGCGGCGACGACCAGGGCACCCTCGGTCGGGTCGCCGACGAGCTGGGCCTCACCGTCGTCGCCGGTGCGGACGTGGGCGTCGTTGCACAGCACTGCGGTGGTCAGAGCCCACCGCAACGCGTCGTCCGTGGTCGGGTCCGGCTCCGGGGATCCGGCGATCACGGAGACGTCGCCTCCGTCGCCGTATCCCAGCCCCGAGAACCCGAACGTCCGCCCAGCCGCCACGACCCGGGTGGCGGTCATCTGGTTCAGCGTGAGGGTGCCGGTCTTGTCCGAGCAGATCGCGGTGGTCGAGCCGAGGGTCTCGACCGACGCCAGTCGCTTGACGATGGCCCGCTCCGCCGCCATCCGCGACACGCCGATGGCGAGGGTGACGGTGACCACCGCCGGCAGGCCCTCGGGGATGGCGGCGACCGCCAGCGCCACGGCACCGAGGACGGCGTCACCGATCTCGTCGCCCTGGGACAGCCCGACCAGGAAGACGGCGAGCACCGCTACTCCGGCGATCATGGCCAGGCGCTTGCCGAGGCGATCGAGCTGCTCCTGCAGCGGCGTCTGGCTGTCCTCGGCGGTGTTGAGCAGGCCGGCCAGCCGACCCACCTCGGTGGACATGCCGGTGGCGGTCACCACCATCTCGGCCCGACCCCTGGTGAGGGTGGTGTTCATGTAGCCGCAGTTGGCGCGCTCGGCGAGGGGGACGTCGCCGCCGCTGTCCGTGTCGACCTCGATCACGTCGGAGGTCTTGTCGACAGGAACGGATTCACCGGTCAGCGTCGACTCATCGACCGACAGGGAGCGGGCGACCAGGAACCGGCCATCGGCGGGGACCCGGTCCCCGGCCTCCATGACGACCACGTCGCCGGGAACCAGCTCCGACGCCGGGAGCTCCAGCATCCCGCCGTCACGACGAACTCTCACGGTGACCTCGAGCATCTGCTGGAGGGCGGCCAGGGCGTCGTCGGCCTTCGACTCCTGCACGTAGCCCAGGACGGCGTTGATCAACAGGACGATCCCGATGACGATCGGGTCCTTTAGGTCGCCGACCGCGGCCGACACGACGGCCGCTCCGATGAGGATGTACACCAGCAGGTCGTTGAACATGCCGAGGAACCGCAGCCACGCCGGTCGGCGCGGCGGTGCAGCGAGCCGGTTGGCACCGAAGCGCTCCGTGCGGTCGGCCGCCTCGGCCGAGCTCAGTCCCCGGTCGGGATCGACCGACAGGCGGCGTGCGGCGGCCGCCCCGGAGATGCGGTGCCAGCCTGCGGCGACCTCGCCAACGACGGCACCGTCACCCGGTTCTGACGATGGCAGCGGAGGGCAGCCCTCTGGCGCGTGGTCGGAAGGCATGGTCGGACAAACCTACCGGAGGCGGCGGGCCCCATCTACGCGGGCCGCCGGGTCCCCGCCGGCCACCGGCACGGCAGTCGGCCGGTACGGGGAACGCCCGAACCCGGTCTCAGCGGAGCCGGTCGCTGACGACCGACACGGTGGCGCCCACGTCACGCAGCAGCGCGACGTTGTCGAGGGTGAGGTCGGCCGCGACGTAGTCGGCGAGTGGCAGCAGGAGAGACACGGTGGACGTCGCCTGGCCGCTCCACTCGTCGGAGACGATCACAACCTCGCCGTGGGCTCCCATCCCGGCCTCGAGTCCTCCGGCGTAGGTCGCGGACTGGAACCGCACCGTCAGCGGGGTGTGGCCGTCACGCACCGCGGCGGGGTCCGAGCCCCGGATCCGCCCGACGGTGATCGACAGCGTCTCACCCGGCCCACCCTCGAAGCGCAGCTCGTGGTTGGTCTCCCCGGTGCTGCGGTCGGTCGAGGTGAACCCCTGGGACTCCGCACCGGAGACGACGGCATCGCAAACAGCCGCGTCGAGAGCCTCGATCTGCGCGCCGGCCTCGGCCCGACGCGTGGAGCGGTCGACCAGGTCAGCGAAGAGAGAGCGGTGCTCGTCGGTGACCGAGGACGCCCGCGGAGCCTCGACGGCAGCGGGCACCTCGGCCGCGGTGACGACCTCGGGGGTCAACACCTCGGACTCCGGAGCGAGGGCTCCGACCGGCGTGGAGGTGTCGGTGACCGTCCACCCAGCGGGGGTTGACGTCACCGGAGCCGCGGCCGGAGCCGGAGCCTGTGGCTCCGGCTCAGGCCCGGGCTGTAGCGGCGCCTGCGGATCGGCCGAGACCGGAACCCCCGCTGCGGGATCGTAGGAGTAGCCCTGTCCCGAGCCGGATTGGACCGGCTCAGCTGCCCCGTAGGCGGCGGGGTCGTAGGCCGTCTCGCCGTACTGGGCCGCAGCCGGTTCGACCGGTTGCGACGCCATCGGCGCCGCATCGACAGGGGCCGAATAGCTGGCGCTCGGGTCGGTCGCCGGCGCAGCCGAGTAGCCCGAGTAGGGATCGGTGGCCGTGGGACTCGCCGGGGCCGCAGCCGCCTCCGGAGCGGGGGCGACCGGAGCCGGAGCGGCCTGGACCTCTACACCGCGACGACGGGCGATCTCGGCGGCGACGGCCGCCTGTCCGTTCATGGTGGTCCACTCGGCCAGCCCTGGCCACCACACCGGGGTGGCGTCATGGAGCCGGCCGGCGACGACCTCACCGATCAGGAGGTCGAGCGTGTACGGACCGCGCTGGTCGTTGGGGCCGACGACCACGTAGGCCTGCGGCTGGTCGAGGGGCGGAAGATCGCTCATCCGTGCAGCCTGCCACAGCTGCGGCGCTTCCCGAGACCCGGGTGCGTCAGAAGCTCGAACCGGGAATCACCCTCGGCCGGTGGGGTCGAACGGCGGCCACCCCCACACCGCCATGATCTGGTCGGTGCCCTGGTAGCCGGGAACGATCGGATAGATGTGCACGAGTCCGGTCACCTCGTCGAGGCGCACGGTGGTCCCGCCCGCGCACGGCGCCCAGCGCGTGGAGGTGAGAGGGGCCACCTGAGTGGTCTCCGGCGGAGGACAGGAGAACGCCTCAGCGAGCCGCTCCACCGAGGTCCGCACCGGAGGTACCTGCCCCAGGGCCGCGACCGAGGCCGGCGACTGTGTCGGCCCCAACGGGACGACGTCGTCGTCGGTCCCGGAGATCTGGATGAAGTCGGTCGGCCGTGTGGGCGTGCAACCGTCGACGTTCGTGCCGGCGATCGATGCCGCTCCCCGGAGTCGGGTCGCCCCTTCGCAGAGGTAGCGGTAGACCATCATCCCGCCGTTGGAGAACCCGACCATGTGGACCTGCCGGGGATCCGCGCCGGTCTGATCGACGACCTCGTCGATCAGAGCGTCCAGGTAGGCGACGTCGTCGACTCCCTCGGCCGCCGCGTCACCGCAGCACCGGCCGGCGTTCCAGCTGCGGTGCCAGCCGTCGGGGACGACCACCACCGCCCGGCCGTCGCGGGCCAGCGAGCTGAACGCCCCGAGCGGGGCCATGATCTCGGCGTTCTGACCCAGTCCGTGGAGCACGAGCACGAGCGGGAGACCGTCGGAGTCTGATGGCGACCGGTCCGCGTCGGTGACCAGCAGCGCCCGGCGCGGCTGCGGTGCCGCGACCCGGATCCAGCGTGTCGACACCCCGTCCACTCCGACGTCGACACGGGCCCCGCACGACGCAACGACCCCGGCGACGAGAAGGCCGACGAGCACCAGTGCGACGCCACCTCGACGCATGCATGCGCACCTGCTCCATCGGCCGCCCGTCCTCACGGGCGGGGAGCGTACCGACTGCGGTCCGAGCGCGATGCCGGGCTCCTGACACCGATGACGGGTCACGAGCGGTGATACTGCTCGGATGCGTCTGCGACCGGTGACCGTCCGATGGCTGATGGTCGTCGCGAGCGCCACGGTCCTGCTCGCTGGCTGCTCGGACGACTCATCGACCGCGACCACCACGACCACTGCACCTACGACGACTGCCCCTCCGACGAGCTCGACCACGCCTCCCGGTGACGACGGGCCGCTCCCGGTCGCCTGGGTGCGCCAGGTCGGCGGCCCGGGCGAGGAGACGGTGACCGGCGTCGCCGGCCGCGACGACGTCGTGCTGGGAATCGGCACGACGACCGGCGTGGTTCCCGATCCTCCTCGACCGGGAACCCGCTCGGCCACCTTCGTGGACGTCGTGGCCGCGGCGGACGGAGTCCCGAAGTCGACCACGCGCTCGGACCAGGCCCGCACGACCGACGGCCGAGCGATCGCCAGCGGGACCGTCGGCACGACGCAACCGACACCCGACAGCCAGGGAGGGGGCGGGGGCCAGGTCTCGAGGGTGAGCATGGCGTGCGGTTCGACACCCTCCTCCGAGCGACCCGACCCGGCCGTGGTCGCTCCGGCCGGAGGAAGCGACGGTTGGTGCGCCCCGGTCGGAGAGGACGGGACGCTCGGGCCGGCGCAGCTCATCGGCAGCGACGCCGACGACACCGTTGCCGGCGTGACCGTCCACTCGGATCTGGGTGACTCCGCCGGCGCCGGAACCCCGGATCCGTCTGCGTTCGCGGTGGGACGGACCAGCGGGCTCTTCCCCGGCGCCAAGGATCCGACCGGCGGGTATCTGGGCGAGGGCGACGCCCTCGTCCTCCGGCTGGATCCGACCGGTTCGGTCCGCTGGGCACGCCAGTTCGGAACGGTCGCGACGGACGAGGCCGACGCCGTCACGACCAGCGACGACGGAGACGTGATCGTCGGTGGCTCCACCGACGGCCGCACCGATGGCGACCTCGTCGGCACCCTCGGGGCCCGCGATGCCTGGATGGCTCGGATCGACCCGAGCGGGAACCTTCGGTGGCTGACCCAGTTCGGCTCACCAGGCGCCGATCGGGTGCGGGCGGTCGGTCGTGGAGGCGATCCACTGCGAGGAACCGAGCTCTTCGTCGGCGGGGGCTCCACCGGCGGCTCGATCGGATCGACGACCAGCCTCGGCGGTCTCGACGCCATGACCGCTGCGTTCGACGCGTCCGGACGGTTGGTGTGGTCGGGCCAGTTCGGCTCACCACTCGACGACGAGGTCACCGGGGTCGTCGTCGACGGGTCCACCGTGTACGTCAGCGGCACCACCGACGGCGAGATCGTCGGGGCCGAACGGATCTCGCTGACGCCGACCGATGAGCCGGACCCGGGCGAGGGCCCGACGACGGCACCCTCGACCACAGCACCCCCGACCACAGCACCCCCGACCGGTGGAGGCCGGGACAGCTTCCTGGCCGCGATCGACGCCGCGTCCGGTGAGGTCCGGTGGGTGGCTCAGTTCGGAACCGCCGGCGAGGAGCAGACCACCGCCATGACCCGCACCGAGTCGGGACTGCTCGTGGTGTCGGGCTCGACCACGGGCCAGCTCGGGGCGACCCCGCCCGGAGGTGGGACCGACGGCTTCATGATCGCCTTCCGACTTCCCGCGACCGGGGGCGGCGCGGCGTCGATCGTCTGAGCAGGAGCAGACCCGAGTTCGATCCCGCCCCGCGGAACGACGCCTGAGGTCAGCTCGCGCCGCGGCCGGTGAGGACCGCCGGGACCGTGCGCAGCAGGATCCCCATGTCGATCAGGATCGACCAGTTGTCGACGTAGAACAGGTCGAGTCGCTGGTACTCCTCGAAGCCGGTGTCGCTGCGCCCGCTCACCTGCCACATGCCGGTGATCCCCGGTCGGACCCGCAACCGCTCGTGCAACTCGTCGCTCCACTGCGCCACTTCGCGGGGCAGGGCGGGGCGAGGACCGATCAGGCTCATGTCACCCCTGACGACGTTCCACAGCTGGGGCAGCTCGTCGATCGACAGCTTGCGCAGGATCCGGCCGACCCGGGTGATCCGGGGGTCGTCGCTCATCTTGAACAGCGGACCGTCGGCCTCGTTCTGCGCCATCAGCTCGGCCAGACGGTCCTCGGCGTCGACGACCATGGTCCGCAGCTTCAGGACGAAGAACGGCTCGCCGTCGCGACCGACGCGCACCTGCCGGAACAGCACCGGTCCGGGCGAGGTGATCTTGATGGCGATCGCGGCGACGATCAGGACGGGGGCGGCGACGATGAGCGCAACCGATGACAGCACCGTGTCGAAGATGCGCTTGGCCACGGCTCGCCATCCGAAGCGGCGGGCGGGTTCCAGGTAGACCACAGGGTGACGACCGAGGGGACGCACGGTCATCCGCTCCGGCGTGACGTCGCGTAGGCCGGAGGTGATCTCGACGTGCAGGCCTCCGTCGAGCAGTTCACGCAGGAGACGGTTGGACAACCCCAGCTCGAGGCTGGTCGTGGCCAGGATCACCCCCTGGGCTTCGAGCGCGTGGGCGAAGGACACGGTGTCGGCCGTGCCGGCCAGCACCGGCAGACCCCCGACGTCGGCCGGGTCGGTGGGCTCAGCCGGGTCCGTGGCGACGAAGCCGACGAGCCGGTACCCGAGGGCCGGGTTCTGGAGTGCCTCGGCCAGGTCGAGCGCCTCGGCGTTGGTCCCGATGATCACCACGTCGCGCAGCGACCGACCGGTCCGGCGCCGGTGCACGAACCACCGTCGGATCAGGAACCGCTCGAGGGTCACGCAGGCCAGGGCGACGAGCAGGAAGCAGAGGACCCATATGTGATCGAGATCCATCCCGGCGACCCACCCGATGAGCACCAGCGCGACCGTGCCGACGAACACCACGTGCACCACCCGACGGAGCTCATCCATCAGGCGGGTGAGGAACCTGGACGCGTACATCTGCTGACGGGCGAACAGGACGGGCCAGACCGGCAGGGTCAGCGCCGCGATGCGAAGGTGGTCGTCGATCTGCCCCGTGCTCCACGCGGCTCCGGAGCCGACGACGATCGTGGTCACGGTGTAGGCGACCACGATGGTCAGCACGTCCGCGAGGACGACCCCCGCCTTGAGCAGGACCATCTTGAGCGACAGGTGCGAGAGGACCGGGCCGCGCTCGTGGCGTCCGGGCACCGACATCTGCTGCAGATCCGGCGGCGCGATCTCGACGGCACCGCCATCGACGACGACGGCCGCGCTCGGCTCGGTCACGTCGTTCCTCGGGTCGGTGATGGCCACGTCGAGCGCCTCGTAGATCCTGTCGTTCCGTGCACAGGGTCGACGGAACATGCGCTCCGTGTCCCCAGTCGCTTGCTGTCGGTCATGGACCGGCTCGGCGGGCCGATGTCGATCCTTACGTCCGGCTCAGCGTAACGACTCCCACGGACACTGGGATCTGAGCAGACGTGCCCGACGCCACACATGGGCCGAATGGCCCACACCGACCTCCCGAGCCGTGCTCCCGAGCCGTGCTCCCGAGCCGCTCTGTAGTGCGAGATCCAGGTGTTCACCTGGATCTCGCACTACAGAACGACGAAGGCGCGGGTCCGGCTGCCGGGACGACCGGTGCCGGTCCGACTGATGGGGCGGGGTCGGACCGGCACCGGTGGGTCGACCTGCACCGGGGGGTGCGGTCGAACGCCCCGATCGTGGCCGGAACCGCAGCGGGCGTCCACGGATCGAGGGCCGAATCCTCGAATCCGCTCCCGATCGACCCGGAATTCCCGCGCGGCTGCATCGGAACGGTCCGTCCGGCTCCGCCCTGCGGCGGGACAGAGCCCGAGCGGGGCCATCGGCGCCGCTTCTGACAGAAGTGCTGTCAGTCCGACGGCACCAGCCGCAGCACCCGGGCGACCAGGGCCCCCAGCGCCTCCTCGGAACGGCCGGCGGACTGGTTCAGGACGGTGTCGACCACGAGCGCCGCGGTCGCGTCGACCTCGCGACGCTCCCAGCCCGGACGCAGCTCGGCCAGCAGGTCACCGATCAGGTCGTCGAGGGGGACGGCGCGGCGGACGTCGAGGCCGACGAGCCGATCGGGATCGGAGGCTCGGGCCAGGACGCGCTCGTGCACCAGCGCCGCGGCCACCCACGGCTCCGCCTGGGCCCGTCGGGCGAGCTCCGTCACCACGTCCGACAGGGCGACCTCGACCGAGGTGTCTCGTCGTCGGACGGCAGCAGCGACCAATGCGTCCAGGTGTCGGGCGAACGACACCGCGGCGACCGACCGGCTGGTGCCGAAGGCGTCCACGATCGACTCGACGCTGACGTCTGCGCCCGCGGCTGCCGCCACCGCGGCCAGGCCGACGTCCGCGTACCCCTCCGAGAACAGCCCGGCAGCCGCGCAGGCCGCGTCGACGGCGACATCGACGCGGTCCAGCGCCGTCCCGGCGGGTTCGTGCAGACCCGCATCGACGTCAGCCAAGGTCCATCGTCGCCGCGCCGGGACCGTCAGTGCCAGCGCGAGCGCCACCACCGAGTCCGCATACAGCCCCGCTCGGACCGGAACGCCGCCGCACATCGACTCGGCGAGAAGGCCTTCGGCCAGCGCACCGGTGAGCTGGGCCAGATCGCCCACCGTGAACGGATCGACCGGCCGCCGGCCCGCAGCCTCGACCAGCGAATCCATCATCGACTCGACGGTCGGCCTGTACGAACCCCAGAGCTCCTCACCGAGCCTGGCTCGCATGGATTCCGAATCGGCTCCCCGGCCCACGGCGAGGGCGTACAGCCGTCGAAGTCGCCGTTCGACCTCCGACTCATCCGCCGATGAGAGGACGTCCCAGTTGGCCTGGGCGCCCGCCCGAACCGCCTCGGCGAAACCGCTCTCGTCAACGCGTTCCATGCCGAGGCCGGCCGCCTCGACCGGCTCGACGCTCACCCCCACCAGCACCGCGTCGACCATGGCGTCGGACAGGTCAGCCATCGTCGGGAAGTGGTGCTGGACCGCGCCGGGCGACATCCCGGCCGCCGCGGCGACGCTGCGAACCGTCAGGCCCGCGGTCAACGGCACGGACCCGTCGTGGACCAGCAGATCCCAGGCGGCCTCGACGATCCGGGCTCGCGCGGCCCGACCCTTGGGCGTGTCGCCCGCTGGTCCCCTCACCGCTCCCCCCTCCTCCTCGTGCGGCCGGTCCCCGGCCGGGTCACCGTCGCGCGACCATCCGGACCGGCAGGTGTCGGACCCCGGTGTGCTTGTTGGAACGCGTCCACTCGATCGGTCCCAGCTGCTCGGGCGGCTCGACCCGGTCGAGCAGCGAGTCGACGATCGCGGCGATCTCAAGGCGGGCCAGCCGCGACCCCAGGCAGAAGTGCGATCCGTGGCCGAAGGCCAAGTGGCGGTTGGGTGCTCGCGTCACGTCGAAGCGGAACGGGTCGGCGAACTCGGATCGATCGCGGTCAGCGGACGCCCACCACAACGTCACCCGGTCCCCGGCCCGGATCAATTGGCCGTGCACATCGACGTCGACGGTGGCGGTCCGACGGTTGTACGGAGTCGAGGACGCCCAGCGGAGCATCTCCTCGACCGCGCCGGGCAGGAGCGACCGGTCCTCACGCAGCCTGACCCAGTCGTCGGGGCGGGCGGCAAGCGCGGCGACCCCGACCGCGATCGTGTTGCGCGTCGTCTCCGTGCCCGCCGCGACCAGCAGCGAGAACAGCAGCTGCAGCTCGTCGGGGTGCAGGCGCCGACGTCCCCCGGGGGCGGACTCGTCGTCGATCTCGCCGTGGACCGCTCTCGACAGGAGGTCGTCGCGGGGATCGTCACGACGAGCCTCGATCAACGTCGTCCCGTACTCGAACATCGCGGCGCTGGCCGCGACGGCACGATCCGAGGTCCCTCCGAGGTCGTGGTCGTCGTGGTCGAGGGTGGCGTCGGCCCATTCGATGAGGCGGGCCCGGTCCTCCTGGGGGACGCCGATCAACGACGCCGCCGCCTGCAGCGGCAGCTCGGCAGCCACGTGCACCAGCAGGTCGACCTCGCCCGCTTCCTCCGAGCGGCTCAGCGCGGCGGCGACGATGCCGTCGGACCGCCTCCGGATGTCGGCCTCGAGCGATCGGATCGCACGAGGTGACAGCGCGGGTGTGAGAAGGGACCGGAACCGCTGGTGGTGAGGGTCGTCGGTCATGTTGAGCAGCACACCCGTGTAGCCGACGGGCAGGTCCTCGATGAGCGTGCCCCCGCCCTCGCGTCCGGGGCCGCCGACGCTGGAGAACGTGACCGGATCCGAGGCCGCCGCCAACACGTCCGCGTGGCGGCTCAGGACCCAGAACCCGTCGTCGCCGGGGACGTGGGGGCCGGGCGGGTGGTACCAGACGGGCCGGCGCTCCCGCAGCGCGGCGAAGGTGTCGTGGGGGAAGCCGTGCTCGAAGCGGGCCAGGTCGCACAGGTCGATCGTGTCGAGGTCGACCTCCGCAGGGTCCGGTGCAGCAGCGGCGGCGCCCACCCCGTACGGGTCGAGTCCCCATCGTTCGGCGGCGGCCGCCCCCCGGTGGTCCACGTCGCGCACGCTACCGGCTCGGGATGACCGAGCCGGGCTCGATCATCCGACCGGGGTGGGCGCACGCAGTGCTGGGGACTCGTCGGCTGGATCGGGCGCGGTGGCCGATGCGGGGTTCGGTGGGTCGTCCCGGTCGCCCGGCGACTCGCCCTCGGACAGGCCGATCCGGTCCCTGATCCGCTGCATCCACGCGGGCGCCCACCAGTTGGTGTCCCCGGCGAGCGCCATGAACGCCGGCACCAACGTCAGCCGGATCAGGGTCGCGTCGAGGACGACAGCGAGCGCCAGACCCAGACCGAAAAGCTTGATGAACGAGATCCCCGAGACCGAGAACGCCAGGAACGTGACGGTGATGAGGGCGGCAGCCGCGGTCACGATCCGACCGGAGCGCTGCAGTCCGACCGCGATCGACTCAGCGTTGTCGCCGGTGCGGTCGTACTCCTCCTTGATCCGCGACAGCAGGAACACCTCGTAATCCATGGAGAGCCCGAAGGCGATGCAGAACATGAGGATCGGTGTCGTCGTGTCGGTCAGACCGGTGGCGGTGACGCCGAGGGCGCCTGCGAGGTGGCCCTCCTGGAAGATCCAGACCATGGCGCCGAACGTGGCGCTCAGCGACAGCACGTTGAGCACGATCGCCTTGAGGGGGACGAGCAACGACCCGAACATCAGGAACAGCAGGATGAAGGTGGCAACGACGATGATCGCCACCGCCCAGGGCAGTCGCTCGGCGATGGCCGCGGTGGAGTCGACGAACTCGGCCGCCCCACCTCCGACGAAGGCGGGCGCCGGTGCGGGCACCGCCCGGATGTCCGCGACCAGCCGCTCGCCATCGGCGGAGATGGGGACCACCTCGGAGACGACCCCGAGCCGGATCGCTCCCGGAACCCGGTACGCGGCGAGCATCGCATCGGCCGCCATGACCTCGACCCCTCCGATGTAGCGACCGGTGGGTGCGTCGACCCGGGTGACGCCGTCGAGGTTCGACAGAGCCGAGGCGTAGCGAGCGACTTCGGTGTCGGCGGGATCCCCTCCTGCCCTCTCGCTGTCCAACACGACGGCGATGGCGTCGACCTCGTCCGAGGCGAAGTCGTTCCGGAGTTGCTCGGTGGCGACGCGGGCGGGGTCCCCCGCGGGCAGGACACGCTCGTCGGGGACCCCGAACCGCGCCTGCAGGAACGGTGAGCCGAGGACGAGGAGCACCAGCACCACAGCGCCTCCGACGACGACAGGATGGCGCATGACGGCGTGCGCACGCCGGTACCAGAAGCCGTCCGCGATGTTCCGCTCCTTCGCGGCAACACCGTTTGCGGCCGCTCGGGTTCCCGGATGCCGGCGGAGGCTCAGGAGGTCGACCCGTCGCCCCAGCAGCGCCAGGAGGGCGGGGAGGGCCACGACGGACGTCGCGGCGGCGACAAGGGTGACGCCCACCCCGGCGAAGGCGAAGGAGCGCAGGAAGTACAGGGGGAAGACGAGCAACGCCGAGAGGCTGACTGCGACGGTCAGCGCGGACACCGCGACGGTCCGCCCCGCGGTCTCCACCGTGCGCAGCACCGCGGCGCGCACCGCCCGGTGCTCGTCGGGAGCCCAGTGCGACCGGGGGCGCGCGGCGAGCTCCTCGCGGAACCGGCTGACGATGAAGAGCGAGTAATCGATGGCCAGACCCAGGCCGAGGGCGGTGACGAGGTTGATCGAGAAGATCGACACGTCGGTGAACAAGGTGACCATCCACAGCGAGAAGAAGGTGCCCAGCACCGAGACCGCACCGACCAGCAGGGGCAGGCCGGCCGCGACCAGGCCACCGAAGACGACGACGAGCAGCAGCACGACGAGCGGGACGGCGAGCGACTCGGCGGTGGCCAGGTCCGACTCGATCCGATCCGAGACCGCCGAGAAGACCGGGCCCTGCCCGGAGTAGCCGAGCTCGAGCGGTCCGAGCCGGTCGCCGAGCTCCTGACGGAGACGGGACGACTCGGCGAGCACGGCATCCTCGTCGCCATCGAGTCGGGCGGCGACGACGGCGCTGGTCCCCTCGTCGCTGCGGAGGACCGAGATCCGACCGAGGTTCCAGTAGCCGAGCACCTCGGTCACCGCGGCGTCGTCCCGGAGCCGGCGGGTGAGCTCCTCCCCCGCCGCCACGACGCCCGGGTCGTCGACGGCCGCACCCTGGCCGGCCTCGTCGACCTGTGGTTCGCCGACCGAGGCGACGACCACGAAGTTGGGCGTTCCCGAGCCGAACCGGTCCCGCAGCAGGGCCTCGGCCCGGGTGGACTCGGCGGCCGGATCGCCGAACCCGCCTGCCGACAGTCGTCCGAACACCCCGGTTCCGACCGCCCCGGCCAGGGCGAGGAAGACGGCGGTGGCGGCGAGGACGGTACGGGGCCGGCGCAGCGCCAGGAGAGCGATCGATCGGAACATGGGGACCTCCGGCAGGTCGGCCTCCGCTGTCGGTGGCAGCAGTCGTTGGGGGGTGAGCGGTCGTTGGGAGTGAACAGACGTGCATTGACATCTGTTCATTTACAGTTGGGTGTTTACGCTTGTACACTCACGGATGTCAACCCCCGAGGGGTAGATTCCGACTGAACATGACCGACGTCACCGAACCCGGTGCACCGCCACCTGCCGGCGCCGTCCCACCCGACGAGCGTCCCGTCCGGACCCGCAACCCGCGCGGCCAGGGCGAGCGGCTGCGCACCGAGTTGGTCGATGCCACCCTTCGCCTGCTCGCCGACGCCCCCCACCCCGACGACGTGTCGATCCGGGCCATCGCCCGGGAAGCCGGCGTGTCGCCCACCGCGGCCTACCGGCACTTCGAGGACCGGGACGAGCTCGTGCGCGAGGCGGTCGGCTGCTGCTTCCAGGGCTTCGCCGAGCTGCTCGTCGAACGGACCGGCGCAGTGGACGACCCGTTCGAACGACTGGCCGAGGCCGGCCGGGCCTACATCGACTTCGCCGAGGAGCAGCGCGGCAGGTACCGGGTCCTGTTCTCCAACCCGGTTCCGTTCGACCTCGACGTCGACTCGGACCACCTGCACCTGGCCGGCGACGAGGCGTTCGACGCCCTGGTCGGGCTCGTCCAGGACTGTATCGATGCCGGTGCGACCACCCGCAGCACCGACGCCCGCTACGTCGCCTACCAGGTGTGGACCTGGGCGCACGGCATCGTGGACCTCCGCATCAC
>ERZ724513.169-NODE-169-length-28651-cov-7.223982_pt1 | contig 28651 bp, 23 predicted proteins | sample MGYA00376046_ERZ724513 | MGnify/ENA primary metagenome ERZ724513 (study PRJEB28724, sample SAMN07190883) | activated sludge metagenome | isolation source: activated sludge of sewage treatment plant in Hong Hong | place: Hong Kong | collected 2016-03-17 ...
CGTCGTAGGAGGCGGGCATGCCGTACAGGTACGGGTCGAACTCGTCGGTGGTCTCGGCACCGGCGTCCTCGTTGGCCTGCTTCAGCGACAGCGAGATCCGGCGGCGCTCCAAGTCGATATCGATGACCTTCACGAAGATCTCGTCGTTGACCGTGACGATCTGCTCGGGAATCTCGACGTGGCGCTCGGCCAGCTCGGAGATGTGCACCAGACCCTCGATGCCCTCGGCCACCCGGACGAACGCACCGAACGGCACCAGCTTGGTGACCCGGCCCGGAACGACCTGGCCGATCGCGTGGGTACGCGCGAAGTGCTGCCAGGGGTCCTCCTGGGTGGCCTTCAGCGACAGGGACACACGCTCGCGGTCCATGTCGACGTCCAGCACCTCGACGGTGACCTCCTGGCCGACCTCGACGACCTCTTGCGGGTGGTCGATGTGCTTCCAGGACAGTTCGGACACGTGGACCAGACCGTCTACGCCACCGAGGTCCACGAACGCACCGAAGTTCACGATGCTGGACACCACACCGGTACGGACCTGGCCCTTCTGCAACTGGTTCAGGAAGCCGGTGCGGACCACGGACTGGGTCTGCTCGAGGAAGGCCCGGCGGGACAGCACCACGTTGTTGCGGTTCTTGTCCAGCTCGATGATCTTGGCCTCGATCTCCTGGCCGACGTACGGCTGCAGGTCGCGCACCCGGCGCATGTCGACCAGGGACGCGGGCAGGAAGCCGCGCAGGCCGATGTCGACGATCAGACCACCCTTGACAACCTCGATCACAACACCGGTGACCACGCCGTCGGCTTCCTTGACCTTCTCGATGTCGCCCCACGCGCGCTCGTACTGGGCACGCTTCTTGGACAGCATCAGGCGGCCGTCCTTGTCCTCCTTCTGGAGAACCAGGGCCTCGACCCGGTCGCCGACCTGGACGACCTGGGACGGGTCCACGTCGTGCTTGATGCTCAGCTCACGTGCCGGGATCACACCCTCGGTCTTGTACCCGATGTCGAGCAGGACCTCGTCCCGGTCGACCTTGACGATGACACCTTCGACGATGTCGCCGTCGTTGAAGTCCTTGATGGTCGCGTCGATGGCTGCGAGCAGTGCCGCGTCATCGCCGATGTCGTTGACGGCCACTTGGCGGGCCGAAGAGGAAGTGGGTACTGCTGGGATCTCGCTGACGTCGGTGACGTCGGGGGTTTCAGTCATGAAGTGTTCGATAGCCGGTCTGTTCGATGGGCACAGATGCGTGCGGTTGGGTGTGAATCCCCTCGGTCCGGGCTCACGCGCACGCCACTGCGAAGGCCTGATGGCCTTGCGATCAGCATAGCGAAGGGGTTATGCGAGGTCGATGCCCGCTCAGCCTGGGACCTGTCGGCCGCGGGCAGTGTCACTCGTCGATGGACGCGCGAGGCCCTCTCCTGCACCGTTCTGGGGATCCTTCACCGTTCCGAACGGTGCACAACTGTTCAAACGGTGCAACGTGCGCTGTCTGCCAGCCGACGGGGCTAACAAGCGAAGCAGGCGGCCGAGCCTTTGCGCCCGAGCCGCCTGCTTCGTCGTTGAGAATTCTTAGGCCGCAGCCGGTGCGTCTTCCTGCACTGGTGCTGCCGTGCCGCCGTCATCCTTCTTGCCACCGCGAGCGAGCAAGAAGCCGATCACAGCGAGCACGATGCCGAGGATCCCGAAGACCAGCGGCAGCGTGCTGCCAATCAGCTTGACCTGACCCGCCAGCGCGGCGATGTCGTCGGCGGCTTCCTGGTTGCCACTGACACCGGTGTAGTCGGCCTTGACCAGCTTCTGTTCGCCGTCGAGGTCGTAGGTGGTGAATTCGCTGGACTCACCCTTGACGACCTGGCCGGTGACCGGATCCATCCAGTACGTGCTCTTCACGGAGTACATCTCGTCCAGGACGGTGTTGCCCTCGGCATTTTTGCCCTCGCCGGGGATTGCCGAGGTGGGCACCTCAAGGGTGTTGACCTTGGTCGGCGGGATCTCCGTGTTGTAGACGTAGGTGTTGATGCCGAAGACGTTCTCCTCGCCCTGGTAGGCCCACGTGGACGGGCCCTTGATACTGGTGTTGAAGACCTGGTAGTCCTGCTTCTGCAGGTCGAAGGCCCACTTCACCGGCATCACGCTGCCGGCCATGTTCACCGGCTCGTCGTCGACGCTGGCCCCGCAGCAATCCACCAACTCCGAGCTCACGCGGTCGAATGCGTAACGCGCGGTCGAGGCCGTGATGAGGTCGCCGGTGTCGTTGTTGTTGACCCGCATGAAGTAGTCGAAGACCGCCAGATCCTGCGACTTCGCCTCAGGCTGCTCCGCGGCGGGCACGTCACCGCGCACGTAGATGTACTGGGTGGCAGCCACGTCCCGGTCGTAGGGGTCCTTGTCCCCGGCGGCGACCTTCTGCGGGTTCAGGATCTGCCGGAAGTTCACGTCGGCCGTGCTTTCGCTGTACTGGTCGACCGGAGTTTTGGCCGCGCTGGGCAAAACGTAGAACTTGAGCAGTGGGGCAAGCACCAACAACATCACCCCGAGGGCCAGCAGGATCAGCCCCACGACTCGCTTCATCACGCCTCCATAGATACGCCTGAGTGCTTCTGGGACCGTATCGGAAAACGCACACTCTTCGCGACATGATCGGCAGACACGCTCCAAGGAATTGTTCATGTCCTGGCGAGCGAACCTCGCACATCTCGCAGACCCAGCCCGCGTTTCGCGCCTGGCATGCTCCGAAGGACTCCCGGACTGGAGCTCGGCGCGGCCGATCCGTGAGCGTTGTGGGTGCTAACAGATTTGCGCCTCCAGCCGCCACCGGGGCCTTGCCGCACATCGTGGAATGTCCTGGCCGCCGGATATTCTGCGGGTGTGTCCGTGCGCAGCCGTCGAAGGGTCAGCGAGGTGCTGCGTATCGACACTGTGGTTCCGCACCGATTCCGGGCCCTCGACGGCTACCGCGGCATCGCGGCCCTGGCAGTCGTGACGACCCATGTGGCCTACTTCAGCGGGATCGTGGTCAGCACCCCCTGGGGGCACGCCTTCTCGCGCCTGGACATCGGGGTCACGATCTTCTTCCTGCTGTCCGGCTTCCTGCTGTTCCGGCCCTGGTCGAAGGCGGCCATGACCGGGACGTCCGGGCCGGCCACGCGGACCTACTTCCGGCGCCGGCTCTGGCGCATCCTGCCCGCCTACCTGCTGCTGGTCGTCGTGGTGCTGGCGGTGATGCCCGGGATCGAGGTGCACCCGAAACACTGGATCGCCCACCTCACCCTCACCCAGATCTACTGGCCGAACCTGCTCATCAACGGACTCACCCAGAGCTGGTCGCTGGCCACGGAGCTGTCGTTCTACCTGGTGTTGCCGATCGCTGCCTGGTCGGTTTCGCGGCGGCATTCCGGCGATGTCGACGCCAGCACCAGGCGACAACTGTGGATGCTGGCGGTCTGGGTGGGGGTCACGTTCGTCTGGCTGCTCATGCGGACCACGACGCCCGCCCAGGACTTCCCGGTCCTCAACATGTGGTTGCCCAACTTCCTTGACTGGTTCGCCGCCGGCATGTTCTTCGCCGTTGTACACAACCGGCTGCAGCTGCCCGACGCGCCGCGCTGGATGCGCCGGCTCAACGCCCTGGCTGACGACGTCGGGGTCTGCCTGCTGGTGGCGGCCGCGCTCTTCCTCCTGGCTACGACGCCTGTGGCCGGCCCCTACACGTTCGGCGAGGGCTCAACGTCGCAGGCCTTCCTGCGCCACTACCTGTACCTCGGCGCGTCAGCGGCGCTGGTGATGCCCGGCTTCCTGGGCACCGAAGGCTGGGGCCAGTGGCGGCAGTTCCTCGCCGGTCCGCTGATGTCCTACCTCGGCACGATCTCCTACGGCATCTTCCTATGGCACCTGTTCGTTCTGGAGACCGGTTCCCGGCTGATCGGCATCGCGAGTTTCACCGGCTGGTTCTGGCTGTTGTGGCCCCTGACAGTGGTCGGCACCGTGCTGTTCGCCCATGTCAGTTATGTGCTGGTGGAACGACCGGCGCAGGAGTACTCGCACCGCCGGACCGCAGCACCGCCGCCCATGCCAGCGCCAGCGCACAACCCTCCACAACCGACGGCCAGCCCTCCGGCCTGACTCCGGCGACGACCGCCACGACCACGGCCACCATGACTCCGAGGAAGGCCACCGCCGGCAACGACGCCCGGCGCAGGGCGAGTGCGGCAACGAGGAGCACGGCCAGTCCAGGCAGGCCCAGCGTCAGCGTCACCCCGACAGCGATCAGCGCAGCCGTGACCCGCGGCAGGGCACGCGAACCGACGGCGGGCAATTGCGGTTGCCGGGGTGGGCGCACGGCCAGCACCACCACCGCCAGGACTGCCAGCAGGCCCGCCAACAACCCAGCCCGGTAGCCGGCGTCCGGTGCGAACTCGAGGGTCACTTCACCCCCCACGCCGGCCGGTAAGACGTATGCCTGTTTCCAGCCGTCCACCCGCACGGGCTGCAGCGACTTGCCACCCGCTGTCGCGGTCCAGCCCGGGTTGAAGTTCTCGGTCACTTCCAGCACCCGGGTCTCATCGGCAGCCGCGACCTGCAGAACACGCTGCGTGTCGTCCCACGTCGTGACCTCCGGAGAGGTCGGGCGTCCCGTGGGTCCCAGGTATCCCGGCGGCGGGAAGAACGCCGTCATCGGCTGAAATGTCTGCGAACTCACCACGTCGAGTTCGTGCTTGCCGGCGGCCAGGTCCAGCCCCGATCCGCAGGGTTCGGCGGCCAACAGCGCGCCGTCCCGGAACTGCTCGACGCGTCCGGTCACCGACGTCTGCATGGCGACCTGGCCATCCACCTCGATGTCCGGTCCCGTGCCGCAGGGCAGGGTCACCAGGGCGTCGTCGGGGACGGGCTGGCGCAGATCGTCGGCTCCGATCAGCGCCACCTCGGACACCCCGACCGGCAGGATCGTCTCGCCGAGTGCGGAACGGGAGCGGACCTGGTTCGCGGTGACGAACGTGATGCGGATGCGGTTGGTGGTCACCGGGTCGAAGCGGAACAGACCCCGGTTGTCGGTGTAACCGCTGAACTGCCGGTCCCCGGCGCTGACCCGCACCTCCAGCGGCGAGGAGGCGTTGAGCCCGGGCCGGTTGACCAACCGCAGTCCTCGCACCGTGCGCTGTTCGGGCAGCGTGATGGTCAGCGCGGGTTCCTCGTCGTCGGCGGCAGCCTGCCAGGCCGTGGCGATCGACCGGTCGAATGCCGCTCGCGCCGAACCCTCGACCCCTCTGGTACGCGTGGACGTCGCCTGCACCGAGACGTCCGAGAGAGCGTTCAGTTCCGCGGACACCTTCGCCGCATCTCGCACTGCGACCAGGATGCGCGGCGTGGTGGTCAACGGTGAGGCGAGTTCCACCGTCCGGTGCAGGCCGGTACGGTCCTGCGAGAACGCCGAGAACGCATCGGAACACACCCGAAGGTCGTCACGCACGGCACACTCCGAGGTGTCGCCGGGTCGAGCGCTGAGCAGCACTCCGGCCCCGGGTTGGGCGGCGGGCAGCTGCAGGCGGTTGACCTCCCGGCCGGGCAAGTCGACCTCCCGGATCCCGCGCAGTTGTGCCTTGCCCCCGCCCCCGATGTCGATCCTGACCCAGGTCGTGCGCCCCGCCGGAGCCGACACTTCCTGCCAGCCCGCGGCGTTGGTCGCCTCGGTGCTCACCGAACCCGCCTCCGTCGTGACCTGCACCGGAACCGCGCGAGTGGCGCTACCGGGCTGATCCAGCAGCGCGATCCGCAATGTAGCGCCGACATCGATCGGTTGCGGGTAGGTGACCTGCCAGAACGTCTGCTCCTCGTCGAGGTCGCCCGGACGCCAATAGGTCTCCAGGCTCCCGTCCAGAGCCGCCGCCGGCATGGCACCCCGCGGCACTCGCCAACCGGCCGACACGTCCGAGGCGGAACTGCTGACATCGAATTGCAGAGCGGGGATCGCCACCGTGCGGCCGTCCTCACCGACCACCCGGTAGTCGTGGACCGGACGGTCCTGCACATACGGCTGCTGCGCGGTCATCGTGGCCGACTCCTGGTCACGCATGTAGCCGAAGGTGATCTCCCGGCGGCGGTCGGTGTCCGTGACGACGAGGTCGGCGGCGGCCAGCGGTTGCGCGTACGGGTCGTCGGTCACCACGACCGGCCGGTTCCCCAGACCTCCTGCGTCGGCCAGCGGCAACAGCGCCTCCGGGCCACCGTCCACGTCGACAGTGGCTTGCGCCGGGCGCATCAGCACGCGTGGATCGGGTGCGTTGTTGCTGGGTGTCACCTCGTAGATCTCGACGGCCGGGTAGGTCACCTCGGTGCCTTCGTCAGTGGCGACGGTTCCGGAACCGGCCATCAGATCACCGAACCACGCAACCCGGCTGAACCCCGGGCTGTTCGCCAGAGCCATGTGCACGCGTAGTGCGGGTGGGGCTTGCGCCGTCACCGCCAGGTCGTTGCGCACGACCAGGTAGCGCACCCCCATCCGCTCCAGATACTGCGAAAGCCCCGGGCTGCCGGTGCCGCTCTCCAGCCGGGCCTCCACCGCATCCAGGGCTCGGATGTTGCCAGCGCTGGACAGGGGCACCGCATCCCGGATCCCCCAGGGATAGCCGCCGTACGCCTGCAACGGCTCGTCCCCGGTGCGCCCCCAGGTGAACTCCGCGAAAGAAGCGCCGGGCACGATCAGCGCCCGACCCGGTTCGCCGCGCTTGTTCAGCCAGAAAGCGGCCTCCCGCCAGGACTCCGCCACTGCCGAATAGGTCCGTCCGCGCGCCAGCTGCCCCGTCAGCGCGGGCCACCAGGACAGAATCAGGGATCCCACCAGTAAGGCGACCAGCCCCACCTTCCAGCGGGGTCGCGGCCCCGAAGGCCACAGCCAGGTCAGCAGATGGCAGAAGGCAATGGTCAGGGGCAACCGCAGGACAAGGTCGAACTTGTGGACGTTGCGCAGAGGTGCCCCGGACCGGTCCAGGAACTGCTGCACGAGATCGCTGCCCAGCCCGCTCATGGCGCCCGTGTGACCGGCGGTTACCAGCACCAGGCCGGCGATGGTGGCGCCCACGAGGAACGCCCGGTGCGGAAGGGAACGCATCGCCAGTCCCGCCAGCCCGGCGGCCGCTACGACGCCGGTGGCCAGCACGAGCACGGAGTTGCTGGCCAACAGCCAGCCAGCCGTCCAGTCCGATGCCGACCCGAGGTAGGCGATCCAGTGATCAGCGCCGCGCAGGACGCTGGTCGGATCGGTGATCGACGTCGTGAACTCCGCGGACTCGATCCAGTCCAAGAACGGCGGGGAGTACTTCCCCAGCAGGACCAACGGAATCAGCCACCACAGGACGGCCAGCCCGGTCAACCCCACCCACCAGCCGGCCAGCCGCCGGCGCCGCGGTCCCGGAGTCAACGTGATCAGCCACCAGACCGCCAGCGGCAGGACCGCTCCAGCAGCCACGGCGTTGACACCGCCGGCAGTGGTCACTGCCAGTGCCGACAGGGCCGCGGCCCGCACCACGTTCCCCTGCCGGGCGCCCCGCACGAGCGGCAGCAGCACCCATGGCGCCAGGGCCATGGGCCAGACCTCCACGGAGATCGCACCGATTGCCGACTGCGGGCGGACCGCCAGTGCATAGGCCAGGCCGGCCAGGATCTGCGGCCAGCCGGCACCGACCCGCAGGGCCCGCACCAGCAGGTACATCCCCAGGAAAGCGGCGACCAGGACCAGCGACCACCACAGTCGCTGCACGACCCAGTCGGGCAACCCGATCGCTTGGCCCACCCCGAAGAACGGCCCCATCGGCCAGAGATAGCCGTAGGACTGGTTCTGCAACTGGCCGAAGAACCCCTCGCCGTCCCACAGGTGCAGCGCCCGGCCCAGGAATCCCCAGGGGTTGACCGTCAGGTCGAGCTTGGTGTCGGCGGCGATGCGGCCCGGATCCTGCAGGAACGCCAACGTCACAAGTGCCAGGCAGACCGCCACCACCCGTGCCCGCCACTGCGGGACCGGGGCTGGTGGCGCGGCCGGCGCCTGCGGGGCGGCGTCGAGCAGGGTCATCGCTTCCTCAGGATCAATGCCACGTTCCAGGTGACGATCTCGCGCAGCACCGGGATCCGCCGCACCCAATACGCCCCTGCGGGCAGGTAGCGGGGGATCACGTCGATGACCTCGGCATCGCCGCGTGCCTGCGCCCAGCGGACACCGGCGGCCAGCGACACGGGGAACAACGAGACGCCGTAACGGTTCTTGGGTGGGTGGCCCATGCGGCGGGTGTATCGGCGAGCCGCGTAATCACCGTTGAGGTAGTGCCAGGGCGCTGTTTCATGACCGCCCCACGGCCCGTACCAGAGCGTGTAGGAGTAGAAGACGACGCCACCGGGCTTGCACACCCGCACCATCTCGTCGCCCATCCGCCAGGGCTGCCGGACGTGCTCGCCTACGTTGCTGGAATACACAAGGTCGAACGCGTCGTCCCGGAAGGGCAACGCCTGCCCGTCGCCGAGGACCGTGCCGGGCAGCGGCACCCGCCCATGCAGCGCGAGTTCGCCGGCATCGGCGTCCAGCGGCGTGTAGCGGGCGCCGGCCGCGGCGAACTCCTGGGCCCAGTACCCGGGCCCGCCCCCGACGTCCAGCACATGAGCGCCCGTGAGGTCGAGCAGGCACTGCATCTGGCGCACGGAGTCCTGCGCCATCGCCGAGTAGAACCGGTCGGGGTCGCTCTGCTCCACGCGGAACTCGCCGAACAGGTGCATCGCCCTGGACCACGTGGCCATCTCGCGCAGCCGGCGACGGGCTGCGACGGGCTCCAGTGCGGTCACCGTATGAACCTATGACACTCGCAGGCGTCGGGTAGCGTGTGCCGCGTGATCAGCGGCCCGGTGAAACACCCGCGGCCCTTGCGCGCCCTGTTCCTGAACTGGCGGGACACCCGGCATCCGGAAGGCGGCGGGTCCGAGGTCTACGTAGAGAACGTGGCCCGGTCACTGGCCGCCGCCGGACACGACGTCACCATCTTCTGCGCGATGTACGACGGTGCCGCCACCCGGGAGCTGGTCGATGGCGTGCGTTTCGTGCGCGGCGGCACGAAGTTGTCGGTCTACCCGGAAGCGGTGCGACGGTTGCGTCGCGGTGAGTTTGGGGATCTCGACGTCATCGTGGACGTCCAGAACGGCATTCCGTTCATGTCCCGAGCCGTCGCTGGGAACGTGCCGGTCGTGGTGTTGGTCCATCACGTTCATCGTGAGCAGTGGCCAGTGGTCTACGACCGGCTGCGGGCACGGGTGGGCTGGTGGATCGAGTCCCAACTCGCGCCCCGGTTGTACCGCAACTGCGCGTACGTCGCGGTGTCGGACCGGACTCGCACCGAACTGGCCGAACTCGGCGTCGACGCCGGCCGGGTCCACGTCATTCACAACGGGATCGAGCAGGCGCCGGGCCTGGATGTCACCCCTACCCCGTACCCGCACATCGCCGTCGTGGGCCGACTGGTTCCGCACAAGCGAGTCGAGCACGTGCTGCGGGCGGCCGCCATCCTGCGCCGGCAGCACCCTGACCTTCGGGTCTCCGTAGTTGGCGACGGCTGGTGGTCGCCGCGCCTGCAGCAGGTGGCAGCCGCTCTGGGAGTCGAGGATCTGGTCGACTTCCACGGGTTCGTCGACGAGAAGGCCAAGCACCGCATCTACGCGTCCGCGTGGGTCCTGGCCCTGCCCTCGCTGAAGGAGGGCTGGGGCATCGTCGTCATGGAGGCGGCCACTCATGGTGTGCCGGCGGTCGCGTACCGGGACGCCGGCGGGGTGTCCGAGTCGATCCTCGACGGGACCACGGGCGTGCTGGTCACCGGCGACGAGCAGGACTTCGCACAAGCTTTGGGATCAGTGCTGGATTCCCCGGATCTGCGGGAGCGCCTGGGCGACGCGGCACGCACGCGGGCCGAGCAGTTCACGTGGGCTGCGACGGCGAACGCCTTCGCGGACGTGCTGCAGGAGGTGTCAGGCGGTCAGGTTCCTGTGGTGCCGGCCCCGTCGGGGCACGTCGCGCACCGCAGCGAGGATCAGGTGTCGCCGTAGACGATGAACGGCTTGTCGACCGGGGCAGGAGTGGCAGTCTGCGAGCTCACGATGCCGAAGGCGGCACCGATGGCCAGGACGATACCCACGATGCCTGCGATGATCGCCCCTGCGGGACCACTCATGTGCTGCCTCCTCCAGTCAGAACAATCGTGATTGACTTCGCAGACCGTACCACGCCCGACTTCGATCACGCAGGTTCGCGGGGGATTCGCGCTACAACCGTGTCGGCGTCGTGATCCGCCCCCTCGTCACTTACCGCGGAACTCGGCGCACCGCCCAGCCCACGCCACAGCCGATGAGCATCAATGCCGCGAGCACGTCCACGCCGACAACCACGGGGTCCCTGGGTTCCACGATCGTCACTGCCTGCTCCACTCGCCACAATTCCAGGCGGTCCTGCTCCCACACCCGCACGGCGCCTCGCAGGACAGGGGTCCGGCTGGCTTGGGGCTGGTCGCGTTGCACGACGATCCACTTGATCCCTAACGGGGCCAGTGCGTCGGGCAACGGCCTGCCGGACTGGATGGCCTGCCCCACGGCTTGGGCTCGCGGGTCGTCCCCGCCCACCTGCACGACCCGGCCCTCGACGGTCACGGGGAGGTCGTCGTCCCAGACCACGGTCCGGGTCAGGTAGCGCGGCAGCGGATCGAGCACCACGTCGGAACCGTTCCAGGCGTAGCGGCGGAACGGGCTCCACGGCAGCGAGATCACATCGCCCGGCTCGGGCGCCTCGGCAAGCCGCTGCCGCAAGCCGTCCCAGGCTGCCGGATAGGACACCGGGGTCAGCCGTCCGAACGCGCCGGCCGCCAGATCCGGCAGCATGGCGATCGGCAGTATCGCCAGCGCTGCAGCCATGAACAGGCGCAGGACGTCCTCCGCGCGGGCCATCAACCGGCGCAGGCCGGACGGCGCGCAGATGGCCAGAAGCAGCACCCACCAGACCGTCCATTTCTGCCCATCACGCAACAAGCCCCCGCCGGGCAGCGCGGAGACGATCTGCTGCGCCCACCCCTGGTCGGCGGCCACGCCCGACAGCCACGCCCACAGCACCCCCAGCACGCCCAGTGACCCCAACCAGAGCACCTCGGGACGAGCCTGGCGCAGCATCAGCGGCAGGCCGTAGGCGGCCAGCGCCAGCACGGTCAGCAGACCGAGCAGCATGAACCAGGTGCCGCGGGAAGGAAGTGTCGCGGCAGCGTTCCACACTCCGCCACCACCGAGGACGCTGGCCAGCACTCCCCCGGGACCATCCGCCCGTGCCCCGAATACGACCAGTCCTAAGGGGTCCGAAACGCCGGCGGACGCACTGCGCAGCGCGGGCAGCCACCACGGCGCGTTGAACAGCAGGAGAAGGCCGACCACAGCGATGCGTGCACCCACTCGCAGCCGGCTGCCGAAACCGAGCGCCAGCGGAACGGCGGTGAGTGCGGCGATCAGCCCGCCGGTGGGAACCAAAGCAGCCGCCCCCGACACGACGACCACAGGCAGCCACTGCCCGCGTTCCCGTGCGCGGCGAGCAGCCAGCACGATCCAGGGCAGCAGGCCGATCGCCCACAACAGCGCCCAATGTCCCATCAGCAGACGCGCGGCGACGTACGCCGACCACATGTACAGCGACGCCGCCGGCAGTTGCCGAGTCAGTCCGGGTCCGGCCAGCCGCCCGGCACCCCAGCCCGCCAGGGTCAGCGACGCGAGCAGTACCGCCTTCTGCAGCACCTGTCCGGGTAGCGGTCCGGCGAGTAGTGCCACGATCGCGTCCTGCGGAACCGATCGGGGCAGGCCGCCGCCGATTCCCAGCATCCAGGGCAGTAGCGACTGCCTGGGCACGAACACCATGTCCAGGTGCAGGAGGTAGCCCGGGGCCAGCACTGGAAGCAGGACGATGAGTGCCAAAACGACCGACCAGCCCGGCAGCAGGTAGCGCTTGAGTTGGTCCGGCACTCGCCTAGGGTGTCACTCGGGAGGGTCCATGAGCAGTGACGACACGACCCCCGGCGGCAACCTGGTCGGCGGCGGTCTACTGGTCGCTGTCGCGCTCGGCATCGGTCAGGTGCTGGCCTACGCACAGACGCTGGTCGCCGCCCGCACGCTCACCCCCGCGGAGTTCGGCGCCTTCAGCGCGCTGCTGGCCCTCATCCTGATCGGGAACACCGTGGCGCTGGCCACACAGGCCGTCACGGCACGCCACATCGTGGCCACCCCCCGGTCGCAATGGCCCGACGAGACCGCCGCCGCGTGGCGCACCGCTACCCAAGTCGCCCTGATCCTCACGGCGGTGTGGCTGGTCCTTGCGCCGGCCATCACGTGGGCCTTGCGCCTGGACTCGATCCTGATCGCGATTCTGTTGGCGCTCGGGTTCCTGCCGCTCACCCTGCTCGGGGGAGCGTTGGGGATCGCTCAGGGTCACGAGCGTCACATCACGCTGGCTGGCGTGTACGTGGCCCTGTCAGTCCCCCGCAACGGTGTGACCATCGCGCTGCTGATCCTGGTGGCCACACTCGGCTCGGCCATGTTCGGCCTGGCCGTCGGTGGTCTGCTGAGTGCCGCGCTGGCCTGGCTGCTCCTCCGCTCGTTCTCGCACGGGGGCCACGCCCGGCACACCACCATGTTGCGCGAGGTGCCAGCGGCCACCTACTCCCTGCTCGCCCTGTTCACCCTCACGAACCTGGACATCGTGCTCGGCCGGGCGTTCCTGAGCCCCGAGGAGGCCGGGCAGTACGGGGTGGGCATCATCGTCGCCAAGATCGTGACCTGGCTGCCGCAGTTCGTCGCGGTCATGGCCTACGCCCGCATGGTCGACGCCCGGCGCGGCCGCACAACCCTGGTCGGACTCGGGGTGGTGGGCGGCATCGGGCTGTTGTGCACCGCAGCCGTCGCGGCGGCGCCCGCGCTGATCGTGGCCGTGGTGGCCGGCGACCAGTACGCCGAACTGGCCTCGATCCTGCCGGTGTTCGCCCTCATCGGTGCCTGCGGAGCGCTGCTGCAGTTCGTCGTGTTCGGCCTGGTCGCCATCCGTGACCGCACCTACATCCCGGTCGTGTGGGCCGGATGCATCGCGCTCGTGGCGGCGGTGGCGGTCTGGCACGACTCGGTCGCGGATGTGGCCTACATCATGCTCGCGGTCGTCGCGACGGTCGCAGCGATCGGTGTCTGGCGGCTGATCGCCAAGCGCGACGAACCGGCCGTCGCCGACGTTTCAGTGGGCGGCTGACTCCCAATCCGGACCAGCTCCGACCGACACCTCAAGCGGCACACGGAACTCACGCACCCCGGTCATGGCTGCCACGACCAGTTCGGTCGCCTGTTGCTGCTCCCCCGGGCCGACCTCCAGCACGAGCTCGTCGTGCACCTGCAGCAGCATGCGGCTGCGCAAACCGGCACCGGTCAGCGCACGGTGGACGTCGAGCATCGCCACCTTCACCAGGTCGGCGGCACTGCCCTGAATTGGGGCGTTGAGGGCCATCCGCTCGGCCATTTCACGGCGCTGCCGGTTGTCACTGTTGAGGTCCGGCAGGTAACGCCGCCGGCCCCACAGGGTCTGGGTGTAGCCGTCCACCCGGGCGCGCTCGACGACCTCATGCAGGTAGTCCCGCACACCTCCGAACCGCAGGAAGTACTCGTCCATCAGCCCAGCCGCCTCATCGGTGGCGATGCCGAGCTGCTGGGACAGTCCGTATGCGCTCAAGCCGTAGGCCAGCCCGTAGGACATGGCCTTGATCCGGCGCCGCTGCTCGGCGTCCACGGCATCCACCGGAACCCCGAACACCTTCGAGGCCACAGTGTTGTGCAGGTCCTCCCCCGAGCGGAACGCCTCGATCAGCCCGTCGTCCTGGCTCAAGTGCGCCATCAAGCGCATCTCGATCTGGCTGTAGTCCGCGGTGAGCAGGCAGTCGAAGCCGGAACCCACCACGAAGGCCGACCGGATCTGCCGACCCTCCGAAGTCCGCACCGGGATGTTCTGCAGGTTCGGGTCGGTACTGGACAGCCGGCCAGTGGCCGCGATGGTCTGGCTGTAGGTGGTGTGGATGCGCCTGTCCGCATCCGCCAGCGGGATGAGGCCGGCAACGGTCTGCCGCAGTTTGCTCTTGTCCCGCCAGATCAGCAGGCACTCGAGCAGCGGGTCCTCGGTCTTCGCGTATAGCGTCGCGAGGGCGTCCGCATCGGTCGTGTAGCCGGTCTTGATCCGCTTCGTCTTGGGCAGCCCGCGCTCGGCGAACAGGATCTCCTGGAGTTGCTTCGGAGAGCCGAGGTTGAACTCCCGGCCGGCCAGATTGTGGGCCTCCTGCGTCACCTCTGCGATCTGGGAGTCGAACGAGTCCCGGAGTTGGTGCAGCAAGTCGAGATCCACGGCGATGCCCGCGGCCTCCATCTCGACCAGCACCGCCTCCAATGGCAACTCCACGTCGTTGAGCAGATCACGGCCGACCGGACCGAGCTGTTCCATCAGTTCGGCGTGCAGCGCCAGGACAGCAGCCGCACCGTCGGCAAGTTCCTGCCCGGCGTCGTCGTCCAAGCCGTCCATCGTCAGTTGGTCACCGGCCTGCGGCTCGACCACGTCGCGATGCAGGAAGCGGGCGGTCAGATCGGGCAGCGGGAAGGACCGCTGGCCCGGGAGCAGGAGGTATGCCTCCAGCGCGGTGTCGCCGACGACTCCGTGGACATCGATCCCGCTTGCCTTTGCGGCCAGGACCGGCCCCTTGGCGTCGTGCAGCACCTTGCCAATCGCCGGGTCGGCGAGCCAGCTGGCCATCTGCGCCACTTCGTCGAACACCGCCGCTGAGCCGTCATCGGCGGCCACAGCCAGCCGGTCGATCCGCCCGGTCCCTGCTCCCCAAGCACCGAGCACGTGGACGCCGTACGGACCGGCCTGGCTGTGGGCAGCCAACCAGGCCACCGGATCGTCGGCCAGAGTGGTCTGCACCACCGACCGCTCCTGCTCCTCGACGTCCTCACCGAGATAGTCGAACAACCGCTCCCGTAGGACCCGGAACTGCAGGCTGTCGAAGACTTCATGCACTTTGTCCCGGGACAGCGGCTCGCGGCACAGGTCAGCGGGACGCAGTTCCAGTGGCACGTCGGTGACCAGCGCGGTGAGCTGCCGGTTGGTCACCACCTGACCGAGGTGGTCGCGCAGCGCACCACCGGCCTTGCCCGGCACCTCGTCGGCGCGCGCCACCAGCTCGGCCAGCGAACCGAACTGCGTGATCCACTTCGCCGCCGTCTTCTCGCCCACGCTGGGAATGCTGGGCAGGTTGTCCGAGGGGTCGCCGCGCAGTGCCGCGAAGTCCGGGTACTGCGCCGGCGTGAGGCCGTAGCGCTCCTGGACGGCCTCGGGTGTCATGCGGGACAGTTCCGATACCCCGCGCTTGGGATACAGCACCGTGCAGTGGTCGTCCACCAGTTGGAAGGCGTCCCGGTCGCCGGTGAGGATGAGCACCTCCATCCCTTCCGCGCGGGCCTGGCCGGTCAGCGTGGCGATGATGTCGTCGGCCTCGTACCCTTCGACCGCCATTGACCGGATCGCCATCGCGTCCAGCACCGTGCGGATCAGGTCCACCTGCCCGGCGAATTCGCTCGGGCTGGTCGAGCGGTTGGCCTTGTACTCCGGGAACGTCTCGCTGCGAAACGTCTTGCGGGACACGTCGAACGCGACACCGATGTGCGTCGGGCGCTCGTCACGAAGGGCGTTGATCAGCATGGATGTGAAGCCGAATACGGCGTTCGTCGGCTGTCCGGTGGTCGTGCTGAAGTTCTCCACGGGCAGGGCGTAGAACGCGCGATAGGCCAGGGAATGGCCGTCGAGAAGCAGCAGGCGCGGGGTGTCAGTCATCGCTGCCGAGTCTAGGTGGTGGGTCGGACAGCCAAGAGCGCTCCCGGCGACGGAAGCCGGACGGCTGTCCACCGCTGACCGGATCTTTGAACTGCGCGGCCGATCGGTGAGCATCCCGGGCATCCGTTAGCCCCACGGACGGGTTTTGGGCGCCCGGAATGCTCACGGATGCCCAGTTTGCTCACCGATTGCAGATTCGGCTCGCGAAAGCCCCGGGTGCCGTTCCCCAACACCGGTCCGGGCTCTGCCCACTCCCGACCAGGCCATAGCCTGCAATCATGGACGATCTGACGCAGGCCCCCCGCGGAGCACTCGCCGAAACCATGGGCATCCAGTTGTTCCGCGACGGCGACGTCGTGGTCGCAACGATGCCCGTCGAAGGCAACACCCAGCCCTACGGCATCCTGCACGGCGGGGCCACCGCTGTACTGGTGGAGACAGTGGGCTCCGTCGCCTCGGCCCTGGCCAATCCCGGCCGCTTCCCGGTGGGCATCGAACTGTCCGTCAGCCACCACCGCTCGGCGTCGCAGGGCACAGTGACCGCCCGTGCCGAAGCTCTGCACGTGGGCAGGACGTTGGCCAGTTACCTGATCCCGGTGACCGACGACGCGGGCCGGCAGATCGCAACCGGTCGCCTCACCTGCCTACTGCGCGACGCAATCCGCTGACCGGGACCAGCCGCCGGGAAGGGCCGCCACCGAGGCTGGCGCGCACCCGGCGCCGGATCGCTGACGTGCTCGCCACTCTGCGTTGCAGGTAGGGCCCGAAGCCCCAACTGGCGTACCAGCGCTGTACGTCCTTGGAGGCGGGTGGCACGTCAACGACGATGTGATCGGAGCCCAGTTCGTCGGCCCATTCCACGACTTCGGCCAGCAGCGCGGTGCCGACTCCGCGGCACCGGGTGCCCTGCGCAACGTGCAACATGTGGATGTGCACGCCCGGGGCGTCCATCATGGGTCCGCCGTCGGTCAGGGACACAGTGGCCAGTCCCACCGGCTCGTCGCCGTGCCATGCGGCCAGGAAGCGGAACCCTCCGCCGGCCGCGGCTTCCACCCGTCGGCGCATCCGGTCCAGCGACAGGGCGAGGGGCAGTCCGCCCCGCCGGCGGCCACCGCTCCGCCACGCTTCATCCCACAGCGGTGCGACTTCGTCGATGTGGTCGAGTTCCACATCGCGAATATCGATGGTCATCAGCACCTCCCGGGAACGAATCCAGCGTAGCGACCTTCCCAGGGCCACTGAAACCGCGGTCGGTTCAGTGGCAAAGCCGCCTCGATCAATACTGCCCAATTCCACCTGTCCCGCGCCCTATCCCTTTAGGCTGTAGCGTGCTTCGTGGTTCGGTCGCCCGACTGGCCAGCACAGACGGCTCAAGGAAGTAGGTGCGCGCGTGCGACGACTGCTGCTGATGCTCAGCGCGGTCGCCCTCGCCTTGACGGCGGTAGTGACCGGTGCGACTGCGGCCAGTGCCGCGGACGAGAACATCGGTGGGGTGATCCGCAACGGCACCGACCCGGTGCCCGGCGTGACGCTGAACGTCTCCAATGGTGCCGGCTTCGATGAGAACGCCATCACCGACGAACAGGGCAAGTGGCGGGTGGACGTGCCGAAGGCCGGTACCTACACGGTGACCCTGCAGACCGACACCCTGCCAGCCGGCGTCACCCTCACCAATCCTGATCGTGTGAGCGCTGATGTGGTCGTGGAGAGCGGACAGACGAAGTCGGTGCTGTTCCCCACCGGCGCGGCCCGGGTCTCCACCGAGACTTCCACGGACCGCGCGATGCAACTACTGGTCGACGGACTCATCTTCGGCCTGACGATCGCACTGGCCGCCGTCGGACTGAGCCTCATCTTCGGTACCACCGGGCTCACCAACTTCTCGCACGGTGAGCTCGTGACGTTCGGGGCACTGATCGCCTACTTCTTCAACAACCTGCTCGGACTGCCTTTCATCCTGGCCGCCGCTGGTGCTGTTCTTGCCGGCGCTGCTTTCGGCTATCTGCAGGACCGCTTCTTCTGGCGCTGGTTGCGCAAGCGCGGCACCGGCCTGATCGCGATGCTGGTGGTGTCCATCGGTCTGGGCATCCTGCTGCGCTATATCTACCTGTTCTTCTTCGGCGGCACCACCCAGCAGTTCGCCTACGGCAACGGCCAGGCCGGTCTGGCGATCGGGCCGGTGGACGTCACGCCCAAGGCGCTGATGGGCGCTGCGGTCGCGATCGTGGTCCTCGTGGCGACCGTGCTCTGGCTGCGTCTGACCCGCATGGGTAAGGCCTCCCGTGCGATCGCGGACAACACCGCTTTGGCGGCGGCCTCGGGCATCGACGTGAACCGGGTGATCTCGATCATCTGGGCGGCCGGCGCGGGCCTTGCCGCACTGGCCGGTGTCATCTACAGCCTGTCCAACGGGATCAACTGGCAGGAAGGCTTCCAACTCCTGCTGCTCATCTTCGCCGGTGTGACCTTGGGTGGCCTCGGAACCGCGGTCGGCGCGATCGTCGGGTCGATCATCGTCGGCACGATGATCCAGGTCTCCACGCTGTTCATCCCCTCGGAGTTGAAGAACGTGGGCGCGCTCGCAGTGTTGATCGTGATTCTGATGATCCGGCCACAGGGCATCATGGGCCGCTCGGAGAGGGTGGGCTGACATGGATTGGGCAAATGTCTTCAGCCAGGCCTTCACGCAGGGCATCGGGGTGCAGGCGGTCATCTTCGCGATCGCCGCGATCGGCCTGAACGTGCAGTTCGGGTACACGGGGCTGCTGAACTTCGGGCAGGCAGGCTTCCTCGCGGTCGCCGCCTACGGTCTGGGCGTCTCCATCGCCTATGCGGGGTGGAGCATCTGGGTGGGCATCCTGGTCGGTATCTCCGCAGCCGTGCTGCTGGCGCTGCTGCTGGGTATTCCGACCCTGCGACTGCGGGCTGACTATCTGGCAATCGTGACCATCGCTGCCGCCGAGATCTTGCGACTGGTCTTCCGGTCCGTGACGTTCGACCCGGTGTTCGGCGGATCCGACGGCATCAACCGCTTCGCCGACGACTTCTACAAGCTGAACCCCTACACCGGACCCGTGCGGATCGGTCCGGCCGACTTCAGCGAGAACGACATGTGGATCGTCACGGTCGGCTGGATCCTCGTGGTCGTCCTGTCCGTGCTGGTGTTCCTCATGATGCGCTCCCCCTGGGGCCGGGTCATCAAGGCCATCCGCGAGGACGAGGACGCTGTCCGCTCGCTGGGCAAGAGCGTGTACGCCTACAAGCTGCAGGCACTGATCATCGGTGGTGTCATGGGTTGCTTCGGCGGCTTCATTGCCGCCATCGCGCTGCAATCCATCCAGCCGGACTACTACGGCACGGAGCTGACGTTCTACGCCTACGCGGTGCTGATTCTCGGCGGTGCCGCCCGGGTTCTCGGTCCGATCGTCGGTTCGGTGGTCTTCTGGTTCCTGCTGGTGTTCATCGATTCCGCGCTGTCCAACGCGGTCTCCAGCGGCTCGATCACGTTCATCGCGAACACCCAGGTGGGCCAGATCCGGTACTGGATCCTCGGCCTGTCGCTGATGCTGTTGATGATCTACCGACCACAGGGGATCCTTGGGGACAAGAAGGAGTTGAGCCTCGATGCCCGATGATCTCAAGGCCCTGGTGAACGCGCTGGCCGATGTGCCGCACGAGGCTGGTGTGGCCAAGCCCGACCCGATCCTGATCGCGGACGGTGTGAAGCGGCACTTCGGCGGTCTGGTCGCCGTGGACGTCTCGCACGTCGAGATTCAGCGCGGCACGATCACTGCGTTGATCGGCCCGAATGGCGCGGGCAAGACCACGTTCTTCAACTTGTTGACCGGCTTCGACCGCCCCAACGAGGGCAAGTGGACGTTCGAGGGCCGTCAGCTCGCAGGCGTGCGTCCGCACAAGGTGGCCCAGTTCGGCATGGTGCGGACGTTCCAGTTGACCAAGGCATTGAGCCGGCTGACCGTCATGGAGAACATGCGGCTGGGAGCTCAGCATCAGCGGGGCGAGAAGCTCTTCGCGTCGTTCCTGCCGTTCCTGTGGCGGGCGCAGGAGGACGAGATCAGTGAGCGCGCGTTGCGGCTGCTGGAGAGTTTCAACCTCGCTGCGAAGCAGGACGATCTCGCGGGCTCGCTGTCGGGTGGTCAGCGCAAACTGCTGGAGATGGCCCGGGCGCTGATGGTCGAGCCGGACATGGTCATGCTGGACGAGCCGATGGCCGGCGTGAACCCGGCTTTGACGCAGAGCCTGCTCGACCACATCCGTCAGGTGCGGGACAGCGGGACCACCGTCCTGTTCGTCGAGCACGACATGGACATGGTGCGCGACATCAGCGACTGGGTGATCGTGATGAGCCAGGGCAAAGTGATTGCCGAAGGTCCGCCGCATGACGTCATGCAGGACGAGGCCGTCATCGATGCTTACCTGGGCGTGCACCACGACAAACCGCTCACCGATTCCGGCGAGGCGCTCACCGCCCACCCCGAGGAGGCGTGATGGCCGAGACCGTCATCGAAGGTCGCGAGGAGCACCTGCAGGCCGCCGAAGGGGCACTGGTGCGCATCGACGACGTCATCGCTGGCTACTTTCCCGGCGTGAACATCCTCAACGGCTGTGACTTCTACGCCCACACCGGTGAACTGGTCGGCATCATCGGCCCAAACGGCGCCGGCAAGTCGACCCTGCTCAAGTCCTTGTTCGGCCTGGTCAAGGTTCGCAGCGGCAGCGTGACGTTCGACGGTGACGACATCACAAACACCCGCGCCGACAAGCTGGTAAGCATGGGCATGGGCTTCGTGCCGCAGAACAACAACGTGTTCCCCTCGCTGACGATCGAGGAGAACCTGCAGATGGGCGCGTTCCAGGAGCCCAAAGCGTTCCACCCCCGCTTCGACGAGGTGGCTGACCTGTTCCCGGCCTTGGCCCAGCGCCGCAAGCAGCGGGCGGGGTCGCTGTCCGGCGGCGAGCGGCAGATGGTGGCGATGGCGCGGGCTTTGATGATGGAGCCCAAGGTACTGCTGCTCGACGAGCCGTCGGCCGGTTTGTCGCCGGCGCTCACCGACGAGGCGTTCGTCCGGGTCAAGGCCATCAACAAGACCGGTGTGACGGTCATCATGGTCGAGCAGAACGCGCGTCGCTGCCTGCAGATCTGTGACCGGGGGTACGTGCTGGATCAGGGCCGCAACGCCTACACCGGCACGGGCCGGCAATTGGCCAACGACCCGAAGGTGGTGGAGCTGTACTTGGGGACGCTGGCGAAGGCCTGAGTTCTAGCCCGATTGCTCACTCCGCCGCCGAAGCCTTCGGGCCTGAACTGAGCATCGGTGGGCGAACTGCTAACTCGCCAGTCTGTGGGCCCTCTCCATGCCCCTATGGACTCGTGCCAGCATCAGCTTCGGTGGGTCAAGCATCTTCCAGTACACGGGCACCAGAATCCGGCCATGGTCCTCGACGAGTTCCTTTCGAACCTTCTCCTCCCAGTACTTCTGCTCGGGAGAATCATCAGTGTCGAGGTAGTCGCGGTACTTCCCCTGACCGTCGAACTCGATTCCCAAGGGCAGCCCGTCGACGCCCAAGTCGATGCGAGCCAGCAGATGGCCAAGGTGATCGCGGACCTCAACCTGTGGGGTTACGGCCACGCCGGCATCGACACAGATGAGGCGGGCGCGCGTTTCACCCACACTCTCCGCTCGCCCGTCGGCCAGCGCAACGACGGTGCGAGCTCTCGAGATACCCCAGGCCTGACCGCTCAGTGAGAGCGCCTCCTGCAATTGCTCGGCAGTAACCCGCCTCATGTGAAGCGCATAGTCCGCCATGACCACGGCCGTATCGCGGGATTGGGTGCGTGCACAATCGATCAACGTTTGGTCAACCGGAGTCACGGGCACGCCATCGACCTGAACCGGAGTCGCCCTCGCGAGGCGGTGGATCTGCGTACCGGCCCGAATCCCGCCGTGGCCCGGGCCGGTGCAACTCAGGTGGACAACTGAGAGGTCAGGACGGTGGAGTGGCAGGCGATGTACGACAGCTGCCGAAACATGGCTAGCAATCGCACCCAGATGAACCCTGAGCGCGGCGATGGTCCGCAGGAAATGCAGGTGCTGAGGGTTCCTGGGTCGCTCCACCGAGTACACCCCATGGCCGATTCTGAAGAGGTGACGCAGCACCGCTCGTGCGCCGTTCCGGTCGAAGCCCATGGCGGTTACATCACGCGTCAGGATCACGCCGTTCTGGGACTGGGCAAGGGCACGAAGTTCTTCGATCATCCAGCCAGCCTGCTCCTGTCCGCACCCCCTCAACGGCCAATCCCCAGCCGGGCTCACCGTCCGAGCCCCAATGTTCACTTCGCCCACAGACCCTTCGGGCTAGAAGTGAGCAAACAGGCCAGGACAGTTGAATAAGGCGGCATGCCGGGCCACTCCACACAAAAACGGTGCCCGCCCCCATCGAGGGGACGGGCCCGACTCCTAAACCACACAAAACGGTGCCCGCCCCCATCGAGGGGACGGGCACCGTGCATCCGAACCAGATCAGCCCTGCGAGGCGTCCGGCACGTCACCTTCTTCTTGCTTCTCGAAGGTGTAGGTGTTCTCGGGACCGTACTTGTAGACGCCCATGATCGCCTTGCTCGGGTCGCCCACATCGTTGAGGTCGATCGGACCGGACTGGCCGTCGTAGTCGGCGTCCTTCCCGTCCTTGATCAGCTTCAGGCAGTCGGCGTAGGTGGTGCACTTCTCACCGTCGGCCGAAACCGCCTTGATGTTGTCGGCGATCGCGGTGCCGCTGTCGTTGCCGGCAGCCTCGGCGGCCAGCGCGACGAGGATCGTTGCGTCATAAGCTTCCGGACCGTAGGAGAAGTCCTCGAGCTTCGGGTCGACTCCCAGCAATTGCTTGCGGAACTCGTCGCTTGCCTGAGCACCAGGCAGGGTGCCCTGCGTGCCCTCCATGGTGCCCTTCGGCAGATCCACGTAGGCGGTGTTGGACAGGTTGCCGTCCACCAGGTACAGCGGAACGTCCTTGGGCCCGATGCCCTGCTTGATCATCTCCTGGATGACCTTCACGGACTCGTCGAAGCCGATCAGCGTGATGGCCTCGGGGTTGGCCGCCTTGGCCTCGGAGACCTCGGCCTCGAAGGACGTCGCCTTGGGGTCGTAGATCTGCTTGGAGACAACCTGGCCACCGGCGGCGGTGAAGGCCTTCTCCACGTTGTCGGCAAGACCAGTGCCGTACGCGTCGTCCAGCGCCAGGATGGCGAGGGTCGAGTGTCCGTCACCGGCCACCAGGTCACCACTGACCTGACCCTGGAACGTGTCCGGCGGAGCGGTACGGGCGTACAGACCCTTGTCCGGGTACGTGGAGAACTCCGGCGAGGTGTTCGCGGGGCTGACCTGCTGAACGCCTGCACTGGTGATCTTGTCGATCACGGTCAGCGAGACCGAACTGGACGCGGCGCCGATGATGGCGTCGACGCCCTGCGACAGTTGCCGGTCGACGGTCTGCGAGGCGATGTTCGTCGAGGTGTCACCGGAGTCACCGATGACGACGTCGACGTTCTTGCCCAGCACACCGCCAGCGGCGTTGATGTCCTTGGCGGCGAGGTTGACACCGGCGAACTCGGGCGGCCCGAGGAAGGCGAGCGAACCCGTCTGCGGCAGCAAGGTGCCGATCTTCAGGGCGCCGTCGCCCTGGGCGACAGATGTCTCTGCGGAAGGACTCGCGCTCGTGTCCGACGAACTGTCACCGCTGCTGCACGCAGACAATGCCAGGCTCGCCGCACCCACGACCACGAGCGACCGCAGAATGGTCGATCGGGACATATATAGACCCCTCTTTGTGTGTGCGTAAGTCGACACGTTGTCGTGCCGGTGGGTTAACAATACGCAAAGCCGGGCTCTGGGCAAGGTAATTGGGGGCATGTTGCGCTTCCGTGATCGACATTCCCGAGTCGGAAAAGCTAGGGAGCCTCCAGCGTGCGACGAGCAACCTCGACCAGCGGCAGCCGCTGATCCATGGCAGCGGTCCGCAACCATGTGTACGCCTCGTCCTCCGACAGGCGCAACCGTTGCTGCACCACTCCTCGCGCCCGCTCGATGGTCTTGCGATCAGCCAGGCTCTGCGCGAGTTCCCGGGAGCGCTGCTGCTCGGCATGCAACTGCTGGTGGCGCTGGTGCGCCACGGTCAGCGCAGCCCGCAGTTCCTCGGGTTTGAACGGCTTCACGAGATAGCCCATCGCGCCAGCCGCGACCGCCCGCTGAATGAGTTCGGGCTGGCTGAAGGCCGTGAGCATGACGACCGCCGTGGAACGCAACTCCAGGATCTCCGAGGCAGCCGCCAGGCCGTCGGTGTCAGGCATCTTCACATCGAGCAACGCGACGTCCGGGCGCAGTTCCGACGCCGCTGACACCGCGCGCCGCCCATCGGCCACAGCCGCGACCACCCGGAAACCGAGTTCCTCCAGCGTCTCCACGAGGTCCATGCGGATCAGCGCTTCGTCCTCGGCCACGAGCACGGTCAAGGCCTCCATACCCCAAGCCTAGAAAGCCCCGATACGATCGGAACGCATCGCCCTCGTAGACCAACCGGCAGAGTCACAGGCCTCAAAATCCTGGCAGTGTGGGTTCGAATCCCACCGAGGGCACAATGTCTTCGGGCGCGAGGTGAGAGCGTGGCCGCGAGGTTCGTGCTCCCACGCGAGCATTCACTTCCTTGGTGCGCTACTCCCGGCCGATCCGGTCCTTCACCGCGTTCACCTGCGCCAGCACCCCGTTGATGTACTTCCCGGACTCGTCGGTGCTCAATTCGTTGGCCAGGTCCACCGCCTCGGCCAATGCAACCGCCTCCGGCACCTCGCCCCAGAGCAACTCCCAGGTCCCGATCCGCAGGATGGCGCGGTCCACCGGCGGCATCCGGTCCAATGTCCACCCCTGGGCGTAGGTCGACAGCGTCTCGTCGATCCGCTCCTGATGCTGGACAACCCCGCGCACGATCTGCTCGGTGTACGGGTTGATGGACTGCAGGCGGGACCCCAACGAAGCCATGCCGGCGTCGGCATCCTCACCACGCAGGTCGACCTCGTACAGGACTTCAACTGCCCGGCGGCGGGCCTTGGTGCGGGCGGACACTACCCCGTCACGCGTCCGAGGTAGGAACCGTCGCGCGTGTCGACCTTGATCTTCTCGCCGTTCTCCAGGAACAGCGGAACCTGCACCTCGGCGCCGGTCTCCAGGCGCGCAGGCTTGGTGCCCCCGGTGGAGCGGTCGCCCTGCAGACCAGGCTCGGTGTACTCGATGACCAGTTCGACGCTGGCGGGAAGTTCGATGTACAGCGGAGTGCCGTCGTGCATCGCGACGATCGCCTCCTGATTCTCCAGGAGGTATTTCTGGGCATCGCCGACTGTGGCCGCCGAGACGGGCACCTGGTCGTAAGTGCTCGCGTCCATGAAGATGAAGTCGGTGCCGTCGTTGTACAGGTAGCTCATCTGCCGCTTGTCGACGTTGGCGGTCTCCACCTTGACGCCCGCGTTGAACGTGCGGTCCACGACCTTGCCGCTCAGCACGTTCTTCAATTTGGTGCGCACGAAGGCGCCGCCCTTGCCGGGCTTGACATGCTGGAACTCCACCACCGACCACAGTTGTCCGTCGATGTTGAGCACCAGGCCGTTCTTCAAGTCGTTGGTCGTCGCCACGTCGTCTTTCCTATCCGATCCTCGCGAGGTTGCGAGGGAACCCTGTGAGGATCTCGACGCCGGCATCGGTCACCAGCACGGTGTCTTCGATGCGGACCCCACCCTGCTCGGGCAGGTAGATCCCCGGCTCCACGGTGAGTGGAACGCCTGCGTCCACGGTATCGGGCGAGCTGGCGCCGAGGAACGGCACCTCGTGGATCTCCAAGCCCACACCGTGCCCCGTCCCGTGACCGAAGTACTCGCCGAAGCCAGCCTCCTCGATCACCGCCCGGGCAGCTGCATCGACCGTCGCTCCCGTCACACCGGGGGCCAGCGCCGAGATGCCGGCCGCCTGTGCGCGCTCGACGACCTCGTGAATCTCGGCCTGCCAGTCTTCGGGTTCCGCGGCCACGATGAACGTGCGCGTGCAGTCCGCGTGGTAGCCATCGAACAGCGCACCGAAGTCGATCTTGAGCAGGTCACCCACGGCGATGGGACGCTCGGTGGGCTGGTGGTGCGGGATCGCGCTGTGCGGGCCTGCGGCCACGATGCTGTCGAACGCCCGGTCCGGAGCGCCGTGCAGGCCCAGTAGCAGTTCCAGTTCGCGGGCCACCTGGATCTCGGTCTTGCCCAGCAGCGGGATGGAAACCAACTCGGCCAGGGCATCGACGCTGATCCGGCAGGCCGTTCGCAAGGCGGCCAGTTCGGCGGAATCCTTGACCTTCCGCAAGCCGCTCGCCGCGACCTTCACGGGCACAAGTTCCACGCCGGGCACGTCGTCGCCGGCCCGCCGCCATGCGGCCACGGTCAGCATTGCGGCATCGAACCCGACGTGGCTCACTCCCCGTTCCCGCACCCAGCCGAGCAGATCCGCGACGAGTCGCCGAGTGATGACCAGATCGACGCCGGGTGCTTCGGAGGCGGCTTGTGTCCTGTAACGGCCGTCCGTGGCCAGGGCTGCGGAGTCACCAGTGACGAGCAGGGCACCGTTGGAGCCGGAGAACCCGCAGAAGTACCGCACATCCGCCAGGTCAGTCACGAGGAAGGCGCGGCAGTGCGCCGCCGCCATCAGTTCCCGCAACCGATCCAGGCGTGCGTTCATGCCTGCGCCAGCAGCGCGTCCAGGGCCAACAGGTAGCCGGTCACGCCGAACCCGGCGATCGTGCCGGTGGCCACCCCGGCGATCACCGAAGTGTGCCGGAACTCCTCGCGCGCTGCGGGATTGGACAGGTGGACCTCGATCAGCGGCGCCCGCAGCTGCGCGGCGGCATCGCGCACGCCGTAGCTGTAGTGCGTGAAGGCGGCCGGGTTCAGCACAACCGGCATCGCGGCATCCGCCGCCTCGTGCAGCCAGCCGATGAGTTCCGCCTCGCTGTCGGTCTGCCGCACATCCGCCTCGATGCCGCGACTCGCGCCGTACTCGGCGACCATCTGCCGCAACTGCGGCCAGGTGGTGGAACCGTAAATGTCCGGTTCTCGAGTACCCAGGCGGGACAGGTTCGGCCCGTTGAGGACCAGCACCTTCACGAGTGCACCTGCGCGTAGGCAGCCGCGACCAGCGCGGGGTCGGGGCCGACGAGGATCTCCGGATGCGCCACAGCCGACAGTATGACGAATCGCAGCGTGTCACCGCGGGTCTTCTTGTCCCGGCGCATCGCATCCAGCAGCGGCGGGAAGCCCCCGTCGTAGGAGATCGGCAGCCCGACCGAGGCGAGTACCTCGCGGTGCAGGTCCACGACGTCGTCGGAAAGCCGGCCCGCCAGCCGGGCGAGTTCGGCAACGTAGACCATTCCCACCGCGATGGCCGGGCCGTGCCGCCACCGGTAGCGCTCGTTGAGTTCGATGGCATGGCCCAACGTGTGGCCGTAGTTCAGGACCTCCCGGCCCAGCGTTGCGTTGAGCGATTCCCGCAGGTCACCGGCCACTACGTCGGCCTTGACCTGGACGGCCCGTCGGATCACATCTTCCAGGGCGGGCGACGCCGGATCGAGGATCGCCTGCGGGTCCTGCTCGACGCGGTGCAGGATCACCGGGTCGGCGATGAAGCCGCACTTGATGACCTCGGCCATGCCGGAGATCATCTCGGCACGGGGCAGTTCGGCCAGCGTGTCGAGGTCGCAGATGACGGCGCTCGGCTCGTGGAAACTGCCCACCAGGTTCTTGCCGGCCGCCGTGTTGATCCCGGTCTTTCCGCCGACCGCCGCGTCGACCATGGCCAGCAGGGTGGTCGGCACCTGCACGATCGGCACCCCGCGCAGCCAGGTCGCCGCGACGAATCCCGCAAGGTCTGTGGTGCTGCCTCCGCCGACCGCGACGATGGCATCCGAGCGCGTGAACCCGTTCTCGCCCAGCACCGACCAGCAGTAGTTGAGCACGTCGACGCTCTTGGCTTCCTCAGCGTCTGGGATCTCGATCGAGATGGCGTTGGGCAGATCTGCGCGGATCTGCCCGCCGGTTGCACGCAGAGCCCGGGGGTGAATGACGGCCACCCGGGTGGCCGACTGCGGGACACTGCTGAGGAGTGTCTCGAACAGCCCACGACCTACGTGCACCAGGTAGGGCGAGCCGGTCGGTACCTCGATCGCCGTCATCGTGTCTCCCACTTCTCGATCTCGTCGGCCACTTCCGGCGGGGTGCGGCCGTCGGTCAAGACGCGCAAATCAGCCACCGAGTCGTAGACCGCCGCTCGCTCCTGCAGCATCTGGTGCAACTGCGCCCGCACGTTGCCCATGGACATCGGACGCATGCCGGAGAGGCCGGTGCGCCGGGCCGCTTCCGCGAGACCAATCTCCAGCCACACCACGGGCACGTCGCGCAACGCTTGCAGAACAGGGCCGGTGGTGGCGCCACTTCCGACCGCGACCACTGCCTTGGTTTCGGCTAGCGCCGCGAGCACGAGCGCCTCCTCGGCCTGCCGGAACGCACGTTCGTCCTCGATAATCGCGTCGGACACCGGCGAGCCGTAGTCAGCATCCGTGTCGCGAATCGGGCATTGCCAGCGCTGGGCAAGTTCTGCGGCAACGCTGGACTTGCCTGAACCCGGGGCGCCGACCAGCGCCAACCGGGC
>ERZ724513.170-NODE-170-length-28639-cov-8.165372_pt1 | contig 28639 bp, 23 predicted proteins | sample MGYA00376046_ERZ724513 | MGnify/ENA primary metagenome ERZ724513 (study PRJEB28724, sample SAMN07190883) | activated sludge metagenome | isolation source: activated sludge of sewage treatment plant in Hong Hong | place: Hong Kong | collected 2016-03-17 ...
CGGGAACCGGCGGTCACGACGGGCTCGGAGAACCCGTTCTCCTCGATGTTCGCGTGATAGGTGTCGAGGTGCACGGTCAGGTCCGCGCCGGCGTCGTCGATCAGGGTAAGCATCTCGGCGACGGTGTTCACGACGTTGCTCTCGTAGCGGTTGACCACCTCCAACGAGGTCGGCAAGCCGACCGCCGCCGTGGTCTGCGCCAGCCACGCCATACTTTCCAGCACGTGCTGCCGGCCCGCGTCGCTGATCGGCTCGGGGTACTTGCCGAGCTTGGAGTAGAGCACTCCGCACAAGTTGCCTGCACCGATGCCGGCAGCCACATCGACCGCCGCTGCCAGCCGGTCGCGACCGCGCGCCACGATCTCGGGATCCGGGCTCGACACATCGGTGTCATCGGACAGACCCAGCGAGCAGGCGGCCCGCAGGTCGTTGTCGGCGAGCAGCTGCTTGGTCATCTCGACGTCGAAGTGCTCGGGTTCCAGAATCGGGATCTCGATGATGTCGAAGCCGATCCGCTTCGTGCTCTCGATGGCGTGCCGGGCGGACTCGGGCGTCACCTCACCGGTCCATACGAGGGCATGTAATCCCAGGGGGTTCACAGCGATTTCCTTTCAGATGAATTCAGCGTCGGGCGCCACAGCGCCGGTGACCAGCCCGACCAGTTCGTCGCCATGGGTGTCGGCACCGCGGCGGGTCGCGACGGTGCGACCGGCGCGCATGACGGTCACGGCATCAGCCAGCCGAAGCACCTGGTCGAAGTTGTGGCTGATCAGCATGATCGAGATGCCGCGCGACTTGAGGTCGTGGATGAGCTCCTCGACCTTCGCGGTCTCCTGCACACCGAGCGCCGCCGTCGGCTCGTCCATGATGACGATCGAGGAGCCCCAGCCGGCGGCGCGGGCGATGGCGACCGCCTGCCGCTGGCCACCTGACAGCCGCCGGACGCGGGACTTCACCGACGGCACGTTGATGGCCAGGGTGGAGACCATGTCAGTGGCCCGGCTGGCCATCGAGCGCCTGTTCATCAGTTGAATCGGGCCGAAGCCGCGCGTCTCTTCTCGCGTGAGGAACAGGTTCTGCCAGACAGTCAGGTCCTCGACCAGTGCGAGGTTCTGGTGCACGGTCTCGATACCGGCGTCGCGCGCTTGCTCGGGGTTGCTGAAGCGCACCGGCTCGCCCTGCACATGGACCGTGCCGGAGTCGGGGGCGTGGATGCCGCAGATGCAGCGCACGAGCGTCGATTTGCCGGCGCCGTTGTCGCCGATCAGCGCGGTCACCTCGCCGGGCTGCATCGTGAAGGACGCATCCTTGAGCGCCTGCACGTTGCCGAAACTCTTGCGGATGTGTTGGGCGTCGAGTACGGGGGTCATTTCTGGAACCTCGTCAGCAGGGCTGCCAGGACGACGACGATGCCGACTGCCAGCGGTTGGTAGAACTGCGAAAGCCCGAGCAGGGTCAGGCCGTTGACCAGGGCGGTCAGCAGCAACGCACCCATGACGGGGCCGGTGATCGTGGCCCGGCCGCCGAAGAGGCTCACCCCGCCGAGCACCACGGCGGCAACCGAGTTGAGGAGGAAACTCGTGTTGCTCGCCGGCTCGGCGGCGCCCACACGTGCCACCAGCAGGATCGCCGCGATGCCGGCCAGGAAGCCGCTCAACGTGTACACGGCGATCTTGACGCGGACGGTGCGCACACCCACCGCCCGCGCGCTCTCGGTCGAACCACCCGTCGCCAGGACGTGCAGTCCGAACCTGCTGTTGAACAGCGCGACGTGAGCCACCACTGCGACGACCGCAGCCACGATCACCGACCAGCTGAAGGGCCCGATACCGCCCGCGGACAGCTTGAGCAGGAACCTGTTGATCACCTGGATGGGCTTGCCATCCGCCAGGATCAACGCCAGCCCGGACGCGGCCGACAACGCACCGAGAGTGACGATGAAGTCGGTGATCCCGCCCTTGGCGATGATGGTTCCGTTCAGCATGCCGACCGCGGACGAGGCCAGCACCCCCGCCAGCATGGCCAGGAAGATGTTGTCAGTGCCCTGGAACGTCAGGCCCAGGACGATGGCACCCAGGGTCATGACCGAGGCCATCGACAGGTCGATACCCGCGGTTGCCACGACAAACGTCTGCCCCACGGCCAGGACCACCAGGATGGCACTGGCCTGCAGCATCGCTTCGATGTTGCCGCCGGACACGAACGTCGGGTCCAGAATGCCGAAGACGATCACGAGTACGACCAGCCCGATCGGGGCGGCCAGTTCGGGCCAGGGGGCCGAGGCGAGCCGGCTACCGAGGCCGGCCCGCTCGTCGGTCACCTCAGCCGTGGGGGAGACGGTTGTCATGATCGGTTCAGCTTCCTGACAGCGGGTTGTCGAATTCCTCGAAGGGCGCCGGGAAGGCGCTGATCGCCTGGTCGGCGTTCTCGGAGGTCACCAGGGCGGTCGGGGAGACGATCTCGGTCGGGATGTCCTGGCCGGCTAGGACCGCTTCACATGCCTGCACACCCAGAACACCGATCTCGTACGGGTACTGCGCGACGGTGGCAGTCAGGTCACCGGACTTGACGGCCTTCAGCGCGTCCTCGTTGCCATCCACGCTGATCACTGCGATCTCACCGGTCTTGCCGGCGTTGGCCACGGCCCGGGCGATGCCCAGTCCCATGTCGTCGTTGGCCGCGAAGAACCCCTTGAGGTCCGGGTTGGCCTGCATCAGGTCGGTCGCCGCGGTAAGGGCCTTCTGGCGCTCCCAGTCGGCGGCGACGGTCTGCACGATGTCGAGCTTGCCCTGCACGGCGGCGGTGAAGCCGTCGAGGCGGGCCTGGCTGGTGACGTCACCGGCGATGCCGCCGATCAGGGCCACCTTGCCGCTGCTGATCGTGTCGATCATGTACTGGCCGGCTTTGCCGCCTGCTTCGGTGTTGTCGGTGCCGATGTAGGTGGCCGGGGTGACGTCGGCCTCGGCGGCCGCGTCGGCATCGATCGGACTGTCGATGTTGACGATCGGGGTGTCCTTGGCGGCGACCGGGGCCAACGCCTGCACCAGGTTGGTCCCGGAGATCGGGTTCACCACGAAGCAGTTGTAGTCCTGCTGGGCCATCGCCGTGAGCTTCTCGGCCTGACCGGTGGTGTCGGTGATGCTGGTGGCAGCCTGGATCTCGACCTGGGCGCCGGAGTCCTGCGCCTGGGCGTTGATGCCGTCTTCCATCGCCTGGAAGAACGGGTTGTCCAGACCCTTGATGACGGCCGCGATGTTGGCGTCACTGCCACCCTCGCTAGGCGACGCCGAGGAGTCGCTGTCAGACCCACCGCCGCCACATGCGGCGAGCAGACCGGCGACGGCGATGCTCCCGACCCAAATTCGTTTTCCCTTAATCATGCGAGGCCTCCTTAATGCCTTGGTCCTCAACGCGCAGCGCGCGCACCTGCTGCTGGCCGACATCGGCGCCTCCGGCATGCGGCTGGCGCGCACCGACCTGGCGGGCACCGTGCTGCAACGTAACGACCAGCCGATCCGCATCTCCGACGGCCCGGATGTGGTGCTCGAGGCGGTTTCCGCCGGTCTGGCCGAGCTGCGCGACCCGGATCTTCCGCTGTGGGGGGTGGGCACCTCGGTGCCAGGACCCGTCGAGTTCGCCAACGGGACCGTCGTCAGCCCGCCGATCATGACCGGTTGGGACGGCACGAACATCCCCGAGCGACTGGGGCATCTCACTCCCCTCGTGTTCGTCGACAACGACGTGAACGCGATGGTCATGGGCGAGCGAGCCGCGCGTTATCCGGAGGTCGACGACCTGCTGCTGATCAAGGTGGGAACCGGCGTCGGCGCGGGCATCATCGCCACCGGCCGCACGTTGCGCGGGGCCCAAGGCACCGCCGGCGACCTCGGCCATATCCGGGCCGACGTTGCGCGCGATGGCGAGCCTCCGCTGTGCCGCTGCGGGCAGTTGGGTTGCGTGGAAGCCTATGCCGGCGGCTGGGCGATCATGCGCGATCTCGCAGCTGCCGGACGCGCGTTGGAGTCCGTGGACGACGTCGTGGCCGCCGTGCACAACGGGGATCCGCTGGCCACCCGGCTGGTGCGCGACGCCGGGCGCGTGCTCGGTGCCACGGTGGCCGATGCGGTCGGCCTGCTCAACCCCGCGGTGATCGTGATCGCCGGGCAGCTGTCGGCCACCGGTGAGCACCTGTTGGCGGGCATCCGCGAACGCATCTACTCACGGTCACTGCCGCTGGCGATGCGCGATCTGCAAGTCCGGGCCAGCGACCTGGCGGGGGATTCCGGCGTCATCGGGCTGGCGCACGGCGTGCTGGACCGGCTGTTCACAGCCGAACATCTGAACCTGGCGCTCGCGTCCTGAGGTGCGCCCCGGTTTGTCGCGCAGTGGTCACGACACGCCGGGCGAAACGCCGACAACGCGACAAACCGGCGCGGGCTAGAACCGGTGGTGCGGGTGATCCGCGTGCCGGTTCTGGAACGACAAGATCTTGGGGTTCTGCACAACGCCCTCGCGGATCTCGATTGCCCGTGCGATCGTCGGCTCCTCCCAGTCCCGGTCCATGACCGGGCGCAGGAACGGCAGCAGCGCCTCGCTGATCCCCCAGGTCGCGCTGTTCCACAGGTAACTCGGGCTGTGATCGACGGCGTAGTAGGTAACCCCGTTCCCCACCCTGAACGCCGGCTCCTCAAAAGTGGTCGGGCGGGCCCATTCGAAACCCATGCCGCGGTCACACGAGACGTCGACGATCAGATCCCCGGAGGTGAACAACTCGAGCTGCTCGTCGGTCACGAACATCATCGGGCGGTCGGTGTCCTGCATGACGCAGTTCACGATGATGTCAAAGTCCGCCAGGTACTCGGCGATAGGGGTGTCGCCCACCTCGATATGACCATTGTCCCGGTGCATATGCTCCATCGGCACGGCAGGAATCGGTGAAGCGACCGCGGTGATATCGCGCATTGTCAGCGCGGTGACGTCGTGCACGCCCATGCCGTGCAGCGCGGTGATCGCGCCACGGGCCGTGTTGCCGAAACCGAGAATGACGCCACGCAAATGCCGCCCATAGTGCCCGGTTGTGCCGTTCAGCGCCATGGCATGCAGCACCGAGCAGTAGCCTGCCATCTCGTTGTTCAGGTGGAACACGTGCACCATGTGTTCCCCATCGGAAGTCCAGTGGTGCATGGCCTCCCATGCGATCAGCGTGAGCTGCTTGTCAATCGCGATCTGCGTCAGTTCGGCGTCCTGAACAGCATGCGGCCAGCCCCACATGATCTGCCCGTCCCGCAGTGCGTGCAGGTCCTCCAGCGTGGGCTTGGGCAGCAGCACGATGTCTGTGGTGGCGATGATCTCCTCGCGGCTCGCTACCGCCGGCAACTCGACCCTTCCGAAACGCTGGCCGTACCCGGTCTCGAACACCATGCGCTCGCGCAGATCCGGTTCGATGCGCTCGATGTGGTCAGGATGGATCGGCAGGCGCAGTTCGTTCTCCTTGCGGGAGGTCGCGAGTACCCCTAAGCGCAGTTCCGTCATGGCACTATCGTGCCGCTCTGGGAAGCCCGTGCTGCGGGGTTTCGGCGGATAGATTGGGCGGACAGCGCTAACGGTCCGCCTAAACCTTCAGGCAGACGCCATGACGTTGATGATGTTCCCGTCGGGGTCTTTGAACCAGACCGACTTGGACTCACCCATGACCGCGACGCCGTCCTGCCACTCGATGCCCTCGTAGTCAAAGGTGTCGAACTGCACGCCCGCGTCGCGCAGAGCTCGCACCTCGTCATCAAAGCCCGCATCACACTGCAGCGACATGGCCGTCGCCTGATTCGTGCCGGCGAATGACGACTCGTACACCAAGAACGACCCCGTCCCCGCGCGGTAGACCACCCCGTCGCCGCCCGCTTCGCCCGGCGGGAATCCGAGCACCCCCTCGTAGAACGCGCGGGATCGTTGCGGGTCGGCCGTGGCCAGCGTGGGCATCGGTGTGTAGTCGGACAGCATGGTGACCTCCGGTGCTGACCGGGCCGGCTTGACCCGGCGCACGTGGTCGACCGTACGCCGCCCGCCGGAAAGCGGGGAGGGGCCGAACGGTCACATGGGGAGGCACGAAGCACCGCGCTCAGTGCTTCGGCCGCAGCACCCACGTCCGCTTCCAGCTGTTCGCCTTCCACGTGTCCTTGTACTTGGGCTTGGGCGTGGCCACGATCCACAGCGTCACGCGGATCTTCTTGTAGCCCTTGACGTGGACCTTTACGGCCCCCTTCTTGGAGACCGACGTCCGGCAGTAACTGACCTCACCTGCCGCCGAGCTCTTCAGCGGCCGGCAGTGCACGCGGTACTTCAGGTTCCCGTACTTGTTGGTCTTCGACTTCTTGACCAATGTGCACGTGGAGCCCTTGCAGGTGACGTCGGTCTTCACATCTACCGGCAGTGGCTTCTTGCCGGTCGGGGTGACCTGCACGGTCGCCTGCGCCTGCGCGGACACGTCCGGGCCGATCACTTGACCGCCCGACCACGGGGAACCAAGGGCAGTCACCGTATTCGTGGTCGTCGCTTGCAGCGATGTGGTGCAGGCGTAGGTCCAGGTCTCGTCCGGGGCGTCTCCGATCGCCGCCGACGTCAAGAGCCCGTCTGCATTGTCGTCACCGCTCGCATAGGTCAAGGGCGCGCACTTGTCGTCGGTGACCCGGATGTTCGCCAGTGCCATGTTGCCGGTGTTCTTGACCTCGTAGGTATAGGTCACATTGCCGCCCTTTTCCACGACTGCGGCTGAGGCCTTCTTCGTGACAGCGATCGCCGGCTTCAACGAGCCGCCGACCACGAGCACGCGCACGGAGGTGGAGTCGCTCACCTTTCCACCGCTGGGGGTCGTGCCGCTTGCAGTCGCAACGTTGAGCGTGTCGTCGTCGAGTACCGAGGTGCACGCGTACTTCCAGGTCTGGCCGACCTTGAGCACGTTGCTGCCATCGTCACCTGACTTGTAAGACACGGGCGCACACTTGTCGTCGGTGACCGTCACGTCACTGAGATCAACGCTGCCGTCGTTGGTCACGTCATAGGTGTAGGTGACCGGTGAGCCCTTTGGCACCACCTGCGCGCTCGGGCTCTTCTTGATCCCGATGCTGCCCACGTAGCTGGTCACCGTGGCCTTGTCGTTGTCGGTGACGACGTCTCCCAGGATCGGCTCGAGGGCCGTCACGACAACCGTGTTCTCGACGGTCTTTGATCCTGTGAACTCCGAGGTGCACGTGTAGACCCAGGTCTCGCCGGGTTCGACGAATCCGTCCCCGTCGTCCCCGGACTGGTAGACCACCGGGGAGCACTTGTCGTCGGTCACATCGAGGACCTTCATCGGCACCGTCGCGTCACCGGACGTGACCTCGTAGGTGTAGGTCACCTCCGAGCCCGAAGGCACCAGCAGTTGCCCGTCCTTGACGACTGCGCCCGGAGCCGAGGGCGTCTTCGTGATCGTGATTCCCTCCTCGATGACCTCGACGTCCGCGGTGTCCGTCTTCTGCATCTGCTCGCCGACCTGCTCGGGCTCGGTGGGCAAGAACGGCGTCGCCGTGACCGTCGCCGTGTTGGTGGTGTTCTCGTTGATCGTGCTCGAGCAGGTGTACGTCCAGGACTCCCCGACCCCGAGGATGGAGTCCGCTGAAGTGTCGCCGCTCACGTACGTCACCGGCGTGCACTTGTCGTCGGACATCCACGCGTTCTTGTTGGCAGGACCACGGAACGGCGTCTCGCCCGCGTTGCGCACGACGTAGGTGTAGGTCACCTCGGTGCCCGGATAGACGATCGACTGGTCGACAGTCTTCGTCAGTTCCAGCTTGGGCACCTTCACTTCGACGGTGACCGAGTCAGTGGCCTTCAGCGGTTGATCTTGCGGATCCTTGACGGTGACGGTGGCCTTGTTGGTGGCCTTCGCCTTCGTCATGGAGGCGACCGTGCACTCGTAATCCCAGGTTTCCCCGGGTGCGAGCGGGTTGCTGCCGGACGTCACCGTCACGGCGTCGCACATGTCGTCGACGAGCGCACCATTGAGGTCCGGGTCGGCATACAGATTGGTGTTTCCGGTGTTGGTCACCGCGTAGGTGTACTTCGCCGGCTTCCCTTCCAGGAAGACCGTGTGATCGACCTGTTTGACCAATTCGAGGCTGGGCTCGTAGTTGAAGAAGTCCGCGAACGTGCACACGGCGTTGTCGCCGTACTTCAGGTGCACGGTGACACCGTGTGTCACGTCGTAACTGACATCCGCGCCCGTGCAGGTGGGGTGCGCCCCGTTGGGCCCGTCGAGATACCAGTCCGCGGGAATGTCGGTCTCCCGCACGACGTAGTTGCCCTCGTTGAGATCGGGCTTCGTGATGGACTGCTGGTCCTTCAGCGGGAAGGGCAGCGTCTGCTGGCCGTCACTGCCCTCGAACGTGAACACCTGTTGCGGGTCACTCGGTGCCTGCTTAACGACCGTGATGCTGGCGTCCTTCACGTTGCGGAAGGTGCAGGTGATCGTGTCACCGGGATCGACGGCGATCTCGATCCCCTGCGCCGGCTCGCTCACCGGGGTCATCACGTCGCCGTTGTTGATGCACTGGACGCCTGCGAAGTTCCAGAGCATCGGTAGGTCGCCCTCGGTGAAGGTGTAGTTGGAGCCGTCCGCTGGGGTCTGAATGGTCAGCGTCCTGCTGGCCGGCTCGCCGTTCGGGGCCAGCGAGAAGGCCTCGTCTGCTGGCTGCACACCAGCACCGGCGGCCGTGAAGTCGAAGGACGTGCCATCAGCCGGCTCGGCCTGCTTCACGATCTTCACGGTCGCGGCTTTCGGAGGCGGCAGTTGGGCGTTGGTGAAGACGCAGTGGACCTCTTCGCCGTAGTCGAGGTCGAGGACCACCTTGCGGTTGGCCACGTCCTTGGTCTGGCTGGACGTTCCTGTGCACGAGATGTCGTCCAGTTGCCAGCCGGCCGGCACGGTGTCCTCGGTGATGGTCCGGGGACCCACCGGCAGCGCGGGGAACGCTTTGTTCTGACCGTCGGAGAGGTCGAAGGCCGGCGGCGCGTCACTGACCGAGAAGCCGAAGACGTCGTTGGCGCCGCTCGGACTGGTCTGCTTGCTCACCGTCAGCGACGGCAGTCGTTCGTTGGTGAACGTACATGTGACGTCCTGAGCAGGTGCGATGCTCAGCGTGATGACCCCGGTCGCCAGGTTCTCGTTGAAGGTGGCGTCACAATCAAGATCCGTCAGGTCCCAGCCATTCACCTTGCTCTCGGTGATCGTGTACGTGCCCTGCGGCACCTCCACCATGATGTCGCGGGCGGCCTGTCCGTTCGTGTTGAGGTCGAAGCTCTGGTCCGGCACCGGGACGCTGTTGCCCGACACGGTGAAGTGGAAGTCCTGGTCGACCTTGCCCGGGTTGGTGACCTTGATGATCCGCAGGCTGGCGGAGACGTCCACGTTGATCGTGAAGTTGTCCTCGTCGGTGACCGGCCCGTTGTTCTGGCCCTGTGCAGTCCAGCCTGACCAGTTGGATGTGACCTTGGCAGTGTTGGTGACGGAGGTCACGGTGCTCGGGGGATTGAGCCGCTGCGTGCACTCGTAGAGCCACGTTTCGGTGGTCTCCAGGACCTGGTTGTTATTGGTGTCGCCGCTCTTGTAGGTGACCGGGCTGCACTTGTCGTCGGTCACCGCCGTCGCGCGGACCAGGGTCAGGGGGTCATTGCCGGCGTTGGTAAGGCTGTAGCCGTAGGTGACACGGGTTCCGGCCGGGACGGTGTCGCCGTCGTTGATGACTGTGCCCGTGTCGGTCTTCTTGGCGGTCTTGTCGATCGCTATCGCCGGGGTCCTGACATCGACCGTTTCCTGATCCTGATCGGACACGGCACTGCCATTGGGGGCAATCCCGGTCACGCTCACCGTGTTGTTGTGCTCCAGTCCGGTGGTCACCGTGGACACCGGACCGATCTTGGATTGGCAGGTGTAGGTCCAGGACGTGCCCGGCTGCAGCGTGCCCGTGCCTGCCCCGTCGCCGGTAGGCACAGAGATGGAGGTGCACTTGGGGTCGACGGGCTTGGCGACCTTCAGCGGGGTGTTTCCCGTGTTGGTGACCGTGAACGTGTACTCCTCGTCCCAGCCGGCGGCGTTGCCCCGGACGGGGTTGTCCTTCGCGACCTTGGTGATGTCGATGTGGGGTGCATAGACGAAACCGTTGTAGATCTTGCATGCCGCAACGTCGGAGGGGTTCATCTCGAACTGGAATGAGGGCGCCTGGTTGGTGATCGTGCCGGACTTCGTGGTCACCTTGCCATCCGACGCCTTGACCTCACACGTCCAGTTCTCGGCAGTGAAGTCGGTCTTGACCGCTTCCGTCACCTGCACTGTGGCTTTCTGATTGGCCTGCTTTGGCTTCCACTGGAACGCCGCAGTGCCTTGAGCGCCGGAGGTGGCGCGAGTCTGTGCGCTGTCATCCGCGCCCTTGGGATCCACCCAGGAGAAGCCGCCGGTGACCGTCGGCTGCACTGTCATGTCCCAGCCCGTCGCCGGCACGTAGTCGGCCCCGGAATTGGTCTGCGCGAGCTTCTGGATCGTCACACTGTTGCCACACAACGACGTCACCACAGAACGCAGGAACGTGCCGAGCGCGTCGAAGTCGGAGAACGCCACGGCGTCCACCTGGTTGATGGTCTTCCCGGCCAGCGCTGCCGGCGACTTCTCCAGATTCGGTCCTGAGATCTTCTTCAGCCGGTCCTGGGATGCGGTGCTGGTGAGACCGGATCCCACACCCACCACCAGCATGCGCGTGCCGGCGCTCTTCAGGATGTTGGCCTGTGTGATGGCGTTGTCCAGAGCCGTGCCGGTGGACGATGCATCAACGTTCGTGCGGGTAGCGCTGACGTTGTACGCGGTCGGGTCGCCGTCAGTCATGAAGATCGCCAGTTCTGGACGGTCGATCGCCTTGACGCCGTCCTCCCAGTTGGTCCACTGGATGGCGCTATTGTCGATGCTGTTGCCGCGATAGATGTTGACACCGCTGGGCCGCGGGGGCAGCGGGTTGTAGTACTTGGTGACCGCGTGCGACAGGGCCCCACCTGGCCCGGTGGTTGCGGCATTGACCGGAACTCGTGCGCTCAGCTCCCCGGAGAAGGTCGCAAATTGGGTGACCCGCAACGTGGAGTTGGTGTCCTTGAGCGCGCCGATCAGATCATCGGCGGCACCCCGGACAGTGTTGACCGCGCCAGCGCTGCTGATCGAGCCCGACGCGTCGAGGATCAGCGTCGCGTCCAGCCCGCAGGTTTCCTCGATGGCGGGGTTGGTGCTCGGGGTCACGGCCTGCGCCTGGACGTTGTCGGAAGGCTGCGCCTGTGCGGGGGGAGCCGTCAATCCCGTCGCCACCAAAGCTGCCAGACCGAGTCCGACGATTCCTCGACGCATGATCCGTCCCTTCACTGAATGCACCCGCCCGGATACTCTCAGTGGTCAGACGTTGATCGCATGCTGAGCCGAAATGCACATACCTCTACCGAACGGATCGGTGGATACGGACGAAGTCTTGAGCCAAGGCGCTGTTCTTTCGGGGGTCAAACCCCAGCTGGCTCGTACGCGCAGGCGGTGTCCTCGGCCAGCGGATCCCCGGTGGCGGCGTAGGCGCGCGCCCGGGAACCGCCGCACAGGTCCGCGAACTCGCACAGTCCGCACTTGCCGGTGAAGTTCATCGACCGGATCTCGTGCAGCACTGGGTGGTCGCGGTAGATGTCGGCCAGCGGCGTCGTGCGGACCGACCCCAGCGGCAGAGGCAGGAAGCCAGCGGGGAACACTTCGCCGTCGTGTGCCACGAAAACGATCCCCTTGCCGTCCCGGGTGGAGGCGGTGTGCGCCGAGGAACGCTCCCTCGGCTCGCCGAGCAGTGTGAGCAGCCCGGCACGTAGTCGCTCATACAACTGCCCGTCCGGCGCCGGCAGCCCTTGGCGGCGCTGCGCGACCACCCGACGGAAGAACGGGGCCTCGACAGTGCGCACGATGAATCCGTAGTGCGAAGCGTCGTGCAGGAAATGGCAGACCTGTTCGTGCTCCTCGGCCGTGATCGCGCCGGTCGCCTCCCCACGACCGACGTGCACCAGGAAGAACACCTCCCAGATGTCGACGCCGGTGTCGGCCAGGATCTTCGCGATGTCGGCGAGCTCATGGACGTTGGACTGCATCACGGTGGTGTTGATCTGCACCTTCAGGCCCGCATCGACCAGCGCGCGGATCGCGGGAATCGTTTGGTTGAAATGGCCAGGGATGCCGCGTACTCCGTCATGGGTCGCGGCGGTGGCGCCGTCCAGGCTCAACGACACTGCTTTCACCCCGCTGTCCACCATGCGGCCAATCGCATCGGAGGTGAGCATCGGGGTGACCGACGGCGACATCGCCACCGGGATACCGCGAGCCGTCGCGGCGTCCACCAGTTCGAAGATGTCTGGCCGCAGTAGGCAGTCCCCGCCGGTCAGGACCAGGATCGGGTAAGGCCGGCCGAAGCCTGCGACCTGATCGATCAAGGCCAGGCCCTCTTCGTGAGTCAACTCGCCGGGGAGCGCGTCCGGCGTGGCCGAGGCACGGCAGTGCCGGCAGGCCAGAAGACAAGCCCGGGTGACCTCCCAGAACACGAGCATGGGTCGCTGGGAGAAGTCGACCTTGGACGGGCGGGTGACGGTGGTCATTGCGCTCCTTGTGTGATGCGGGCGGCCGTTTTGCTTGCTTGCGCCACACAGGCCGCGAGGCCCGCACCGCGGTAGGCGGCTCCGGTGAGGTGGACGCCTGGCAGGTCCTCCATGAGGCGGTCGATGCGGTCGATACGAGCCGCATGTCCGACGACGTACTGCGGCATGGCGCGCGGCCACCTTTGCACGCGAGTCGTGTGTGGCGCGGCCTCGATGTGCAGGATCCGGCGCACATCTTCGCGCAGCCGTTCCACGATCTGCTCGTCAGTCATGGACTCCCAGCGGTCGTCCCCCGCTCGACCGACCATGCACTTGAGCAGGACGACCTCGTCGTTGGCCAGTTGCGGCCACTTGCTGGTCAGCCATGTACAGCCAACGATGAACTCGCCCTCGACGGGAGGCACGAGGAAGCCGGTCCCAGGCGGCAGTGCGGGCACGTCCTGCGGCCGGAAGGCTAGCGTCGCGTTGGCCACACCGACGTATGGAATTCCTGCGAGCTCATCGGCCAGTTCAGGTTTGCGCGGCCGCAGCAGTTCGGCCGATACGTAGGCCGGCGTGGCGAGCACCACCACGTCCGCGTCGGGCAGGCTCGTGACCGGGGTGTCCGCCTGCACGTCGACGTTCAAGGCGTTGGTGAGCCGGGACAGACCTCCCCGCAGCGACACCAGCGGGGGCGTGGGCGGGGCCGCGTTCTTGCGTCGCTTGCGCAACGCCAGAAAGATGCTGCGGTTGGCTTTTGCAAGGCCGTAGATGTCGGGGACGACGCTGCGCGCGCTGAGTTTCGCCGGGTCGCCCGCGTGTACTCCGCCGAGCAGCGGTTCGACCATCCGCTGGTAGATCTCGTCGCCGAAGCGAGGCCGCACCAAGTCTTCGATCGACGGGTCGTCGCCAGTGATCGTTCGGGGCCTTACGATGTCGATGCCCGCTCGCATCACGCCACTGGTCGACAGCAGCCGCGAGCGCAGCATAGGGATGATCCGGTCGGGTAGGCCGAAGGCGCCACCCGGCGGAATGGGGTGTAGTGCGCCACGCGACCAGATGTAGGAGCCGGAGACGGGCGCGACCACGTCCTTCGCCAGGTCCAGTTCCGCCACCAACGCCTGGAGCTCGACGCCCCGGGTCAGGAAGGCGTCAGGGCCGGTATCCACGGGCAGTCCGGCCACCTCGACCGTGTTGACCTTGCCCCCCGTGCGTCCTGTCGCTTCGAGGATCGTGACCTCGACGCCGGCCTTGCGCAGGTAGTGCGCGGTCGCGAGCCCGCTGATGCCGGCTCCGACGACGACCGCCGATCTGGCCACGTGGTTAATTGTCCCACCTGGGCACAGGGCTTGGAGAACGGCACGGCTGTTTAGACGTCGAAGACCACCAACTGCGCCGTTCTATAACCTCTGCCGCCTGACTATGGTCTATGCCATACTCCAGAGTATGAAGACCCGCGACCGCATGCTCACCAGCACGATCAGCCTGCTTCGGGAGCGTGGCTCCAATGGGGTCACCGTCGACGCGGTCCTGGCCCACAGCGGCGCTCCCCGCGGCTCGGTCTACCACCACTTCCCAGGCGGTCGTGAGGAGTTGCTGCTGGCCTCCGTGGAACGTGCCGGGGAAATCGTGTCGGGTGTGCTCGAGCAGTCCCTCAGCGCCGGTGACACCGCCTCGGCTATCGACCGGTTCGTCAGCATGTGGAAGAAGTGGCTGCGGGACTCGGATTTCCGGGCGGGCTGCCCAGTGCTGGCAACTGCCATCGACACCAGTGAGGCGCCGCTACAGGACGCCGTCCGCAAGATCTTCCAGCGCTGGCACGATGACCTGCTGCGGCAACTGGTGGCCGAAGGCTGCCCCCGGGCCAAGGCCCGCAGGCTGGCCACGATGATCGTCGCGAGCATCGAAGGTGCGTTGGTCCTGGCCCGCACCCAGCGCGACGTGCGCCCGCTCAACGACGTGACCGCCGAACTTCACCTACTGCTGAGGAGTGCCGCATGAACTGGAAACCCACCGCCTGCATCTTGTGCGAGTGCAACTGCGGCATCGAGGTGTTGGTCGAGGACCGCGCGTTCGTCAAGATCCGCGGCGACAAGCTACACCCCGCTTCCGCCGGCTACACCTGCAACAAGGCGCTGCGCCTGGATCATTACCAGAACGCCGACCGGCTCACCTCGCCGTTGCGCCGGCGCGATGATGGCACATTCGAGGAGATCGACTGGGACACCGCGATCGCCGAGATCTCCGAGCGGCTGCAGGCCCTGCCCGGCGAGTCGCTCTTCTACTACGGAGGCGGCGGCCAGGGCAACCATTTGGGCGGCGCCTACTCCCCCGCGACCATGCACGCCTATGGCGCCCGGTACCGTTCGAGCGCCTTGGCACAGGAGAAGACCGGGGAGTTCTGGGTCAGCGCGCGCATGCTCGGAAGCCCGACGCGCGCGGACTTCGAGCACTGCGAGGTGGCGCTGTTCATCGGCAAGAACCCTTACCAGTCGCACGGCTTCCCCCGCGCCCGGGCAGTGCTCAAGGACATCGCGAAGGATCCCGGCCGCAGCATGATCGTCATCGACCCTGTGCGGTCGGACACCGCGGAACTCGCCGACTTCCATCTGCAGGTACGGCCAGGTACGGACCTATGGCTGGTCACGGCGCTGGCTGCGACGTTGGTGCAGGAGAACCTTGTCGACGCCGGCTTCGTCGCCGATCATGTGGAGGGTTACGAGCCCGTCAAACGTGTGCTGCGGCAGGTTCCGATCGCCGACTACTGCGTCATCGCCGACGTTCCGGAACCGCTGGTGCGGGACGCCGCTCGCCGCATCGCCGCAGCCAGTTCAGTGGCTGTCTACGAGGACCTCGGCGTCCAGATGAACCGCAACTCCACGCTCGTCAGTTACGTCGAGAAGCTGATCTGGATCCTGACCGGCAACTTCGGCAAGCCGGGCGCGCAGTACATCCCGACCAACATGTCCGGCATCGGCCGGGATCGCGGACGTCCCTCGGGTGAGGGTCCGCGCAGCCCAGTGGTGGGCGCACCGATCATCAGCGGCCTCGTGCCGTGCAACGTCATCGCCGACGAGATCCTCACCGACCATCCCGCGCGCTATAGGGCGATGATCGTGGAGAGCTCCAACCCCGCCCATTCGCTGGCCGGATCCGAGCGCATGCGGGAAGCGCTGCAGGCGCTGGACTTGTGCGTGGTGATCGACGTCGCGATGACGGAAACGGCCAAGCTTGCCGACTACGTCCTGCCGGTACCCACTCAGTTCGAGAAGTACGAGGCGACGTTCTTCACGTTCGACTTCCCGCGCAACATCTTCCATCTGCGGCACCCGGTGCTGCCCGCTCCGGAGGGGCTGCTGACCGAGCCCGAGATCCACGCCCGGCTGGTCGAAGCGACCGGCGCTCTGAGCGAGGCGGACTACGCGCCTCTCCGAGCAGCAGCGGCGGAAAGCCGAGCTGCCTTCGCGCAGGCGTTCCTGCCACTGATGGCCGACCCGGGCATGCGGCGCCTGGCGCCCGTCTTGCTGTACCGCACGCTGGGCCCGACGCTCGACGGCGCCGACTCGGCAGCCCTGTTGTGGGCCGCTGCCCACCAGTTCGCGATGGCCAACCCCGATGGAGTGCGCAACTCTGGCTATGCCGATGGTGAGCAACTCTTCGATGCGATCCTGGCGGGTGAGCACGGCATCGTCACCACCACCGACGAATACGAGGCATCGTGGCAGCGACTGTCCCGGGAGCGCATCAATGTCGAGCTGCCGGAGTTACTCGAGGCAGTGGTGAATGCTGAGCCCCCGCAGCCTGACCCGGACTTCCCATTCACCCTCTCCGCCGGGGAACGCCGCGCATTCACCGCGAACACGATCATGCGCGATCCCGCGTGGCGCAAGCGCGACGCAGCCGGCACCCTCCGGATGAGTGCGAGCGATGCGCAGCGGCTCGGAGTGGAGGCCGGTGCAACAGTGCGGCTCACCACCCGGTCTGGCAGCACAGCAGTCACCGTGGACGTCACCGATGCGATGCGAGCGGGCCACATCTCACTGCCCAACGGTTTCGGTATAGGTGCCGGGATAGCACCCAATGAGTTGACCCGCGCGCAGGACCGCGACGAATGGGTGGGCACCCCGTGGCACAAGCATGTGCCGGCGCGGGTTGAATCGTTGGCATGAGAGTCCTGGTCACTGGCGCTGCTTCCGGGCTTGGCGCAGCTCTTGCCAACGCTTTCGAGCAGCGCGGGGACGAGGTGGTACGCACCGACGTCGACACTCTCGACGTCACCTCCGACGCCGACTGGGAACGCATGCGCAGCCAGGTCGAGCGGCTTGATCTGCTGGTGAACAACGCCGGCATCGCCACCGGTGGCCGCATCGACGTCGCGGGTATGGACGAGTGGCATCGCGCGATCGAGGTCAACTTGCTGGGCGCGGTGCGCGGGTGCCGCACGTTCGTGCCGGTCTTCAAGGAGCAGGGTTCCGGCGCGATCCTCAACATCGCTTCGCTGGCCGGGCTTGTGCACCCGCCGGCGATGGCCAGCTACACCACGACGAAAGCCGGCGTTGTGGCATTGAGCGAGACCCTGCGCCACGAGTTGCACGCCTGGAACATCCGGGTCGCCGTGGCGTGCCCGGGGTTCTTCCAGACCAACCTCGCGGCGTCAGTGGACAGTGCCGACCCGGTGACGGCAGCGCTGACCGCCCGGCTGATCGGGCGCTCCTCACTGACTGCCGACGACGTCGCGCGCGCCATCATCGAGGGATTCGACGCGGGTCAGGACGTCATCCTCCCTGACCCGGAATCGCAGGTGGCCGTGGCTGCTAAACGGGACCATTACGAGGCGTACCGGGAGCAGCAGTACGCGTTCGCTCGCCGGATTGAGGGTTTCGACAAAACGACCGATCCGGGCCAGATGTGACCCCGATCCACACGTTTGCGCGGGGCTTGAGAACAAACGGATGAAAGCGGGTCACATCTGGCCCCGATCGACACGTTTGTCTGAGTCAGCCCGGATAAGCACCCAACTCTTCACTTCTTGTACTTCAGGGACCCCGAGATCTTGATGCTGGTTGTTGTCGGCCCGTTGGTGAAGGAGTTCGAGCAGTTGAAGTCGAACCGCTTCTTGGCGTTGTTCCACTTGCCGAACAGGGGACGCAGACTGCTGGACGGCGTCTTCATGCCAGAGGGCAGGCAGATGTTGTTGGAGTTGTTCAGGCTCGTGCTGCCTGTCTCCTCGGCCGGGTCTGTGTACGAGCCGTCCTCGCAGGGCGAGGTCCCCATGCCACGGAAGACAGTCGTCGAGGTGCCCGTCGCCGGCAACACGGCGCCGACCGAGATGCCCTTGGTCCGCTTGTCGATGACCAGCACGTCCTTGTTCGGGTTGTACTTGCCGAAGATGCTCGGGTTCATGTCGGTCTTGCCGGTGCCGTTGGCGTTCTCCGTCGTCGTCGTCTCGCAGGTCTGCGCGCCCATCGTGTAGTTCTTGGTGACCCGGGTTTCGCTGTACGAGTAGTTGTAGTCCGCCTTTCCGCGCTTGAACACCTACGTCCGGGTGTACTTCGGATCACGCACAGCATTGACCTGCAGACGGTGCTCCTGCTGCGTCGTGGAGGTTTCGACCGTCCGTGACAGGTCGCTCGGGTCGCTGTCGTCGACCTTCGTGATCGTGATGCTCCACGAGATGCTGCCCGAGACCGTCTGCTTGCCCTTCTTGGCCGGGACGATCGCACCGGCAGCACCGGCGGTCAGCGAGACGGATAGGGCAGTTGCGGCGAGGACAGCGCCGGCGCGCAAAGCGATCATGCCCGGAGTATAGGGGTCAGGCGCGATCTGCGCCATGGTCGCGATCACCCGTCAGGGCGGCCAGAACGACAATGTCGGCCACCACCAAAGCCACGCCCCAGACCCAATGGCCTCGCGATGCCAAGGCGGCGGCTGCGAGCAGAAGAACCACCAGTTCCAAGCTCGTGCGCATTGCTGGTGACAACTTCACCGTGGCTTTCGGCGACAAGAAGAGACCCCACACGACTGCCACCAGCAGCGTGGCTCCGATCCCGCCGAGAATGCCGGCTGCGGCGTAACCCCACGCAAAGTACGCAGCAAGCATCAGCAGTTCCAGCAGGAACCGCACAGTGAGCAGCGCCGCGACCATCAGAGTTGGAACACCCGAACGATGTGCTCGTAGGTGGCAGCCAGCTGCGGTTCCGGCGTCGCCTGCGCCCGCGCCCGGATCGCCGCGCCAGGGTCATCCGCGATGAGGTCCTCGCACAAAGCAGCCACCACGACGCGCTGGTCGTGCTCGTCGAGATGATCCAGCAGCAAGCCGTTGTGCAGCAGAGTTGCGGCCTCCTCGAAGACCTCCCGGGCCATCTCCAGATCTACCTCGGGCCGCGCTGCCGCGATGATGTCAGGCATCGCCAGCAGCGGGTCGTAGATGGCCGGCAGCATGCGCCCGAGCCTGACACGACTCCCGAGAGTTTCACAAGGCTGGTTCTGCGCGGCGAGCATCCCGGATCGCCACAGCCAGCGCCAGACTGAGCAGGACGACCGCAGCCGCCAGCGACACTCGCAGTGCCCGTTGCGCGGAGATGCCGTTGCCGAGTGTGGCCGTGTAGATGGACATGAGCAGCGCCGTCCCGATCGCCGACCCCACCCGCTGGCTGGTCTGCAGAGCTCCGCCAGCGGCCCCCGCCATGCGCGTGGGCACGTTCTCCAGCGTCAACGTGAAGTTGGGCGAGATCACTGCGCCGCCACCGAGTCCCGCGATGAGCAAGGCCGCGGCGAAGAACAGCCACGAGCGCGAGGGACCATCGGGCACGACTGCAATCAGTAGGCACGTGCCGAGGATCATCGTGCACAGAGCGAAGACGGTCAGCCGGCGGCCCAGGACGGACACGATCCGGCCCGCGAAGGGCGCCGCCACCGCGGAACCGGCAGCGAACGGGGTGACCAACAAGCCAACCTGCAGCGCCGACAGGCCGTACTGATCCTGCAAGCAGACGGTCAGCACGAGGAAGATCCCCGTGAAGCCCGTGAAGTAGACAAGCCCGATCAACAGGCCGTTTGAGTATCCCCTGGTCTCCTTGAGCAACTGCAGATCGAGCAGAGGCTCCCGCCCGCGTGCTATGACCGACCGTTCCCGGCGCACGAACAGGAAAGCAAACACGGGCACAAGCAGCAGGAGCAGGAGCCACTGCTCCGCGTCCTCGATGACCGCGATCAAGGGATAGAGCACGGCCAACATCGTCAGTCCCAGCAGCAGGGCGCCGACGATGTCGAGATCCACCGGCTTGTCCTGTTGTCCGGGCCGGCGGCCGGGCACGAGCCGGGCGATGAAGTACAGCGCGACCACACCGATCGGGAGGTTGATGAGGAAGATGTAGCGCCAGCCGTGTTGCGCGCCGAACAGCGCGATGATCAGGCCCCCGAGAATCGGCCCGATGGCCGAGGAAACCCCCACGACGAAACCGAACGCGCCGAAGGCCCGGCCCCGCTCTGGTCCAGAGAACAGCTCCTGGATGATGCCCGAGCTCTGCGGGGTGAGCAGGCCGGCCGCGGCACCTTGCGCGAGTCGGGCGGCCACAACCACCGCTGGTGTGGGCGCGAAGCCGACGGCCGCCGAGGCCGCGACGAAAGCGGTCAATCCGATCAGCATCATGCGCCGCCGGCCGACGGCGTCGCCGAGCCGGCCGCCGATCACCAGCGTGAGGGCGAACGTGAGCGCATACCCCGACACCACCCATTGCACAGTGCCGGCCGTGGCCTGCAATCCCTGCTGTATCGAGGGCAACGCGACATTCACGATCGTCACGTCCAGCAAGCTCATGAAACCCACGGTCAGAGTCACACCGAGGACTCGCCAGCGTCGCGGATCCGGCGCTTCGGCGTGGTTCATGGGGTCATCTTCCCGTTCTGGCGCCAATCACTTGCGCCATCGGGAATTCGGTCGCGCGGGCCTCAATCGCTCAAGTTGTCGCGCGCCCACAAGGCCGCCTGCACCCGATCTGCCACCCCGATGGCGGCGTAGATCTGGGTGAGGTGCGCCTTCACCGTCTTCTCGCTCAGGCCCAGCTCCTTGGCGACCAACCGGTTCGGCAGACCCTGTGCCACGAGATCCAGCACGTCGCGTTGTTTATCCGTGAGCACGGCCCCCGAGCCGGTTGTGCGCGTGCGCCGGCGATCGACCAGCGCCCGGGCCACCCGCGGGTCGATCGGCGAACCCCCGGCCGCGGCGGCCTTGATCCCCTCGTGCAGGGCTTGCGGATCGGTGTCCTTCATCAGGTAGCCCACGGCTCCGGCATCGAGGCTGCGCAGCACTAGGTCGCGATCGGTTGACGTGGTGAGGACCACCACGGCGGTATCGGGCGCACCCTCGGTGACGAGCCGGGTCGCCTGTACCCCGTCCAGGACCGGCATCGACAGGTCCATCAGCACCACATCGGGCCGCAGGGAAACGACCAATTGCGCACCCGCTTGCCCATCGTGAGCGGTGCCCACCACGGTCACGTCATCGAACGAGTCGAGCAGCAGTTTCAGCCCCTCCACCACCACTGTGTGATCGTCCACCAAAGCAATAGTGATCATTAGACCTCCACCGTGACCGTCGTCCCCGCGCCAAGGGCGCTGCGTACCCGGAAGCGGCCCCCGATGGATGCCACCAGGTCGTCCATCAGCCGCAGTCCGAGATGGCCCGCTTGCACGCGGTCTGGGTCGAAGCCGCGTCCGTTGTCCGCGACTGTCAACGTCACGGTTGCGCCGCGTTGTGACAGGTTCAGGCGCACGCTCGACGCGGCCGCATGCTTGACGACGTTGCCCAGCGCCTCGCGCGCCACTCTGTACAGCGCGGCTTGAGCGCGAGCGTCCAACCCTGCGGGTTCGGCCAATTCCGACTCGACGACGAGGCTGTCTGGCAGTCCGTTGACGAGGTCGTCAAGGGCCGCCACCATCCCCGAACTCTCCAACTCCGGCGGGTAGATGTCCACTACCAGGGTGCGCAACTCGCGCACCGACGTACGCGAAGTCTGGGCGGCGTCTGACAGCACCTGCGCCGTCTGGCCGTCACCGGAAGCCTCCGCACGCGCTGCCATTCCGGCCAGCGTGAAGGAGAGTCCGGCAAGCTTCTGCACGGTGCCGTCGTGCAGGTCCGCGGCGATCCGGCTGCGTTCCAGCTCGGAGGCATCGACGGCGCGCTGCAAGAGTTCCTCCCGGGTGCGCAACTCCGCACTTATGCGCCGGGCCATGCGCACCGCCAGCAGGATCAGAAAGGCGGTCAGCAGGAGCATCGAACCGGCCAGGATCGGCGCGAATGCCACCCAGACGTCGCGCGCCTCCTGGCGCAGACTCGCCTGCAACTTGCTGACCTGGAACAGGTAGCGCGACCCGTCGCCGCCCACGATCGGCAGACTCACTTCCACCCAGTTGGCGGCAGGGTCCAGGTAGCGGTTCTCGGGTCGACTCACATCGGCCATCCCCTGGGTCTCTTCGCCGTCGTTGATGCCGGACGGCAGCGGGAATTGCTCGCCGATCAGCCGCGGATCGTTGGAGTAGATGATGACTCCGTCTTCGTTCCACAGCCGGATGGCCTTGACGTCCGATCCGCTGATGGACGCCGAGAAGGCCGCATCGAGCTCGGCCATCCGCGCTGGGCTTCCGGTCTTGAGCCCCTCATCGATCCGGGGCTCCACGACGGTCCGGACCAGCCACTGGGCAGCGGTGTGGGCGTCCTGCACGGACTGCTCGCGCGCCACCGCGACTGCTGCGACCAGGCTGGCGGTCACCAGCAGCACCACACCGATGGCGCCGGGAATGGCGAACCGCAGCACCTCGCGACGCACGACCGTGCGCGGTGTTGTCTGCGATGCCTCGTCCACCATGGGCCATTGTCCCCCAGGCGGCATGGCGGAACCCCGCCCACCGGCATCGTGCGCGGTGGGCGGGGTTCTCGTCCGACTACTTGCCGAGGGCGTCGCGGAACGCCTGCCAGGCTGCCGTGCGGGCTGCCTTGTAGTTCCCGATCGCGGCCTGAACAGCGGCCCTGCGGGTCTCGCGCGCCTGCTGGGCCTCGGTCCGGTATTGCGCGACCGCTGCTCGCCGCTGCTCCCGCGTGGAAGCCGGGTTCTCCAGCACCGCAAGCAGCGTGTTACGGCTGGTGGTGATGCTGGCTTCGAACGCGTCGTTCGCCGCTGTCAGCGCAGTCCGGAAGGTCACCCGCGCCTGGTGCAAGGCCACCCGCAGCGCCTGTCGGGCTTCCTTGAACTTGGCACGCAGTTCTTGCCGCGCTTCGCGGATGTCCTGGCGGAATTCCTGACGCGCCTCGCGCACGTCGGCACGGAAGTCGCGCCGGGCCTGCCGCAGGTCAGCGCGGAACGCCCGGCGGGCATCCTGCACGACCCAGTTGTGTCCGGGGTGTGCTGCGACCGACGTTGTGACCGCAACCGGCGCCTTAGCGTTCGCGGCCGGGGCGACAGCGCCGAGGCCGATCATCAGTCCGGCTGCGATCGCAGCCGTCTTGCGTGCTCTCATCGGTGTTCTCTCCCTCTTCTAGAAAGTCAGGGTTCCCTGACAGATCTCGTTGGTGTTCCGATTGCGGGCAGTGAATGTGAAGGTGTCCATACCGGGCTCATTGCGCACCCGGCCTTTCACCTTCACGACCCCCCGGCCCGACGACTTGCGTGAGAGCGACGCGACGGTCACCTGGTTGTGCTGCACCCGCAGCACCCAGCGCTGCCGGGGCGTGGTGTCGATCCTGGCGCTCACGACTACCCGCAGAAACCGGGAACGCCCCGAAAGCGTCCAGGTGCTGCCCGCATCGCAGACACCAGTGGTCACGATGCGGTCCGAACCACCAGCCGGTTGTCCGGGCCGTGCCACTGCCGGGGCCGTGGCCACTATCGCCAGCGCAAGTGCTGCGACCGCCGTTGTTTTCGTCCTTCTCACACCATCGATGCTTGTAACTCGCGGCGGTCTGCGGCAAGACGACCATGGTCCTAGGTCGATGGTCGGCCTCTCGGAGTTGATCTACTCTGGCACCGAGGGAGCGCCATGTTCGCCAGAGCCGTTCTGACCAGTGGGCTGACGCTCGCCGTCCTCGCGCCTGTACCGGCTGCTGCCGCTGATGGCCATGTGACGATCAGGGTTGTCGTGAGCGGCCGGCTGCTGCACAAGCCCGCGGTACTGCGGATCTTCGACCGGGCAGGCGAGCACATGGTCAGGGTGGCTGCGTCGCGAACCCTGCGCGTCCGGGCCGGTCGCGTGACCATCGTTCCGGCACCCATTCGGGCTGGCCATTCTTCGACTGCAACCGTTCAGCAGTTCACAGCCTCGAGCGGCCGCGTTGTCCGCATCGACTACGCCCGGGACGAGGTCTCTCGCCCAGGGCCGTTGGAGCCTCTGGCACTCGGGAACGACGGCAAGCCCGCGACCGGGTGGAACTGGGTGTCGTCTCCGGACAAGTCGCTAGTGGCGTTCACGTCCAGCGGGCGCCTGCTGGTCCGGAACCTCGCAACCGGCCTCGTCACCAAGCTTGCAGATGGCGCTCAAGGCCGACTCTCCTGGTCGCCTGACTCCACGCATATTGCGTTCTTGAGCAACGCCGGTCTGGCCATCGCGAACGTCGCCGCCGGCGACCTCGTCCTTGTGCCGGGCACGGCCGCCGCCTGGTCGGACGACGACCACCTCGTTGTGTCAGGCAGGTCTTCCGGCATCCGGATCAGAACCCTGTCGACGGGCGAGACCCGGGAACTTGTGCCCTCCCGCTATCAGGTCGACGCATGGCGGTTGGCCCCTGACGGTCGACGCCTGGCGTTCGAGTCTTCGGGCGACGCGGTTCGGCCCGCGATCTATGTGACCGACCTGGCAATGGGTAGCACGACCCTAGTGAGCAGGAATTCCACCGGCGCCGTCTGGTCACCGGATAGCAGCAAGGTGGGCATCAGCTCGACGACCGGTTTGTTCATCAAGGACCTGGGGTCCGGTGTTGTGAGCCGGGTGTCCCACAAACCCTCGGGGCGTGAACCGGCCCTGCAGTGGTCACCCGATGGCAAGACGGTCGCGTTCAGATCGCAAGGGACTGTCTTCATCAAGCACCTCGGCTCAGGTCGAGTCGAGCCACTGCTACCGCGACGATCGCGGTCGACCCTGGTCGACGGCTTCGCCTTCTCGCCGTCGGGGGATCGGATCGCGTTCCTGTCAAGGCAGCGCAAGGGATGCTGGACGGACGTCGTGCCCTTCGCGAACCTGAACTGCGACAACGTGCTCGTCCGTGACGTAGGCAGCCACCGACTGGCGAACGTGTCCACTCTGGCGAGTGGCCTCGGCTGGCTGGGCGGTCCTTTGGACAGCCGCGGTGGCTGGTCACCGGCCTGGCTCGGCGACGACCGATTGCTGTTCCTGGCTGCGGATCGCACCGGTGACACGGTCCCTGTGATCAAGACGGTCGAATGGCGGCCGAAGGTTGTCAGGTCGCCTGTTCCGTGGACTCCCCCATGGTGCGACCCGACGCGGTGGTGGTGGTCGTGCTGAATTGCATCTCTTCGGCACGATGGAAGTGCTCGTGCCGCGTAATCGCCTCTCACTACTCAAGCGGGGCCAAGTGCTCCGCGCATAGCTGCCACATTGGCTAGCACGTCGTTTCCGAAGCGCTGAACTTCCAACACTGCGGTCTGCTGGGCGCTCATCGGTTGCTTCGGCGCAGGAGCCTGAAGGCGAACCACCCAATTCTTGGGCACCCGAACCGACGGCACATAACCGCTTGGGTCTGCGGTTACCTGGTAGCGGCACTTGATGCCGAGATTCCTGAGCAGATGCATGGCATCGGTCAGGCGCATGCCGACCACATCCGGCATCACAGGGTCCGCGAAGTCACTTGGTGACTGTCCAGAGGCTTCCTTGATCATCTGAATCGTCGCCTGCACTAGGAGCAGCTGTCGGTTGGCCTCGTAGCTAGAGTTCCTCCTGCGCTTGACCTCGCCCACATCGCGACTCATAACATGCTCCGCGTTCAGCAGGGTTCGGTACATGTCCGAGACGAGGTCGGTGTCCAAGTTGCCTATCCCGGCACGGACCGCAAGAACCATCCTTGCAAGGTCATCAACGATTACGGTGTGAGTCGCAGATAAGTCATCCAACAGGTTCAAGCCCTGCTCGACTCCCACCTCCATCAGCGTCGATCCGAACCTGCCCAGGAACCCGCCGAGGTACTCAGATCCCTTCCCAGCGACCCGTTCAGTGTCCGACTGCGCCCGCTGATGCAGCTCCGCCATCACATCCATCCACTCTTGTTGGATTTCGTGGCAGGAGCGTTCGGTTTGTAGGACATCCAACATGGCATCGATCCGGACCTGTGCCCGGCCGTGACTCAGTATTGCTGCGTCCAGCAGGGGGTTCGCCGTGGCGACCTCCACAGCGATAGCCGGCGCCCACCCAGGGGGCACACTGGAGCACACCTTGGCCCATATCGCCGCCCGCGAGGCGAAATCCGACCAGAGTCTGTCCACCAGCGCTGCAGCCGTCGCAGCGGGCAGTGCGGGCGTCTGGAGAAGCAGGCGATGCGCCGCTCCCCTATGGGTAGGGGTCTGCTCCCGAACCGCCGCGAATGTGAACACCTGCAGTACGCGGGTCACTCGCAAGGCTCGTGGCTCTCGAAGTAGCACCATCTGGGCGATTGCATCGCGACCCGATGAGCCGCGATCAGGTTGAATGGTCACCGAATCTCCTCCCGTTAGCTAACTAGAGCCCACGGAACAGTTATCGACCAAGCCGTTAGATCCCTGAACGGCCACGCGCGGCGACTGCACCCCACCCACAACGTCTTGGGGGCCCGGAGCGAATAGCGGTCTGCTCGTTCTGTGGCTGCCTTCGCTCACCACGGCGGCGACCACCCTGTACGTTCCACTCCGCCCCGGCGCGGCAAGTGGCCAGAGACACCTTCGTCCCGATTACCTCAGTGAGATCGCCGAGTCGCAGGCTTCAACCGGAGGAGTCGCCGGCGAGCTCGTCCATAACCTCCAGCAGGTATTGCAATGGACCGCTCGCAAACTGCTCCCAGCGATCAACGATGTCGCGGGCAGGGATGTACAGGTGTTTGTGTGACAGCGGCTGCGACGAGAGTGCCTGGAACTCCTCCCGCAGACGAGCCGCGGCTTCCGGACGTCCGGTCGATCGAAATCTGCTGATGGGCACTTCCAGCGCGGCATACATCGGGTAGTACTGGAACAGGTACTGCTCACCGTGCAAGTACTGCTTCGCGCGCGGCGTAAGTCTCGCCGTGAAACCGTGCCCTTCGGCCCAGGAGTCAAGCAAGCCTGCCGCGCTCCTCACCGCTGGATCGCCCGACGCCAGATCCCCGTCGTAGGACTGGGACGCGGCTTTCTGACGCTCGGCTGTCGTTGTTCTACCGATTACTCGTGGCACCAGAGTGGCGTGCTCACCGCCGCGGTACTGCTGCACCTCCACGCCGATGACCTCAGTTCGGTCCATCTGCTCGTTGAGGAACTCGATGATTCTGCGGAGCGTGTCAGGGATTTCATCAGCCACGAAGACCAAGCGCAGCCGGCCCGCCCGCAAATTGTCCTCAACTAACGTCCAGAAAGCCTCCACGTCCCCGCCTTGGAGGTGCTCAGCTATCAGCCGACGTGATCGTTCAGGGTCGCCGACGGTTCGTTCGAAGAACACGCGAAGCGAGCCTTCGGGCCAGTAGGACACGCCGTTGGCGGCGTAGTCGAGCATTTGACCGACAACCTCTCGACGGATCCTGGTGTCAGATGAACGCTTGACCTCGACCAAGGTAGGGACCCCTGCGTCATCAACGAACAGGTGGTCGAGACTCCAGCGGTCTGCCCCGCCCGACGCTCCTGGAACCCCCTGTTCCCTGGCTATCAGAAGCAGTCGGACACCCGAACCGCTTTGTCCGCCAAGAAGGTAGGGGTGATCGGCGAGCAAGGCTTGGAGGTCGCCCTCGCTGTCATAACGCTGAGGCCGCATCTCGACCAGCGCGCCGTCCTTCTCCTTGTAGAAGACCAGATCCATAGCGGGAGTCTGACAGTGATTGCTACCTCCAGACTCGACACACGCGACTGAACGCGCCCCCAACGGAGAAGTGGGACGTCATGACAGCCGGGGACATTCAGCGCTCAAGTTCCGATTGCTGACGCAAGTCACGCCAGAAGTTCCCCCCAACATGACCAGAAGCCGCTAGAACCTCCGAACAACACCATTGCTCCGGAGCGCGTGCCGGGGTCACAAGCAGATAGTCGAGAATGTCGTACTCGGCTATCTACGTAGTTGGACATAGATTCACGCCGTCATGCGAGTCACTGGAGCCGCCTGTCGGAATCGAACCGACGACCTACGCATTACGAGGCTTCCTAATGCCGCTCCTGTGGCGCTCTGTAGCCTCCGCTTGTGAGGGAATCCCGAGGGTTTCGGTCCTCTGGTAACCCTCGGTATTCAGGTTTTAGTGACCTTTTAGTGACTCTCGGAGCGGTCCGATCTCGGGACCTCGAGCGAAGTCGGACCGTGACGGAGCGGGACCTCGAGACGTTGCGACCGACAAGGGGGATCCGTCTCGGGGGGAGATCCCTGGACACGCCCGCCCTGTCCGCTTCTCGCCGCCCCAAAAAGCCAGTTGAGAATCAGGAGTTCATCACCGATCCGACGGCTCCGGCCAGAACCAGCACAAGTGCAATCGCAACCCCAAGAGTGTTGAGGACGATCCCCGTGATCGCCATGCCCCGGCCAGCAGGCTCTTTTCTCAGGCCAATGACACTAAGCGGCAATCCGATAATCGCCAGGATCAGCGAGATCGGGGAGAGCAGGAGGAAGGAGATCACGGCGATCCCCCAAGCCACAATGCCGAGGACCATGCCAGCTGTAGACATGCCGCGCGGGGGCTTCGGTTCGCTGACTGGGACAGCCGCGACGTACTGCACTGGGTACTGCTGTTGCGCGGGGTACTGCTGTTGCGCGGGGTACTGCTGTTGCGCGG
>ERZ724513.171-NODE-171-length-28620-cov-9.110555_pt1 | contig 28620 bp, 24 predicted proteins | sample MGYA00376046_ERZ724513 | MGnify/ENA primary metagenome ERZ724513 (study PRJEB28724, sample SAMN07190883) | activated sludge metagenome | isolation source: activated sludge of sewage treatment plant in Hong Hong | place: Hong Kong | collected 2016-03-17 ...
TGTATTTCTCCGGGAGGTGGTTCTTGAACATGTCCGGCGGCTCGATGATGTGGTCGTCCACGCTGATCAGAATCATGTCGTCGGTACGCACGGCAGGGCCTTCCCGATAGGCTTACGGTATGACCGAACAATAGCGCATCGGGGTCCTGCGGTGTATCTGTTCAGCCGTGCGTGCGAGGCCTACTCGCATTTCGTGTCCAGGATTACTGAATAGATGTCAGCAGCGGCGCGAGCCAGGTGAGCTCCGCGGGCAGCTGCGAACTCCAGAAGCCGGCGTCGTGACCGCCGGGCGAGGAGCCGCCCGCCGGGCGGTTCGGCAGCTGCGCGATGAACTCCTGCGTCGCGTCGTAGAACGGATCGGAGGTGCCGATGTCGATGCGGATCGGGATCTGCGCCAGCGCCGGCAGGCCGAACACCGAGTTGGCCGCGAAGTCGGCGGAGCCGTCGAAGGCCCCGGGCGCGGTGGCACCCGACGACAGCCACAATGCGGGGCTGACCGCCGCGATCGCCGCGGTGCGCGCCGGCCCGAGCCGAGCGCCCAGCAGCAGCGCGCCGTAGCCACCCATCGACCATCCGAGGAACGCCACCCGCGAGGTGTCCAGGCCCTGCGAGCCCAGCATCGGGATCAACTCGTCGAGCACCATCGCGCCGGAGTCCTCGCCGGACGCCCGCTTGTGCCAGTAGCTGCCGCCGCCGTCGACGGCGACCACCGCGAACGGCGGCAGGCCTGCGGCCACCGCCTGCGCAAGGCCCTGTTCCACGCCGCCGGCCATCACGGTCGCGGCGTCGCTGCCCTTGCCGTGCAGGGCGATCACCGGACGCAACGGTTGGCTCTGTCCCGGCGGCCGGGCGATGGCCCAATTGGTGGTGACGCCGCCGCGCGCCGCCGACACGAACGAGCCCGTGACCATGGTCGGTTGGACGGCTGGTTCGAGGGGGACGGGCGTGGCTGGTGGGACGGCGGATGCGTTTGGCAGTTTGGTGCGGTCGCCGAGCGCGACGACGGCCGCCGCACCGGCGGCGGCGCCCAGGCCCATCCGTAATACGCTGCGGCGGCTGATGTTTGACATGTCGGCCATCTTGCCATCGTCCGGCGGTACGGCCGAAACCTGAGGCCCGGCTTTGAATTTTGGGGCCGTTTGCGGCAAAACGCCCAGCGTGGCCGGGCTTTGCTGGCACCATGACCAACCATGACGGCAGCAGCAGTCACCCCGAAGGGGGAACGTCGGCGATGCGCCCTCGTGAGTGCTGCCGCCGAACTGCTAGGCGAAGGCGGCTTCGAGGCGGTGCGTCACCGTGCCGTCGCGCGCCGCGCCGGTCTACCGCTGGCGTCGACCACCTACTACTTCTCGTCGTTGGACGAGCTGATCGCCGCCGCCGTCGAGTACATCGGGCTGGCCGAGGCCGCCCAGATGCGCCACCGGGTCTCGTCGCTGTCGCGCCGCCGGCGCGGTGCCGAGTCGACCGCCGACATCCTCGTCGGACTCCTGCTCGACGACACCGGAGTGGGCACCGAACACCTGATCTCCCGTTACGAGCGCTACATCGCGTGCGCCCGCCAGCCCGCACTACGCGACATCCAGCGCCGCGTGTTGCAGCAACGCACCGACGCCGTGGGTGAGGCCGTCGAACGATCCGGCCGGTGTGTGCGCACCGACCTGCTGTCCGCGCTGGTGTGCGCCGTCGACGGCGCGGTGGTTTCCGCGCTGGTCGACGACGGCGGGACCCCCCGGGACAACGCCCGCGCCACCTTGGTCGACGTCATCGACGTCTTCGCGCCGTTCGACCAACGCGCCGTGCACGTTTGAGATCACCGGTCCCCGTCGTCCGGGAGTCGAACCGGCTCGAGCTTGGCTAATCTATTCTCCAGCAACGTGATTCGGTGCGCGTTGCCGTCCAACCCGGCATAGCGCGTGGCGAACACCGCCAGCAGCACATCGTCGAGGCGGCGCACCGCACCGGCCGGGAAGTGGTACCCCATCACGGTGTTGATCGCATCCGTGTCGACACCGGCCAGCACGGAGTCCAGGGCGTCGATCGAGTCGATGCCCAGATCCAGCAGCAGTCCGGAGATCCACGCGTAGTGCTCGGTGCGTGACCAGCCCGCGTCGGGAAACCGGTTACCCAGGTAGGTGGCCAGCACCGGCGTCGGGATCCGCGGGTCGGCGGTCGCCGAGTCCTCCGGTGCCCGTTCGGTGGAAGCGGTGGACCGCAACCGGTCCCGGATCGCGGAGAACTCGTTGTCGGCCAGTTCCAGCAGACCGGCCGCCAGCGCGAAGCGCCGATCCAGATCCGGGACGTCCTCCGCGGGAACGGATCCCTTGTAGCGGATGTCGTGCTCGAACTCGGCCCACGCGTGCTGCAGGATGGTGCGCACCTGGATGGACGCGGGCTGCTGTTCACCCTCGGCCGCCACCAGCAGATGCCGGCTGGAGTAGCCCCACCGGCCGGCGCTCGCGGTCTCCCGGCCCATGTCGCGGTCTTCGAGGAGTTGCATCTCCTCGGCGAGCAGATTGGCCACCGCCGCCACGTCGTCGCGCAGGAACGTGATGACCCGCAGCCCGATCTGGTCGGTGATCTCCGACAGCGGATCGGTGTAGAGACGCCGGCCGGAAATGGTGCGGTCGGCCTTGGCGGCGAACGACGCCACCGTCTTGGTTCGGGCCCGCACGCTCAGATAGTTGATGCCGGCGTCGTCGAGCAGACTCGTCACCTGTGCCAGGTAGCGCTCCGTCGACTCGACGAGGGCCGGGCGCCGCTGCGTGTAGGTGGCGATGGCGTCGTGGATGGCGCCGGGGGTGGGTTCGGGCGCGGCCGGCGCCAGGTCGTGCGGCAGCGTCGGTGTGACGATGTAGCCGGTCTCGGCGTCGCCGTAAGTGGTGACGTCGGCGGGGCGGCGGGTGGCGAACATCGCGACGTAGGCGCACAACACCGCGTCCACCGGGTCTTCGGCGGTGCGCAATTCGCTTTTGCGCCCGGCCTTTTCGACCACTTCCCGTAGGTGGGCCCAGTCGTCGCTGTCGGCCACCCGCAGCGCCGGAGTGGCCTGGGCCAGCTCTTCGATGTGTTCCATGAGCCGCAGCAGTTCGGCCCGCAACCCCGTGACGGAACGCCCGGGCTTGGCCTTGTACTTCAACGTGCGGCCCAGCCGGAACAGGGCGACCGCGGCGGCATGCGGGTAGACCTCGACGGCCCGGCGTCGCGCATCCGAGTCCGGGGCGATGTCCAGGCCGAGCGCATCGGCGATCAGGGCGCCGCGCGGGATGCCGGCGAACTCGGGCTTACCGGTGTTGGCGGGATGCGCACCGGCCTGGAACCGGGCGAAGTCGGCGTTGAGTTGGCGTTCGGCGGGCCGCTGCCCGGTCGGGTTGGTGACGATCAGCGGGGCGTCGACGCCGACCACGCAATCGCCCTGCACGTACGGCGCCAGCGCGGCCCGGATGCTGTCGTCGTCGGTGGCCGCCCCGGCGTAGACGAGCCGGCCGCCGTCATCGAGGACGGCCACCCCGGTCGGTTTGCGCTCACCCCAGGCGAGGTCCAGGCCGACGAAGTGCACCGTTCCACTCTGCCCTACCCCGGATCGCCGGGGCCTTAAGGTGTGTTCGTGAGCATTCCCAATGTGCTGGCCGGGCGCTACGCCAGCGCCGAGATGGTGGCCATCTGGTCGCCGGAGGCCAAGATCGTCGCCGAACGCCGGCTGTGGCTGGCGGTGCTGCGGGCCCAGGCCGAACTCGGCGTGCCCGTGCCGGTCGGCGTGCTCGACGACTACGAGCGGGTGCTGGAGGACGTCGATCTGGCGTCGATCGCGGCCCGCGAGCGGGTGACGCGCCATGACGTCAAGGCCCGGATCGAGGAGTTCAACGCGCTGGCCGGTCACGAGCACGTGCACAAGGGCATGACGAGCCGGGACCTCACCGAGAACGTCGAGCAGCTGCAGATCCGGCGGTCGCTGGAACTGGTGTTCTCCCACGGGGTGGCCGTCGTCGCGCGGCTGGCCGACCGTGCCGTGCAGTACCGGGATCTGGTGATGGCCGGGCGCTCGCACAACGTCGCCGCCCAGGCGACCACGCTGGGCAAGCGGTTCGCGTCGGCGGCGCAGGAGACCCTGGTGGCGCTGCAACGCGTGCGCGAACTGCTCGACCGGTATCCGCTGCGCGGCATCAAGGGCCCGATGGGAACCGCGCAGGACATGCTCGACCTGTTCGACGGTGACGGCGCGCGGCTGGCGGAACTGGAATCCCGGGTGGCGGCCTTCCTGGGTTTCGGCGCGGTGCTCTCCAGCGTGGGGCAGGTCTATCCCCGCTCGCTGGACCACGACGTCGTCTCGGCGCTGGTGCAACTGGGGGCCGGCCCGTCCTCGTTCGCGCACACCGTGCGCCTGATGGCCGGCCACGAGCTGGTGACCGAGGGCTTCGCGCCGGGCCAGGTCGGCTCCTCGGCCATGCCGCACAAGATGAACACCCGATCCTGTGAACGGGTCAACGGGCTGCAGGTCGTGCTGCGCGGTTACGCGGCGATGGCCGCGGAACTCGCTGGCGCGCAATGGAATGAGGGCGACGTGTTCTGCTCGGTGGTGCGACGGGTGGCGCTGCCCGACGCGTTCTTCGCCATCGACGGACAGACCGAGACGTTCCTGACCGTGCTCGACGAGTTCGGTGCCTACCCCGCGGTCATCCAGCGTGAGCTCGACCGCTACCTGCCGTTCCTGGCCACCACCCGGATCCTGATCGCCGCGGTGCGCGCCGGCGTGGGACGCGAGACCGCGCACGAGGTGATCAAGGAACACGCCGTGGCCGTCGCGCTGGCGATGCGCGAAAAGGGTTCGGAGCCGGACCTTTTGGACCGGTTGGCCGCCGATGCACGGCTGCCGTTGGACCGCGCCGCGCTGGATGCGGCGCTGGCCGACAAGTCCGTCTTCACCGGCGCGGCCGCCGACCAGGTGGATGCGGTGGCCGCGGCGGTGTCGGAGTTGGTGTCCCGGTACCCGGATGCCGCGAAGTACACCCCGGGGGCGATCCTCTGATCGGGGCCGACCTGACCGATCTGGACAACTTCGCGGCGGGTTTCCCGCACGAGTTGTTCGCCCGCCACCGTGCCCTGGCGCCGGTCTTCTGGCACGAGCCGACCGAGAACACCCCGGACGACGAAGGCTTCTGGTCGGTGGCGACCTACGCGGAAACCCTTGCGGTGCTGCGAGATCCGGACGTGTACTCGTCGGTGACCGGTGGCACGCGACCCTTCGGCGGCACCCTGCTGCAGGACATCTCGATCGCCGGTCAGGTGCTCAACATGATGGACGATCCGCGGCACGCCGCGATCCGCCGGCTGGTGAGTTCTGGGCTGACTCCGCGGATGATCACCCGCGTGGAGGACGACCTGCGGGCCAGGGCGCGGCGGCTGCTGGACGGCGTGGAACCCGGTACGCCGTTCGACTTTTTGGTGGACGTGGCCGCCGAACTGCCGATGCAGATGATCTGCATCCTGATGGGAATCCCGGAGTCCGAACGACATTGGCTGTTCGAGGCCATCGAACCGAACTTCGACTTCGGCGCGTCCCGGCGGGCGGCCGCGATGCGGATGTCGGTCGAGGAGGCGGGCACGCGGATCTACCAGTTCGGCACCGAACTGATTGCGTCCAAACGTATCTCGCCCACCGATGACATGCTCTCCGTCGTCACCAACGCCGTCCTGGCCGAGGGTTCGGGGCTGACGGACATCGAGCTGTACCTGTTCTTCAACCTGCTGTTCTCCGCGGGCGCGGAGACCACCCGCAATGCGATCGCCGGCGGACTGCTCGCGCTGGCGGAGCATCCCGATCAGTACGCCCTGCTGCGGTCGGATCCCGGGCTGCTGCCCACGGCGATCGAGGAGATGCTGCGCTGGACGACGCCGTCACCGTCGAAGCGGCGCACCGCCACTCGCGACGCCGTACTCGGCGGGTGCGCGATCGCCGCCGGGCAGAAGGTGCTGGTGTGGGAGGGGTCGGCCAACCGTGATTCCGCGGTGTTCCCCGACGCCGACGTGTTCGACGTTCGTCGTAAACCCAACCCGCACCTGGGATTCGGGCAGGGCATCCACTACTGCCTGGGCGCCAACCTGGCCCGGCTCGAACTGCGGGTGCTGTTCGAGGAACTGCTGGCGCGCTTCGCGACGGTCGAGGTGGCCGCGGACGTGGAGTGGACGCGCAGCAACCGACACACCGGAATCCGGCACCTGTGGGTCGGCCTCCAGTGATTTCGGTGCATTTCCCGTCGCTGACCGACGGTCAATGCACCGAAATCGCGCGTCGGATCTCGCCGATCACGCGTTCGGGGCGCTCGAAGAGGTCCAGCCAGGTGAATCGCAACACACGCCATCCGTTGAGAATCAGATAGTTCTGCCGCGCCCGGTCGTGTTGGAACTTCTCCGGGTCACTGTGGAATGCGTAGCCGTCGACCTCGATCGCCACCTTGGCTTCGGGGAATGCGTTGTCGACCAGGTACGGACCGACGGGGTGGTTGCACACCCAGCCGTGGAGCTGAGCCTGGCGCATCAGCTGGACCAGCCGGCGTTCGGCTCTCGAATGGGTGTTGTCGGCGGCGCCCTGCAGAAGGATCCGGGCACGAGGTGATCCGTAGCGGCCCTTGTTTCGGACATGTGCACGCCACAACGGCGAAAGTTCGATGTGGCGTTGCAGCGCACGGTCCATCACCTTCTGTCCACCGCCGGGCCGGGCCGCGGTCTCGACGACGGTCAGGGCCAACGCGGTCACTTGCAGGCCGCGCACGTTGACGACATCCGCGGGGAACAGGTTGCGTCGACGCAGACGGATGCCGTCCCGGGCGCGACCCGTCGCGGTACGTGCCACCGTGACTTCGACGATTTCCGGCGGTTCGGTCAAGAGGCCATGCCACCACGCGGCCGCAGTTCCGCTGGCAGTGGCTGATTCGCCGTAGCCCCACACGCCGGCACGCACGCGGGCCGCCGCTGTGAACTCCCGGTCATCGACGAAATACACGCCGGGCGACAGCCGTCGCCACTGCCCGGATCGCGCACGTCGATGAACGGCGCTCTCGGACAGTCCGCAGGCCGTCGCCTGCGCCAATGTGATGACCCCGTCGTGGTGGCGAAGGTGATCGGCGAGCACAAACGGATTAGACGGTCGTCGACCGCGAAACGGTCCCGGCGTGTTGGGATCGACGTCATGAGTTCGCGCTACGTGCCCTACGCCTCCCGGCCACATCGTTTCCTCGTGCAGGTCTTCAGCGACGTCATGGCGATCGCGTGGATTGTCGTTTGGGTGATGGTCGGTACGGCGGTGCACTCCGCGGTGTCCACCATCGCCTCGGTCGGCAGCCAGGTCGAAGGTGGCGCCAACGGCATCGCCGAGAATCTGAACTCGGCCGGTGACAGCGTGGACGGGGTGCCGCTGATCGGGGATCAACTCGCCAAACCGCTGACGGCGGCCAGCCACGCGGCCCGCGACCTGGCCGGGGCCGGCCAGAACCTGCACCACACCGCGAGCTGGCTGGCGTGGGTGCTGGCGATCGCGGTGGCGGCCACTCCGATCCTCGCGGTGGCCGGGCCGTGGCTGTATCTGCGGATCCGGTTCTTCCGGCGCAAGTGGACGGTGATCACCCTGGCGTCGACACCGGCCGGTGAACAGCTGCTGGCGCTGCGGGCGCTGGCCAACCGGCCGCTGCGCAAGCTGGCTGCGGTGAGCATGGACCCCGTCGGCGCGTGGCGGCACGAGGATCCCGCGGTCGTGCGCGGCCTGGCGGCTCTCGAGCTGCGCTCGGCCGGCATCCGGGCGTCGAACATCCGGCCCGCCAACTTCGGCCCGCTGTGATTTCGGTGCATTGACCGTCGCTGACCGACGGCTATTGCACCGAAATCACTGGGCTAGGCTGGCGCGATGCGACCCGCCCTGTCCGACTACCAGCACCTGTCGAGCGGCAAAGTTCGCGAACTCTACCGGGTCGACGAGGACACCCTGCTGTTCGTGGCGTCCGACCGGATCTCCGCCTTCGACCACATCCTCGACAGCGAGATCCCGGACAAGGGCCGCATCCTGACCGCGATGAGCGTGTTCTTCTTCGACCATCTCGACGCGCCCAACCATCTGGCCGGGCCGCCGGACGACCCCCGCATACCCGACGAGGTGCTGGGCCGGGCACTGGTGGTGCGCCGGCTGGAGATGATGCCCGTCGAATGTGTGGCTCGCGGCTATCTCACGGGCTCGGGGCTGCTGGACTACCAGCGCACCGGTTCGGTGTGCGGCATCGCGCTGCCGCCGGGCCTCGTCGAGGCCAGTAAGTTCGCCGAGCCGATCTTCACCCCCGCCACCAAGGCCGAACTCGGTGCGCACGACGAGAACATCACCTTCGCCGAGGTGGTCGAACTCGTGGGCGCGGTGCGCGCCGACCAGTTGCGCGAGCGCACCCTGCAGACCTACATCCAGGCCGCCGATCATGCGCTGAGCCGCGGCGTCATTATCGCCGACACCAAGTTCGAGTTCGGTGTCGATGCCGACGGCACCATGGTGCTCGCCGACGAGGTGTTCACGCCGGACTCGTCGAGGTACTGGAGTGCGGACACCTACCAGCCCGGTGTCGTGCAGGCCAGCTTCGACAAGCAGTTCGTCCGCAACTGGCTCACGTCGCCGGAGTCGGGCTGGGACCGCAACGGCCCGAAACCGCCGCCGCCGTTGCCGGCGGACATCGTCGACGCCACCCGCGCGCGTTACATCGAAGCCTACGAACGGATTTCGGGTTTGCGCTTCGCCGACTGGATCGGTCCGACCCGATGATCCGGCGCCCGCAGCCTCCGGTCGCCGAGCGGGTCGAAACCCGCCGCGAACACCACGGCGACGTGTTCGTCGACCACTACGAGTGGCTGCGCGACAAGTCCGACCCGAAGGTCATCGCCCACCTGGAGGCCGAGAACCGCTACACCGAGGCCATGACCGAGCACCTCGAACCGCTGCGCCGGCAGATCTTCGAGGAGATCAAGGCCCGCACCAAGGAGACCGACCTCTCGGTGCCCATCCGGCGCGGCGAATACTGGTACTACGCACGCAGTTTCGAAGGCAAGCAGTACGGCGTGCACTGCCGATGCCGGGTGGCCGATCCCGACGACTGGAGCCCGCCGGTGCTCGACGAGCACACCGACATCGAGGGCGAAGAGGTGTTGCTCGACGAGAACGTCGAAGCCGAGGGGCACGAGTTCTTCGCCCTGGGGGCGGCGAGCGTCAGCAAGAGCGGCAGCGTGCTCGCCTTCTCGGTGGACACCGTCGGCGACGAGCGGTACACGTTGCGGTTCAAGGACTTACGAACCGGTGAACTGTACGACGACGTGATCGCGGGTATCGCGGCCGGAGCCACCTGGGGCGCCGACGACATGACGTTGTACTACCTGACGGTTGACGACGCGTGGCGCCCGGACACGGTCTGGCGGCACCGGCTGGCGTCCGGGATGCCCGCCGAGAAGGTCTACCACGAGCCGGACGAGCGGTTCTGGCTCGGGGTCGGACGCAGCCGCAGCGACAAGTACGTGATGATCGCGGCCGGATCGAGCATCACCTCGGAGATGTTCTACGCCGACGCCGCCGACCCGCAGGCCGAGTTCGTCAGCATCCTGCCGCGCCGGGACGGTGTCGAGTATTCCGTTGAGCACGCGGTGGTCGGCGGGCAGGACAGGTTCCTGATCCTGCACAACGACGGCGCGGTGAACTTCACCCTGGTGGAGGCGCCGGTGCAGGATCCCGCCCGCCAGCGGACCGTGATACCGGGCCGCGACGACGTCCGGCTGGACGCCGTGGACGCCTTCGCCGGACATCTGGTGGTCAGCTACCGCGCCGCGGCGCTGCCCCGAATTCAGTTGTGGCCCATCACCCCCGACGGCAACTACGGCACGCCGGAGGAGCTCGAGTTCGACTCCGAGCTGATGTCGTCGGGTCTCGGCGCCAATCCGGCCTGGGACGCCCCGCGGCTGCGGATCGGGGCGACGTCGTTCGTCACGCCGCCGCGGGTCTATGACCTCGACCTGGCCACGGGTGAGCGCATCCTGCTCAAGGAACAGCCGGTGCTCGGGGGCTACCGCCCGGAGGACTATGTGGAGTACCGGGACTGGGCGGTCGCCGAGGACGGCGTCCGGGTCCCGGTCTCGATCGTGCACCGCAAGGGAATTCAGTTCCCGGCGCCCACCGTCCTCTACGGCTACGGCTCGTACGAGTCCTGCGAGGACCCCCGGTTCTCGATCGCCCGGTTGTCGCTACTCGACCGCGGCATGGTGTTCGCGGTGGCCCACGTGCGGGGCGGCGGCGAGATGGGCCGCCTGTGGTACGAGGACGGCAAGCTGCTGAAGAAGAAGAACACCTTCACCGACTTCATCTGCGCGGCAAAGCATCTCGTCGATTCAGGTTTGACGCGCCCGGAGAATCTGGTCGCCTACGGCGGCAGTGCCGGCGGGTTGCTGATGGGCGCCGTCGCCAACCTCGCACCCCACTTCTTCGCCGGCGTGCTGGCCCAGGTGCCGTTCGTGGACCCGCTGACCACCGTCCTCGACCCGTCGCTGCCGCTGACCGTCACCGAATGGGACGAGTGGGGAAACCCGTTGGCGGACAGCGAGGTATACGGCTACATGAAGTCGTACTCGCCGTATGAGAACGTCGCCGCGATCGACTACCCGCCGATCCTGGCCATGACGTCGCTCAACGACACCCGCGTGTATTACGTGGAGCCGGCGAAATGGGTGGCCGCGCTGCGGCATACCAAGACCGACGAACATCCGGTGCTGCTGCGCACCCAGATGACCTCCGGTCACGGCGGGATCAGTGGACGGTACGAACGCTGGAAGGAAGCCGCGTTCCAGTACGCGTGGTTGCTGGCCGCGGCCAAGGCCGACCTATAGGCGAGCGCTGCGCCTGCTGAACCACCGTCGCCGCGGGGCAGTGGCCTCGCCCTTCGGGTGACCGTCGCACCAGTTCCCGGCGGGGACCGTGCGGCGAACGGCGTCGACATGCATGCCGCATCCTGCCCAGGTGGTCTTGCCGCACGTCCGGCACTGCACTGCTCTACACATTGTGAGATTCCTTTCCGTTGTCGATGGTGTTTCAGGCCAGGCGCAGGAACAGCGCCACCAGTTCGTCGGCCGTCGGCTCCCGCGTACAGCCCCTGGCGGGGGACGCGCCAGTCGCGCAGGCGCGCAGTCCGCCGGCGATGATCGCGAAGCCGGCACGGTGCAGAGCCTTCGAGACGGCGATCAGACCGGTGACCACGTCCTTGTCGCTGCCACCCTGCTCGAACGTCGAGATCACGCTGCTCAGCCGGTCGAAGGCGTGGCGCAATCCGTCCAGGGCCGCTGCTGTTCCAGCATCGGCACCCGGCCGCACCGCTTGCTCAGTGGTCATGACCCGACTCCCATCGCCTCCTGTATACCCCACCGGGTATAGTATGCCTGACGAAGTGCCGCCGCGACCCGATCGCAGTGGTCCAGGAAGATGGCGGGCGAGGACGCCGGCCACCGGGAGACGAGTGAGGGCGATGCCGTCGTGAACGGGTTCTTGAGACGTTTCTGGGTGGCGATCGTCGTCGGCGTCGCGCTTCTGGCCGCCGTCGCCGTCGTGGGCCGGCTGCGGACCTACTTCGACACCGACCGGCCCCTGGCGCCCGGGGCGGCGCACGCCGACCCCATCGTGCCGTTCAACACCAAGCAGGTCACCTACGAAATATTCGGCCCGCAGACCACCAGCGGCCGGGTGAGCTATCTCGACGACAACGGAAAGACCCAGGAGGTGGGATTCACCGACCTGCCGTGGTCGACGACGGTCAGCACCACCGATCCCGGGATGCTGGCAAACGTTGTCGCACAAGGCGATTCCGACACCCTCGGGTGCCGCATCCTCGTCGACGGCAAGGTGGTCGCCGAACACCAGAACAGCGGGCGCCACGCCCAGGTCTTCTGTCTGGACAAAGCCGCATGAGCGGTCAGGCCACCCAGACCGGGCTGCCCCGGCTGATCAGAACCGCGGCCGTGCCGATCATCCTCATCTGGGTGGCCGTCACCGCCGCGCTCAACCTGCTGCTGCCCCAGGTCGAGATCGTCGGAAAGCACAACGCGGTGTCCATGTCCCCGCAGGACGCACCGTCGGTGATCGCGGCGAAGAAGATCGGCGAGGTCTTCCAGGAGTCCACCTCCGACAGCATCGCGATGGTCGTCCTGGTGGGCGAGGAGAAACTCGGCGACGAGGCGCACCGCTACTACGACACCCTGGTCGACAAGCTCGAACGCGACTCCACCCACGTCCAGCACGTGCACAACTTCTGGGGGGACCTGATCACCGCGGCCGGGGTGCAGAGCACCGACGGCAAAGCCGCCTACGTTCAGCTGAACCTGGCCGGAGACCAGGGCAGCACGCAGGGCAACGAGTCGGTGGAGGCGGTGCGCGACATCGTCGCGCAGACCCCGCCGCCGCCCGGCCTGCACACCTACGTGACGGGACCGGCACCGCTGACCACCGACTCGCTGGAGACCGGTGAGAAGAGCATGGTCAAGATGACCGTGGTCACCATGATCGTGATCACGATCATGCTGCTGCTGGTGTATCGGTCCGTCAGCACGGTGCTGCTCATCCTGGCCGTCGTGGGCATCGAGATGGGTTCCGCGCGTGGCGTGGTCGCGCTGTTCGGCCACTTCCGCATCATCGACTTCTCGACCTTCTCCGTCCCGCTGCTCACGGCGCTGGCGATCGCGGCGGGAACCGACTACGCCATCTTCCTGATCGGCCGTTATCAGGAGGCACGACAACGCGGCGAAGACCCCGAGCAGGCGTACTACACCTCCTACCACGGTGTCTTTCACGTGATCGTCGGCTCGGGTCTGACTATTGCCGGCGCGATGATGTGCCTGCGGCTGACCCGGCTGGCCTACTTCAAGTCGCTGGCGTACCCGTCGGCGATCGCTCTGCTGGTGGTGATCGCGGCATCGCTGACCGCGGCGCCGGCGATCTTCGTGGTGGCCAGCCGCCGCGGGCTGCTGGAGCCGAAGCGGGCCATGAAGACCAAGGGCTGGCGCCGGATCGGCACGATCGCGGTGCGCTGGCCCAAACCGGTTCTGGCCGTCGCGACCGCCATCACTCTGCTGGGCATGCTCGCCATGATGGGGTACAAGACCGCCTACGACGACCGGCACTACATTCCGGCCGGTGTGCCCGCCAACGTCGGATATGCGGCGGCCGAGGAGCACTTCAGCGCGGCCCGGCTCAACCCCGACATCATGATGATCGAGTCGGACCACGATATGCGCAATCCAACCGACATGATCACTCTCGATCGGATTGCCAAGGCGCTCTTCCGCATTCGCGGCATCGACATGGTGCAGAGCATCACCCGGCCGCTCGGCTCGCCGATCGCCCACAGCTCGATCCCGTATCAGATCAGCATGTCGTCGGTGCCCATCACGCAGAACCTGCAGTTCCTGACCGATCGGATGGGCGACATCGCGACGATGTCCGACGACCTCGGTTCGATGATCGCATCCATGACCCGGATGCAGACCCTGATGAACCGCTTCGCCGAGTCCATGCACGACACCGTCGGCTCGGCGAACGGCATGGTGGATTCCGCTCATCGCAGCGTGGCGGACATGGACACGATGAAGGCCACCCTCGACGAAATGCGGGACAATCTCGCCGATTTCGACGACGAGGTGCGGCCCATCCGGAACTACTTCTACTGGGAGCCGCACTGTTTCAACATCCCGGTCTGTTCGGGCATGCGGTCGGCCTTCGAGGCCATGGACGGTGTCGACAGGTTCGACGGCGACATGTCGTCACTGCAGAAGGACATGTCGGCGATGGTCGACGGAATGGGCGACATGGTCGCCGGCATGGCCGACATCGACACGACGGTGCCCCAGATGGTGGCGGAGTTCCCGCCGATCATCGGCACCGCGACGGCCATGCGGCACACTCTGGACACCATCCACAGCAGCTTCGACGGCATGATCACGCAGATGCGGCAGATGACCGACACCGCGACGGCCATGGGCGAGGCGTTCGACGCGTCCAAGAGTGACGACTACTTCTACCTACCGCCGGAGGTCTTCGACAATCCGGATTTCCAGAAGGGTCTGAAGCTCTTCTTGTCACCGGACGGCAAGGCCGCCCGCTTCATCATCACCCACGGCGTCGACCCGGCGACCGAGGCCGGGATCTCGACGGTCGACGAGGAAGTGCTTGCGGCACATGAAGCGATCAAGGGCACGTCGCTGGCCAACGGCAAGATCTACCTCACCGGAACCGCCGCGACGTATCGCGACATCCAGGCCGGCGCCAAGTACGACACGATGATCGCCGCGTTCGCAGCACTGACGCTGATCTTCCTCGTCATGCTCGTCATCACCCGCGCCTTCGTTGCCTCACTGGTGATCGTCGGCACCATCGTGGTGTCACTGGGCGCCGCGTTCGGGCTTTCGGTGCTGATCTGGGAACGCGTCGTCGGGATCGAACTGAACTGGATCGTGCTCGCGTTCGCGGTGATCATCCTGCTGGCCGTCGGCAGTGACTACAACCTGCTCCTGGTGTCCCGGTTCAAAGAGGAGATCGGCGCGGGCATCAACACCGGCATCATCCGGTCCATGGGCAGCACCGGCAGTGTGGTGACCGCGGCCGGCCTGGTGTTCGCGTTCACGATGGGCAGCATGGTCTCCGGTGATCTGCTCAACGTGGGCCAGGGCGGCACCACCATCGGGATCGGCCTGCTGGTCGACACCCTGATCGTGCGGTCGCTGATGACACCGGCGATCGCAGCCCTGCTGGGCCCGTGGTTCTGGTGGCCGTTGCGGGTGCGGTCACGGCCGGTGTCGCAGCCGGCAGCCGTGCCGACACCCACGTAACCGCCCGGCGCGCCGTTTCGTTGACGACGCGGGTGGGTTCGCAAATTCGCCCGTTCGCCGCCCCGGGGTGCGCTCGGCAGCGGCGTGTCCGGGTCCGGCGCGGGGCTCCTGCGGGGAAGCCAAACCGCAACCCGGTGGCCGGGTGTCGGCAACCGTACGGACACCCGGCATTGCCACACTGTGGACGTGGCTGGGCAACTGATCGTCTCGATATCGGCAATCAGTGACCGGACGGTCGCCGACGTCGCCGGGATCTGCGAGGACCTGCGCGCCCGTTCGGTACCGGTGTCACTGCTGACCTCACCGAGGCTGAAGGGCGGCTACCGGCTGGACCGTGACGCCGGCACCGTCGACTGGCTGACCGCGCGGCGCACCGACGGTGACGCGATCGTGCTGCACGGATACGACGAGGCCGCCACCAAACGCCGCCGCGCCGAATTCGCCGTCCTGCCCGCCCACGAGGCCAACCTGCGGCTGATGGCCGCCGACCGGGTGCTGGACCACCTCGGCCTGCGCACCCGGCTGTTCGCCGCCCCCGGTTGGGCCGTATCGACTGGTGTGACAAAGGTATTGCCGCGCAACGGTTTCCGTTTGCTGGCGGGAATGTCCGAGGTGACCGACCTGGTGCGGGGCACCGCGGTTCGCGCGCGGGTGGTCGGCATCGGCGAGGGATTCCTCAGCGAGCCCTGGTGGTGCCGCACCCTGGTGCTGGCCGCCGAGCGGGTGGCCCGCCGCGGCGGCATCGTGCGGGTCTCGGTGTCCGGCCGGCAACTGCGTAAGCCGGGGCCGCGGCAGGCGCTGCTCGATGCGGTGGACCTGGCGCTGATGCACGGGTGCGCCCCGACGGTTTATCGCTGGCTGCCCGACCCGGTGCTGGAGGACGCCGCCTGAGTCCTGCGGGATAGCGTTGGCGCATGGATGCGGACGTCATCGTCGTCGGAGCCGGACTGGCCGGCCTGGTCGCCGCCTGCGAACTCGTCGAACGCGGCAAGCGGGTCCTGATCGTCGAGCAGGAGAACGAGGCCAACCTCGGCGGGCAGGCGTACTGGTCGTTCGGCGGGCTGTTCTTCGTCGACAGCCCCGAACAGCGGCGGATGGGCATCCGGGACAGTCACGAACTGGCGCTGCAGGACTGGCTGGGCACCGCCGGATTCGACCGGCCCGAGGATTACTGGCCCAGGCAGTGGGCCCACGCGTACGTCGACTTCGCCGCGGGGGAGAAGCGGTCGTGGCTCAAAGCCCGTGGTCTGCAGATCTTCCCGCTGGTCGGCTGGGCCGAGCGGGGCGGCTACGACGCCCGCGGGCACGGGAACTCCGTTCCCCGGTTCCACATCACCTGGGGCACCGGTCCGGCGCTGGTCGAGATATTCGCCAAACAGCTGCGCGGCAACCCCCGGGTGACGTTCGCGCACCGCCATCGGGTGGACCACCTGATCGTCGAAAAGGGCGCGGTGACGGGTGTCCGCGGCACCGTGCTGCAACCGTCATCGGCCGCGCGGGGCGTAGCATCGTCGCGGAAGAAGTTGCGGGCCTTCGAGTTACGGGCCGATGCGGTGATCGTCACCAGCGGTGGGATCGGCGGCAACCCCGCACTGGTGCGCAAGAACTGGCCGAAGCGGATGGGCCGGGTGCCCGGCCAGCTGCTCACCGGAGTGCCCGCACACGTCGACGGCCGGATGATCGGCATCACCGAAGCGGCCGGCGCACGGGTGATCAACCGGGACCGGATGTGGCACTACACCGAGGGCATCACGAACTACGACCCGGTCTGGCCCAACCACGGCATCCGGATCCTGCCCGGCCCGTCGTCGCTGTGGCTGGACGCCACCGGAAGACGGCTGCCCGGCCCGCTGTATCCCGGGTTCGACACCCTCGGCACCCTCGAGCACATCACCCGGTCGGGTCACGACTACACCTGGTTCATCCTCAACGCCCGGATCATCGAGAAGGAATTCGGCCTGTCCGGTCAGGAACAGAACCCGGATCTCACCGAACGCAGTGTGCGCCAGCTGCTTTCGCGGATTCGGCCGGGTGCGCCGGGACCGGTACAGGCATTCGTGGACCACGGGGTGGATTTCGTGCAGGCCGGCTCGCTGCGCGATCTGGTGGCCAGGATGAACGCGCTGCCCGACGTGACGCCGCTCGACCTCGCGGTGGTGGAGGACGAGGTCACCGCCCGGGACCGGGAGGTGGCCAACCGCTTCACCAAGGACGGCCAGATCACGGCGGTCCGGGGTGCGCGGGCCTACCTCCCCGACCGGCTGTCGCGGGTGGTGGCGCCGCACCGGCTGACCGACCCGAAGGCCGGTCCGTTGATCGCCGTCAAACTGCACGTGCTGACCCGGAAAACGCTGGGCGGCTTGGAAACCGACCTGGACTCGCGGGTGCTCGGCAAAGGCGGCGGACCGATCCCCGGACTGTACGCGGCCGGTGAGGTGGCCGGCTTCGGCGGCGGCGGGATGCACGGCTACCGATCGCTGGAGGGCACCTTCGTCGGCGGCTGCATCTTCTCCGGCCGGGCGGCCGGGCGCGCCGCCGCGCGGGACATCGGCTGAGACCGCATCTGTTCAGCGGTAGCTGCGAAGTCCACTCGTACTCTGTCGCGGGGATGGCTGAACAGATGTTGATCGGCTGTCTCAGACAGATGTTGATCGGCTGTCTCAGAAGGTGATGCGCAGCTTCTCCCAGCCGCGCACCGTCGAGGTCGGGGCCAGTTGCATGCTGTCGTAGTCCAGGCCCCACTCCGGCCAGCGGTTGAGCAACTCGTCGAGTGCCACCCGGCCTTCGAGGCGGGCCAGATTGGCGCCCAGGCAGTAGTGCAGGCCCTTACCGAACGTCAGATGGGCGAGGTTCTCGCGGTTGATGTCGAAGGTGTCGGGGTCGCGGTAGCGCCGCGGATCGCGGTTGGCGGCGCCGAACAGTAATAGCATCGCGCTACCGGCGGGCACCGTCGTGCCGTAGCACTCGAAATCCCTTGCGACGTAACGGGCCACATGCGGTCCGGTCGGCTCGAACCGCAGCGTCTCGTCGACGGCCCGGTTCAGCAACGTCCGGTCCTGCGCGATCTGCCGGCGCTGGTCGGGGTGTTCGGCGAGCACTTTGGCCAGCCAGCCGATGAGCCGCCCGGTGGTCTCGTTGCCCGCCCCGGCCACCACCTGGGTGTAGTGCAGCACCTCCTTGCGGGTGAGCTTGCGGGTCACCCCGTGCTCGTCGGTGAACTCGACGTTGAGCAGTGCCGTCATCAGGTCGTCGGACGGGTGCTGCGAGCGCCACTCGACGTAGTCGGCGTAGATCCGGCCGTCCGCGATCGCGTCGGCCCTGGCCACCTTCATTGGGGCCCCGGGCTTGGTGCGCAGGTTGGCGTCGTTGGCGTCGCGCACCGAGATCTGCTCGGACTCCGGGATGCCCAGCAGCATGCCGATCACCCGCATCGGCATCATCGCCGCGAGTTCGGCGATGATGTCGAAGCCGTCCGAACCGACATGCGGCTCAAGGCAATTGACGCAGAAGTCGCGGATCTGGTCCTCGATGGCGGCCATCCGGCGCGGGGTGAAGACCCGCGACATCAGGCCGCGCAGCATGGTGTGGATCGGTGGGTCGGAGAACATCATCACGCCCTTGGGCATATCGAACTCCGACTGCACCAACTCGAGGATGTCGCTGCGGGAGTTGGAGAACGTCTCCCAGTCCATCAGCGCCGCGTCCACGTCGGCGTACCGGGAGAGCGCCCAGAAGTCGTACCGCTCGTTGTAGTACAGCGGCGCCTCGTCGCGCAGCGCCGCATACGTCGGGTACGGATCGGCGACGATGGCGACGTCATAGGGGTCGTAGTAGACCGGCATGAGGCGCACAATAGGCCGACGCCCCGGGATTTCGGCGCGGTTTCAGCCAGTAAGCGACGGTAACCGCGCCGAAATCGCTACAGAGAGACGGAACTCTCGTCGGGCAGCACCCGGAAGTCGGTGTCGGTCATCTCGGTCAACCGGCCGTAGAAGATGCCCCGCGCCTCCGGGGCGACGATGCCCTGGTGGATGGGCACCGCGTGGGTCGGCGCGACGGCGCGCAGGTAGTCGACGGCCTCGGAGATCTTCATCCACGGCGCCGCCGCGGGGGTGGCAAGCACGTGCACGTCCTCGTCGGGCACGAACAACGCGTCACCGGGATGCATCAGCCGGGCGGCGTGCTCGTCGTCGCCCAGAACGTACGAAATGTTGTCGATGACAGGGATTTCCGGGTGGATGACGGCGTGGCGGCCCCCCATCCCGCGGACTGTCAGGCCGTCGATGCCGAACTGGTCGCCGGCGTGCACCGCCCGCCATCCGCCGCCGAGTTGGGCCGCCGTCGCCGGGTCGGCGTAGAGGGCCGCACCCGGATTGGCCTCGACCAGGGCGGGCAACCGTTCGGGGTCGGCGTGGTCGGGATGCTGGTGGGTGACCAGGATCGCCGAGAGACCGGTGATCCCCTCGAACCCGTGGGAGAAAACCCCCGGGTCGAACAAGATCGTCGTCGTTTGACCGTCCGACGCGCCGGGAAAGCTTGCCAGCAGGCACGAATGACCGAAATGCGTCAGCTCCATGCTTACGATTGTGCGCTGTCGAGGGGCAGAACCCCAGGGGGAGGCCGAATGCGGGAGGTGCTCGCGGCGCTTCTGCTGGGCTCGGCGCTGGTAGCCGTCCCGGTGGCACACGCCGAACCGGAAACCTGCCCGCCGCAGTGCGACCGGATTCCGGCGTCGGCCTGGCCGGACCCGTGGTCGCTGCCGCTGAATCCGGCATACCAATGGCCGGTGCTCGCCGATCTCGCGGTGCCGGTCATGGCGCCGCGGTTCGGTTTCGAGGAGTTGTGCGGCAGCCCACCGGTCCCGGACGCGCGGGCGTTCGCGGTGGCGGCGCGCGCGGTGGTGGGCCAGCCGGACGGGCGGTGGCGCCTGCAGGCCCAGATCGTGCACTGGCGCGGCGAAACCTGGCGCGGCGGTGAGCTGGCCAACGCGGTGTTCGGCTCCGCCGTCGCGGCGCTGCGGTCCTGTCAGGACACCGCCCCGCAGTCCTCGCCGTCGCTGACCACCGCCGAACCGGACCGGATCGCCGCCGTGATCAGCGGCCCCGTCGTGGCGCACCTCTATCTGCTGGTCGACCCGCGCAGCAGCACCATCAGCGAGCTCCTCTTCACCCACGACGCCGCGGCGCCCACCCCGCCGCAACCGTGGCCGGCGGTTCCCGACGCCCAGGTCCTCGACGGGATGTCGGCACCGCTGTGCGCGGCCTACCTCGGCTCGTGTGGGTAGTGTTGACGCGTCCCACGACGTAACTGACCGAGCCGACGAGGAGGAGTTCGCGTGGCCCGAGTAGTGGTGAGCGTGATGCCCAAGGCCGAGATCCTGGACCCGCAAGGGCAGGCCATCGTCGGCGCACTCGGTCGGCTCGGCCACCCCGGCGTCTCGGATGTCCGGCAGGGCAAGCGCTTTGAACTCGAGGTCGACGACAGCGTCGACGACGCGGAGCTGGCGACGATCGCCGAGTCACTGCTGGCCAACACCGTCATCGAGGACTGGACCGTGACGCGGGAGGCGCAATGACCGCCAAGGTCGGCGTCATCACCTTCCCCGGCACCCTCGACGACGTCGACGCCGCCCGCGCGGCCCGCGCCGTCGGCGCCGAATCGGTCACCCTCTGGCACGCCGACGCCGACCTGAAGGGCGTCGACGCCGTGATCGTGCCCGGCGGGTTCTCCTACGGCGACTACCTGCGGTGCGGGGCCATCGCACGGTTCGCGCCGGTGATGGGCGAGGTCATTAAAGCCGCGGAAGGCGGCCTGCCGGTGCTCGGCATCTGCAACGGCTTTCAGGTGCTCTGCGAAGCCGGGCTGCTGCCGGGCGCGCTGACCCGCAACGCCGGGCTGCATTTCATCTGCCGCGACGTCTGGCTGAAGGTCGACTCCATCACCACGGCGTGGACGTCCCGCTACTCGTGGGGTGCCGAGATCCTGGTGCCGCTGAAATCCGGTGAGGGCCGGTACGTCGCGAGTGAGAAGGTGCTCGACGAACTCGAGGGCGAGGGACGGGTGGTGTTCCGCTACGCCGAGAATCTCAACGGCTCACAGCGCGACATCGCCGGCATCAGTTCGGCGAACGGTCGCGTCGTGGGCCTGATGCCCCACCCCGAGCACGCCACCGAGGCGTTGACCGGGCCGTCCAACGACGGGCTGGGCATGTTCCTCTCCGCGCTGGACGCCGTGCTGGCGGCCTGATCGTCTGCCATCTGTTCAGCGGTGGCTGCGAAGAAGTTCGAGTAGACCTCGCAGAGAGTACTGAGCAGAGGGAGAATTTCTACGGGGTCAGCGCGACCGAGGCCTCCGCGGTGTAGCACAGGAACGTCATGGTCTCCTGCAGGTAGAGCTGCACGGTTTCGGTGTCGTGCGACAGGTAGCCGATCGAGACGTCGGTGCCCAGCTGGAGATCGAAATCGCCGCCCCGCGTGGACAATACGAACGCACCGTCGATGGCCGGCGCCCAGATGATGTCCCCGTCGATGAGCCGGTTGATGTGCTCGCGGATCGGGTAGCCGTTGACCGTCGCCTCGCTGACCTTGGTGTAGACGTCCGCGGACAGCAGCACCGAGTAGGGCCCGTCCACGCCGGCGAGCCGCAGCTCGGTCAGCGCCTGGCTGATCACGTCGGGGATCTCGCGCGGATCCTGCGGCAGCGCCAGCGCCGGGTTGGAACTGGTGTTGCGGATGCCGCCGATGTGCGCGGCCTCGTAGCCCTCGAAGATCGCGTGGTCCTCGACGAACGCCAGCTTCTTGGCGGCCTCCTTGAGCGGATCCCAGTCGGAGTCCTGCGACCCCCGCTCGACGTCGTCGATGTCGATGCGGCGCAACGTGAACGGCACCCGGAGCCGGACCAGCGGACGGGCGTCCCGCAGGTGCGCCTGCACACCGTCGGCCGGTGCGACGACCTCGTTGAGGTGGCCGGTGCTGACCGCGGCGGTCACCGGTCCGCCCGGCTCGCTGACGTCGACCACCCGGCGGCCGGCGACGTTGCGCTTGAACGTCCGGGCGGCCTCCAATTCGATTTCGCCCCAGGCCGATTCGGTGATCGGCGCCAGTTTGCGGTACAGGTTGTTCATGGCGTGGGTCCTTTCAGGCTGCCGATCTGCAGTGCGCCGTCGTAGTGGGGTTCGGGTGGTCCGGCGGTCGGTTCCGCGGACTGCCCGGCATCGGGAAGCGGAGGCGGATCGTCGAGGAAGTCGGCGGTGGGGACGAAGAACATGGAGCCGGTCTCGGCCGTCGAGAAGTCCAGGATGCGGTCGGTGTTGCCCGGCGGGTCTCCGATGAACATGTTGCGCAGCATGCGCTCAGTGACGTCGGGGTCACCGGAATACGCGATGTAGTACGTCCCCGACTCGCCGTTGCCGAGGGTGCCGAACGGCATGTTGGCCCGCACGATCTGCAGGTCGTTGCCGTCGTCGTCGGTCAGACTATTAAGCGCCACATGGGAATTCGACGGTTTGACCGCGTCGTCGAGTTCGATGTCCTCGAGTTTGGTGCGCCCGATGACCAGTTCCTGTTCGGTGACGCTCAACGCGTTCCAGGCGGCCATGTCGTGCACGTATTTCTGGACGTGGACGTAGCTCGCGCCCGCGTGATCGCCGTCCGGGATCTGGGCGGCGGCGACGGCGGCCGGCCCGTCGGGGTTCTCCGTGCCGTCGACGAACCCGAGCAGGTCGCGCATCTCGAAGAACCGGAAGCCGTGCACCTCGTCGACCACGGTGACCGCGCCGGCCATGGCGGCGAGCACCCGGCCGCCCAGCTCGAAGCAGACGTCCATGGACGCGCCCCGGATGTGGAAGAGCAGATCCCCAGGCGTCGACGGCGCCCGATGCCGGCCGCCGTCGAGGGCGACGAACTCGTGCAGCCCGGCCGGCCGCGGCGCGTCGAACAACCGATCCCAGGCCGCCGAGCCGATGCCGGTGATCAGGCTCAGGTTGGCCAGCGGGGTGCGGAAGCCGACGGACCGAACCAGTGCCGACAACCCGGCCAGCGCCTTGTTGACGACGGCCTCGCCGCCCTCGTCGATGGTCGCGACGAGGAAGATGGCGGCCGGGGTCAGTGGCGTCAGGATGGGTTGAGGTCGGGCGGCCACGATCACGACCCTAACGGGAACCCCGGCGCGTTCGATGCGTATCCCGGCGCGCACCGCGGGACGTCACTGTTGAAAATGGTGAACATGACCGCAACCGCGCAGGGTCTCTGCGAGTTCATCGACGCCTCGCCGTCCCCGTTCCATGTGTGCGCCACCGTGGCGGCGCGCCTGACCGCGGCGGGATACACCGAACTGTCCGAGGCCGACGCCTGGCCGGATGCCGGCCGGTTCTTCACGGTGCGCGCCGGATCGCTGGTGGCCTGGGACGCCACGGGGGCGCCGGGCCGGCCGTTCCGGGTGGTCGGCGGCCACACCGACAGCCCGAACCTGCGGGTCAAGCAGCAACCCGACCGGGCGGTGGCCGGCCTGCAGGTGGTGGCACTGCAGCCGTACGGCGGTGCGTGGCTGAACTCGTGGCTGGACCGCGACCTGGGCATCAGCGGCCGGTTGTCGGTGCGGGCCGGAAGTGCGATCGACCACGTGCTGGTGCGCATCGACGACCCGATCCTGCGGGTGCCGCAACTGGCGATCCACCTCGCCGAGGACCGGACTGCGGTCGCTCTCGACCCGCAGCGGCACCTCAACGCGGTATGGGGGCTGGGCCAGACGCCGGGCTCGTTCGTCGGGTTCGTCGCGCAGCGGGCCGGTGTCGACCCGGGCGACGTGCTCGGCTTCGACCTGATGACCCATGACCTGACGCCGGCCCGGGTATGGGGTGCCGGCGAGTTCATCAGCGCGCCCCGGTTGGACAACCAGGCCACCTGCTACGCGGGGCTCGAAGCGCTGCTGGGTGCCGAACCGGCGGATTTCGTGCCGGTGCTGGCGCTGTTCGACCACGAGGAGGTCGGTTCGCAGTCCGACCACGGCGCGCAGTCCGAACTGTTGATCACGACAATGGAGCGCATCGTGCTTTCGGACTCGCGGGCGGCCGGGCGGGAGGCGAACAGCACCCGGGAGGACTTCCTGCGCCGCGTCGCCGGGTCGATGGTGGCCTCCGGCGACATGGCCCACGCGACCCATCCGAACTACCCCGACCGGCACGAACCCGGGCACTGGATCGAGATCAACGGCGGGCCGGTGCTCAAGGTGCAGCCCAATCTGCGCTACGCCACCGACGGGCGCACCGCGGCCGCCTTCGAGCTGGCCTGCCGACGGGCCGGCGTGCCGCTGCAGCGGTACGAACACCGTGCCGACCTGCCGTGCGGGTCGACGATCGGACCGATGACCTCGGCGCGCACCGGGATCGCGACCGTCGACGTCGGCGCCGCGCAGCTGGCGATGCACTCGGCGCGGGAGTTGATGGGCGCGCGCGACGTCGCCGCGTATTCGGCGGCGCTGGCGGCGTTCCTGTCGCCGTGATCGGCGGGCGCGTCCCCGCCGCGGGCAGCGAATAGACTGTCGCGGTGACGTCAGTCCCCCCGGTCGACACCGTCGAGCACGCCACCGCCACCCCCGACCATCCGCAGCCCTACCGCGAACTCGGCCTCAAGGACGACGAGTACGAGCGGATCAGGCAGATCCTCGGCCGCCGGCCCACCGACGCCGAGCTGGCGATGTATTCGGTGATGTGGAGCGAGCACTGCTCCTACAAGTCGTCCAAGGTGCACCTGCGGTACTTCGGCGAGACCACCACCGAGGAGATGAAGGCCGGCATGCTCGCCGGCATCGGGGAGAACGCCGGCGTCGTCGACATCGGCGACGGCTGGGCGGTGACGTTCAAGGTCGAATCACACAACCACCCGTCCTACGTCGAGCCCTACCAGGGCGCGGCCACCGGCGTCGGCGGCATCGTGCGCGACATCATGGCGATGGGCGCGCGCCCGGTCGCGGTGATGGATCAGCTGCGGTTCGGGGCCGCCGACGCGCCCGACACCCGCCGGGTGCTCGACGGTGTGGTGCGCGGCATCGGTGGCTACGGGAACTCACTGGGCCTGCCCAACATCGGCGGTGAGACCGTCTTCGACGCGAGCTACGCCGGCAACCCGTTGGTCAACGCGCTGTGCGTGGGCGTGCTGCGCAAGGAGGACCTGCACCTGGCATTCGCCTCGGGTGCGGGCAACAAGATCATCCTGTTCGGCGCGCGGACGGGCCTGGACGGCATCGGCGGTGTGTCGGTGCTGGCCTCGGACACCTTCTCCGGCGACGAATCCGGTTCCGGCCGAAAGAAACTCCCGTCGGTCCAGGTGGGCGACCCGTTCATGGAGAAGGTTCTCATCGAGTGCTGCCTCGAGCTGTATGCCGCCCACCTGGTGGTCGGCATCCAGGACCTGGGCGGTGCCGGATTGTCCTGCGCCACTTCGGAGTTGGCGTCCGCCGGCGATGGCGGGATGGCGATCGAGCTGGACAAGGTGCCGCTGCGCGCGGCCAACATGACTCCGGCGGAGGTGCTCTCCAGCGAGTCCCAGGAGCGCATGTGCGCCGTCGTCACGCCGGACAACGTCGAGAACTTCATGGCTGTCTGCCGCAAGTGGGACGTGCTGGCGACGGTGATCGGGGAGGTGACCGACGGCGACCGGCTGAAGATCACCTGGCACGGCGACTGCGTCGTGGATGTGCCGCCGCGCACCGTCGCGCACGACGGGCCGGTGTATCAGCGTCCACTGGCCCGGCCGGAGTCACAGGACCAGCTGATCGCCGACAGCTCCAAGACCCTGCGCCGGCCCGAGACCGGAGACGAGCTGCGCGCGACTTTGCTTGCGCTGCTGAGCAGTCCGGCGCTGTGCAGCCGCGCGTTCATCACCGAACAGTACGACCGCTACGTGCGCGGCAACACCGTGCTGGCCGAACACGCCGACGGCGGGGTGCTGCGCATCGACGAGGCCACCGGCCGCGGCATCGCGGTGTCCACCGACGCCTCGGGCCGCTACACCCAACTCGACCCGTACACCGGCGCGCAACTGGCTCTGGCCGAGGCCTACCGCAACGTCGCCGTCACCGGCGCCACCCCGGTCGCGGTCACCAACTGCCTGAACTTCGGCTCTCCCGAGGATCCCGCCGTGATGTGGCAGTTCAGCCAGGCCGTCCGCGGCCTCGCCGATGGCTGTGCGGCCCTGGGGATTCCGGTGACCGGCGGCAACGTGAGTTTCTACAACCAGACCGGCTCGACGGCCATCCTGCCCACCCCGGTCGTCGGTGTTCTCGGCGTGATCGACGACGTGCACCGGCGCATCCCGACCGGCTTCGGCGCCGAGCCCGGTGAGACGCTGATCCTGCTCGGCGACACCGCCGACGAGCTCGACGGGTCGATCTGGGCGCAGGTCACCGGCGACCACCTCGGTGGCGTGCCGCCCCGGGTGGACCTGAACCGCGAGAAGCTGCTCGCCGAGGTGCTGACGGCGGCGTCGCGAGACGGGCTGGTGTCCGCGGCCCACGACCTGAGCGAAGGCGGCCTGATCCAGGCCGTGGTGGAAGCGGCGCTGGCCGGCGAAACCGGTTGCCGGATCGTGCTTCCCGAGGCTTTCCAAGAGGGCGACGGTCCGTTCGTCTTCCTGTTCTCCGAATCGGCCGGCCGGGTTCTGGTGGCGGTGCCGCGCACCGAGGAGAGCCGGTTCACCGCGATGTGCCAGGCGCGCGGACTGCCCGCGACCCGGATCGGCGTGGTGGACCAAGGCTCGGATTCGATCGAGGTTCAGGGCAGGTTCAGCGTGCCGCTCACCGAACTGCGCGCCACCTGGGAGGCCACCCTGCCCGAGTTGTTCGGCTGAGCCGGGCCCCATGACCGCCACGGTTGACCGGGTCGAGGGCCGTCAACCCCTGCTGGACTGGGCGTGGTCGCTGGTGCGGTTGGACTTCGTCGGCATCGTGTTCGGCGCGTTGTTCTTCTGCGCGTCGCTGACGCCGTCATTGTTGCCGCGGGACTGGCTGTTCGCCGGAATCGTCGGCGGCCTCAACGCCGCCGTCGGCTACGGGGTCGGAGTGGTCATCGGAAAACTTTTCCGCCGCATGGTATTACGCGAGCGAAGCTGGTGGCCGCCCAGCAGGGCGGTGCTGTGGTGGCTCAAGGCGCTGACGGTGGTCGGCTCGATCGCCCTGTGCACTGCGATGGTCGTCCCGGCCGCGGCATGGCAGCGGCAGGTCTCGGCGCTGATGGGAATCGCCGGGCCCGCGACGCTCGGGTACTACCGGGCACTGGTCGTCGCGGTGCTGTTCGGCGCGGCGGTGGTCGCGGTGTCACGGGTGGTGCTGGATGCGATCCGTCTGCTGGCGCGAATACTGATCCGGCGCTGGCACGTCAACGACGAAGTGGCCCTGTTCATCGGCACCGCGGTGGTGGTGGTGCTGATTCTGACGTTGGTGAACGGCGTGCTGTTCCGCGGCTTCCTGGCCGGCGCCAGCAGGGTGTTCCAGCCGCAGAACACCACCACCCGGCCGGGGCTTGAGCAGCCGACCGATCCCGAAAGATCCGGCAGTCCAGCATCTTTCGCTCGCTGGGACACCCTCGGTTACCAGGGCCGCAACTTCGTCGCCACCGGTCCCGACGCCGGCGAACTGACCCGTCTCAACGGTCGGCCGGCCAAGGAGCCGATCCGGGTCTACGCGGGCCTGCAGAGCGCCGCCACCGACTTGGGCCGGCTGTCGATCCTGATGACCGAACTGGAGCGGACTCACGCCTTCGACCGCAAGGTGTTGGCGATCGTCCCCACCACGGGCACCGGCTGGGTCAATCCGATCGCGGCGCGGTCGCTGGAGCTTATGTACAACGGCGACACCGCGATAGTGGCACTGCAGTATTCGTATCTGCCCAGCTGGATTTCGTTTGCCGGCGATGTCGAGAAGTCGGCGGATTCGGGCCGCATGCTGATCAATGCGGTACACGACCGGATGGAGCGCCTGCCGGACGACCGGCGACCGAAACTGCTTCTCTACGGCGAGAGCCTGGGGTCGTTGGCCGGTCAGGCGGCCTTCGGCTATCTGCCCGACATCTCACGGATGGGGTTCGACTCCGTCCTGTGGGTCGGCCCGCCCAACGCAAGTACGTTGTGGCGGGCCCTGATTGAGCGCCGCGACCCCGGCAGCACCGAAGTGGCGCCGCGTTATGACGCCGGACGCACGGTGCGGTTCTCGGAGGGCGGCAGCGCCGCCGAGATACAGCGCGACACCGCCGCGCCCTGGCTGGGCACGCGGGTGCTGTTCTTGCAGCACCCCTCCGACCCCATCGTGTGGTGGTCGTCGGATCTGCTGTTCTCCCGGCCGGACTGGTTGTCCGAACCGCCCGGCAGAGACCGGAGTCCGGCCATGCGCTGGTATCCGTTCGTCACGTTCTCACAGGTCGGCGTCGACGTGTTGAAGGCGGTCGAGATGCCCGACGGACACGGCCACAACTACGGCTCCGATGTGCTCGACGGGTGGGTGGCCGTCGCCCCGCCGGACGGCTGGACATCCGCCGACACCGAAAGGGTGCGCGCGGCACTGGCGGACACGATCCACGAGGACGGCCCACTGAGTTGAACGCGCGCTCATGAGTCGGATCAACCGGGGGAGGCCGGCCGCGACGGCTCTGGCCGGCGCGCTGGTCGGATACAGCCTCACCGCGGGCCTGCCGGTTGCCGGCCGGCGTCACCCCGCGGTGCAGGCGACGCTCGGCACCGCCCTGGCGTTGGCCGCCCG
>ERZ724513.172-NODE-172-length-28529-cov-8.561811_pt1 | contig 28529 bp, 29 predicted proteins | sample MGYA00376046_ERZ724513 | MGnify/ENA primary metagenome ERZ724513 (study PRJEB28724, sample SAMN07190883) | activated sludge metagenome | isolation source: activated sludge of sewage treatment plant in Hong Hong | place: Hong Kong | collected 2016-03-17 ...
CACTGAATTCAGTATGCATCCGTTTTCCTCTCCGTGTGGAAGTAATTCGGAATGCCGGCGTACGGCTTGTGGGGGTGAAGTAACACATACGGGTTGTGCTGCGGGCGAGGCAATTTCAGCTATTCGCAGGGTCCCGGGACCGGTCTTCTCGCGATCGAATACGGGCGTAGTCATGTCGACCAGTCTGGTGGCGAGGATTGATCGTGCGTCCAGCGATTCGCACGGACGATGTGGCGATGTTCGATCATTCGGTGCGCCGCAGACACGACCAAAGTGCGTTCACCGAGATTGCCCAGCCCGGCTCGATCGAATGTCCATTCCACTTCTTCTTCGGCACCGTGAAGCGCCCGATCATGTTCGTCGGTCGCGAGGTCTGAGCGGTGGCGTTGCTCCCGAGTCCACTCAGCTCGATGCTCGCGCAGCGCACTCATCGTGGTGGAGAACAGCCGGGATTTGGTGGTGATATGCCCACGAAAGCCGAGAGTGTGCAGCCAGCGGTCTATCTCCGAGTAGGCGCCATGATCGGCTAGATCGAGAATTGTGGTCAGAATCGCCCGGATATGTGTGGGGACGTCTAAATCGGGAACGGCGAGCGGTGACATCCGTCGGACCCCAACGCCGAAGTCGGCGACGGATTTGGTCACGTACTTGGCCAGGTAGGCCGGGACCGACCGACGCGACTGGCGAGGTGTTGCCCCGCCGCAGTCACTACTGTCCGACCGCAATGGCCGCGCATCCGTCTGAGTGCCGAACTGTATTACACGGCTACTGATTTCAGCGCCGTGTGCTGGGGCGGCGACAGTGAGTGCGACGCCGCTTGCGGCCTGATGGATTAGGAGGGCCAGGTCGGTGGCTGTGATTGAGGACTTGGGTGGTGTTGGGGCTTGGCCCGGCTGTGGCGGCTCGTCGAGGCGGATTACGGCGTGGAAGTGCGGGATCGCCCGACGTTGCATCTCGGTCACCTTCACGAAATTGATTCGGGCAGCGGTGGGGGATTCGCCGAGCGCGCGTAAGCGTCTACGCAACAGCCGGCGCAGGGCGATGGTGAAGCGCCGCCACAGTTCAGGGGCATGCCAGGCGAACAGGACATGCCCCATGTAGTCGTAACAGTCCTCGCAGAGCGGCTGACCGACATGAGCATCGCCCTCGTGGTGGATGGAGCTGCACCACAGGGGTCTCCCGTGCTGGCAACGTTGGTGGGCATTCCGGCCCCGGTCGTGGCACCGCCGAGCCTGGCCTCGCTGGCCGTCATCGCGTGTGGTGTGCACGGCCCCGAAACTGGGCGCGGTCAGCGTGACGAACACCTGAGGGTGTTCGGCGACTGTGGGCGGCAGATCGTGATGGCCACCGTGCACGCCGGCGTGTACGAGTTGCCAGGTATCGCGGGCATAGAGATCAGAGCAGGACGGGCAGGCGACAGCGCGTCGGTTGTTGCATCGGGTCCACACCCGAAGCTCGCGACCGAAGCTGTCGGTTCCTGTCAGACGGATCGGATTCGCACAGAACCCAGCATTCTCCGCTTTATTCCACCAGGTCTCGAAGTCGCGGGAGGCGGCGCGACGCACCATCTGCGCCACCACGCCGATGGTGTCGGTACCGGCCGGAAGGCCTGGCAGTGTCGAAACCGCAATGCCCAGCGCAGCAGTGGTCACGACTGGCGACCTTCAGTCTCGGCGGTCCGAGGATGCGCTCTTGTGGGGGCAAAGCGAGCGACGAGATCATCAATGGCGGAATCGGTGACGTGGAAGGCCCGAACTCGCAACGGTTCAGCGTTGCCGTCAGTGCAGACGTAACCGACACCGGGAGTACCGGTGGAGATTCCATCACACAAGGCGCCGGCTTCTCGGGCGGCGGCTCCGAGCACCATCGCGGTCTGGGTGGCTTCACTCATGCGCAGCCCGACCCGGATGGAGAAGAGCTGCCGGATGGGCAAAACATCTTTAGACGGGTCCTGTACCGCGGCGACCACCGAGATACCGACTGCGCGGCCCTGGGACAGCAGCAGCCCCAGCAGCTGCTCAACCTCGGCGCGTGTTCTGCGGTCCCCGAGATAGGCAGTCAGCGAGGCGATTTCGTCGATAATCAATACAATCAGTGGTGCGGAGACACTCGGAGTGTGAAGCCGAGTCTTCCCCCGCAGCCGTTGCGCACGTTTCTGCATCACCGCGACAACCGCCCGCAGCGCAGCGAGTGTCTGTTCACCGTTGTCATGGGCGAGCGAGGTGAACAACACTTGTCCGCGCCCGAACTCCATCCCTCCCTTGGGATCTACGACGACGAGGCGTGCGCAGCCCGCCCGCACGGCGGGGCCGACGGCGGCAATGATTGACCAAAGCACCGAGCCCTTGCCCGAGCCGGTCGCGCCTGCGACCAAGATGTGCTGTCCCAGTAGCGGTAGGCGCCAACGCTCACCGGCCTCGGTGAGCCCCACCCACAGGCGGGACAGGTCCGGTGTGGTGCCCCTGGCCGGACGAGGAAGTTGGATGGGTGTCGTCAGCGGATCGCCGTGATGGGCGGTGATGCGGATCGAGCCCGGTCGGGTCGAGCGAATGGTCACCCGCTGGGCGCTCAGCGCTTCGGCTAACGCGTCACCTCGGGATTGCCAGTCGGCCAACGACTGGCCCGTGAGGATGCGTACCTCGAGAACGTCGCTCGTGACACCGATCGTCACCGAACGCAGAATCGGCACCATGACGTGACCGTCGAGACCGGCGGTCAGGCCACACAGCGTGCAGACCGTGGCCCATCGGCCTCGATAGATACCCCATGTGCGCCACTGGACCCGCAGACGTACCGTCACCCACTGACGGAACGTTTGGGGGGATAACAGAAACCAGCTGAACAATGCGAGAGCCGACCAGATCGCCGCCAAGAGGCCGACCAAGGGACCGCAAGTGACGGCCATCCAGACGCTTGTGATGGCCGGAATGCTGATCATCGGAAACAACACCGACGCCCATACCAGCGCAGCAGTCGCTTTGCCAAGCGCCGTGGCTGCACGGAGGGCAATGTCATCGGAGTCCGAGTGGTTCGGAAGAGAGCGGTTGGAGCGGTGAGCTCGTGGGTGGCCAGGCATGGCAGACCTTCCGGCAGGCTTGCGGGATCGGGGTAAGGAGAGGCTTCGGCCGAGCGGGCGCAGCACCACCGTCTCTTGGTGTTGCGGTGCTGCGCCCACTCGACGAAAGGGTCAGGCGGCCGGCTTGCTCGTGCCGCCGGGTACGCCGCTCGGTGACGCATTCCGAGGTGCGGCAACGACTCCCGCCAGTGGTGCACCTGAAGCGCGGATCGCTTCAGCGCGGAACGCGACTCCGCTGCGACTGTCCTGGCTCCACGGCAGGGCAACCAAGCCCTCGATGTGGATCGGCTGCCCGACCGTCACATTCGGGTCGCCGGCAACCGTCACGGTGATGACGTCGCCGCCCGTGGAGTCCAGCGCCATCACCTGGACCTGCCACAGCGGCAGACCCGTCTCGCGATCCAGCTTCGGCTGGCCGGTGTCAAACGCGATCCGCTGTTCGGGTGCCCGCGTGCACACAAATGACACACCGCCGGTGTTAATACGTAGTTTCATTCCAACTGTCCTTCCTGCTGTTTTCTCGCGACCGCTCGGCCGCGACCACCAGTTCAGGCGGACAACTCGGACATTCCCAGGGCATCAGTTAGACAAAGCGGACAGACGCCTGGACAACGCGGACACTCGGACGACAATCGCGCGCCAACTTTTGTGCTTTGGGCGTCGCTAACGCTGGCACCGCGCTCCTAGCATGAGCAGATCGAGAAGCTACCTGTTCCTAACCACGCACTGACGACGCGAATGAGTGAAAAGGGTTTCAGCGAAGCCAGACTCGCAACAGCCGCCGGTGTCGACGTCAAGACGGTGGGCCGCTGGGTCAGGGGTGAATCACTGCCCCAGGCGGTCAACGCGCGCGCCACCGCCGACGCACTGGGCTGTGATCCGCAGACGCTGTGGCCAGACATCTTTCCCACCCTGCGCCCACCTGGTACCGGCACGGTCGCGGTCAGTGTGTACCGAAGCCGCGCGGACGTCCCTGTCGCCGTGTGGACCCAACTGTTCGGCGGCGCCGCCGAGCAGATCGACATCCTGGTCTACGGGGGCACCTTCCTCTTCGACGGCATTCCCAGGTTCTGCTCAACGCTCGCAGTCGCGGCCGAACGCGGAGTCGCCATTCGCTTCATCGTGGGTGATCCCGATTGCGCTGCGGTAAGCCAACGCGGGGAAGAGGAGACGATTGGCTCAGTTCTAGCAGCTCGCTGCCAGATCACACTCGCACGATTGGCTTCACTCGCCGACGCCCCAGGCTTGGAGGTGCGCACACACGCCACACCGCTGTACACGTCGATGTTCCGCGCGGACAACACCCTGATTGCCAACCCGCACCTATACGGTGCTCCCGCCAGCGACAATCCCGTCCTCTTTATTCGACGTGACGACGCGCCCGAGCTGTGGCGCGATCACCAACTCTCTTTCGAACGGGTGTGGAACACCGCCCAACCATTACCCACGCACGCCTGACCTGCCGATTGGAGAACCGTATGGCCCGGACCGACTACTACAACGATCCCCACGCGCCAGCCGCAAACAGTGTGGTGCCCTCCACTACCGCCGTCGTCACCGATTCACATGATCGCATCGTGCTAATTCGCCGCCGCGACAATAACCTTTGGGCATTGCCGGGTGGCGCAATGGAATTGGGCGAATCCATCGTCGACGCGGCGGTTCGTGAAGTGAAAGAGGAAACCGGTCTCGACGTCGAGATCAGCGGACTCATCGGCGTCTACACCAATCCTCGCCACGTTATGGCCTACGCCGACGGTGAAGTCCGTCAACAGTTCTCGCTGTGCTTCACCACCCGGCTGCTCGGTGGACAGTTGCGAGTCGACTCGGAAAGCACCGACATCGCCTGGACGTCACCAGGCGAACTTGCATCTTTGGACGTCCACCCCTCGATGCGGCTGCGCATTCAGCACTACCTTCAACGCCGCGACAGCCCATACCTCGGGTAGCCCGGCAAGGTCGTCTCTAGCCGGCGGAGGCACTAACTCGTGCTGCCGCCGCCAACAGGCTCGGCGCCGCCCGCTCGATCGCACGATGCACAGGATCCCCATCGGGGTAACGCGACAGGATCTCCGTGACTCGATCTTCAGCTCGCACAGGCGAGCCCTGCGGGCCAGTGGTCAAGTCCGCGCACGTCAGCACGTCTAGTAACAACGACGGAGGTGCCGTGAACTCGGCCAGCGCGTCTAAGAGGCCGCGCTCCCGCGCCTCGAACACCGCGCCCGTGTGATAGGCCACCAGCGAGACCACCACTGCGGGAAAGCCCTCGTCGCGGACGAACACTGCGCCGTCGACGGGGTGGAAACCAGTCGATCGAACTGACGGCGCATAGCCAACATCGTGAAGCCACGCGGCAGCCACCACCGCGTCGGCATCCATGGCGCCCAAGCCGACGACCAATCGCTCCGCCGTCGCCGCGACTCCGCAGACATGGGCCCACCGATGCGGCAGATCGGCCAGTCGCTCCTCGGCGATCGCCCGTGCACGTGCCGCGTCCGTCACCACGATGCAAGTCTACGAATGTGCCCGACACAGCACCGACGCGATTTGGGCGAAAGATCCACGCCGCGGCGGCTCCCGTCCGCTGGCGCTCCCGTCCGCCACCACGGACCGAAAAATGCCTATCGGATCGAGGCTGTGAGAACTTTCTCTACTGTTATCAAGAACAGGTTCTCAGCCCACTTCGGGATCGCCATGAGTGGCGTCCACAAAGCGGTCGATGGCCCTATCGATTCGATCCCGAGCGACTTCACCCGATATTCGCCCACTGCTGAACGCCGCCAAATTGGCAAGCCACACATCAGCGATCAGCCCCGCTAGTCGCTGGTCTCTGACCGTGGGCTCGCCGCCGCTCAAAGTCCTTGCCAGCAGACCTTCAATGACGTCGATCGCTTCATCGGTGGCTGCGGCGGCGGTGTGGTCGGCGAGGACGAAGGCGCGCGTCACCGCCTCGGTCAAGCGCGGGTCTTGGTTGCCATTCGGTGTGCAGGCAGTCGACGAGCAAGCGAAGGCGTTCGCGCGGTGTCGACGCGGTGACGGTCCAATCGCGGCTGTTTCCAAACTCTTGGAACTCGCGGGTCAACGCCGACACCAAGAGGTGGATCTTGGAGGGGAAGTACCGGTACAGCGTGCTGACGCCGATTCCGACCTGCGCGGCCACCGCGCGAACGTGCACAGCCTCGTAACCGCCGCTAACTGCCAGCATCATCGCGGCATCTACTGCACTGTTACGGCGGTACGTGTCGACACCGCCAAGGTCGGCCGCCCTATCGGGGCGATGCTGCCTCAACTTCGAAGCCATGCTGCCAACGCCACGCTCAGACGCTGTGATCACCAATTGGTTGGTGAAGCGCGCCGGCTAGCCGATCAAACAGGTCCTCGAATCCGCTCACGTCGCCGTGCGCAGCGAAATGATCGACACCCACCGTCACGAAGACTGCGCTGGCGGTGAACCGGGTGATGCCATCGTGACTGACTCCCGTTCCGCTGACGTGAAGAGCACGTCCTTGGCGGCCGGTGATCTGGGCAGTAATCCTGTGCGGTTCGTGCAACGGGACAGGTCGCAGATACTCCACTGTCAGACTGCGTGTCACCGCGGGCGTGCCGGCCACCCACAACGTGAAGCCCAGTACGTCGTCACAGGCTGTCGCTACTGCGCCGCCGTGCGCCAGTCCTGGGGCGCCGATATGGCGCTCATCGAACGTCACATCGCTGTAGACCTCGTCACCGTCGCGATAGACAACCAGCTGCAATCCATGCGAATTCGCGGGCCCGCACCCGGTACACGTCGAGGTATGCGGAGGCAGTAGATATGGCCCCGGATGTGCTGTGTCACCCATCGTCATCCCCTTGTTTCGCACTGATTCGCGATATCGTCGGGCCCGCACCGCAACTGCAACGAGCCTTCGTTTGGCAGCTTCTGGACGCACCAAGACCCTCCCGCGTAGACACGACGGCCATGCCTACCGACCAGGGTGTTCTCCGTAACCGCGGACAAACCTACGAACAGTTTCGCTACGCTACTCTTGGTACCATACCTTGACGCCTGCTGGAAACGCCGCCCGCAGGTCCCATTTTCCGAAGGGACAACGCAGTGAGCACTCAACCGGCGGCATACGCAGACGACGATGATGACATCGACCCCCGCCGGATCAGGTCGCGTAACCGACTGCTCGACGCGGCGGCGGCACTCCTCACCACCGGGGGAATCGAAGCCGTCACGATCGACGCGGTGACCAAAGCCTCCAAGGTGGCTCGCACCACCCTCTATCGGCATTTCGCAAGCTCATCACAGTTGCTGGCGGCCACATTCGAGCGCCTGCTGCCGCACGTCACTACACCGACACCCGACGAGGGGTCGCTGCGGCAGAGGCTGATTGAAATCCTCAGCCGGCAGGCCGCACTCTTTGCCGATGCCCCGATCCAGGTCACCACGCTGGCTTGGGTCGCCCTTGGGCCCACCGATCCTGCTGCTGACGGCACCGCAGATGAGGACAGCCCGGCTGGCAGCCTGCGTTCTAGGGTCGTCGAGCAATACCGCAAACCGTTCGACGAAATCCTGTCGAGCGACCAGGCTCGCGAAGAACTTGACGAATTCGACCTCGAATTGGCTGAGTGCCAGCTCGTCGGTCCGCTGGTCTTCGCACGCATGACCGGACTCTGCACCATCAGCCGTGACCAGTGCGTCCGCATCGTCGACGACTTTCTGGCCGCACACTCACGCACCCGAACCGAGGCGTGACGGCGAATTGGTAGGTGCGCCGGCGGTTCGCCTGCGGCTTGTCGTCGCTGGGACCGGGCGGCTCGCACTGGGCCTGGCTGAAACTTCCTGGTGACCCTGCGTCATCGCCATCCGCCAGCCGCGCTGAGAAAACGCTACTAACAGTTTCAAAACGCTATGTAGCGTTGTGCTACTATAGGTACACTTATGAGGTTCAGTCGACCACGATCCAGTGAGCCCGTCATATGAAAACCCCTGTCCGCGTGAGTCGTTCGTCGAATCGCGCCGCTGTTGGTCGCACGCTGAATCACTGGCGGCACCATCCACCGTTACGAACGGCCGGGACCGTGGCGCTGGCCCTGGTCGTAGTAGTGGTATCGACGGTCTACCTGCAATTTCACGGTGAGTTCACTCCGGCCATGCACTTGACCCTGGTGTCGGATCGCGCTGGGCTGGTCATGGAGCCCGGGGCAAAAGTGACCTACAACGGCGTCGAAATCGGCCGGGTCGCCGCGGTGCGCGCGATCCAGCAAGATGACACCACCAAGGCGAAACTGTCCCTGGACGTCGCTCCAAAGTACATCGAGCTGATCCCGGCCAACGTGACCGCCGAGATCAAGGCCAGCACGGTATTCGGCAACAAGTATGTAGCCTTCCGTAGCCCGTCGAGACCGGCATCTGCGCGCGTGTCGAGCTCGCAGGTGATCGACGTCTCGCACGTGACGACCGAATTCAACACCCTGTTCGAAACCTTGATGTCGATCGCGCAGAAAGTCGATCCCGTCAAACTCAACCTGACTCTTGCGGCCACCGCCGAGGCACTGGACGGGCACGGCCTCGACTTCGGCCGATCAATCATCGCGGGCAATGCTGTCCTCGACGACATCAACCCTGAAATGCCGCAGATCCGCGAAGACATCAAACGCCTTACCGACCTCGCCGACGTCTATGCCCAATCCTCACCCGATTTCTGGAAATTCCTCAACAATGCAGCGACCACGGCAGGCACCGTCAATGAGCAGCGAGCCGATCTCGATGCGGCGCTGCTGGCTGCCGCGGGCTTCGGCAACGCTGGCGCTGACATCGTGGGGCGGGGAAGTCCCTACCTGGTGCGAGGTCTGGCTGACCTGGTGACGACCACCGGCACCTTGAACACCTACAGTCCCGAATTCCTGTGCAGCATAAGAAATTATGCTGCGATCCTGCCGCAGACTGTTGAATCCGCAGGCGGCAACGGCTACTCGATCGACTTCCGTATCGGGCTCACCGGTGCGCCGAATCCGTACGTCTATCCGGATAACCTGCCCCGTTCCAATGCGCGAGGCGGCCCGGGCGGCGCCCCTGGATGTTGGCAGACAGTCACCAAGGATTTCTGGCCCGCCCCTTACCTGGTAGCCGACACCGGCGCATCACTGGCTCCCTACAACCACCTCGAACTCGGGCAGCCATTGCTTACCGAATATGTGTGGGGACGCCAGGTCGGTGAAAACACCATCAATCCCTAGGACGAGCAGGCCTGCGGACCCACCGGTCCACGACTACGTCGAAGCGGCGCTCAGCGGCCTCGATACATAGAATCGTCATATTCCGATGGAACTGGGAGACAGCGACATTGGGGCGGCATGCAGTCGCTCAGGAAGCGCTTCCTCGCCGGACGCGTAAGGGAATCGAAACAGGTCCTCGCAGTGAAGGATTGGTACCCCAGCGCACGGGTCCAGCAAGCTCCAGGCCGTCGAGTTCGTCCAGCAGATGGTCCACCGCTGTGATCACTTCGAGTCGTGCGAGATGAGCGCCCAGACAAAAGTGAAGTCCATGGCCGAATGCCAGGTGCCCGGTCGTGTCGCGATGAGGGTCGAACCGATCGGGGTCGCTGAACTTCGCCGGGTCTCGGTTCGCCGAGGCATAGAAGAGCAACGCCTTTGCGCCCTTAGGGATTACCGTGTCGCCGATCCGATAGGGCGCGGTAGCGGTTCTGGTGACCCACTGCACCGGCGAGCCCCAACGCGCGGTCTCCTCGACCGCCGGGCGAAGCAGGCTGCGGTCGGCTTTCAACGTCAGGAAGAACTCGCGGTCCTCGGCGAGCCTGACGAGCAGCATGCCCAACAGGTTTGTAGTGGTCTCGTTGCCGGCGACCAGAAGGATGAGCGCGTAGAAGAAAGCTTCCTGATCGCTGAGCTCGCCGGATTCTTTGGCTGCCTGCAACCAACCCAAGAGATCGTCTGCCGACGTGCTGGACCGCCGGCCCATCTCGACGTCTATGAAGCTGCGCATCTGCACGTAGGACTGAAGTAGCGAACCGACGTATCGCATGACCTCGTGCACCGACCGCGGTCCGAATAGTCTCGCGAACTTGTTGGATACGGTGCGAAAGGCCGGCCACTGAGGATGGGGAATACCCAAGATTGTGGCAATGACGTTGATGGGCATGGGGATCGTCAGCGCCGCGACCATGTCAATGACGTCGCCGTCTCGCAGTGGCCTGATCGCCTCATCGGACAACGCGCGAATATCTGTGGCCAGAGTCTGTACCGAACGCTTGCTGAACATGGGCGCGGTCAGATGCCGCAGGCGGGTGTGATCGGGTGGGTCTGTGGTGAGTACAGCACTGGTGACAAACGACCGCAGCATGATGCCGTCCCTCGACGAGAACACCTCATTGTTGCGAACGGCCTTGTGCACGTCCTCGTAGCGCCCCATCATCCAGACGCCGAGCCGCTCGTTGACGACCACCGGATGCTCACGAATGCGCAGCAGCTCGGGATAGGGGTCGGCGATGTTCTCGGCGAGCGTCGGATCGAATGTGGTTCGTGGCACCGACTTCGGCGCCGATGCAGTGCGTGGGCGCCGTAGATCGCGGTAAGCCCCTGTCGCAACCGGACGCCACAGATCAGTGACGGAGCTGCGAGTTGCAGAAAGCACCGCGCGTGGTGGGGGCCGTAGAAGATCCGTCGACATAACATGACGTTAGGCCGGTCGCAATGGCTCGATAATGACAGAATCAGACAGACATTTGATATTTTCAGACACATGCCTAGTCCGATGGCCCCGGTGTGGGACGTGGCGCGCTCCTCGGCGCCGGGTCGACACATCTTGGAGACCGCGGTACACCACGGCCTCAATCCTGAAATCTGTTTGTCTGGAACAGGACTCACGTCGCAGGGGTTGAGGGACCCGACCAGCGAGATGCATGCGAGTCAGGAACTGACGATGATTCGCAACCTGATCGGCCGACTCGGCGATCAACCGGGACTGGGTACGGAAACCGGTGCGCGCTACACCTTCGCCGACATGGGCATTCTGGGTTATGCACTGATTTCGAGTCCAACCGTTGGGGACGCGATAGACGTCGCCTGCCGGTACGCCGCACTCAGTACCGTCTACCTGAGTCTGGCCGCACCAGAACTCAACAACACCGAAGCGGTCATCGGTCTTGATAACGCCCAGGTTCCTCCCGATGTGCGGAGGTTTCTGCTCGAACGCGATTTTGCAATGTTCCTGCAGATCTTGCCGCCGCTCATGCGTGGCGTTGACGCGCCGATCGCGATGCGACTGGAGGTGGCGGATCTGCAGCTGCCGGCAAGTCTGGTGGAGATCGACAACGTGACGGTCACTGTGGAGAACGCGGTGCGCAACGCCCTGATTGTCCCCGCTGATCTGGTGAGCCAACCGATGCCCGCGCCAGATCCCCAGACTGCGGCGATCTGTATCCGCCAGTGCGAGGAGTTATTGAACCGTCGACGAACCCGTCGTGGCATATCAGCCTGGGTGCGGATGCGGATGATCCAAGATTCGACCCAGATCCCATCCATGGCGACCATCGCGAGGGAACTCTGCATCACCGATCGCACGTTGCACCGTCACTTGGCGGGAGAGGGAACCAGCTACCGCGCACTCGCAGACGAGGTTCGCGCAGCGCTGGCCGCCGAGCTGTTGAGTTCGGGACTCACTGTCGAGGAAACTGCACGCCGACTTGGCTATTCGGAGACGGCCGCATTCACTCGAGCCCATATTCGGTGGAATGGGCGCCCACCCAGTGAGTCCAAGCGCCGTGGGCGGTCAACGGCTCAAACGTGATGTGAGGGCAAGCTGCATGCTCACGCGCCGACGTCGACTGTCGGGCGGTATCGCGACGGTGCCGCAGTCCTTGGTCTAGTGGCGAGACGTTGTGGCCACCAGCTCCGTTCGCGCAGCAAAGTAGCGATGGCGGGTACGGTCAGCGTCCGGACCAGGAAAGTATCCAACAGCAGTCCGCAGCCAATGATGAGGCCGGTCTCGATCATGATCGCGACCGAGCCGATCATCAAGCCGAACATGCTCGCGGCGAAGATCAGGCCGGCGGAGGTGATGACCGAGCCTGTGGTGGCGACCGTCCGTAGAACGCCGATACGCAGATTGCTGCCGCTCTCCTCCCGCAGTCGCGATACCAGTAACATGTTGTAGTCGGCACCGACTGCCACCAGAATGATGAAGGCTAATAGCGGTACAGGCCAGGCGATTTCATGACCGAGTATCCATTGGAAAACGATGACTCCGATGCCGAGTGAGGCGAGGTAGTTCAGCACCACGGTGCCAAGGAGATACAGCGGTGCCACGAGCGCGCGCAGTAGCACCACCAGGATGAGTCCAACGATGACCAGGGTGGCGATGGCAAGTTGGATGAAGTCGGACGAGAGCAGACGCTGGATATCAGAATTGACCGCGGGGAAGCCGGCGACAGAGATCGTGGCGTTCGCCAGCGAGGTGTTCGGCCTGGCTCCATCGGCGACTTGGGTCATCTGGCGGGCAAGGTCCATCGCTTCGACGCTGTAGGGATCGTTGCTGGTCTCCACTGCGAATCGCGCCGTTTTCCCATCGGGTGACAGGAACTGCTTTGCGACGTCGGCGAATTGGCGGTTCGCAAAGGCGTCTGCGGGCAGGTAGAAGCCGGACGCGGCATCCGAACCCGCGGACGCGCGAGACGAGTTCTGAAGCTGGGTGGCGATTTGGCTCATACCGGATAGCATCTCAATATTGCTGTCCGCCAGCGTCTTTACCCCATCGGCCAGCGCGCGGGAACCGGAGGCGAGCTGGCTGATGCCGTCTTGTAGCCGGGTGATGTTGGCCGCGAGATCGGCGGGCTTTCCCAGCGCGCCGAATGCCTTGTTCATGGCATTGACGGCAGTCTGAACGTCGGCGATGGTGCCGGTTACGGTGGCGTTGGTGGCGGGGTCGTAGCGGTCACCCAGCGCGGCGACCTGGGAGAAGAATCCGTTGTTTCTCAGAGCAACCAGGATCTGGACCTGGTCGCGGATTTGAGCGCATTGGGGAGTTGTGACGCACCAGGGTGACCCATTGAGCAGGTCGACGAGCGGGTTCAAGGTGTCGATGGCGCCTTGTGTGCGTTCGGCCAGCGGGCGGATGCCTGGGCCGGCTTGTATTGCGTTGTCGATACTGGGGCTGGTCGCTGAGAGTTGGTGCAGAAGTGGGGCAAACCGTTGGAAGTCCTGGCCGGCGGACTGTGCTTGGGTGAGCACTGGGCCTAATGGTTTCAGTGCGGTCCGTACAGATGTGTCGAGCTGCGCGAGTCCGTTGGCCAGTTGGTTGGCTCCATCGGTGAGCTTGGCGAGGTCATCGCGGCGGGAATTGCCATCGGCGACGGCACCGGCCATCTTGTCGCCGATTTGCCTGTTCTGCCACGATAATTGCGCTTGGTCAAGGCGGGTGCCTGCCGGACGGGTGACTCCGGATATCTTGACCACGCCGGGGATCTGGGAGATGCGCGATGCCATTTCGTCGAGGTCGGCCAGCCCTTTCCCGGTGCGCATGTCGACGGGGTTTTCGACCACTAGGAACTCGGTGATGACGACGTCTTTGCGAAAGTGTCGGTCGAGGAGCTGGTAGCCCTCATTGCTAGCCGTGGTGGGAGGTTGTCCTTTTCGGTCGTCGTAGCTGATCTTCATCGTGGCAGCTGCACCGGAAAGAGCCAGGAGGATCATCAAGCTAGCAACGAGCAACGGCCGAGGGTGACGCACGACCGCCACAGCGACGCTGTTCCAGTACCGGCGGGTGCGGTCGGGCTTGGGTTCACCGATACCGCGTCGGGCCGCCAACGCCAACACTGGCGGCAACAGTGTCACCGTAGCCAGGAAGCCCACAAGTACGGCAACCGCGCACGCTGGTCCCAATCCGGCGAACACGCTCAGCGTGGCGAAGACCATGGCCAGAAAAGCCAGGGCGACAGTAGCTGCCGACGCGAAGATCACTCGTCCGATGCTGGCCGTCGCGTGAATGACAGCGAGATCGGCAGGGGTACCGGCGCGCCGCTGTTCGTGGTACCGGCTGATCAAAAAGACTGTGTAATCGGTTCCTGCGCCGAGAAGGATCGCGGTCATGAATGCCACGGTGAACTGCGAAACCGGCATGCCCAGCTGCCCGAATGCGGACAAGACACCACGGCCGACGGCCAGACTCAGCCCGATGACTAGCAAGGGCAATAACGCGGTAAACAACGACCGGTAGACCATCAGCAGGATCAACGCGATCAACCCGGCCGTTGCGATCGAGATGAACAGCAAATCGTGTTCGGCAGAAGCGATTTGGTCACTGAAGGTTGCCGGGGGACCGGTCACGCGGACGGTGATGTCCGACCCGTCGAAGGCGCGTTGGGCGGTGGCGCGGACTGCCTGCACCGATTCCGCTGCAGTGGGATCACCCAGAGTCCCGGCCACCCCCACCGGTAGGAACCACGCTTTGCCGTCTGCGCTGACGGCTTGTGCCTTCATCACGGGATCGGCCAGCAAGTCCTGCACCAGCAGCACGTGGGCGTGATCGGCTCGAAGGCGCTCGACGAGCCTCGAGTATCGATCCCGCGCCTGCTGCGTCAGCCCAGCGGGGCTTTCCATGGCGACGAACAGCATCGTCTTCGACCCTTGCTCGCCGAACGCAGCGCTCATGCGGTCAACAGTCTGAAATGACGGCACGTCCCGGGGAATGAGGTCGACCGACTGTCGCCGCACAACGGTTTCGAGCTGTGGGAACAACAGCGCTAGCACCACTGCAATGGCGAGCCACCCACCGATCACGAGCGCCTTGTGGTGAACCGTGAAGGCGGCAAGCCTGGCCAGCCGCGCACTGTATTCCGGCGACGCTGCGGGGTCGGCAAGACGGACGCGTCGAGAAACGGTCCCGACACCGTGGACATCATCAGCCACCGTCACGCCCCCTCAAGAGTGGAACTATCGGTATAGCACCGATACTAACGGTTTCCTATTTGCCCGCGCGACCCCCGGGCAAACGGCGGCTATCTCGGCAACCCGGCTCCGAATCATCGAATCAATTTGCAGCACCGTCAGTTTCGTCATCGACCAGGTCATGGCGAACGACGCGCACACGTCCATGCGGGAGGCAAGCCATGTAGCCATGCCGTTTGCCGTACAGCTCCCACGCCGTCTCGTGGCTGTCGGGATCGACATCGATGCAATGCCCGCGGGAGAAGCCCAAATGCAGCGCCCCCTCGTCATCGCACCAGGCCCGTGTGCACACTGCGCCGGCCAAATCGAGTAGTGGACGCTCCTGAGCCGACACCCGGGCGGGATCGATAAGCACTTCTTCGGACGGATGCGACCCGATCGCCGGCAAGGTCAGCCTCATGGGCCGCGCGATGACGAGTTCGTTGTAGTCGTCGAGACTCAGAACCAGGCCTTCTCGCAACGAAACTCGCTGGACGGTGCGCTGTTCGATCCACTGCGTATGCATGTCGGTCTCCTGTTCAACACTCCGATGTGTTGTATTTATGGTACTGCTAGTATCGGAGCGATACCAGAAGGTCCTATTTTGCAGCTCGTGGGTGCGGCGGTGGTGCTGTGCATTTTGCTGCGACGGGCACGGCGGGCAACTTCGAGCAAACGAGTCGTTGGGGACCATTCGTCAAGGGGTGCGTTCCTTGTCGGATCCCGCAGCGACCGCGCTATTGGCGTTCGGCATTCTCGTGACCTGGCCGACCGTCGCTTACATCAGCACGCGCCCCTGGGCGTCGCGTGTCCTGGTGACTGCATGCCACGACCCGGCCGAGCTTGAACGTGCCCGGGACAAGCTCTCCCTCTAGCTCGATTTAGACAACCTCGTCGAGGAAATCGATGACGGCTTCGGAGAACGCGTCGTTGTCGTCTCCAGCGATCATGTGACCAGCGTCGGTCACGTCCACCGTGCGCGCGTGCGGCACGAGGTCGACGAAGTCGTTCACTGTCTCCTCCGACACCACGTCCGACAACAGCCCCCGCACAAGAAGCGTAGGAGCAGATACCTGCCGTGCGCCGTCGATCAACACCATGCTCATCCGGTCGAACTCCGCTGCGCCCTCATCTGGATTACCTTGCAGGAAGCCAAAATTCGACGCCACAAAGGCCGGATCCCACCGCCATACCCAACGGTCGTCGGCGCGCTGCTGCAAGACCTTCCGTAGTCCGTCGAGGCTGCTTGGCTTCGATCTGTGTGGGTTGTACGCGGCGATAACCTCGGCGGCAGACTCAAGATCGGCGAAACCGTCGGGGTGCGCCGCCATGAATGCGACGACGCGCCGTGCGCCCTGCATCTCCATGCGTGGAGTGATGTCCACCAGCACCACGGCGTCCCACAGGTCAGGTGATGCGAGTAGGTGAGTGCCCAGGATCGTCAGACCGCCGAGGGAAGCTCCAATGGCCACAACAGGGTGCCCACCTGCCGCGTGCGAACGCACCGCGAGCAGGTCGCCGCCGAGTCGATCAAGGTCATAGCGGCCATCCGGGTCCCAGTCACTATCCCCGTGTCCGCGCGCATCGTAGGCCGCCGCGAGGTAGCCGCGTGCGTGTAAGCGCTGCGCTGTCGCATCCCACGCATGACGGCTTTGGCCTCCTCCGTGTAGCAGCAATACGGCTGCCCGCGGCTTCGCGCACGGATACAGGTCGACCGCCAAGGAGACTCCGTCGGTGGTGGGCACTCGCTGGAGGACAGGTCTTACCCTGCGCCGCCTGCCGAGCCCGGGGGACATCACGAGGCCGCCTTCTGGCCCACAACAGTCACAGTGCCCTGGGCAGCGCACACAGCCCGCCCGTCGTTGGTAATATCGATTCTCGCGACACCGCTGCTCTTCCCGAGCGAGATGATCTCGGCTACCGCGACGCACGTGCCGCTGGACACCGGTCGGAGTAGGTTCAGCTTGAATTCGGTGGTCGCAACCCAGGATCCGGCAGGAATGACGGGATAGAACACGACGCCGAGACAGTGGTCAACGAGCGCCGACAGACAGCCACCGTGCAACGAGCCGAAGGGCGTCTTTAAGTCGTCCCGGGCGTCCATCTCGACGACGAGGCGTCCCGCTAAGAAATCGGTATGACGAAATCCTAAGTAGCCAGCCAGGCCGCCGGCCGTCAACGCCGCCCCTTTTAACTGGTTGGCGACCTGCGCGTCGAATGCGGCGAAGTTCGCGGACATGTTCACCTCTCCTCGGTGTGGGGGCTGGTGTTTGAGACACTACGCCTGACTTGTTACATCACGTTGCGTCTTGGCCAGAGACGATTGCGGGTAGAAGAAGACGTTGCAGATAGGTGCGCAGTCCGTCTCTGCTTCGATCCCTTGGGCCACGAACGGTGAGCAGACTCAGCACGGTGCGAAGTATCCATTCCGCGGCGTCATCAACGGAGACCCCGGGCGCCAACTGGTTCCAGTGCGTCGCGAAGAGAGGCCGAAGAAACTCGGTGACGAGTTCGAAAAGCATGGTCGATGTTCCCTCGGCAAGGCCCACACCCGCGAGTTCACGATCGCTGCCGAATAGGACGCCGATGATGGGCCTTCGGCGGGCCGCAATCACAGTGTGATCGATGAAATCAACGATCGCAGAACCTAAGTCACTATGGCCGGACAACCGCGGTTCCATCCGGCGTAGGTATTCTTCGGTGGCGCGAATGATGACCCCAGAGATCACGGCCTCGCGACTCGCGAAGTACCGGTAAACCGTCGCCCGTGACACACCGGCATTTCTGGCGATGTCCTCCATAGTGGTGCCTGCGAGACCCTGCACCTCAAGGCAGCGCTCAGCGGCGTCGAGCAATCGGTCGCGCCCTGATCTCCCATCCGCCGCAGCGGACGCGCCCCAGCGCAATGACTTTGTCGCCACGTGATCAGTATGCACACGACTCAGCACTACGCGATCAACTATGCAACAGAGTTTCTAATCTGTCTCAGATAAAGGCACTCCTGGGCCCCTGAGAGGGGCCCCGCCTGACCACGAGCGTGGTTGTTCGCGGCACCGTTCTCTGCTGGGACCACTTTGGGGCCAAACGGCTTGCGCGATGCCGAACGGCGTGCGCGTCCGTCAATGTCACGAGCTGCCCTGAAACCATTACAACTGCTGCTGAACTGCGAAAACGTGCCACCGCCGCTTCCCGGGGGTCGCGTGGTCCTACGTAACACGGGCCGCTTAGATGCGACCTCGCCTAGCCGTCGGTGTCGGTAACCTGTTCAGCGGAAACAACTTTCAGCAGTTTGTCGCGGGCGGCGCAAAGCCCATCTAATGCTGAATTGAAGTCAAGCGCGGCATCGGCCAGCGAGGCGCGGCCGGCTGGATGACCGTGTGCCGCCAGCACCCGTGCTGCATATCGGAGATCGGTCGTGTAATGAATGAGGTCCACGATGTAGCGGGTGGTCGCGGTCGGCGCCGCGCCTTGAGGGCGCTGGAGGTTGCTGGACATCAGGCTTGTCCAGTCTGCGATTGCGCGGCGGTCGAAACTGTACAGCCCCTCGAGCATCCAACGTCGCCACCGGGCTGGACGGCCGCTACGAGCACCGGAAGGAAGCGGTGAGGAAGCCATCAATCGAGCCTAAGAGCTCACCCAGCGTTTTTCTGGGCCCATAAGCAGCGGTCTGAAGCGGCAATCGCCCCGTAAGCCGACCTTTGCCCACCGACGCCGAGACGCCTGTTGTCACGAGACCCCGGCGGCGGTCGCGACGCGCAGCTGGTCGGCTGCCACCCTCCATTTCCGAAGTGTCTGGCCCGCTGATCGGCCGAGTAAAGAGCGCCTTCGGCGCGACTTCGTCGTGGCTTCGCCACCCTTGACACAACCGATCGCAGCGACAGGACGGCCGCATGGGGAGCGGCCCGTTAGTGGCACCGCTTTTACGAGGCGAGTGACGACAGTTTTGACGACAACGCTGACGACAGTTGCTGCCTCAACGACGTCCCCTACACGACAACTTGCGACCTATCGTGCCTGGTCACGGACTCTGCCCGCTCCTGGCAGTGTGGGGGTCAGGGGTTCGAATCCCCTTAGCTCCACAGGCAAAAACCCGCCCTCGAACTGGACTGGGGCGGGTTTTATGTATTTGCTGCTGGAGCTCGGACTGGTCGACGACTCCGCGAAAAAGTAAACAATCGCAAGGATCTGTGATGTCTTCGGCGAAAGCATCTATTGCGGAGATGCCGCGCGGCGGCCCGCAGGCGTCATGGTTGGACCGTCGTCTGCAGACCGACACCCTCGAATACACCGATCGGTATGACATCCCCGATGCGATCAAGCAGCAGGTGGTTTCGGAGCTCGACCGGCTGGGCGTTCGTCGGGGTTTCCACGAAAAGTTCGCCCAACTGGCGTTGGAGCAGGTCGCCGGTATTGCGGAGCCCCGCATCCTGGAACTGGGCGCCGGGCACGGCAAACTGTCGCAGGAGATTCTGCGCCGGCATCGCGGCGCCCGGGTGACAGTCAGCGACCTAGACCCCGCATCGGTGACCAACATCGGCGCCGGCCCGTTGGGCGATGAGCCGCGGGCCGAGGTGAAGGTGATCGACGCCGCCGCCATCGACGCCCCCGACCGGTCCTTCGATCTGGTGGTGTTCGCGCAGTCGTTTCACCACCTGTCTCCGGAGCCCGCGGTCCGGGCGATCGCCGAAGCAACCCGGGTCGGGCGCCGTTTCCTGGTGATCGACCTGCGCCGGCTACCCGCACCGGTAATGGCCGTGTTCCCGGCGCTGACGCTGCCGCTGATGGTGCCCAGACTGCTCCGGCCGTCGGGGCGGGCGATGATGCACGACGGCATGATCAGCATGCTGCGCGCCTACAGCCCGGCCGCCCTGCAAGCGTTGGGCGAGGCCGCCGACCCGGACATGACGGTGCGGTTCCTGCCGGTCGGCGTACGTCTGCTCAGCGGTGTGGTGTTTGAGCGGCCAACTGCGTGAGATCAGCTGACGGCTGAGGGCTCGACGATCCAGTTCCGCGCCGCCGCCTTGTCGGCCGGCGGGAAAACGCGCCACTGGCCCGGCAGCAGAACCCCGAAAAATGCTGTCGCCCAGCGCATCCAGTCGACATCGGTGACGATGGCGCCGCGCTCCCAGTGAAACCAGGAGCGGAAGGTGGACTGCCAGTCCTGCCAGGCGGTGTCGCCGCCGGCGCCCGTGTAGTCGGCGGCCACCTCGCAGTACATCCGCAGTGTGTTGTGGCGGTCGAGTTTCTCGACGATGTCGGCGACCACCCGCGTGTAGTCCGATTCGTCGATGCGCCCGTGGCAGACGTATGCCACGACGTTGTCGGGAAAGCCGTCCAGAACCTCGATCACCGGACCTCCACAGCGTCAGCTTGCCACCCGTTGCGACTCGCGTCACCCGGTTACCGTGGAGACATCACCAAGCGGCGCAGGAGGGTGGGAATGGCGATCGGGTTGCCGCAGCTGATGACCCGCCGGTGGATCGAACGCCCCCTCAATGCCGCGATGGCGACGGTGCTCAGTTCGCCACTGCACGTGATCGTCAGCAGTCGGCTGCTGCTGATGCTGATTCCGGGCCGGCGCACCGGACGGATCTACCGGGTTCCCGCCGGCTACGCCCAGCACGGTGACGAGCTGTTCATCGGCACGGGCCTGACCCAGTGGCGGCGCAACCTGCAAGCCGCGCCCGAGATCACCGTCGTCCTGCGCGGCCAGAGCCGCCGGGCACGCACCGAGGTGATCACCGACGAGGACCGCGTCGTCGACCTCTACCGCCACATCCTGCAGGCGGGCCTGGTGCATGCCCGCTACGCGGGAATCCACGCCGACTCCGACGGCGCACCCAACCGCGCCGACCTACGCACCGCACTGGCCAACGGCATGGCCCTGGTGCACTTGACCCTGTTGTGAACAGTGAGCCCGACACGGCTTACTGGCATCCCGACCGACGTTGCTGGTACACATGTTTTAGCTGGTTACAGGTGTATCGAAAGGAAACTGCGGTGACGACGCTTCGGGCTAACGTCGAGGAGTTGGTGGCCTCGGGCGTTGCGGTGACGAATCACGGCGAGAGCATGGCCACCGCGCACGCGGCCGCGGACGGACGTATTGAGTCGGCGCAGGCGGGTTGGCAGGGCGCATCGGCCGAGGCGCTGGCGGTGAAGTCGGCGGCCTGGGCGACGACCACCGGCACGCTTCTGACGCGGATGTCCGACCACGCCCAGGCGCTGCACACCGGCGCGCAGGGCTACGCCGAGGGGGAGGAGCGCAGTAGCCAGACGATGCAGCAGGTGGCCGCGGAGGGTGATGCAGCAACTGCAGCGGCGAAGCGTTAGCCAGTCGTGGGCCTGACCGTCGCCGATATCGAGCGCTGGGACGCGGGCTCGGTGCGTGAGGTTTTCCATGCGGCGAGCAGTCGGGCGCAGGCAGCGGCGGACGCTGCCAACGGGCTGGCGACGTTGCCGGCCTTTGCGACGTGGGGCGGTGTGGCCGCTGAAGCCGCCAAGGAAGCCACCGGCAAGACGCGGCGGGACTTGGACGCGCATGGACAGGAGGCTTTGGCGGTCGCCAATGCCGCGCGTAGTGCGGCTGATCGGATCGAGCACATCAAGTCGGAGCTGGCGACGCTGAAGGCGGATGCGGAATCGCTTGGGATGGAGATCGATTCGGTATCGGGGACGGTACTGCCGGGCCGATCGATCCGCAATCCGATGGAGGCGCTGCTCAAAGAGCAGCAACTGCAACCGCGCCTCGACAAGATCGTGGCCGAAGCCGATGCGGTCGATGTGGCGCTGGCCAATGCGATTCACATGGCCGACGGGTCGGTTCCGATCCCTGATGCGGGCCTGAACAAGCCGATGCTGGATCAGCCGCTGCCGGAGGATCCCAAGGAGTTCACCAGGTTCTGGAACGACTTGTCCAAAGAGCAGAAGGACTATCTGTACAACAAGGATCACAACATCGGTAACCACCCCGGGATGCCGGCCGGCGATGACGATCATCCCGGTTCGGACTTCTACAACCGGTTGAACCTGGCCGACCAGCTGCCCCGAGCGCAGGCGGCTGCCGACCAAGCGGCAGCCCTGCGGGCGCAGCACCCGGATTGGGCCGAAGGACGTAACCTGCCCCGCAACGTCGCCGACGCTCAGCAGTACGCGGCGTGGCAGCGGCAATACAGTGCGGCGCTGCAGGCCTCCAAGGGGCTGGCGGATCTGCAGGCGGTCAACAGGGTGGTGAAGGACAATCCCGACCGCAAGCTACTGCTGCTGGACACGCAGTCGGGCGATCAGGTCCACGCGGCCATCGCAATCGGTGACCCCGACTCCGCGACGCACGTGTCCGTGACGACGCCGGGCTTGAACACGACGGTGCATGGTGCGATCGAATCGATGGCGTCGGAAGCGACGACATTGCAGCGAACAGCGCTGAGCCAGCTCAGTCTTGTTCCCGGTCATGAGCATGACACGGTGTCGACGATCGCGTGGATCGGCTATGACGCCCCGCAGGTGCCGGGATGGGATGACCTCGGCGGGTCAGCCCAAGGTCTGTGGGAGGTGTCTCACGACAGCGTGGCCAAAGCGGGTGCCGTCGACCTGTCGAAGTTCTACGACGGTCTCAATGCGAGCCACCTGGGTTCGATGGATCTGACCGCGATCGGCCATTCCTACGGTTCGCTCACCACCGGCCTCGCGCTACAGGAGCCGGGTGATCACGGCGTCAGCAACGCGATCTTCTATGGTTCGCCGGGGATCGAGGCCACAACACCGCAGGAACTGCACCTGCAACCAGGCCACGTCTTCACCATGGAGACACCGGACGATCCGATCCAGTGGGTGTACGACGGCCCGCCGATCGCCCACGTAGTTGGGCCGTCAGTGCCTGGTCTGGGTCCGCTGCTCACGGGCGGCTTGCTCGCCGGCGACCTGAGCGGAGCCGGCCAATTCGGCCCCAACCCGGCGACCAATCCGAATTTCGTTCACATGGAGACCGGCGCCGTCACCATACCGCCGGCGATGGGTGGGCCGTTGAATCTCGATGCGGCACATGGGCATAGCGACTATCCGCGCGCTGGATCAACGCTTGGCCCGGGTGGACTTGCTCTACCACGAACCACCGGCTTCAATATTGCCGCAGTGGTCGCCGGTCTCGACCAGAACGTGATCCGTAAGAAATGAGTCCGCCAGATATGTCCGCTCCTCGCCGGTACCGCCGCCCGCACGCACTGTGCGCAAGCATCGCGGTTATCGCCTTCACATCAACGGGATGTCACATGGATCAGCCCTATGCCCCAACACCGCCGTCCGACACCGCGAAAGCCGTTGCGGAGTTGAAGGCGCTGCCCACATTCGAAGAGACCCAAGCGCAGGTGCAAGCGGCGGTTGACGAAATAGCCGCTGCGACGAGTGCCGTTGTTCCGCTGGCCAAGTGGGAGAATCTGCACGGCGCGTCGACCGACATCTGCGAGCATCCCTATGAGCAATCGGACGGGAAGCGGATGTTCCTGCCCGACAGGGTGGCCGCCAATGTCGCGGTATCCGAGGCGGAATGGGCGCAGATCTTCCAGATCGCCAAAGATGCCTCCGCCAAAGTCGGCGCCACCGAAATCCAGGCCATGCACGACGAACCGGGCTATCACGACGTGGGTTTCTATGGCCCGGCCGGACTTTTCATCAAGGTTGGCTACCAAGGGAATCTGGGCATATCCGGATACACGGGCTGTCGGTTGCCGCAGGCGCAGAAATAACGGCGTCTGCTCTGCACCGCCTCGATCACCTCGAATAGCGTTCCGCTACGCGCGATTACGGCATCGCGGCAATCGGAGGATCTGCGCGGCCTGGTCGGGCGTCGCGACCGGCCGGCCGATCCGTTGGCAGAGCGCGACGGCTTCGGTCACGAGTTCGACGTTCGTCGGGGTGCGATCGCCTCCGTAGAACTCCAGTCCCACGTGAAGGTTGCCGCCGCGTTCGAGCGCCAGCCCGGCGAGGCGATCCGCACACAGGTCCCCGCCGACGATGGAGACCGCCCACGGGATGTCGCAGCCGTCGAGCAGTTCGAGGTATGCGTCGAGCGCGCGTTCGGTCGGGGGCAGCCCGAAGGGCGCGCCGAGGTAGCCCCGCTCGGTGGAGAAATAGAGCTTGATCATCGCGCCGGCGGGCAGCCGGCCCGCACGCCACCAGGCGAGGGCGGCGCGGAGAAAACCCGGTTCGTAGATCGCCAGGCTCGGGCCCAGCCGGCCGTCCCGGCAGATGTCGAAGGCACGGCCGATCACGTCGAAGGAGTTGCTGTACACGAAGCCGCCCAGCGGTAGGCCGTCGGCGTCCCGGACGCCCAGATTCACCGAACCCGGGTCGGTGATTCCGACGCGCATACCCGCCGCGGCCAGTGTGACGAGGTGCTCATAGGAACATGAGCCGCCGGCATCGAAATGGATCGTCGGATACAACAGTGCGTCGGGCCGGGCGTCGAGCACCGGCCGCCAGGCTTCGAGATAGCGCTCCACGGCCCGCTGCACGCTGACACCGGAGAGGTCGATGTGGTTGTGGATGATCGCCGCGCCGGCCGCCATGCAGGCGAGCGCGTCTGCAGCGATCTCGTTGGGTTCAACGGGCACATGGGGATTCGCGGCCTTGGACGTGACACCGTTGATCGCGCATTCGATGATGACCGGGTCCATCGGGGTTCCTCGGGTTCGTAGCAGACAACGATCTTCGCACCCGGCACAATACAGCCGAACCGGTCAGCGGTAACCGGCTTCCAATGCGGCGGCACCGTCCAGCAGGCGCCGGCGAAGCGGCGCCGGGTCAGGGTGACCGGGCAGTGCTTGAACCGCGTCGACAGCAGCGTTGAGGTCGCCGACCAGAGTGGTCATCCAGCCGATCAGGAAAGCCTGCCGGCCGCGGTCGACCGGATCCTCGGCGCGCAGCGTGGCAACACCCTGATAGGCCTTCACCACGTCATCCCGCGCGTCGGACAGCTGCACGGAGGCCAGCGCGCGGGTCGCGCGGCGGTCGGACCACAGTTGCAGCGAGAGCGCCGCCGATCGCGCCGCCGACTGCGCCTCCTCCTTCGCCGCCGCCAACCGGCCGGGCATACCGTCGCGGTTGCTCGGGCAACTCGTCAGTCCCAACAGCAATACTGAAAGCAGCACAGCGACCACAGCCGCGATCCGCAGCTTTCGTTGCGCCGGGGTGCTCACGGCCAGCGGAATACCCGGGCCGCCGCGTCAGGAAACCGGAGTGCTCAGCCGGCCACCCGGTCGCGCCACCACGGGAACTGCAGTGCCCGTTGGTAAACCGTTACCACTTCGTTCGGTGGGTTACGCGCTTCGTGCGTCGAGCCGGGCCCGGGCGGGCGAAGCGCGCACTCAAGGACCGGTGGGGAGAGCCTCCATCAGCAGCAACGCGCCACCCCTGCGTCCTCGTCGATGTCGGTGGCGTATATCTTCACCCGCTGCCGGAAATCGTCGGATCCGAGCGTCTCGGCCAGCGATTTCCTGCCGGCTCAGTCCGGTCGTCGACCCTTCCCGCCGACCAGTCGGTGAGCTATCTCGACCAGCTTCTGGTTGCTCTCCTGCGATGTGCGCCGCAGCAATTCGAACGCCGCGACCGCGTCGATGTCGAATCGTTCCATCAGGATGCCCTTCGCCTGGCCGATGACATCGCGGCTTGCCAGGGCGCTCTGGAACTGCTGCTCGCGGCGCATGAGATTCCACGCCACGGTGGTGTGCGCCGCGAAAAGAAGACCGATTTCGACCGATTCGTCGTCGAACGCGCCTACCGCGTTGCCGTAGAAATTCAGCGCGGCCATGCTGCGGTCGTCGTTGAACAGCCGGAACGCGAGGACGGACCGTACCGGTGTGCGTTCCAGAGCCGCAATCCGGTACTTCGGCCATCGGCCGTCGGTGGTCAGGTCGTCGATGCGAATGGTGTGCTGCTCCCAGGCGGCGGACAGGCACGGGCCTTCCCCGACCTCCCGCTGGACGTCGTCGAGAGTCCGGGCGATCGGATGGGTGGGTCCGATGGTGTCGATCTCGCCGGCCGGTCCGATCAGAGTGATGCCGACATATTCCGCGCCCGGCACCGACTGCACACTGGAGGCGTTGATGGTGGTCAATGCGTCTTCGAAGTCGACCTCGCCGCGGAGCTGAAGGCAATCCATCTCATTGAGAACCACAAACATTCCCTGCCATTCGGGCGATACCCGCGCAGACCGTTCCTGTGCTTCGAAAGGCATTTTCACTCCGTCCGGCGACCGGCACTACTCCCTCTGCCTGAGAGGTCGAAAGTATCACCGGCCTGCGGTGATGTCGCGGATCGGACAACCCGGCTTCGTTTTTCGGACTCCGGCTCCCGTCAGCCGCGCAGCGTCATATGCGGGCTCTGTCCGTAATGCTGCCGGTAATAGACGGCGAAGCGGCCGACGTGCGCGAAACCCCAGCGGTGAGCGATCGCGCTGACAGTCGCATCCGCACGGGTGCCGGCCAGCAGATCGAAATGCGCGTGATGAAGCCGCACCCGGCGCAGGTATTCGGTGGGTGTGCAGTCGCGGTGCTTTCGGAACATGTACTGCAGCGCTCGCGGCGTGACGTACACCGAAGCCGCGATGTCGTTGAGTGAGACGTCTTTGTGCGCGTTGTCGTCGACGAAGGACATCGCGCGGCGAAGCACGGCCGGGGTGCTGTCGTTCCGGTCGGTTGCCGTGGGCTCCAGGACTGCGTTGTTCGGAATGGTCGCTAACAGCACCGTTGCCACGTACTGTTCTAATGCGCTGGCCACCAAAGGTTTTTCGAAGGCCGGAGAATCCTGTTGCGCAATTTGGGCAACATGTCCGATCAAGTCGAACAGTTGGCGGTTGGCCGCCGGTGTGACGGGGACCGGCCCAGTCAACATGACCGGTGCCTCTGAGCCTGCGCCTGCGCCCGCGACAGAACTCAGCAGGCGGCGATCAAGAAAGAGTTGTTCGTACCTGCCACGACGAACCTCACCGTCCCGCTCGTGGTCGCCGATCCCGAATGCGGCCACCTTGCCCGGCCTGAGCACCGTCGTCGACCGGTGGGAGGACCGGTCTTCGAACCCGCCGGAGATCACCCGGCACAACCGGATCTTATCCGGCTGTTGCATGTCATAACCGAAATCGAAGCCCCAGAGTGAGACGTCCAAGCCCAGCTTTCCGATCAGCGAACGCTCGAATCGGACCGACGTTTCGGCGTCTTCGGCGGCTCGGCGTAGCCGAATCTTTGCCACGTTGGCGCTCAACACCGACTCGGCTTCACCGAGATCCTCGGTATCGAGGATGACTTCTCTCATGAGAGCGCTTTCCGTCGGATGCCAGTCAAATTGCGGCAATCCGTTCTGAGCCGACTGCATTCCATAATGCGCGGTCCGCACCGAAATGTCCATTTTCGACGAAATGTTTACCGCCGGATCGTGGTGGTAAACCGGGATAAACCCCGAGGGAGAGGACCCGAAAGGAGGCGCCAGCCGGGCCGCCAGAGCCGCCGCGACAGTCCAGAATGCGAACGGCGCCTTCCGCCCGAAATCCGGATGCCATAGCAGAATCGTTGCGCTGCAGCATATTTCAGCGCAAAATTTACTATGCCGTCAACAACGGCCGCTTGACGCCGCCAATGGCCGGATTAGCCTTGGGGTGGGTTGAGCATGCAGCCCGGGTCCCGGGCTGGTGCGCAGCGTCGACGGGTCCCCGGAATCCGTTGCGGAAGGGTCCGTCATGACAACTCCACTCCAACTCTGTTCAGCGCAGACCAATGCGCGCGTCCATCCGTCGGTTCTGGTGCCTTCGACGGCTCTGCGGCTGGTCATGGGCAGGAATCGCGGTGTCGTCGTACTGAGCGTGTCGGGAGAGGTCGACGCGTTCAACTCCGTTCAGCTCGGCCGAACGCTGGCCGGCATGCCGCACCATCGTGAGCCGGTCGTGGTCGATTTCCGTGCGCTGCGGTTCTGCAGCGTCGCCGGCGTCAGCGTGCTGTCTCATCTGCACGAGCAGTTCCGCTCCAAGAATGCGGTCTGGGCAGTCGTTCCCGGTCCGTGGTTGACCCGGGTCCTGCAGGCCGTGCCGGCGCGTGTGCTGCTGCCGCTCTGCCCCGACATCGACGACGCGATCCGGTTGGTCCGGCTGCGCTCCGAGCAGAAGTCCGCTTCGGTTCGGGACTGAGCCATGATCTCGCTGGAAGGGGGTGGGGCCGCCGGGCGGCCCCACCCCGCGGCGAGGCGGTTTGCCCTCGCAACCACCGGGTATCTCGCGGCGATGAACGTCGATTTCACCATCGTCATTCCGACGATCGGCCGGAAGTCCCTGCGGGCGGTGTTCATCGCGCTGGCGGCCGGCGACGGCCCGATGCCGACAGAGATCATCGTGGTGGACGACCGAACCGAATCGGTTCCCCTGCAGCCCTTTTCGGAAGGTCTGCGAACCCGGACACTGCGCAGTGGCGGCCGCGGTCCGGCCGCGGCGCGCAACCGCGGCTGGCGGGCCGCGCGCAGCCGCTGGGTGTGCTTTCTCGATGACGAC
>ERZ724513.173-NODE-173-length-28341-cov-8.333875_pt1 | contig 28341 bp, 24 predicted proteins | sample MGYA00376046_ERZ724513 | MGnify/ENA primary metagenome ERZ724513 (study PRJEB28724, sample SAMN07190883) | activated sludge metagenome | isolation source: activated sludge of sewage treatment plant in Hong Hong | place: Hong Kong | collected 2016-03-17 ...
CCGTGGTCAGCGTGTAGCCGTCAGCCCGGTGGCGCTGCGAGCGCAGCGCGGGCACGGCTTCGGGCGCCCGCTCGATCCGGTGCCGCATGTGGACCAGGTCCAGCATCCCGTCCGGGGCGTCTTCCCCGATCAAGCCGAACACCGTCGGCCAGATCCGGCGCATCGTGGCATCGGGCAGGATCGCCTCGCTGCCCACGGCAGCCGCGTGCGCCGCATCGCCGGCGGGCACAGGCGGCTGCAGGTTCAGGGCAATACGTCCAGCTTCCGCCAGCGATTCCGAACTCACCACGAACTGCCAGCCACGGGCGCGCTGCACGGCATCGATCCGCAGTCTCAACTCGCCGTCCGCAGCGGTGAGTCCGGGCCAGCACAGCGTCAGTTCCAGAACTCCCTCGGCGACCTCGGCGACGCGAGCGGACTCGTCGCGCGAATGCCAGGTGGCGACGCCATCCCGCACCTGCCATGTCCCGATCCGCCGCAACGGGTTCGGCCGCATGGCACCGCCCCACTCGACGGTCCTGGCAGCCAGCAGCGATTCCAGCAGCGTGGTTCGGGGCGCGCTGGGCAGGTCGCCCAAAGCAGCCCGTTCGAAACGGGACATCAGCTCGGCCACCGGTTCGTCCGGCTCCGTGATCCCGGCAACGGCGGTAGGCCCGGGGATGATGAGGACCTGATCGGCGTCGAAGTGCGGATCGTGGCTCTGCCAGAGGGCGTCGGACTGGTACCAGCGCCTCACATCGGCGTCGATGACCGGCACCAAGGGAACGGGTTTCCCAGGCTGCCGGCACACCACCAGGAAGTAGTCGACGTCGGCCGGGTGGAGTTGCGCCACGCGCGCCGCCGGGTGATCCGCGAGCAACTGCTTGATGGCCACCGCGGGATCGTCGAGGCTTTCCAGATCGGAGAACCGGGACTCGATCAGGCCGGTGTCGTTCGGGTGCAAACGGGCTTCGGCACGTTGCAGGAGATCCTGGAATCGGGTGCGGTGAGTGCGATCGAGCCAGACCCCATCCTGGTACCGGCTGCCACTACCGACCGCCGCGAGTTCGGCGTACCTGCGCAGCAACTGCGCGTACGTCATGTGCTCGACGTCCCCGAAGTACGGCTTGGCCGTCCGCGACAGCGCATCGATGATCTCCGTCCGGCGCTCCTGCACGGCCGTCTCGTCACCCGCCACCTCGTCGAGCAGGGCAGCAGCCCTGGAGGCGGAGTTGTCGACGAAGTGGATGTCGGCGTTGAGACCGCTGAGACCGCTGGTCATGCCTGCCTCGAAGGCGCCCCGCGTGACCCAGCCGGTAACGCCTTGCGTCTGGGCCAGCAACTCCTTGACGCTGGCGCTGGCAGTCGACTCGGCCGTGGCCATGGCCGCAGTGCCGACCAGGATCGCGTCAACCGGCATGGCCACCACGCCATGCCGCTCGCTCCAGCGACCGGTGAGCAAGTCGGCTGCGCGCTCCGGCGTTCCGATCCCGCCACCCACGGCCAGCACCACGTTGTCGTGTTCGCGGATCTGGTGATAGGTGTCCAGCAGCAGCGACTCCAGATCCTCCCAGGAATGGTGGCCGCCCGCATTGCCGCCTTCGACGTGCAGCCACACCAAGTGCTCTGTGCGGTCCGCAATGTCCAGCGCCGACCGCACCTGCGCGGCACTCCCGGGCTTGAACGCGTTGAGCCAGATCCCGAGGTCGTTGAGTTCGTCGAGCAGTGCCACGGCGGCATCGGTGTCCGGAATCCCCGCCGAGACGGTCACGCCGCAGATGGGCGCCCCCGCCGCGCGAGCCTTCTGTACCAGCCGGTCGGCCCCCAGATGCATCCCCCACAGGTACGGATCGAGGTGCAGGGCATTGAAGACCACCTCGTGTCCGGGTTCCAGCAGGCCGCTCAGCTCGGCCAGCCGCTCCTCGAAGATCGCCGGAGTCACCTGGCCGCCGCCAGCAAGCTCGGCAACGTGTCCGGCGTTGGCCGCCGCCGCCACGATCCCCGCGTCCACCGTCGTCGGCGTCATTCCAGCCAGGATGAACGGCGACCGGCCAGTGAGCCTGGTGTGCTTGGTCACCATCCCGCCGGCGTTCACCGTAGGGGCGAACTCGGCGTAGTCGCGCGCTACCGGCTTGGGCGCGCCGGGCGTGAACAAGACGCCCGGCGTCTCAGTGCGGACGACGGCCGCACCAGTTCCGCGCAGCGCGGCTTCGGTCACTGCATGGACCGGGCTAGGCCCAACCGCGAGGACCAGGCTGCCGCTGCCGGCGTGCGCCCGCACTGTGCCCGCCCAGTCCTGTCGCGTGGAAAGCACGGATGAGGCCACCGCGGAAAGCCCGGAAGCCAATGGCCCACCGGTGGCCGGGTCGATCACCTCGAGGGCGGGATGCAGCTCGATACCGTCCGCGGCCAGCCACTCAACCGCGGCAGCCACCGCGGGAGCCAGCGCCGAATGGTGGAACGGCACGGTGTTGGGCAGGGCTTCCCACTGCGGATCCCACGCCCGACCGGGCGCCTGCCCTTGCCGGCGTGCGATCTCCCGCGCCTCGGCCTGGGCCGTGACGTGATCCTGGAAGCGGCGCAGCAGGGCGGGCGCCCCGGTCACCACGTGCCGGATGCGGCCATTGACCATCCCGATCTCCAGCTCGGGGAACTCGGCCAGCAGTGTCTCCAGCTCGGACGTGGTCAGGCCTGTGACGGCGGCCATCGACGGGTCTGTCCCGGCCATGCCCGCGGCCAGCGTGGCCTCGGTCGCTGTGATCCCCAACGCCAGTGCAATCTGCACCGCTGACACGGCCGCGTCCTGCCCGCCGCCGGCAGCCATCGCACTGATCAGCCCCGCACTGTGCCCGGTCGCACGCACATCGCGGCGCTGCCACAACGCCGCAAGGCCCTGGGATTCCAGCGCGGCCACGCTCGCCAGCGAAACCAGTGTGGTGCCAGCCAGAGCGAACGGCGCTTGCGCAGCAGTGTTGGTATCGCAATCGCCGGACAGCACCTCGGTCAGATCATGGGCGAACCACCCGGTCGCCTGCTGGGCGGGCTGCCGGGTCCACTCCGCAACGCGCTCCACGACGTCCTCGACCCAGAGATTGCGCCCAGCCGTGAGCCGAGCCAGGAGTCCCGGCCACCCGGCATCCACTCCGGGGAACGTCAGCAGGATGTCCCGCTGCTCTGCCAGCAGGCTGCCCGCGGGCAGGTCCCGGACAACGGTCGGGGTTTCAAGGGTGGTCATACAGCGGGCCTTCCATAGATGAGGGATACATCATATGACGCTTACCTCATGTTTGAAAGACGCACCCCACCCCGGCGCGTCGCACAAGCGGATCGCTACTTCGCGAGCCAGGCCGGGATCTCGTCGGCCGGCAGCGCAGGTGCCCAGAGGAAACCTTGCGCGTACTGGGCACCCAGCGCCCGCAGGGCCGACAACTGCTCGGCGTTCTCCACACCTTCCGCGATCACCTCGAGGTGCAGCGATTGAGCCATCCGGATGATGGCGTCCACGATGGGCCGGTCGAACGGGTCGTCCGCACCGCCCAGACCACGCACGAAGGACCGGTCGATCTTCACCGACGTGACGGGCAGTCGCTTCAGGTAGGACAGCGACGAGTAGCCGGTGCCGAAGTCGTCCACGGCCAGAGCGACGCCGGCTGCGCGCAGCGACTCGAGTGAGGTGAGCACCGGTTCCAGATCGTTCATGACCGCCGACTCGGTGATCTCCAAATGCACAGCCTTAGCCGGAACCCCGGACACCGCCAGCGATTGCGTGACCTGCTCGACGAGATCAGGCAGTTGCCGCGGTGAGAAGTTCACGGCCACCCAGAGATCGGCAGCCACTGCCTCGGCCGCCCGCCATTTCGCGAGATCCGTAAGCGCAGTCTCCAGCACCCATTGCCCTATAGCGCTGGCCAAACCAGTCTCTTCTGCAGCAGGCAGGAACGCGTCGGGGTACAGCAATCCGCGGTCGGGATCGTTCCAGCGGATCAGGGCCTCCAGGCCGACGGTGCGACCGCTACTGAGTTCCAGGATGGGTTGATAGGCGACCGTGAATTCTTCTCCTGCCAAGGCCCGGCGCAGGCCGAGCGAATCCTGCAACCGCACGTCGGCTTCCCGATGCATCACCTCGTCGAAGATGACGACTTGGTTGCGGCCCGCTTCCTTCGCGCGGTACATAGCGATGTCCGCGTCCCGCAGCAGGGTCTGCGCGTCCGAATCGTCGCCTGCCACTGCCACCCCGACACTGGCGCTGACGGTCACCTGCCGGTGCTGGGAGGTGAACGGGTTGCGCAGAGCCTCCGCAATGCGTTGAGACAAGGCGGTCATTTCCGGCGGCGCCATCGCCTCGCACACGATGACGAACTCGTCACCTCCGAACCGGGCCAGCGTGTCGCCGGAGCGGATAGCCCCGAGTAGACGCTGCGAGACGTCCATCAGCAAGTCGTCACCCGCGTGATGTCCCAGGCTGTCGTTGACCACTTTGAACAGATCCAGGTCCAGGAACATCACCATGACCTCGCCGCCGGACCGCTCCGAACGCGCCAGGGCTTGCTCGATCCGGTCGGTCAGCAGCAGCCGGTTGGGCAGCCCGGTCAGCGGATCGTGCAGCGCCCGGTGCTCCTGCTGCCGGGACATTTCCGCGGCCTTCTGCACGGCCAGCAGGGGCAGCAGAAGCAGCGGCAGCAGTGTCCAGGACTGCGGGTAAGCGATGGCCACGATCGCGATCAGCGGCGACAGCGCCAGCACTGCCAATGTGGAGACCGTGTAGAACCAGAACTCGTCGGAGAAGTCCTCCCACCAGCCCGTGTGCTCGTCGGCAAGGCCGGCCACCAGTGCGAGGTTCACCAGGTGGTAGACGATCCAGGAGGCGATGATCCACCAGATGTCAGTGACCGAGATGTCGGTGTGCGGGGAGGTCGGGGTCGGGGCGATGCCCGCGACGACCAGCACAAGCCACGACGCCGTGATGCTGCACGTGTACTGGCCCACGTTGAACAGCCACTTCCACACCGGCTTGCGCTGCATGTTTTCCGACAGGAGCACAGAACCCGCACAGACCAGTACCGCCGGGTAGAGGCCCCACAGGTACATGGCGGCGAAGACGAACGCCAGGGAAATCGAGACCGGGTTGCCGACCAGTCGGGTCATGACGATCGGCCGCAGTTCGCTGAGCACGACGACGGCCAGGATCATGAGCATCGGCGCACCCATGGCACGCAGGTCGGCAGGGCTCAACCGCATGACCGACAGGACGACGATCGCCCATCCGATCCAGGTCGCCGCCTGCCAGATGAGCGCGAAGAGGCTAGGCCGCCACAGGGAAGGCCGAGGAGGTCCGGTCGTCGACATGCCCCTCCTCCCTCGTACTGCTGAAGGTACCCGTCCAAAGACCCCTGCCGCGCGCCGCGCAGCCCGAGGCTGCCCGCCGCCACTCAGTGGGGTGAATTCAGTCAAGATTGAACCGTGATCTCCGTGGGCGCCGACATCATCCGCATCGCGCGCCTGGACAAGGGCGAGCGCTTCCTGCGGCGCGTGTTCACGGCCCTGGAAATCGAGCTGTGTGCGGGCCGCCCCGAGTCGCTGGCGGGACGTTGGGCGGCCAAGGAGGCCGTGCTGAAAGCGCTGGGCGTGGGCATCGGCGAGGTTCCGCTCACGGACATCGAGATCGCGGCGGAGGGCACCCGGCCGGTTGTGCGTCTGCAAGCGGCGGCCGCTGAGCTGGCGGGCACCGCCGGACTCACGGACTGGCAGGTAACGATCTCGCATGATGGTGATTACGCCGTGGCCTTCGTCGTGGCCACCGGCGTTAGCCTCGAAACGTGAGACGACTCCTGTTGGCATCCGCCGCCACTCTGGTCGGTGCCGCCACCCTGTACGCCCCGGCTCAGGCCGCCCCTGCGAGCGTCGCGGCACGCGCAGCCGTCGCCGCCGGCGAGCAGCCCCTGGTCTACGTCATCGTCCTCGACGGACTCGACGGCGACCTCTACGACGCGGGTCGGCTGCCGTTCCTGAAGGGCCTGGTCGACACCCGCGGCACGTACTACCAGGAGTCGCGCTCCATCATGGTCGCCGAGACCAACCCGAATCACACGGCGATGATCAGCGGCGCTTACGCCGACACGTCGGGCATCCCCGCCAATGACTTCGCGCTGTACGGCAAGGGGGCCACTTCGGTCGACGGTTGCCCGGTCGCGAAGAACGCCAAAGCCCCGTCCAAGACCGGACTGGCCGCGGGGTGCGTCAAGGCACAGACGTTCTTCCAGAGCACCGCCGGCAATCAGCGCATCACCACGGCCGGGGTGTTCGGCAAGCCGAAACTTGCCACGCTGTTCTCGGCCAAGCGCTCGGCCAAGAAGTACGCGGCCGACTACCTCTGGACGCCCTGCACAGGCGCGCATCCCAGCTACTGCCGCAAGGTTCCGCTGAGCCCGTACGGATACGCCAACGACGACGACACCATGTCTGCGCTGATGGCGACCGTGCGCAAGGGCGTCAAGAGCGAGAACGGCAAGCGGCGCACGCCGAACCTCACGTTCGTGAACATGCCGACCATTGACGTCACCGGCCACACCTATGGAGCCGGTAAGCGCTACAAGAAGGCGGCCACGTCTGCCGATGACCAGCTGCGCCGGTTCGTCAAGCAACAGAAGAAGCTCGGGCTGTGGAAGCGGACGGTCATGTTCGTCGTGTCGGACCACTCCATGGCCACCACCGAGCGCAAGGTGTCGCTGGCACAACGTTTCACACAGGCCGGCATCCCGACCAGCGCCTACGTCATCGTGGCGAACGGCGGGACCGACCTCGTCTATCTCAGCGACCCCACCTCCCCAGACCGGTTCGCGCTGTTGGCGCAGATGCGCGAAGCCGCGCTCGGGCTCGAGGGTGTCGATGAAGCTCTCTACCGCGAGGCGAACCCTCGGGATGCTGGTGCCAGCCTCGACGAAGTGCACCCTGACTGGCACCTCGCCGGCGATCGTACCGGTGACCTCGTGGTGACGCAGGCCGCCGGGGGAGCGTTCATGGACCCCTCGTACTTCACGGTCGGCGGCCATGGCGGCCCGAACACCCTGGACAACATCTTCACCATCACTGGCGGCTGGTCGGGCCTGGCGAAGAACGGGACGCTGGCTGGGCAGCAGGCGCCCCGCTTCGACGACACGGCCTTGAACCCGGGTCAGGCGGAGAACGTGGACGTCGCGCCGACCGCCCTGGCGCTGCTCGGACAGCAGCCGCCGCGAGACAACAAGGGCCGCGTGCTGACGGAGGCGTTCACGGGGCTGTAGGAGGGGCCTGCCAGCGAACACCGTCGAAGCGCGCGAAGTCGTTGTCGAACGACACGATGCCGCAGTTGTGCTCGACGGCCAGAGCGGCCAGGTGCGCATCGTTGACGAGATTCCCCGCCGTTGCCAATGGGGCCAGCAGCCGCCGCAGAACGCCGCCGTGATCGGGTGTCGGCTCCAGCACGACGGCGCCCTGTGCCGCGATCCAGGCGTCGACCTGGTCCATCGCGTCCTCCAGCGTCAAGGGGTTCGGGAAGATGTCGGGACGGGTGGAAAGCCGCACGAACGCGAGCAGCGCGATCCACGCGAAAGCGACCGTGTCTGCACCTGACAACGCCTCGTCGAGCCAGCGTCGCGCACGCTCGTGATGGGGGGCATCGGAGTTGACGGCGTAGAGCAGAACGTTGGCGTCGACCAGGTTCACGAGCCCAGCCGCATCCGGCGCACGAGTTCCTCGTCCTCCAATTCACCTGCCACCGACAAGGCCCTGTCCAAGTTGATGACGCTGCGGCCCATAGCGAACGTCCTGGTCCGGAAGGGCTGCGACGCCTGTGTGTTGCCGCGGATGAGATCGTTCACGGCCTGCTTGAACGAGATTCCCCGTTCGGCCATGCGCCGCCGGACCAGTTGCTCGGTGTCCGGGTCAAGAGTCACCGTGGTACGCATGGTTGCATCATAACATCATCTGGTTTGATGCAATGATGCTCGTTGCGCAAATTCCTCCGCTTGTGCAATTTGCGGGGGTGAATGCTTAGCGCGGGATCAGCGCCCACATGTCCAAGTCGAGCAGCACTCCAGGCGCGTACTTGCCATCCTCGCCGCGCAGGGTCATCGACTCGTCGCGGCCCTTCGTCGCCACCAGCCGCAGCCGCAGCGCGCCCACGCCGGGCGCAGAGGTTTCGGCCTTGTCCAGCACCTCGGACCAGGCGTAGACGGTGTCGACAGCGAACGCCGGGGAGACGTGTGCCCCGGCGTTGATCGCCGCGATCAACTGCGCGTTGGCCAAGCCGTTGAAGGACAGGGCCCGTGCCATAGAGATGATGTGGCCGCCGTAGATCAGCCGCTGACCATCCTCGCGCGCCTCGGTATTGAAGTGCACCTTGGCGGTGTTCTGCCACAAGCGCGTGGCCATCATGTGCTCCGGGTCGGTCAGCGTCACGCCGTCGACGTGGTCGATCTTCTCGCCGACCTCGTAGTCGTCGAACCGGTGCGGATCACCTGCTGCCGCGAAGTCATACTCGGTGAAGTCCAGGCCGGCGGGCAGCACGAGGTCCGCAGGATCCACCACCTTGGCCAGTTCGGGCAGCACGGTCTCCGGCGCCGGCGCTTCGAGGTCGCGCTTGCGAACCATCACCCACCGCGCCCACTCGATGGCCACCTCGTCGCGCTGATTGGTCGCGACCGAGCGCACGTACACGACACCGCTCTTGCCGTTCGAGTTCTCCTTCAGCCCGATCACGGTGGAGCGCGTGCGCAGGGTGTCGCCGGGTACGACCGGCTGGTGGAATCGGCACTCGGCGTACCCGAGATTGGCCACCGCGTTCAGCGAGATGTCGGGAACCGTCTTGCCGAACGCGATGTGGAAGCCGATGAGTTCCTCGACCGGATGCGGGTTGAGTCCGACCGCAGCCGCAAACGCGGCCGACGACGGGATCGCGAAACGGGTCGGGTACAGCGCCCCGTACACCGCGCGATCGCCCTCGGTCACGGTCCGTGGAGTGGCGTGCTCGATCACCTGACCGAGCTGGAAGTCCTCGAAGAAGTTGCCCGGGTTCGTCTTGCTCATGATTCGAACGTAGCGGCCTGCAATCGCGCCACGATCGGGGCCCGGCGTTCGACCGCCATGCTCGATGCCTCGAAGGCCCGGATCTGCGAGGCCGCGACGTCCGCACGAGTCCACCCGAGCAACGCGGCCACTGTCTGCAACTCCCCCGTTAGCGTCGTGCCGAAGTAGCCCGGATCGTCGGTGTTGACAGTGACCTGGACACCCGCGTCGATCAGCGCACCGATCGGATGCTGCTCGAGGCTTGGCACAACCCCGAGCAGCACATTGCTGGTCGGGCACAGTTCCAGCACCATGCCGCTCTGCGCCAGTTCGAACACCAGGGCGGGATCCTCAATCGCCCGCACGCCGTGGCCGATGCGGGTGGCGTGAGTCAACGCCGACCGGACACTGGCCGGTCCGGCCACTTCTCCGGCATGGATCACTGCACCGAGGCCGGCAGCGCGGACGCGGCCGAACGACTCCTCGAACAACTCCGGCGGGTAGTCCGCCTCATTGCCACCGCAGCCGATCGCCACGACTCCTTCGGGAGCATTGGGGCCGAGGATGAAGTTGGCAGTGAGTTGCGACTCCGGTGGTTCCACCTCTCGCGGAATGTCCACGATCCAACCGATTTCCAGACCCATCGCCGCGGCACGCCGGCGGCCCTCGTCCAGACCGGCGCTGTAATCCTCGTCGGCGATGCCGTGCGAATGGTGGGCGAAGTAGGTCGTCGTGACTTCGGCGTAGCGGACGTTTTGCGCCACCAGCTCCTGGGCCAGCGCCTCGGTGATGAGCACGAAGTCGTCAGTCCCGCGTAGCAGACGCAAACCGCGCACGAACAGCTCGATGAAGTGCGGGAAGTCCCGGAACTGATAGTCCGCGGCCAACTCCACCGGATCCAACGCCAGCCCGTGGGCAGCTGCCAGCGCCTGCATCGTGGCCGGCCGGAGCGAGCCCTCGAGGTGCAGGTGTAATTCACACTTCTCAAGGTCCTCGAACACGAGTCAATCCAATCGCATGTCCGGATTTGCAAACCGTTCGGCCGAATAGGAGCCGAAAACCCCCGAATCCCAGTGATTTGGGCCGAACGGTTTGCAGATCCGGACACTCACTCGACCGCACCCACCAGCGCCTCCAGCAACCGGGTGTCGCTCATGTGCTCCGGATGCCACTGCACCCCCATCAGGAATCGCGCGGAGGGGTCCTCGCATACCTCGATGGTCTGGTCCGGCGCCCAACCGGTGACGCGCAGGCGACCAGGATCGGCCACTGCTTGGTGATGCGGGGGGGTGCACCGTGCATGAGTCACCGAACAGGTCATGGGCCAGCGACCCGGCCAGGAACGTGGCCTCGTGGTCCACGAACGTGCCCCGCTCAACGCGATGGGTCACGTCACTGACCTCTGGCAAATGCTGGATCAGGGCACCATCCTCGGCCACGGCCATGACCTGCAACCCGCGGCAGATACCGAGCACCGGCAGGCCCGCATCACGGGCTGCACGGTACAGCGCGATCTCGAAGGCATCCCGCGCCGAGCGGGGCTCGTCATTGGTCTCGAGCGGAGCCGCGTTGTACAAAGTGGCATCAACATCCGGCCCGCCAGTGAGCACCAGGGCGTCCAGCCGGTCCACGATCACGGCGGCCGCCTCGGGTTCCTGCGGAGGCAACAGCACCGGCACTGCATTCGCGGCCCGCACGGCATCGGAGTACCAGCTGTGCAGCAGAACCGCCTCGGTGTCCCACGACGACCACTGCGCCGGCTCCTCGTAGGCCGACAACCCGATGACAGCTCGCATGGAACCAGTCTGCCCAGGAAAGATCCTCGTGTGGTCATGTACATCGGAACCTCCGGCTGGAAGTACCCGCGATGGCGCGGTGACTTCTACCCGGCGAAACTGCGGCAGGCCGATGAACTTAGCTACCTCGCCCGGCACATGAACAGCGCCGAGATCAACGGCTCCTTCTACTCGCTGCAGCGTCCAGAACGGTATGCGCGCTGGCGGGACGCCACGCCCGAGGGCTTCGTCTTCGCCGTGAAGGGTGGCCGCTACATCACGCACCTGAAGAAACTGCGCGACCCGCAGACGGGCTTGGCCAACTTCTTCGCCTCCGGGCCGCTGGCGCTGGGAGCGAAACTCGGCCCGTTCCTGTGGCAGTTGCCGCAGATCCTGCACTACGACCGGGAGTTGCTCGAGGGCTTCCTCGCGACCCTGCCCCGCACCTCCGGCGAGGCCGCAGCGCTGGCGGCGTGTTCCACGCGACCGAACCCCTACACCGAAGAACCCGTGCCCCGACGGCTGCGCCATGCACTCGAACCTCGGCACGAGTCCTGGCATGCCGCGGCGCCGCTACTGCGGGATTACTACGTGGCGCTGGTCTGTGCGGACACTGCGGGCCGGTTCCCGGAGTTCACCGAGACGACCGCCGACTTCGCCTACTACCGGCTGCACGGGCCAGAGAAGCTGTACTTCGGCTCCTATCAGGGGCAACTGCAGCAGTGGGCCGAACGCCTGGAGCCCGAGCGCGACACCTACGTGTACTTCGACAACGACGCCGACGGCGCTGCGCCGTGGGATGCAGTGGCTCTGAGCTCCTACATCTCCTCGTGAGAATCCGGGTCACCACCGAACAGCCGGCCGTCGTCCTCCGCGAGACCTCCGATCCCAGCCATCTCTTCGTCGGTCAACTCGAAGCCGAAAATGTCGAGGTTCTCACGCTGGTGCTCCGGGCTCGCGGCCTTCGGGATGGGCAACGTGCCCAGTTGCACGTGCCAGCGCAGAATGACCTGGCCAGGGCTGACGCCCAACCGTTCCGCCGCGTGCACGACGGCGGGTTCGGCAAGCGGAGCCCGGCCTTTGCCCATCGGGCTCCACGCCTCGGTCACGATGCCCAGCCGCTCGTGCACCGCCCGCATGTGGTCCTGCGGGAAGCGGGGGTGCAACTCGATCTGGTTGACGACGGGGGTCACACCCGACTCCGCGATGATTCGCTGCAAATGGCCTTCTGTGAAGTTGGAGACGCCGATTGAACGCACCAGTCCTTGCTCGCGCAGGTCGACCAGTGCCTGCCAGGCCTCGCCGTACTTGCCGACCCGCGGGTTGGGCCAGTGGATGAGATGCAGATCGGTGTAGTCCAGACCGAGCCGGGACAGCGAACCCTTCACGGAGGCGATGGCGTCGTCATAGCCGTGGTGGCGACCCGGGATCTTGCTCGCGACCTGGATCTCGTCGCGCGGGATGCCGCTGCGCCGGATCGCGTCGCCGACCTCGGCCTCGTTCCCGTAGTTGACCGCGGTGTCGATGAGCCGGTATCCGAAGTGCAGTGCGGAAATGATCGCCTGGGTTCCCTTGCTGCCGGACAGCGGGTAGGTGCCGAAACCGATGGCCGGCAGGGAGTGGCCGTCGTTGAGATGCATGGGCTCACTGTGGCACCCAGACCCCCGGCTGGCCAACCGGTTCTGGTCATGATCCGACCGCTCTGAGGCGCCAAAGTGACCGAAACCGCGCCACCCTACCCTTCGGCCAGCAACTTCTCCCGCGCCTGCGCCAGCCTCGCGACCTCGTCCTCGGGCAGCTTCGGGTACTCCAGCGGCAGGTCCTTGATGGTCGTCGTGATGATGTCCGCGACGGCGGCCCGCATGGCCCATTTGCGGTCGGCCGGGATCACGTACCAGGGCGCCCATTCGGTGCTGGTGGCAGTGATCGCCTCCTCGAACGACGCCATGTAGTCATCCCAGTAAGCGCGCTCGACGATGTCGCCGGAGCTGAACTTCCAGTTCTTCTCCGGGGTGTCCAGCCGCTCGAGGAAGCGCTTCTTCTGCTCCTCCTTGCTGACGTTGAGGAAGAACTTCAGGATCGTGGTCCCGTTGCAGGCGAGGTGCTTTTCGAAGGCGTTGATGTCCTCGTACCGGTGCTTCCAGATGTCCTCGTGCACGTCCTCCGGCGGCAGGTTCTGCTTGTCGAGGATCGCCTGGTGCACCTTCACGACCAGCACCTCCTCGTAGTAGGAGCGGTTGAAGATGCCGATCATGCCGCGGGCGGGCAGGACCTTCGTGGTGCGCCACAGGAACGTGTGGGACAACTCCTCACTGCTGGGAGCTTTGAACGAGGTGACCTGGCAGCCCTGCGGATTGACCCCCGACATCACGTGCGCGATTGTGCCGTCCTTGCCGGCCGCGTCCATGGCCTGGAAGATGATGAGCACGCTGTGGCGGCCGTCGGCGTAGAGCAACTCCTGGGCCTGCGCGAGTTCCTCCTTGTTAGCCGCCAGCATCTTGTCGGCAATCTCCTTGCGCTTCTTCTTGCTCAGATCCTTGGCACCCGGCGGCAGCCAATCCGCGTCATGATCGGCAATCCGGAAGCGCTCGCCCGGGTCGATCCGCAACTGGTTCAGCTCGTCCTTCGGCATCGCCATGGCGTTCTCCTAGCTCTCGGCCGCGGCCTTGAGCCGCTGCAGGGTGATCTCGATGTTCTGCTGATTGTGCGCCGCGCGCGGGCCGGGGATGATCACCGAACCGACGGTCCGGATCACCGGGCCGAGCGGCCCGAAGCGGCGGTCGTCCCAGGTTTCTGTCAGTCGGCAGCCGGTTGCCGTGGGTTCGAACGTGTAGGTCCACCGGGACACCGGCATAGGCCCCGAGTCGACGTCGAACACGAACTTGCGGCCAGGTTGCGCCTCCCGCACCGTGCAGTGGGTGTACCAGCGGATCAGGCCGCGCTTGTTGTGGCCACGGAACGTGTCCCCGACCTGCAGCGACCCTTTGACACTGCTTGCCCCGGTCGCCTCCGGGCTCCATTCGCCCATCCGGCGGACGTCGGTGATCAGCGCATACACGACCTCCGGCGGGGCTGTGATCTCGATGCTGGCACTGGCGCTGCGGTCGTCTGCCATGGCAGCGAGCCTAGGGCCACAGGAGCGCGAGCGTCCTGCCGAGGTTCGCCGCCATCCTCTCGTCCCCAGGGCGAGGCAAGCTTCACCGTTTGGACAGGATTGCACCGTTCGGATCGGTGCACGATCGCACAAACGGTGCTAACGACGGCGCGCTGTGGTCCTGCTACACCCGAACCAGCGTCTTGCCGAGGTTGGCGCCGGAGAACAGCCCTTGCAGCGCCTCGGGGGCGGCATCCAGACCATCCAGGACGTGAGTCCGGACCTGCAGCCGGCCTTCGGCCATCCACTGCCCCATCGCCTGGCTCGCCTCGGCCGCACGGTCCATGTGATCCAGGATGATGAAGCCTTTGAGCAAGGCCCGGCGAGGGATCGCGTTGATGATGTTCGCAGGTCCGGGCGCTGGGGTGTCGGAATCGTATTGGCTGATGGCCCCGCACAGGATGATCCGGGCGTGGTCGTTGATACGGGCGAGCACCGCGTCCAGCGTCTCCCCGCCGACGTTGTCGAAGTACACGTCGATGCCATTCGGACAGGTGCGCTTGAGCCCCGCGGAAATGGATTCGGCGCGGTAGTCGATGCATTCGTCGAAGCCGAGTTCCTCGGTCACCCAGCGGCATTTCTCCGGCGTTCCGGCCAGTCCCACAACCCGAGCACCCATGATCTTCGCGATCTGTCCGGCGATGGAACCAACACCGCCCGCAGCCCCGCTGACCACCACGGTCTCGCCGGGTTGCGGCTTGCCGATGTCCTCCAGGCCCACGTAAGCGGTCAGGCCGGTGACGCCGAAGACACTGAGCGCCTGCTCGTAGGAAACGCCGTCCGGTATCGGCACCCCGCCGCTGAGGATCGCCTTGGTCTGCCAGCCGGGCATTCCGAACACCCGCGCGCCGACAGCGAACTTGGGGTTGCGGGACTCCACGACGACCCCCGCTCCGGCACTGCGGATGACCTCGCCCTGCTTGATCCGCGGCAGGTAGGTGTCATAGGACATCCACCCACGAATCGTTGGGTCGATGGACAGGAATTCCACGTCGATCAGGAACTCCCGCTCCTGCAGCTCAGGAAGTTCGACCTCAGCAGCCGCGAAATCGCTGGTTTGCACGTGGCCTTCGGGCCGGTTGGCGAGGGTGATGCGACGGGAAGTGACCATGGCTGCACCATACTTTGGCCTGTGCATCCCAGCTTCGCGTTCGTCGCCGCACTGGTCTTCGGGGCCGCGTTAGGTCTGGTCATGCGGCGGGTCATGGGCGTGCGCATCTGGCTCGGCTGGGCGGAGGCCGTGCTGTCCGGGATCGTGGGCGCCGAGCTGGGGGCGGTGGCGATGTCGCTGCTGGTCCCGGACGCCCGGCGCTACTGGCTGCTCGTGCTGCTGGCCGCCATTGTCGGCACTGTCGTCGTCATGCTGATCGTCGGCTACTTCACCCGACAGCCGCAGCGCACGGCTGCTGAGCTGGTGGCAGCCGGGGAGAGCGCGGACGTGGAGTTCAAGTCCACTGCCCGCTGCAATCTGCACACCGGTCAGCGCGACGAAAAGATCGAGTTGGTGATCTCCAAGACGGTGGCCGCTCTGGCCAATGCCCGAGGTGGGGATCTGCTGATCGGGGTCGACGATGAGGGCCGAGCCGTGGGGCTGGCCGAAGACCTCAAATTCATGAAGTCGCCGGACCTCGACCGCTACGAACTCTGGCTGCGCGACCACCTCACCAAGACGCTCGGTACGACGGCCACCGCAAGCGTCGAAGTCGAGTTCCCGGAACTCAGCGGCCAACAGGTCTGCCACGTCCGGATCACGCCCAGCCCGCGGCCGGTGTTCCTGACGCCGGGCAAGAACCAGCCCCCACAGTTGTGGGTGAGGGTCGGCAACTCCACCCGCCAGCTCGACGTTGCCGAGGCGCTCAGCTATGCCGCTGACCGCTGGGGCCGGCGGCGTCTGCGCTGATCAGTGTCCGGATCCGCAACACGTTCGACGCAGAAACCGCCAGATAGGGCAGAAAATGGACCTTTGAGACCGAACGCGTTGCAGATCCGGACATCACCTCCCCGTGAACCTGGCCGGCCGGCGCTCGACGAAGCTGCGAACGCCCTCGGCGGCGTCCTCGGAGACCATGATCCGGGCCAGGGCCTCCTTCAGGTGCTCGCGGGCGGCGTCCTCGCCGCGGTCGCGGGCGATCCGGGCGCTGGCCAGGGTCTCCTGCACACCTAGCGGCGCCTGCTCGGCGATTGTCTGTGCGATCGCCACCGCCCGATCGAGTTGCTGGCCCGGCTCCACCACTTCCTGCACGAGCCCGATCCGGTAGGCCTCATCGGCGCCGAACTCGTCGGCGGTCAGCAAGAACCGCATCGCGTTGCCCCAGCCCAACTGTGCGGTGGCACGCAGGGTCGCCCCGCCGAACGGCAGGATGCCGCGTCCGATCTCCAACTGCCGGAACCGTACATCCGAGGCGGCCACCACGACATCCGAAGCGAGCGCCAACTCGATCGTGAGCGTGTAGGAGATGCCCTGCACCGCCAGCACCACGGGTTTGGGCACGGGCGGCGCCCACATCCCCCACGGGTCATAGCGGTAGGTGCCGGCCAAAGCCCCCGGGCCGACCTGAGCCACTTGCGGTCCCACTTCGGCCAGATCCAGGCCTGCCGAGAAGTGATCGCCGATCGCATGGACGACTCCCACCCGCAACTCGGGGTCGGTCCCGAGTTCCTCGTAGGCCCGGCTGAATTCGTCGATCACCTCGAGGTCGAAGGCATTGCGCTTTTCGGGACGGTTCACGCCGATCAGGAACACATGATCGCGGCGCTCAGTGATGACCTTCACGCGGTCCTCCGGATGAGGTCGCGCAGCGTCTGCTCGTCGATGCCGCGCAGATCTTTGATGTACAGGCAGCCCTTGCCCCGGGTGTGCGGGCCGAGGGCATCGTCGGATTCCGGCATGTTGTACAGCGCCAGATTCGCTTTGCGCGGTGAGAACCCGACCCGGAACCACGGCTGCGGACCCTTGCTCGTCGTGTACTCACCGTCGCCGAAACCGATGATCGCCGAGCCCCACATCACGGCCTGGGCACCGGTCTCCTCGGCCATGATCTGGGCCAGTGCCCGGGCATCCTCACGGCGTCGTTCGTCGGGAACAGAGTCGAGAAAGGCGGCAACGTCGTCGGCCATCGGCTGCGTCTTCATGGGCCAAACCTACGCTGGGATCTGTGCGACTGCGAGTGGTGTTCGGCGTGGCCCTGCTGGTGCAGGTCTGGGCGCTTTACGTACCCAGCGCACCCTCCGTCGACACCGGCCTGCCGCTGGACAAAGTCGTTCACGCGGCGCTGTTCGCGCTGGTGACCTGGCTGGGCTTGCGGCTGGGCTATCGCTGGATCATCCCGGCCATGGTTGCTCAAGCGGCCCTTAGTGAACTGGTGCAGTCGTGGTTCTTGCCGCAGCGCAGCGGGGACATCGCGGATTTACTGGCCGACCTGCTCGGGATCGCGCTCGCCTGGGCGATCAGCTCCCGCCCTGCATCTTTCGCACCTCGTCGTCGATCTGCTGCTGACTCGGCGGGACATTCGCCGGACCGTAGGCCCCGAACGCCGTGAACATCGCTGCGATGCCCATCCCGAGCATGGCCCAGGCCGGCCAGAAGTAGCCGCCGCCGGACAGCGCCCAGATCGCCGTCAGGATCACCGACACAATCACGAAAATGCCGAGCATCTGCCAGAAGTTGCGCTTGTCCTTGATGCGTTTGGCCGCGGCCGCCCGCAGTTCCTGGTCGCTCATGGCCGACAGCGTAGACCGCAGTGGCTGCTGATCGCACCTGCCACGAGACGCCGCAGTGATGCAAATGCGAGCGAAGCGCCCCAGATGTGAGCCAAAGGCACGGGGTTCTTCGCTCGCATCTGGGGCGTATTGCTCACATCTAGTCGCGCGGCCTAGCGCACCTGCCAGGCACGCAGCGTCATTCCGGCAGCCCGCAGCCGCTCGACCAGGGCGTCACCCATCGCCGTGGCAGGCGTGAGCACGCCGCCCTCGCCGTCGGTCGTTGCCAGGCACAGGCCGGACTCGCCAAGCATGCGGGACGTCGCGGCGTAACCGGGGTCGCCTTTGCCGATCACCTCAGCCCCGTAGATGCGGCCGTCCGGTAGCAAACTGCGGAATTCAACGCGGAAGCCGCCCTTCTCGCGGGACTCCTCGCTCGGCCCTTCGCCGGGTTCGGGCAGGAATCGGGACGCGATCATGCGGGTCGGGCTGAAGCCGAGGGCCATCATGCCTCCCGTGCTGCCTGCAGCCAGCGCCGTAGCGCGGGCGCGGCCGCCCCAGCCCGGACCGGTCGCGACGACCTCTTTGTACTCGAAGTGCTGGCCGTAGGCGAAGTCCGACAAGTAGTTCGACCGGCGCACGACCCGCGTGTTGATCATGGCCATGATGAACGGTCCGGTCCAGGAGTCCAACGACGGCTCATAACGGACCCACATCTGGTCACCCACGTCGGGTCCCGACTGGCCGGGCGTCAGGGCGTACGGATCGGCCATGATCTTCCCGAGCCGGGGGTCCTTGCGGGCCACCTCCATCTGCCCGATGCCGCTGGCGATCGTGCCGCCGCTGAGCCCACCGCTGGCCCAGCGCACGGCCATGACCGTCTTGCCGAGTTCGCCGCCCGCGGCTTCGTGCAGCAGGTAGACGCCGAGGTCCGACGGGATCGAGTCGAAACCGCTGGCGTGCACGATGCGCGCGCCGGTCTCGCGCGCCATGGCGTCGAAACCGTCGATGCTCTCGCGCATGAACAGAACCTCACCGGCGAGATCGGCGTAGTGCGTGCCCGCCTGCGCGCACGCCTCGACCAGCGGCAGGCCGTACTTCATGTACGGGCCAACTGTGGTGACCACGGCTTTGGTCGATTCGGCCAGCGCATGCAGGGAGCGCGGGTCGTCGGAACTGGCCGTGATCATGGGCCAGGACACGCCGAGATCGGCCGCGACTTCCGCCAGTTTGTCGGGGTTGCGGCCGGCCAGCGCGATCCGCTCGGGACCCCCGCGTTCGGCCATGTACTTGGCTACCAGCTTGCCCGTGAAACCGGTCGCGCCGTACACCACGAGATCGAAGTCGCTCATGGTCCCACCGTACGGGCGGGTGGAATCCCCACAGAACGAGGCTGCTGGCATCAAGGCGCGTACCCCGATCCGGCCGTTCGTCTGCGAACTAGTCTGATCCGGTGCGCATCCACCGGGCCTGGGCCGTCGCTGCGGTGACGTTCCTCGTGCTGCTCGGATCCGCCGCGTTCCGCTCCAGCTACGGGCTGATGCTGGTGCCGATCGAGGAGGACCTGGGCTGGACCCGCGCCGCCACCAGCCTGGCCGTCTCGGTGAACCTGTTGTTCTACGGGCTCACTGCCCCCTTCGCGGCCGCGTTGATGGAACGCGTCGGTATCCGGCGGGTGGCCGCTGTCGCGCTGGTCCTGATCGCCACCGGAACCGGGCTGACCGTCTTCATGACCCAGCCGTGGCAACTCGTCCTGCTGTGGGGGGTCGTCGCCGGGCTAGGTGTCGGCTCGACCGCGCTGGTCTTCGGAGCACTGATCACCAATCGCTGGTTCGCGCGCGATCGCGGCCTGGTGATGGGGCTGTTGGGTGCGGCCTTCGCGACTGGGCAACTCATCTTCTTGCCCTTGCTTTCACACGTGATCGACATGCATGGCTGGCGCGCGGCGTCGCTGCTGATCTGCGCACTGACTCTGCTACTGGTGCCCCTGGTACTGGGCGTGGTGCGTGATCGTCCCGCTGATGTCGGTCTGCTGCCCTACGGCGCCACGGAAGCGGTTCCGGAGGATGTCCCGGCTCAAGGTGCGGCCCGTCGAGCTGTGTCGGTGCTGGTCGACGCTGCCCGCACGAGGCCGTTCTGGCTGCTCGCCGGGACGTTCTTCGTCTGCGGCTGGACCACGAACGGGATCGTGAGCACCCACTTCGTCCCCACAGGCCACGACCACGGCATGGCAGCCACCACTGCCGCCTCGATGCTGGCCGTGGTCGGCATCTTCGACATCATCGGCACGATCGGCTCGGGCTGGCTCACCGACCGCTTCGACCCGCGGGTTCTGCTCGGTGTGTACTACGCGCTGCGCGGGCTCGCGCTGGCTGCGGTGCCCGTGATTCTGGGGCCCTCGGTAGAACCAGGGCTGCTGGTCGTCATGGTCTTCATGGGTCTGGACTGGGTCGCCACGGTCCCGCCCACGGTGACGTTGTGCCGCGCCTTCTACGGGGTGGAGCGCGGCGCGATCGTCTTCGGCTGGGTGTTCGCTGCACACATGATCGGAGCGGCGTTCGCAGCCACGATCTCGGGCGTGATGCGCGACATGCATGGGACCTACAGCACTTCCTGGTGGCTGGCCGCTGCGTTGGCGCTGGCGGCGTCAGCGACGTGCCTGGCCATCCCGCGCGTGCGGCAGGGTCAGATGGCGACTGCCAGCACGTAGTCGCTTTCCGGCGTTTCTGCTACGAAGAACGTGCGCTCGCCGACGATCCGGAAGCCGCACTTCTCGTAGAAGCGAATGGCCCGCTGGTTCTCCTTGTTCGTCCCCAGCCACAGCCAGTCGTGACCCCCCTGGCGGGCGCGCTCGAACGCGACCTTCATGAGTTGTCCGGCCAGACCGGACCCGTGGGCGTGGGCATCAACGTAGATTCGCTTGACCTCCAGCGGGCGCTGCCAGTCGGTGTCGATGGGCGGTTGGGCGAAGGCAAGCATGAGGTACGCCTCGTCGCCGATCAGATAGAACTCAGCGCCGGTCGCCATGTGTTCGCGGAACCGTTCTGGGCTCAATTCGGTGGCGATGTGCTCGGCCATGGCGTCGGGCGGGGTATGGGGTGGACAGGCCAGCGGGAACGTCCGCGCCGCCAGTGCTGCCAGAGTCTGCGCATCCGCGGGAGTCGCGCGCCGGGCCGTCATGACACAGTCCCGGGCATGCCGTACTTGTTCACCAGACCCACGCACAGGCGTCCAGTCCCACGCCACATACGCGCACGCATTCGGGTGATTCGCAGTGGTTGCCCTTGGCACGTGCGCACCTTGCCGGAAGTCAGCGCCAGCAAAACCCCGAGCCACCTCACGGGGTCAGTTTAGGAACGTCACGGATTAGTGACTCCCAGATGGGCGCCGGTGAACCCCGGAAAGACCGACTGCAGGACGTCGTCACCTGCATCGCAACGGTTGGCGAGGATGTCGGCGAGCACTGCCCGATAGTCCGTCGTCGCCTTCACATCGCCGTCGTACATGCCCTGGTCGTTGAGGCCCAGCCACGTGCCGTGCACTTCCCCGCCATTGACGTTCCCGCCCGCCACGAACATCACGTTGCCCCAACCGTGGTCGACCCCACCAGAGTCGTTCTCCTCCACCCGCCGGCCGAACTCGCTCAATGTCACCAGCGTCACACCCTGCGCCACTGAACCAAGGTCGGCGAAGAAGGCTCCGATGCTGTCGCCCACGTCGCGCAATTTGTCGAACATCCAGCCGCCGGATTCTGGCCGTCCAAGACCCGCGTGCATGTCCCAATCGCCCTCGTCGATGGTCACAACTCGCACGCCGATGCCGGCCTTGATGATGTGTGCGGCCTCCTGCAGGGAGCGCCCGAGGTCGGAGTCCGGATACGGCACAGCCGGCGTGTAGGAACCCAGCGCTGCGGCCGTCGTCAGCGCGCCGAGCGTCGTCAACGCCGGTCCCTTCACGTGCGTGGGCGCCGCGTCGTGCAGGGTGGTGAGCGCAGCCACCCACTTGTCCCGCTCGGCTGCATTCCAGGCTCCAGACAGCGCGAAGTCGTCCAACCGCCCGAACCCCAGCTCGTCGAAGGGGCCACTGAATGCCATGGGCATCCCGCCCCACCCGATCTGTACGCCGTCGAACGCGCCAGTCGCATTCCACGAACCCAGCGTGCGGTCCAGCCATCCAGTGCGTACTCCGCTGCCCGGCGCCGCCCGCTCGATCTCGTCCATCGCCGAGAAGTGCGAACGGTTGGGACTCGACATGCCGCAGGCCGCGACCACAGCGAGGTCGCCGGCGTCCCACAAAGGCTTGAGCCCGTTGAGCGCGACGTTGAGCCCGAACATGGAGTCCAACGGGACAGTGCGGTTCACCGGCACCGCGATCGAGGGTCGCAGCGTCTGGTAGTTCGGATCGCCCACGGGCGGCACTGCCGACAGCCCGTCGAAACCGCCGCGGAAGGAGAGCACCACCAGGACGTCGCCGGTATACCCGGGCGCCGCCCACCCCACCTGCGTTGCCAGCAGCGGCGTGGCCGCGGCGGCACCGAGGACACCCAGGAAACCACGCCGTGACATGGCCTGACATTCAGCACAACCGTTCATGTCACCTCGCCAACAGGTAGGGAGAGTCGAGCAGCAAGGCCACCACGTAGGGCAGTCGCCAGCCGTAGATCGCGCTGTTCGCATTGGCTGATGAGTTCGCGCTCTTGCCGAGGAATGCGAGCAGCGCTTGCTTGTGGCTGGCAGCGGGCTGTAGGCCGAACAGCTGCAGGCCGATGCGATCGATCGCCTCACCGTAGGTTGCCGGAAGCGTGCCGGCGAAGACGTACTCCAGAAGGTCCGGTTGATCGACGTTCGATCCGCTGTCGGCCAGTCCGAGCGTGGCGTTCCAGCGGTTCAGCGTCCAGACCGGCGACGTCCAGGCTTGCGGCGCGTCCGGCCAACCGGTCGGATAGGGAGCGCCGAAGGGCGACTGACCGAGGCCGTCGGTGATCCAGGTGATGTCCTCCCACCCGTCGATCCCGTCGCCCGGCGTGATGCCCAGTCGCCGCAGGGCCGCGATGTAGGCGTCGAACGGGCGCCGGGTCTTGCCGCCGGCACTACTCCAGAACTCGTCAGTTCCGAAGACGTGTTCAAGCAGCGCCGAGACGTTGCCGTCGGTGTTCTGGTAGACCGCCACGAGCGCGTCCACGTACCCGGCTGACGGTGTGTCGCTGACGAACCGGCGCGCGAGCTTGCTGCAGATCCTGCGGGCCGTCGAGGGGTGAGTTGCCAGGTAGTGCGCATAGGCTCGGAACACCTCCAGGCCACCGGCTCTGGTCGCGTTGCTGTGGCTGAAACCGAGGACTCGAACGGCGCCTGCCCAGTGCCGCCACGGCTTGTACTCGAACTCCTCGCTCTCGCCGTCGACGCTCAAGCCCGTCAGAATGCGGGCCGAGTTGAGGACGTCCTCCTCGGTATAGCCGGCCTCCAAGCCGACCGTGTGCAACTCCAGCAACTCCCGGCCCTGGTTCTCGTTCGGGTGCTCGTCGTCGGACTCCCGGTTGTTGAGGTAGGTCAGCATCGCCGGGTGAGTCGAGACCGCGACCAGCAGATCCTCGAACCGTCCGAGTGCGTGTTTGCGGATGGTCCACTGGTAATGCGCGCGGGAGGCCGCCACTCCGTCCGAGGGCACCGTGACGTTGAAGTGATTGGCCCAGAATTCCTCGAGGGACGCCAGCAACTGCCGGCGCGACCAGGCTGCCCGCACGATCATCCCCGTGTTGACCCACATGAGTTGCCGCCAGCCCTCGCGCTTGTCATTGCGTAGGTCGTCCTCGACCTGCCAGATCTCGTCGGCCTGGTCCGGCAGCCGTTGCAGGTAGGCATCGCAACTGCTGTCGTCGATGCTGTCCGGCTGGAGTTGCCGACGTAGCCACGCCCGGGCACCGCCGACCTCTGCCACGTCACGCAGGCCTTGGGGTGAAACTCCGTAGCCCACTCGGTTCAGGACGTGGTGCGTGGCGTTGGCGGCGCTGTAGGGCGATACGGCGACCACGGTGGGATCGCCGGGATTCTGCGGCGGCGGTGAGGGCGTCTGCCCTGGGGGCGTCGGTGTCGGCGTCGCGGGCTCAGGCGCCACGTGGCGCTTACCGCTGGCACCGAGCAGCTTCAAGTGCAGCTTGCGGGAGTAGACCAGCGCCCGCTTCGTCTCATCCCAGAGGTACGGCGTGCGCACCCACGCGCCGTGCCTCTTCTCGAACACCTTCTTGCCGACGAACTTCGCCGTCACCTGCTTGACCTTGTGCTTGGTGACGCGGGTGACTCCGGTCTGGGCGTTGTAGGTGTACTTGACGGCGACGAACTTGCGCACTGTGCGCACACGCGCGGCCTGCGCCTGGGCCGGGGCGATGGCCAGCCCGGCTGTGAGCGCACCCGCGGAGAGCATGGTCCGGCGGGCCAGCGTCCTGTGCTCCATGGGCGCCCATCGGCGGTTCAGGGGTCGGGCTTGAGACCGATCACCCCTGAGGCATACCCCGGAAGCGTCACGGGGACGGCGGCGTGTGCACGACCTCTCGGGTGGTTGCGGCACTGTAGTAACCGTCGACGGACCGTGTGAAGAAGGAGAGGCAGGACGCACCGGCCGGCACCCCGTAGAGCAGGTACGTCCCAGCGCCGGTGGGCCAGATGTCCAGTGGCTGGTCGGTGTTCTCGTCGAAGCTGGTTCGGCACTGTCCACTAGCGGCCAAGGTCGCGACCAGCCTCGCGTCCGCGGGGATCAGGGCAGTGACCTCGTAGTCTGCATACTCGGGATTCTCGACCAGATCTGTGATCTGCGGCGGGGCGACGAACGGCGGCGCCGTGGTGATCTCCCGGCTCGAGGTCGGGCCCGCCAAACCCCACTTGTTGACGATGCGCGCCTGCACGCAGTGCCGTCCTGGCCTCCTCCTGAGATCGTCGCCGGGCTCGACCCAGCGGCCGGCGGCCAGCGGCAGCGTGTCCCCGGAAAGCCAGTCCATCTGCGCGGTGCCGCTGCTGCAGCCATTGGGCGCGCTGAAGAGCGAGACCTCGACCTTAGAGCCAGGGCGCGCGGGTCTCGGCATCCCCCACGTGACGCTGACTGGGCTGTCGGGACTCTCCCCGCCGGTGACCCTCAGATCTGGCACCTCGGGCGGGGCAGGCTCGAGCAAGCACAGGCGCTTACTGGGTTTGCGGAACTTCCCGCCGTACAGCCTGATGACGCCACGGACATCGTCGGCCTTCAGCATCCGGCAGGGGTAGTAGCCAGGCTGGATGTCGAAGCACCGTCTCTCGATCGTCGGCTCCATGATTCGGCAGTCGTCCTCGCGCCCCGACCCCACATGGTCCAGACCCAGAACGTGCCCGAACTCATGCGTCAGCAGCATGGCACCGAAGATGCGGCTGCTGGCGTCAACGGGCTGCCGGGAACCGGAGTCGCGCCTCAGATGGAGATACGCGTTGGGCTGACGGCCGATCGAGGAGTATCCGCTGAAGGCACCCGGCACGTCGCCGAACCCGACCTGAACATCGGCGCGGGCCCGGCTCTTGACCTTGCGCAGGCGGACCTTGGCCCCGGCGGTGTTCCACGCCTTCACGGCCTGGCGCAACTCCCAGTCATAGGACTTCGGCAACGTCTCGTGGAACGTGATGGTGCGTCCAGGCCAGCGCGGGCCGGGCGCGTTGTATGCGGATGCGGGTCCGGACAGCAGCATGAGCAGCCCGACCGTCACAATTAACACACCCCGCGTGCGCATCGTCACACGCTAGTTGCGGGCATCCCAGGGGTCAATGGGCCGCTCAGCCCAGGAATGCCGCCAGCAACTGGTCGGCTGCGACCGCGGGCGGCAACTTCCCGGCCAGCACAGCCGCCTCCGCCTCGGCCACGGCCACGGACTCCCGGAACTGGTCCAGCAGACGGTCGCCGATCAACGCCCACATCCAGCCGATCTGCTGGCGCTGCCTGCGTTCCTGACGCTCCCCGGTCGCAGACAGCCGGTCCCGATGGGCGACAATCTGTTCCCAAATCTGCGGCAACCCCTCATTGGTCAACGCGGAACACGTGAGCACTGGCGGGGTCCAGTTCGGCGATGCCGGCGTCATCAGGTGGATGGCCCGCCGATAGTCCGCCGCAGCCATCCGGGCGCGTTTCACGTTGTCACCGTCCGCCTTGTTCACGGCGATCAGGTCGGCGATTTCCAGCACGCCGCGCTTGATGCCCTGCAACTCGTCGCCGGCCCCGGACAGCATCAGCACTACGAAGATGTCGACCATCTCGCTGACGGTGGTCTCGCTCTGTCCAACGCCCACGGTCTCCACCAGCACGACGTCGAAGCCGGCGGCCTCGCAGAGCAGGATCGACTCCCTTGTTGCACGAGCGACCCCGCCCAATGAGCCGCTCGCGGGAGAGGGCCGGATGAAGGCGTTGGAGTCTGCGGAGAGCCGCTCCATGCGGGTCTTGTCGCCGAGGATGGCGCCGCCCGTGCGGCTACTACTTGGGTCTACGGCCAGCACTGCCACTCGGTGTCCGGCGTCGGTGAGGTTGGTCCCGAACTGGTCGATGAACGTCGACTTGCCTACGCCGGGCACACCCGTCAGGCCTATCCGATCCGCGCCCCCGGAGTAGGGCATCAGCGCGGTCAGCAACTCCGCAGCCTGCGCGCGATGCTCGTGCTTTCGGCTCTCGACCAGCGTGATCGCGCGGGCAAGCCACATGGTGTCGCCACCCCGGACGAGGTCGGCCAGTTCGGCCGTCCCCGGCAGCGGTTGCTTCATGAATTCAACTGCTCCAGCAGGTCCTCGGCGGCTTCGGCAATGACCGTACCGGGCGGGAAGATCGCCGCGGCCCCTGCCGCTCGCAGCACCTCGAAGTCCTGTGGCGGGATCACCCCACCGACGACCACGAGGATGTCGGGCCTGCCCAGGTCGGCAAGGGCCTGCTTGAGTTGCGGGACCAGCGTCAGGTGACCGGCGGCCAGCGACGACGCACCCACGATGTCGACGTCGTTCTCCACCGCCTGCCGTGCGACCTCTTCCGGGGTCTGGAACAGCGGGCCGATGTCGACCACGAATCCGAGGTCGGCGAACGAGGAGGCGATCACCTTCTGGCCGCGGTCGTGGCCGTCCTGCCCCATCTTCGCAATGAGGATGCGAGGGCGCCGGCCTTCCCGGGTCTCGAACGCCTCGACGCTGTCCCGCACGGTGTCGACCTGCGCGTTGTGGTCACCCATCTCCTGCCGGTACACCCCCTGAATGGAACGGATCTCGGCCTTGTGCCGACCGTACACGCGCTCCAGGGCCTCGCTGATTTCCCCTACCGTGGCGTGCGCGCGGGCCGCTTTCACCGACAGGTCGAGCAGGTTGCCGGTGCCTTCGCGGGCGGCCGACTCGAGGTCGTTCAGCGCATGTTCCACCGCCGCCGGGTCCCGCTCGGCGCGCAACTTCTGCAACTTGGCGATCTGGCCCGCGCGAACTGCGGCGTTATCGACCTTCAGAACGTCGATGTCCTCGGCTTGCGTGGGCCGGAACTTGTTGACACCGATAACGGCTTGCCGGCCGGAGTCGATGCGAGCCTGTGTGCGCGCCGCCGCCTCTTCGATCCGCAGTTTCGGGATTCCGGCCTCGATCGCCTTGGCCATACCGCCAAGTTCCTCGACCTCTTGGATGTGCGCCCAGGCCTTGTCCGCCAGCTCCCGGGTGAGCCGCTCGATGAAGTACGAGCCGCCCCACGGGTCGATCACCCGGGTGGTGCCGGATTCCTGCTGCAGGAACAGCTGAGTGTTGCGGGCGATGCGGGCGCTGAAGTCGGTCGGCAGCGCCAGCGCCTCATCCAGGGCGTTGGTGTGCAGGCTCTGCGTGTGGCCCTGCGTCGCGGCCATCGCCTCGATGCAGGTGCGCACGACGTTGTTGAACACGTCCTGCGCGGTCAGGCTCCAGCCAGAGGTCTGCGAATGGGTGCGCAGCGACTGCGACTTCGGGTTCTTGGGGTGGAACTGCGAGACAAGTTCGCTCCACAGGAACCGGGCCGCCCGCAACTTGGCGATCTCCATGTAGAAGTTCATGCCGATTGCCCAGAAGAACGACAGCCGCGGCGCGAACGCGTCGACGTCCAGCCCGGCGTCGATGCCGGCCCGGATGTACTCGACGCCGTCGGCCAGCGTGTACGCCAGCTCCAGATCGGCGGTCGCACCAGCTTCCTGCATGTGGTAGCCGGAGATGGAGATCGAGTTGAAGCGCGGCATTTTGTCGGAGGTGTATCCGAAGATGTCGCTGATGATCCGCATCGAGGGACCGGGAGGGTAGATGTAGGTATTGCGAACCATGAATTCTTTGAGGATGTCGTTCTGAATGGTTCCGGTGAGCTTCTCAGCGGGAACGCCCTGCTCCTCGGCCGCGACGATGTACAGGGCCATGACCGGGAGCACGGCACCGTTCATCGTCATCGACACGCTCATCTTGTCCAGCGGGATGCCGTCGAACAGCACCCGCATGTCCAGGATGGAATCGATTGCCACACCCGCCATGCCGACGTCGCCCTGAACGCGCGGGTGGTCGGAGTCGTAGCCGCGGTGAGTGGCCAGGTCGAACGCGATGCTCAGGCCTTTCTGACCCTGTGCGAGGTTGCGGCGGTAGAAGGCGTTGGAGTCCTCGGCGGTGGAGAAGCCGGCGTACTGCCGGATCGTCCACGGCTGGTTGACGTACATCG
>ERZ724513.176-NODE-176-length-28187-cov-8.232369_pt1 | contig 28187 bp, 31 predicted proteins | sample MGYA00376046_ERZ724513 | MGnify/ENA primary metagenome ERZ724513 (study PRJEB28724, sample SAMN07190883) | activated sludge metagenome | isolation source: activated sludge of sewage treatment plant in Hong Hong | place: Hong Kong | collected 2016-03-17 ...
CGCGCCAGCACCAAGGCCACCGGTGCGCGCCGGCAGGCGAATCGAGACGCGCGATGAGCAACCGCAAGTGGTCAGATTTGAGCAGTGGCCAGCAGGTGGCCCTCACGGGATTGGCTGCCGTCGAGGTCGTGCTCACCACCGCCGCGATGGTCGACCTGATCAGGCGGCCCGCCGAGCAGGTGCATGGGCGCAAGGTCGTCTGGGGGATGGCCCTGTTCGTACAACCAGTGGGGCCGATCGCCTACTTCCTGGCCCACCGGCGCTGACCGATCGCGGCGCCTGGTCCGCCGCGGTGTCTAGCGCCGCAATGACGCACCGCAGGCGGTACGGTGCCGTTCATGACGACGTGGCCGCAGCAGCCGATCGACAGTGTGCAGGTCCCGCAGGCCGTGGGGTTGAGCCCCGAGGTCGCGTTCAACATCGTCGGACAAGCCGGACTGGCGCCGAACTTCCAGGCCCAGGCAGCGCCCGGCCAACCGGTGCCCGGGGTACCCAGCCAGTGGGGTCAGGTGCCTGCAACGTTCACCGGCCAGCCGCCCGCACCTGGCCAGCCGGCCACCCATGTGACAGCCCAGAGCCCCATGCCTGGAACCTGGGTCCCCCGGGGTTCGGTGGTGTATCTGGAGTGGGCCGAAATCGAGCCACTGGTGGAGAAGAAGTCCTCGGCGGGATGGATCGTCGCGGCGGTTCTTGCGGCGCTGGTGGTGCTGGCTGGTCTGCTGTGGTTCCTCACCAGCGACGGCGACGCGCAGCCTGAGCCCTCGAAAACACCCACCGCCACCGAGACCGTCACCGAAAGCCCCTCACCGCGGCCGACCAAGACGGTGACCGAGACGGCCACGGCCACTCAGACGTCGACGTCCACGGCGACGGCGACAGCCACGGAGACCTCGACGGTCACCAGCACCCCGAGCCCGTAGTTCTCGCACGCCCGGCGGCCATAGGCTGCCTGAGTGCCCACCTTGCGCGAGGCCGCCCGGGTCTGGACCTATGTCGGACTGAACAGCTTCGGCGGCCCTGCCGGCCAGATCGCTGTGATGCACCGGGAGGTCGTGGACGAGCGCGGCTGGATCAGTGAGCGGCGGTTCCTGCACGCGCTCAACTTCTGTATGTTGCTGCCCGGTCCGGAGGCGCAGCAACTGGCCACGTACGTCGGATGGTTGCTCAACGGGATTCGCGGGGGGCTGGTCGCCGGACTGCTGTTCATCCTGCCCGGCGCGGTCGTAATGCTCGGGCTGTCGGTCGTGTACGCGGTCTACGGCGAAGTGTCGTGGGTCGCGGGTCTGCTGTTCGGCTTGCAAGCGGCAGTGGTTGCGATCGTCGTCCAAGCCCTGATCCGAGTGGGGCGGCGGACGCTGCGCTCGACCCGGCTCGTGATGCTGGCGGTGGCTGCCTTCGGGGCGCTGTTCTTCTTGGCAGTGCCCTTCCCGATCGTGATCATCGCTGCCGGCCTGGTGGGGTGGCTGATGGGCCGGGGGCCGGCCGAGCACTGGGTGCCCGACGAGGACGAGGCCGTACCGCAGCCGGCAGCCCGTCGCGCGCTGGTCGCGGCAGCTGTCTGCCTGGTTCTGTGGCTCGGCCTGGTCGGTCTGCTGCTCGCCGGTCTCGGGGCTGATCATGTCCTGGCGCAGATCGCAGTGCTGTTCTCCAAGACTGCGCTGCTGAGTTTCGGTGGTGCCTACGCCGCCCTGACCTACGTCGCTCAACAAGCCGTGCAGAACTTCGGCTGGATTTCCACTGCCGACATGACGACCGGGCTCGGCCTGGCCGAGACCACCCCCGGTCCACTGATCCTCGTCCTGCAGTTCGTGGGCTTCCTCGCCGCGTTTGACGCGCCGGGCACGCTGCCGCCGCTGGTGGCCGGAGTCCTGGGGGCGGTGGTGACGTTGTGGGTCATCTTCCTGCCGTGCTTCATGTTCATCTTCGCGGGCGCACCCTACGTCGAGGCCCTGCGGCACAACCGCGGCTTGCACGACGCGTTGACGGCGGTGAGTGCGGCCGTGGTGGGGGTCATCGCCAATCTTGCCGCCTGGTTCGCGCTGCACACGTTCTTCGACACCCGGACCATCGACAGCGGTCCGTTCACCATGACGGTGCCGGTGGTGAACACCCTCGACTGGGTCGCTGTCGCGCTGGCCGTGGTTGCCGGCGTTCTCGTGCTGCGCAACTGGCCCACCTGGCGGGTGTTGCTGCTGGTCGCGGCTGCTGGGGCCTTGGTCTCGATCTGGCGGTGAGTGGGTGCTAGGCCCCCATGACCCGGTCTCGCCCGGCCTGCTTGGCCTTGTACATGGCTGCGTCCGCGCGGGAGGTGACGTCCTCGGCGTCCTCGCCGGGCAGCGCCACCGTGATGCCCACGCTCAGGGTCGACCGGACCGTCCCGGCCTCGGTCTCGACCGGATCGTGCAGGCAGTTGCGCAGTTTCTCACCGATGAGCAGGGCGTGCTCCAGGGTGTGAACGCCGGGCAGCACGACCAGGATCTCGTCCCCGCCTACCCTGGCGATGACGTCACCGTCGCGCACAATGCCCCGGATCCGACGGGCCGTCTCGACCAGCAGGGCGTCCCCCGCGGCATGGCCCAGCGAGTCGTTGACCTGCTTGAAGGCGTCGATGTCGCAGAACGCCACAGCGACCGGTCCACCGCGTTCGCTGGACAGCAGAATCCGCAACCGGGTGAGCGCCTCATCCCGGTTGAACAGTCCCGTCAGCTGATCGGTGCGAGCCCGCCGGTCGAGTTCGGCCAGCGCCTCCATCTCGGTCTGGATGTCACGGCACCCCCCGACGAAGTGCACGACGCCGTCGGCGCCGGTGACCACGCGCAGGTTGGCTTCGATCCAGCGGGGATGACCGGCGCTGTCGAGCAGTCGCAGCCGCATCGTGGAGCGCAGTCCGTCCCGGGCCTCGCGGAACGCGGCGAGCCCGGACTCCCGGTCGACTGGCGCGACGAGGTTGATGATGTCGCGGCCCAGGTAGGACTCCGCAGATCCGCCAAGGATCGGGGTGACTCCCTGCGAAACCCACTCGACGATGCCGTGCAGGTCGAGCCGGAAGATCATGTCCGTGGCGTTCTCGGCGAGCAGGCGGTAGCGCTCCTGGGAGTCGGCGATGAGCTTGGCGGCCTCCTCGCGCTGCGTCACGTCGCGCATGGTCAGGCTGAGGTCGTCACCGACCCGCACTGCCCGGATGTCGAATCGCCGGACGACGTCTGGATGTCGCGGACTGATGAAGATGGCCGCGTCCTCGACCAGTGCCTCGCCGGTCTCGATCGCTCGGGCGAACTCGTCGATGAACGGCTCACCGTGCCCTGGCATCCGCTGCAATGTGACGTCGAGGATCTGCTCGCGTGTGATGCCCGTATGGGCCAGTGCAGCATCGTTGGCTTCCTTGAGGCGAAAGTCGACGATTTCCCCCGCGTCATCCCGGATGGGGCCGATCAGGAAGTGCGGGTCGACCATCGCGTCCATGACGGCCTGCAGCCGAGCGCGGTCGGCCTGCGCGGCGGCCTCGCTGCGGCGATACTGCGCCTCCGAGTCGCGCAGCGCCTGTTCGACCTCCATCTGAGCAGAGACGTCGACGATCTGTGTCACCAGATAGCGCGCCCGCCCTCCCTCATCGCGCACGCACGACACCGAGATGTCCCCCCAGACGACCGTTTGATCCGGACGCAGGAACCGCTTCAACAGCCGGTAGGAGTCCCGCCGGCCGGACAGGACGTCATCGACCAGCGAGACGTCGGTGTGCAGATCGCCCGGGTGGGTCAGGGTCTGCCAGGTGGTGTCGCGCAAGGTCACCTCGTCGCGGTCGAGCAACTCGCACAACGCCTGGTTGACTCCCAGGAACTGACCGGCGGGGGAGACCAGACACATGCCGATGGCCGCGTGCTCCATCGCATTGCGGAAGCGGTCTTCGGACTCACGTAGCTCCGATTCCAGCAGCCGCAACGCCGTCACTTCGCGGGTGTTGCCCTCAATCGCCTCCGACCCATCCGGACGCACGACCTTGCGCATCCAGTGCTGGGCCACCACCACACGGCCGGTGGCATGCTGCCAGCGCATCTCCAGGTAGTGCGACTCACCGGGCGCGATCGAAACCGCGTGCAGGAGGTCGTCGGCGTCGCGCGGATCGGCGATGGACAGCATGAAGTCCAGGCCGCCGTCGCACATCTGCTGCGCCGAGTAACCCAGGACGTCGAGCACGCTGTCGGTCATGAACTCCAGACCCTGATCCGGTGCTGTGCGCATCACGTAGAAGACGTCACCGGCCATAAGCGACAGGTCTCGATACCAGTCGCTGTCCGGGCGGGTGTGCGTCACGCCGGCCTCCTCACGCGTGCCTGCGAGTCTACGGGCGATCGAATCGGACGTCACTGTGAGAAGGATCCCGATCACATCAGCCGTAGCGGTATGGCGACCAGCACCCGGTAACTCCCCGCTTGTGACACGGCGCCGAAGTGCCGGGAGTCGGTCCCGTCGGGATTGTCGGCGGTCACCGTCATTCGTCCGTCGGGGTGAACCTCGCTGACGCGCTTGACCAGCCACAGGTCGCCGCGCTGAAAGCAGCGCAGTTGTCCGGGCTTCGCACGGCCAAGGCGGGTGGCCAGCAAGCCCTGCCCGGCGCGCAGTGTGGGTTCCATCGAACGGTCAGCTACCACGAAGCGGCGGATCATCCCCTTATGGATGGGCACTGCAAGATTGTAGGGTCACCTAAGGAAGCCCATCTATGAAGGAGTAGCCCATGCTCGGCAGGTTGTTCGCCTCCGCTACCGTCGCCCACGCCCACTGCGATCTGTACTGCGGTGTGTACGACCCCGCGCAGGCCAAGATCGAGGCGCTGTCGGTCCTCAAGTCGGCCAAGAAATACCAGGAGTCCGACGACGAGGTCTTCCGCGCCCGCGCCATCGCCATCAAGGAGGAGCGCGCCGAGCTGGCCAAGCACCACCTCATGGTGCTGTGGGCCGACTTCTTCGCCCCGGAGCACTTCGCGCAGTTCCCGAACCTGCACGAGCTGTTCTGGAAGGCCATCCACCAGGCCGGAGAGGCCAAGAAGACCGTGGACCCGGCTGCCGGAGAACAGCTGGTCGCCTACATCGACGAGATCGCCGATATCTTCTGGCAGACCGACAAGGCCAAGCAGATGGGTGTCTACCCGCCAGCCTGAGAATTCCGGCCCAGGTTGACGCGGCGAAACACTCTCAGCTCAGCGCGGCCTTGAGTTCGTGAATGCTCGGATTGGTCAACGTGGAACCGTCCGGCAACAGCACCGTGGGCACCACGTGGTTCCCGCCGTTGACCGATCCGACGAACTGGGCGGCAGTCTCGTCGCGCTCGATGTTCACCTCGTCGAAGGCGATCCCCTCGCGCTGCATCTGCGACTTCAACCGCACGCAGTAGCCACACCACGTCGTGGTGTACATCGTGACTGCGTCAGAGTTGGGCATTGACGATCTCCTCCTGGGCCAGGGCGATCCCGCCGGCCTGTAGTTCCGCTTCGACCGGAACCGACCGCTTGACGACGGCCAAGCCGATCGGCCCGAGTTCGTAATGGTGGGCGACTGTTCCTACTGTGCCAACGACTTTGTCGTCGCGCAGCACGTCGGCCCCCGGATCGGGTAGGGCGCCGTCGAAATGGGCGAGTACCAGGCGTCGTGGCGGCCGGCCCATGTTGTGCAAGCGGGCAACCGTTTCCTGCCCCCGGTAGCAGCCTTTCGCCAGGTGCACGGCCGGACCGATCAGCCCGAGCTCGTGGGGCAGGCTGCGGGCGTCTGTGTCCGCACCGACTTCCGGCACGCCGGCGGCGATCCGCAGAGCGTCGTAGGCCCAGCGGCTGCACTCCGGGCCGTCCGGGTGCCACCCGATCACCTCGGCCCCGACGAACGCCGCTGGTCGGTGGGGGACGTACTTGCTCGCGTCACCACCGCGGTCCGCGCCCGACTCGGTGACACCAATCCCGGCGAACTCCGCAGGAATGAGCCAGGTCGGGTGGCCGGGCACAGCCTCCCGCACAGGCACCCAGTAGACATCCTGTTCAACCGGCGTAACTGCGACATCCATCAGGAATCGCATGGAATCCAGGTACTGCTGGAGTTGAGTCCCCGCCGCCACGATCAGCCACGTGGTATCGGCCTCGTCCACCACGTGCAGGTCGTACTCGACATGCCCGTGCGGGTCCAGGACCAGCGCCTGCGAACTGCCCCCCGCGACGATCCGGTGCGAGGTCAGTGAGTCCAGCCAGGGCAGCCGGTCGCTGCCGGTCACGGCCAGCACGGCCCGGTCGGTCAGACGGACGTAGCCCTGCCCGGCTTCCAGCAACTTCTGCTCGCCAAAGGGATCCACGATGTGTGCAACGCCGCTGGACCTCCGGACCTTCCCAAAGACCGCGCAATCCGTGCCGCACTATTCGGCTACACACTCCCGGCACAACCCCGGCAGTGACATGTACGCCAGATCCGGAACAAAACCATGCTGCGCGCGCAACGACTCGATCAGGCCATCGGCCAGGGCGATATCGGCACTTTCCTGCCGTCCACATTTCTGACAGACCAGGTGAAGATGCGGCTTCGGGTCCACGGCGTGATAGACGGGTGGGCCGTGGCCGATGTGGGTGTGGGTGATCAGCCCGACGTCGACGAGAACCTCAAGGGCCCGGTAGACCGTCGAGGGATCGACGTCGGGCAGCGTCTCGGCGATCTGTTCCGGAGTGGCGTGCCGCAGACGTTCGACCGTCTCCCACACCTGCTGGCGTTGCGGGGTGCGGCGGTAGCCGGCCTCCCGCAGCACGGACTCGAAGTCAGTCGACACGGGTGAGTTTGGCGGCAAGGTGGTTCTGCAAGGGCTCGCTCATAGCCGCCATGTCGAACGTCCACGCCAGGTCGCCGTCCGGCACCAGGCCGTACAAGCGGTGGCCCCCGACGTACTCCTTCGCGCTGGCGGTGCGCATCACCGAATCGGTGGTCATTTCCAGGCTCGCCCGGGTGATCCGGGCGTTCTCGATGGCCTGCACCGTGACCTTGCCGTGCCACACCTCGGAGTAGCCGGCCGGGTGGGCGAAGAGCGCTTCGAACTCATTGTCCGGACGCGGCCGGAAGTAGGCCGTTTCGGTGGCGGTAGGCCGCACCCGGTTGCCTTCGTCGTCGAGCAACCAGGAGCGCGAGTGCAGCGCGAGGAAAGGCCGGCCGTCACAACTGATCGACAGTTCCTGGCCGAAGCGGAAATCCTGGATCGTCGGGTACTGGCCGGTCCCGACCCCCACCCACTGCCCGATCATCCACGACAGCGGCAGGAGCTGCTCGGGCAGATCCATCAGTCGCTCTTGAACAACCGGTAGAGGACGTAGAACGCGAACCAACCGATCACCACGGCGACGAGCACGAGCAAGGTCGTATAGAACGTCTCGACTGCGGAACCCAGGACTTCGGTCATGCTCGTCAGCCTAGTACGTGAGGGCCTGCGCGCCGTCGGCCAGCAGTGCCTCGACCAGGGTGGTTGCGCCGGCGATGGCTGTCCCTGGCCGCAGGTCGGCGTCCTGCAGGCCCCTGCGGGCAGCGCACTGGCTACACACCCGCACACTCCCGATCACGTCCAGCGCCTCGGTCAGGTCTGGGGCATGCGGCAGGTCGTACGCGGGTTCCCGGCCCGGGACCGCGAACCAGCTGGCCGGACCGGACAGCCACAGAGCGACGTCTGCACCGCTGGCCGCGGCCGTCATCCCGACGGTCAGCGCGGCTGCCACTTTCTCCGGGTCGTCGGTCGTGAGCTGGACGACGAGACTACGCACGCGTCAGGCGTTCTCGACGTCCACGGCTTCGGCGCGCGGCGTCCACAACGGCTCCGCCGACTCGTCCAGGCGGCGCTGCCCCGGGGGGATAGCGCTGTGCGGCAGGAAATGCTGGATGCGCAGGTAGATCTCACACCCGAGGCAGAAGCCGAAGATGGCATTGAGGGCCGCTGCCAGCAGCGCAAACCCGGCGAAGATCCAGACCCCGAGCGTCCAGGCGAACAGCATGCTCACGGTGGCAGCCAGTGCGAAACCCAGGCCCACTGCTTGGGCGAACTGCGGCGGCAGCGCGTCCTCCATGTGCGACGGGGCTTTGAGCCGGGGCCGGACGAGAGCGCGGTAGATCCAGCCGTAAGGCTGTGCACTCGGGCCGAGGATGGCGCCCATCGCGAAGACCATCGTCTGCAATGCCAGCAGCATGGCGGCCACCGGACCAGGCGCGAGCAGGATCACAGCGGCGAGCACGAGCACGGTGATGGCAGCCGAGAAGCGGGTGCCACGGGGATCGATCACGAAAGAACTCCAGGGAGGTGGGGATTGCTCACCAGCGTAAACGCCGGTTCCAGCGCCGGACATTCCCGGCACGCGCGAGTTGACTGTTTCGTGATTCGGGCGGACGGTTCGGGCACTCCGCACGAATGGTCCACCCAAACCCGGCTGCCGGGAATGATGCGTTGCACGACTATGTTGTGGTGACCATGTCCGGAATTCTGGTGCTGCTCGTCGTGCTCGCCCTGCTGGCGGCCTTCGGCGTCTGGAAGCACCTGCGGGACGGCCGCATGCGCGCACACAGCGCGAGTACTCCCCATTTGCCCGCCGAACGGATCGGGCAGCCGCTGGGAGAGAAGGCCACCCTGGTGCAGTTCACGTCCGTGTTCTGCGCGCCGTGTCGGGCCACCAGGCAGATCCTGCGGGATGTCGCCGGAATGGTTCCGGGCGTGAGCCACGTCGACCTCGACGTCGACGAGCACCTCGAACTTGCCCGCGAGCTCGATGTCCAGCGCACGCCCACCGTGCTCGTCCTCGATGCTGACGGCGCCATCGTCAAGCGGGCCTCCGGGCAGCCGCGCAAGGCTGACGTGATCGCGGCGCTGGGTGAGGCCATCCCCGCCTGAGCTGGGCCTGGTCCACACGGCCTTGCACTATGGTGAAGGCGTCCGAAAGGTGCGCTCGTGAGCAGTGTCCTGCTGATGACCGATGCGGTCGAGCCCAGTGATCACATCCTGCCTGCGCTCGGACTGCTGGCCCATCAGGTCCGCGTGATTCCGGCCGACGCCACCGCTCTGCTCGACGGCCCGACCGCCGATCTGATCCTCGTGGACGCGCGCCGCGACCTGCCCGGCGCGCGTAGCTTGTGCCGGGTGATCCAGGCGACAGGGTCGGACATGCCAGTGCTGCTCATCCTCGGTGAGGGTGGACTGGCCGCTGTCGCAGCCGACTGGGGGGTCGACGACATCGTCCTGCACACCGCCGGGCCCGGGGAGCTGGAAGCCCGCTTGCGACTGGCTGCAGGCCGGGCCACTGGCGACGACGGCCGCGAGCCCGAAATTCAGCACGGCGAGTTGCTCATAAACGAGAACAGCTACACCGCCACTGTGCGCGGACGGGTGCTGGACCTCACCTACAAGGAGTTCGAACTGCTCAAGTACCTCTCGCAGCACCCGGGCCGGGTCTTCACTCGCCAGCAGTTGCTGCAGGAGGTATGGGGCTACGACTACTTCGGCGGCACCCGGACCGTGGACGTGCACGTGCGACGGCTGCGGGCCAAGCTCGGCTCGGAGTACGAGAGCCTGATCGGCACGGTGCGCAACGTCGGGTACCGGCTGGTGCCACCGCACGCGGAGCGCGAGACCGAACTCGCGTGAGTGCGGACATCACTTGGCAGCAGACGCTGTCCGGTTCCGAGGTCGCGGCCATCGACGCGATGCTGGATCGGGTCAGAGATGCCGATGGGGTGTCGAGCCTGTCGGAACACAGTTACCTGAGCCTGCGAGCCCGGGGCGGTCCGGGCCAGCGGCATCTGCTCGCCCGCCGGGCCCACGAGATCGTCGGGTACGGATTTCTGGACTCCGAGAACGTCGGCGAGATCCTGGTAGACCCTTCCGCGCGCGGCCAGGGTCTGGGGCATGAGTTGTTGTCAGAGGTCCTGCGGCTAGGGGGCCCGACCACACGCTTGTGGTCGCATGGGGATCTTCCGCAGGCCCGCCGTTTGGCGGTAAACATGGTTGAGGTCCGGCGTCTGTGTCGCTACACCCGAGACCTGGCTGCTCTGCCCGATCGGCCGCTGCCTGCTGGCTTCACGATGCGGACGTTCACACCCGGCGACGCCGGCGCTTGGCTGGCCTTGAACTCCGAGGCGTTCGTCGACCTGCCTGACCAGGGCGGTTGGACCCGTGTCGACCTCGACCAGCGACTGCGGCAGCCGTGGTTCGACCCGGCCGGCTTCCTGCTCGCGTTCGACGACGAGGGTTTGGCGGGCTTTCACTGGACGAAAGTGCACAGCGAGCAGCTCGGCGAGGTGTACGTGCTGGCTGTGGCTGGCCGCACGCAGGGTTCAGGACTGGGCAGCGCGCTCACGGTCGCCGGCTTGCGGCACTTGCGAGACCAGGGCTTGAGCCAAGTCATGCTCTACGTCGACAGCAGCAACACGGCCGGGGTGGCTCTCTACACCCGGCTCGGCTTCACCCGCGTGGAATGCGACGTGCAGTACGCCATGGCGTAGGACCATCTCAGGCAACGGATCCGTGAGCATTCCGGGCATCCGTTAGCAGCGTGGGCGGGTTTTGGGCGCCCTGCATGCTCACCGATGCCTGGAATGCTCACGGATTGGGGCTTCTCGCGCTGGGAGTGGACCGCCCATGGCGCAACCAGCTCCCGGGCGGACAAACGCGCAGCGCCCAGCCAGGTAACCCTCGCTGGGGGAACCGCGGAGCCTGCGTTTCTGTGACACTGGTGTCATGACCAGCGCCGCGCCCGAGAAGCCCGCAGGGGTGGAGGGACTGCCCGACCACCGTTTCATCGATCGCGAGTTGAGTTGGCTGGCGTTCAACCAGCGCGTACTCGAGCTCGCCGAGGACGCGGACCTTCCGCTGCTGGAGCGCGCGAAGTTCCTGGCGATCTTCGCGTCCAACCTCGACGAGTTCTTCATGGTCCGGGTGGCCGGGCTGAAGCGGCGGATCGCGGCGGGCATCGCGGTGCGCGCGGCCAGCGGGCTGCTGCCCCGCGAGGTACATGACGCGGTGTTGCTCAACGCGCACGACCTGATGCGCCGGCAGGCTGAATGCTGGCGCAATGAGGTGAGTCCGGAACTCGCCGCGGAGGGCATCACGCTGGTCACCTGGAAGGACCTCACCGACGACGAGCGCAAGGATCTGGCGCGGCTGTTCCGGGACAAGGTCTACCCCGTGCTCACCCCGCTGGCCGTCGACCCCGCCCACCCGTTCCCCTACATCTCAGGGCTGTCGCTGAACCTCGCCGTGGTTGTCCGCAATCCCGACACTGGCACGGAGTTGTTCGCCCGGGTGAAGGTGCCGCCCAGCCTCGAACGGTTCCTGGCCATCGGCGGCGACCGTTTCGTGCCGCTGGAAGTCGTCATCGCCGAACACCTGGACCAGCTTTTCCCCGGCATGCAGATCCTGCAGCACCACGTCTTCCGGGTCACCCGCAACGAGGACCTCGAGGTCGAGGAGGACGACGCCGAGAACCTGCTGAAGGCGCTGGAGCGCGAACTGAGCCGGCGCCGGTTCGGCCCGCCGGTGCGCCTGGAGGTCGAGGACACGATCGACCCGTTGGTGTTGGACCTGCTGGTCCGCGAGCTCGGCGTCGCCGAGAGCGAAGTGTTCATGCTGCCTGGGCCGCTGGACTTGCGTGGTTTGTGGGCGTTCGTCGGCTTGAACCGCGAGGACCTGTCGGATCCGGCGTTCGTCCCGCGCACCAACCGCATGCTGGCCGAGAACAAGGAGAGCGCCAGCGCCCCGAACGTGCTGGAAGCCATGCGGCGACATGACGTCCTGCTGCACCACCCATACGACTCGTTCTCGACGTCGGTGCAGCGCTTCCTCGAACAGGCCGCTGCCGACCCGAAGGTGCTGGCCATCAAGCAGACGCTGTACCGGACATCCGGTGACTCGCCGATCATCGATGCCCTGATCGATGCCGCGGAAGCCGGCAAGCAGGTACTGGCGCTCGTGGAGATCAAGGCCCGCTTCGACGAGAGCGCGAACATCAAGTGGGCGCGCAAGCTCGAGCGTGCCGGCGTGCACGTGGTGTACGGCCTAGTCGGGCTCAAGACCCACTGCAAACTCTCGATGGTGGTGCGTGACGACGGCGACCGGCTGCGGCGCTACTGCCATTTGGGCACCGGGAACTACCACCCGAAGACCGCCCGGCTGTACGAGGACCTTGGGCTGCTGACGGTCGACGACCAGATCGGCCAGGACGTCGCCAACCTGTTCAACCAGCTGTCCGGGTACTCGATGAACACCGAGTACCACCGGCTGCTGGTGGCGCCGCACTCGATCCGTTCCGGGCTGGTCGAGCGGATCGAGCGGGAAATGCGCAACCAGGAGCAGGGGCTGCCCGCCCGGATCCGGTTCAAGTGCAACTCGATCGTCGACGAGCAGGTGATCGACGCGCTCTACCGGGCATCCATGGCCGGCGTGCCGGTGGACGTGTTGGTGCGCGGGATCTGCGCGATCCGCCCGCAGGTGCCGGGGATGAGCGAGAACCTGCGCGTGCGCAGCATTCTGGGCCGGTTCCTGGAGCACTCCCGTGCCTACGAATTCAGCAACGCCGGCAATCCGGAGGTCTGGATCGGTTCGGCCGACCTCATGCACCGCAACCTCGACCGGCGGGTCGAGACGCTGGTGTCGTTGCAGTTGCCCGAGCAGGTGGGCTACATCGACGAGATCCTCGACAAGGCCTTCGACGCGGGTACGGCGGCGTGGGATCTCGGTCCGGATGGCCAGTGGGTGCACAACGGTGGTGCGGACAGTGAACCGCTGGAAGATTTCCAGGCCTACATGATCCGGCGCAAGCACCTGCGGGGAGGATGAGCGTGTGACGACGCCTTCTGCCGAGGACCCCACCCCGCCGGACACCCGGGCCGCCGAACTGCCCGACGACCCGGCGGACGAGATCATCGCCGCCCCCGAGGAGATCGCCGTGACGCCGCCCGTGGATGTCGTGAGCGTGGACCACGCCGAACCCGCCGTCGAACCCCCGCAGGTGTACGAGGTGGCCGACGCACAGCCGAACGTGGTGCGCCGGCTGCGTGTCCATGGCCTGTTCCGGATGCCGGACCTGCAGTCTGCGGCCATCGCGCGCGTGGACCGGGAGCCCGTGCGGACGATGCAGAGCACGTACGTGGACACAGCCGACCTGCGACTGGCCCGCTGGGGAGTGACGCTGCGCCGTCACGACGGCGACCAGGAGCAGGGCTGGGTGCTGACGCTGCCGGGTGACGACGTCGTCACCGCTGCGCTGTCCGACGAAGTGCCCCCGGAACTGCGCAGCCTGACGGGGGCGTTCGCCCGCAGTGCCCCCTTGACTGATGTCGCCACGTTGCGCACCGAGCGCACGCCGCACGTGCTGTTCGACGCCACGGACCGGCCAGTCGGGCAGGTGTTGGACGACACCGTGAGCCTGCTCGACGGCGAGCACATCGCTGCCCGCTTCCGCGAAGTGGAGGTGGCACCGCTGACCGACGGGCCATCGCTGGAACCCGTGGTGTCGATCCTGCGAGCAGCCGGTGCGGCCGCGGATACAACCACGGCCACAGACTGGGTGCTGGGTCCGGGGGCGCACGAGGCAGCGGACGTCCCGGAACCGGGGGACGTCGGCCCCAAGGACCCGGCGGGCGAGGCGATCACTGCCCACCTGCGCAGGCACGCTCGTGCCCTGCTGCTGCAGGACGTGCGGGTACGCCGCGACCTGCCGGACAGCGTGCATCAGATGCGGGTCGCGGCCCGCCGGCTGCGCAGTGGTCTGAAGGCTTTCGAGCCGCTGCTCGACTACGAGTGGGCGGAGGGTCTGCGCACCGAACTCGGCTGGGTGGCCGGCGAGCTCGGCGTCAGCCGGGACACCGAGGTGCTGCAGGCGCGCATCGACGAGCACGCCGACGAGGTCGGCGAACCATATGCAGCCGCGATCCGGGCGGTGGTGGACCCGGCGCTGTCCGACCAGTGGCGCGGCGCCCGCGACCATGCCCTGGCCGCGATGGCTTCGCCACGCTACGAGGCGTTCTTGGAGCAGTTGACGCAGGCTGCCGCCCGTCCGCGCCTGCTGGAGAATGCTGGGCAACCGGCAGAGGACGTGCTGCCGGCGCTGGTGGAGAAGGCCTGGAACAAGCTGCGCAAGGAGGTCAAGCTCCTCGAGCTCGACGGGCCTTCCGACGTCTGGCACGAGGCGCGCATCCGGGCGAAGAAAGCGCGCTACGCGGCAGAGGCGGTGGCGCCGGTCATGGGTGATCATGTCAAGAAGTTCGCGAAGGCGTTGTCGGGTGTGACCGAACTGCTCGGCGAGCACCAGGACGCCTGGGTCGCCCAGAACACTCTGCGGGAACTGGCCGGGCGCCCCGACGTGGACGGAATGACCGGCTTCAGTCTGGGCCTGCTGCACCAGTTCGAGTTCGAGCAGGAGATGTTCGCACGCACGGACTTCGTCGAACTGTGGCCGGACATCAAGCACGCACACAAGAAGGCGCGGTTGGGCTGATGGCCAAGACCGGGCCCATCCGGGCGGCCGGGGTGGTGCTCCTTCGGGAGGGGCTGGTGTGTGTGCTGCATCGTCCCCGCCAGGACGACTGGTCGCTGCCCAAAGGCAAACTCGACCCCGGCGAGAACGAGGTGGAGGCGGCCCGCCGCGAGACGATCGAGGAGACCGGTAGTGACGTCGAACTCGGCCTGCCGCTGACAACCCAGGCCTACCAGGTCGATGGCCGGCCCAAGACCGTTCACTACTGGGTCGGCCGGGAGCGTTCCGGCGGGCCGGGGTTCACCCCGAACAAGGAGATCGACGACCTGCGCTGGGTCGCGCCCGAACACGCCACAGCGATGCTCACCTACCCGCGGGACGCCGACTTGGTGCGCGAAGCCCTCGCCGCCCCGCTGACCACCCCGTTAGTGGTGGTCCGGCACACCGAGGCCGTGCGGCGTTCGGCCTTCCGCGGGCGAGTCGACAAGGATCGGCCGCTGTCGCAAGAGGGCCAGGAACAGGCCCGGCGGCTGATCGGGGTGCTCGGGGCGTTCGACGTGCGGAAGGTGTACTCCTCGGACGCGCTGCGCTGTCTGGACACCGTGCGGCCCTATGCCCACACCGTGCATGCTCCGGTCGCCCATGAACCGCTGCTGAGCGAGGAGGGGTTCGACAACGCGCCAGCCGCGGCGTTCACGAGGCTGGACCAGATCCTGGGGGACTGGCATCCCGCCGTCATCTGCAGTCATCGCCCGGTGTTGCCGGCACTGCTCGAGCACCTGGCCGGCCGACTCGGTGTTGTGGCGCCGCAGGTGGAGCTGCCCACGGGCGGGGCCGTCGTGTTCCACCGGCTGGACCGAAAGGCGCTGGCCGTCGAGGTGGTACGCCTCTAGTCGCCAACGAGGATCGCCGGACGACGGGTAACGGATACCCCTGGTTCACCCCGTCGTCACCGGCTGCTCCGGACCTCGCAACCACAGCGGCAGATTTCGGTCATCGGTCCGCACTTGTTCACCACGGCGTCACCGCGCGCATCCGCTCCCGTTACGTGACTTCCTTAGCGTCCGAAGTGCAAGTGAATCACTACACAAGGGAGACACAAGGGTGAAAATCGCCCGTTCGACACTCGCGGTGGCCGCCATCGGCGCACTCGCACTGACCGCCTGCAGCGACAGTGGCGACAGCGCCAGCACCTCCGGTGGCGGAACCATCGCCGGCGCCGACTGCGCCACCGGGACCATCAAGGCTTCCGGGTCCAGTGCGCAGAAGAACGCCATGACCGAGTGGATCAACGCCTATCAGACCGCGTGCTCGGGAGCCACGATCGAGTACTCGCCGTCCGGCTCCAGCGCCGGCCGTGCGGACTTCGTGAACAACCAGGTCGCCTTCGCCGGGTCTGACTCGGCGATGTCCGACGAGTTGTCGCAGGCCGCGGCCCGCTGCAACGGCACGCCGCCGATCAACATCCCCATGGTGGGGGGCGCGATCGCGCTGACCTACAACCTCGAGGGCGTGGACAACCTGGTCCTCACCCCGGACGTGACGGCCAAGATCTTCAACAGCGAGATCACCAAGTGGAACGACCCGGCCATCGCCAAGGTGAACCCGGACGTGACGCTGCCCGACCAGCCGATCGCGCAGTTCCACCGCTCGGACGGCTCCGGCACGACCGACAACTTCACCCAGTGGCTCAAGGCCGCAGCACCCGACGCCTGGCCGTACGAGTCCGGTTCGGACTGGGCTGCCAAGGGCGGTCAGGGTGCCAAGGGTTCCGACGGGGTCGCCTCGAGCGTGAAGTCCACCCCGAACTCCATCGGGTACGTGGAGCTCTCGTTCGTCGAGACCCAGGGCCTGCAGGCCGCCAGTGTCGACAACGGCGGTGGGGCCGTCGCGCCGAGCGCGGAGACCGCGACGGCTGCGCTGGCCAAGGCCAAGCTCAGCCCGAACGCCGACGCCGGCAAGGGTGACATGACGATGCAGATCGACTACACCCTGCAGGACCCCAAGGCCTACCCGGTGCTGCTGCTCACCTACGAGATCGCCTGTGAGACCGGCAACGCTGCCGACACTGCGCCCCTCACGAAGGGCTTCCTGACCTACACGGCCTCGACCGAGGGCCAGGGAATCCTGACCGGTATCGGCTACGTGCCGCTGCCCTCGGATCTGCAGAGCAAGGTGGCCGACACCGTCTCTACCTTGGCGTAGGACCTGTCGTGAGCACCGACCTGAAGCCCCTGGACGCGTCGACCCCGCGCGTCCAGGGGACTTCGGTCCGCCTGGGGGACCGAATCTTTCGCAATCTCACCCGGGGGGCCGGCATCTTCGTCCTCGTCCTGATGGCCGCCATCGGGGCGTTCCTGGTCTGGAAGGCGATCCCCGCGTTCCAGAACAATTCCGGAAACTTCTTCACCACCCAGGAATGGTTCCCGGACGCCAAGCCGCCCGTTTTCGGGATCGCCGCGCTGGCATTCGGTACTGCCATCTCCTCGATCATGGCCATGGTCATCGCGCTGCCGATCGCGATCGGGACCGCCCTGTTCATCGCCTACTACGCCAACCGGCGGATCTCATCCAGCCTCGGCTTCGTCATCGACGTCCTGGCAGCCGTCCCGTCGATCATCTACGGCCTGTGGGGCCTGGAAGTCCTGATGACCCACATGGACGGCATCACAAGGTGGCTCAACGACTACCTCGGCTTCATTCCGCTGTTCAAGAACGACATCGGCATCTACACCAAGAGCATCTTCATCGCCTCGGTCGTGCTGGCCATCATGATCCTGCCGACCATCTCGGCGCTGTCCCGGGAAGTCTTCGTGCAGGTGCCGCGCGCCCACCGGGAGGCAGCCATCGCACTCGGCGCCACGCGCTGGGAGATGATCCGCATGGCCGTGCTGCCGTTCGGCCGCCCCGGTGTCATCTCGGCCACCATGCTCGGCCTGGGCCGGGCCCTCGGTGAGACCATCGCGGTCGCCCTGATCCTGTCTGCGGCCTTCGAGGTCAACTGGCACATCACCGAGCCGGGCGGCAACACGTTCGCCGCCAACATCGCACTGAAGTGGAACGAGGCCGGGCCGATCGGCCTGAGCGCGCTGATCGCCAGCGGCCTGATCCTGTTCATCATCACCCTGGTCGTGAACATGATCGCCCGCGCCATCATCGCCAAGCACAAGGAGTTCTCGGGAGCCAACGGATGAGCCTGACCGAGCACGAGACCACAGAACTCGAGGGCCTCAGTTCCCAACTCGCCATGCGATCGCTGCCGCGATTCGCCGCTGGCTACTCCGCGCTGCTGGCCGCAGCACTGACGGCGGCCATCGTGGCGCTGACCCCGGCCCAAGGCATCGCCGGCAGCCTGGTGATCCTGTACCTGCTGTTCATGGTGGTCCAGACCGGCTGGAGTTTCGCAGTCGAGGGTCGCCGTTTCGCCGTGGACCGGCTGGCCACCACGCTGTTGTGGACGGCCTTCCTGATCGCGCTCGGAGCGTTGATCTGGATTCTCACCTCGGTGGTAATCCGCGGCTTGAGCGCGTTCTCGTGGGACTTCCTCACGCACACGATGCGCAACGTCTCGCCCCTGCGTGAGGGAGGCGGCCTGCTGCACGCCCTCGTGGGCACGCTGGAGCAGGTCGGGATGGCGGCCCTGATCGCCGTACCTATCTCGATCCTCGTGGCCATCTACCTCGTGGAGTACGGCACGGGCCGGCTCTCGACGTTCGTGACCTTCTTCGTCGATGTGATGACCGGTGTGCCGTCGATCGTCGCTGGTCTGTTCATCTACACCTTCTGGGTGCTGACGTTCGGGTTCGAACGGTCGGGCTTCGCGGCCTCGCTCGCGTTGACGATCCTGATGATCCCGGTCATCGTGCGGTCCACCGAGGAGATGCTCAAGATCGTGCCGAACGATCTGCGGGAGGCCTCGTACGCGCTCGGGGTGCCCAAGTGGAAGACCATCCTGCGGATCGTGATTCCCACCGCATTCGGCGGCATCGTGACGGGCATCATGCTGTCTATCGCACGGGTCGCGGGCGAGACAGCACCGCTGCTGCTCACGACGTTCCTGTCGCAGAGCATGAACGAGAACCTGTTCAGCGGACCGCAGGCCTCGATCCCCACGTTCGTCTGGGACCAGATCTCGTCCGGTACCCCGGCCTCCATTGACCGGGCGTGGGCGGGTGCCCTGGTGCTGATCCTGGTCGTGGTCCTCTTCTACGGCCTGGCTCGCCTGGTCGCCAAGCTCACCGCCCCCGCCACCGAGTAAGGAAACCCAATGGCAAAACGCATCGACATCAAGAACCTCGACATCTATTACGGGGACTTCAAAGCGGTCGAGGGGGTCAACCTCGGGATCGAGCCGAAGGCGGTCACGGCCTTCATCGGCCCGTCCGGCTGTGGCAAGTCCACGGTGCTGCGCAGTCTCAACCGCCTGCACGAGGTGATCCCGGGGGCCCACTGCGACGGCCACATCCTGCTCGAGGGCGATGACATCTATGCCCCCGACGTGGATCCGGTGAACATCCGCGGCACGATCGGCATGGTCTTCCAGCGGCCCAACCCGTTCCCCACGATGAGCATCCGGGACAACGTCATCGCCGGGCTCAAGCTCGACAAGTCCAAGGCGAAGGGCAAGAACCTCGACGAGGTGGTCGAGAAGTCGCTGAGGGGCGCGAACCTGTGGGAGGAGGTCAAGGACCGCCTGCACAAGCCGGGCGCCGGTCTGTCCGGTGGTCAGCAGCAGCGTCTGTGCATCGCGCGGGCCATCGCCGTCGAACCGCAAGTGCTGTTGATGGACGAGCCCGCCTCCGCTTTGGACCCGATTTCGACGCTGGCCATCGAGGACCTGATCCACGACCTGAAGCAGCGCTACACCATCGTGATCGTGACCCACAACATGCAGCAGGCGGCGCGGGTCAGCGACACCACGGCGTTCTTCAACCTGGCTGGGATCGGCCAGCCCGGACGACTGGTCGAGTCAGGCCCCACAGAGATCATGTTCACCAAGCCGAGCCAGACGGCCACGGAGGACTACATCGCGGGCCGCTTCGGCTGAGCGTCCTGCATCAAGGATCGGGCCGGCAGAATCCGAGTGCCGTTAGCCTGAAGTCGTGCTCACTCACGTCGTCATGATGAAGCTGACCGACCGGGCCGACACCGTGGAAGCGGTCGAGCGTCTGCGTGCGATGGACGGACGGATTCCCGATCTGCTCAGCATCGAGGTGCTGGCCGACGACCTCGGCCGGGACGGCGCCTACGACCTCGTCCTGCGCTCCACCCACCACGACGTGGCCGGTCTGCTCGGCTACCTCGAACACCCCGAACACCAGGACCTGCTGGGCTGGCTGCGACCGCGGCTGGCGGCGCGCACGGTGGTGGATGCGCTCTCATGATCCAGATCGTGGAGGTCGGCCCGCGGGACGGATTGCAGAACGAAGCCGTGGTGTTCGACACTGACACCAAAGTGGAGTTCATCAACCGCTGCCTGGCGGCGGGGACCCAGCGCATCGAGGTTGCGAGTTTCGTCAACCCGAAGCGCGTACCCCAGATGGCCGACGCCGAGGCGGTTCTGGAGCGGCTGGTCCCGGACGCCGCCAGCTACATCGGTCTGGTCCTCAACGAGCGGGGCTTCGACCGGGCACTGGCCACGCAGGTGTCCGAGGTCAACCTCGTCGTGATGGTGACCGACGCGTTCAGCCTCAAGAACCAGGGCATGACGACGGCCGAAGCGATTGCCGCGGTGCAGGCCATCGCGCCCCGGGCGCGCGACGCCGGCCTGCCGGTGAGCGTCACCTTGAGCGCGTCCTTCGGCTGCCCGTACGAGGGCGAGGTCGACGTGGCACGGCTGGTCGATGTGGCCACCCAGGTCGCGCCCGGCATCGACGAACTCGCCATCGCCGACACGATCGGGGTGGCGGTGCCAAGGGACGTCCACCGCCGGATCAGCGCGGTGCGGGAGGCGACCGACGTGCCGTTGCGGGTCCACGTGCACAACACCCGCAATACGGGGTACGCCAGCGCGCTGGCCGCGGCCGACGCCGGAGTGAATGTGCTGGACGCTTCGCTCGGCGGCATCGGAGGCTGCCCGTTCGCACCGCGCGCCACCGGCAACATCGCCACCGAAGACCTGGTGTTCGCGCTGGAACGCTCGGGGTACGACACCGGCCTGGACCTCGACGAACTGTGCCGGGCCAGCGAATGGCTCGGCGAGCAGCTGGGCCGCCCGACGCCGGGTCTGGTTGCGAAGGCGGGTTCGTTCCCCGCGTAGCGGGAACTTGTGGCACAGTGACCGCGTCGAAAGGTCATCATGAAGATCACTCGGTTCCTGCTCGCCGGCGCCATGATGGCCGGCCTCGTCGCCGCTACTGCCCCTGCCCACGCCGACGACTACCTCACGGTTCAGTCGTTCGACGGCACGACCATCGCCTTCCACTGGTTCCCCGCGCAGGGGCTGGCACCGGGGCAGACGGCGCCCACTGTGCTGCAAGGCCCGGGGTTCGGCGGCAAGGGTCAGAGCAATCCCGATGCGCCCAGCGGCGGCGGTATTCCCGGGGTCGGGCCGTTGCGGCAGGCGGGCTACAACGTCCTGACCTGGAACCCACGTGGCATCTCGCCGTCCGGCGGCAAAGCACAACTCGACAATCCGAACTTCGAGGGCCGCGACGTGCAGGCGCTGGTCAACTGGGTCGCGACGCAGCCCGAAGCGCAACTCGATGCGCCCGGTGACCCGCGGGTGGGCATGACCGGCGGCTCCTACGGCGGCGGCATCCAGTTCTCGACCGCGGCCATCGACACCCGGATCGACGCGATCGTGCCGGTCATTGCCTGGCACTCACTGGGCACTGCCCTGTACAAGGCCTCGACGATCAAGACCGCGTGGGTGAACCTGCTCATGACCGGCGCCACGCAGCCCGGAAACACGTTCGACCCGAAGATCCTCAAGGGCCGCAAGGAAGCCAAGCGGGGCATGACGTTCAGCCCCGAGGTCCTGGACTTCGCCAAGTCGGCCGGGCCGGACGCGTACCTCTCACAGATCACTGCGCCCACCCTGATCATTCAGGGCACCATCGACAACCTGTTCCCGCTGTCCGAGGCGATCCAGAACTATCAAGCGCTGACGGCCAATGGCGTGCCCGTGAAGATGATCTGGTACTGCGGGGGTCACGGCATCTGCCTGACGGACAACGCCGACACCACCGTGCCTCTGCAGCAGACCTGGAACTGGCTGGACAAGTACCTGAAGGGCAACGCGGCCACTGACACCGGACCCGCCTTCACCTGGGTCGACCAGAACGGAAAGTGGCGCAATGCCGGCGGCTACCCGGCGGCGACCACGTCTCTGCAGGCGCGCGGGAAGGGCTCGCTGAAGTTGGTGAAGAAGGACGGATCGGGCCCCTATCCGGGCAAGCTGCCGTCTTCGGTATCGCCGCTGACCGCGCTCCTGCTGCGCTCGGCCCTTCCCTCGCCGACCAAGAACTCGGTGAGCGTGCGGCTGCGCGCCAAGAAGCCGACTGTGGTCGTGGGTGAGCCGACCCTGCGGCTGACGTACAAGGGCCAGGCCAAACGCACGAAGATCCGCGTGCTCGCCCAGATCGTGGACAACCGCAACAAGCTGATCCTGGGCAACGAGATCACGCCGATCCCGCTGAAGCTGAACGGTAAGACCCAGAAGGTGAAGCTGCCGCTGGAGGCCGTCAGCGCGAGCCTGTCCAAGGGTCAGAAGCTGACCCTTCAGATCGTCGGCCAGAGCAGCATCTATGACGTGTTCCCGCAAGGCTCGGTGCGGTTCAGCCGCGTGAAGATCTCGCTGCCGACGCTGTGACCGACGCGGTCTGCCCGCCCGGAACGGCGTTCGCGCGTGCCGTGGAATCGGCACGTGCCCAGGGCGTCGTGGCGGCGGCGGCCGAGCTTGTCGACCAGTTGACCGACGACGAGTTGTTGGGGCTGCTGGACGGTGATACGCCCTTGTGGTCCGGGATGGCGCAGATGGCCCGGCGCTATAACGAGCACCCGATCGTCGCTGGTCAGGTCGAACGTCTCGGAATCCCCGGCATTCGCTTCACAGATGGCCCGCGCGGCGTTGTCATGGGCGCATCGACCTGCTTTCCCGTTGCTATAGCGCGAGCGGCCTCGTGGGACCTGGAGCTCGAACGCCGGATCGGCCGGGCCATCGGCATGGAGGCCCGGGCGCAGGGCGCCAACCTGTTCGCTGGGATCTGCGTCAATCTCGCGCCGGCTCCTGGCTGGGGACGCTCACAGGAGTCGTACGGCGAGGAGCCGGTGCTGATCGGGGCAATGGGCTCGGCGCTCGCGGAGGGCGCGCGACCGTGGGTGCTGACCTGCGTCAAGCACTATGCGCTGAACTCCATGGAGAACGCCCGGTTCACCGTCGACGTGCAGGTCGACGAGCAGACCCTGCACGGCGTGTACCTCCCGCACTTCCGGCAGGTGGTCGAGGGTGGCGTCGACGCGGTGATGAGCGCATACAACAGCGTGAACGGCGAGTGGGCAGGCCAGAACCTGCACCTCCTGACCGAGATCCTGCGTGAGCAGTGGGGTTTCCAGGGTTTCGTGATGACAGATTTCGTCTGGGGTTTGCGCGACCCGGTCGCATCCGTGGCGGCGGGGCAGGACCTGGAGATGCCGTTCCGGCAGCAGCGGGCCCGGGTTCTCCCAGCTGCTCTGCGGGACGGTCGCTTGCGCCGAGAGGACGCAAGAAGGGCTGCGGTGCGTCTGGTCGGAGCCCAGATCCAGCTGGCATTGCGCGCCGAGCCGACGCCGGGGGTGGACGTCGTGGCGAGCAGTGAACACCGGGCATTGGCGCGCGAGGCGGCTGTTCTCGGGAGTGTGCTGTTGCGTAACGACGGTGTGTTGCCGATCGGACCGCAGACCACGGTCGCGCTTCTTGGTCCGCTGGCTGACGTGCCCGCGTTGGGTGACCTGGGTTCTTCGCGGGTCCATCCGCCGGATGCGGTGACCATTCGGCAGGGTCTGAAGGAGCGGCTGGGTTCGCGCTTGGTCACCGACCCTGCGCATGCCGACGTCGCCGTTGTCGTGGTCGGGATGCGGGAAGGTGACGAGGGGGAGTCGTTCATCGGCACAGATCCCGAGGTCGTTCAGCTCGTCGGAGGCCCGGTCCGGAGCCGGGTCGGGGCCAGGATCGGGTCGTGGTGGCTGCGAATCCTGGCCCGGTTCGCCAAGGTCGGCGGTGATCGGCCGGACCTTCATCTTCGGCCTGAGGACGTCGCGCTCATCAGCGAAACCGTTGCCGTCAATCCGCATACCGTCGTGGTGGTCTGTGGCGGCGGGACGGTCATGTGCGACCCGTGGGACGAGGGCGTGGCCGCGTTGTTGCTCGCCTGGTACCCAGGCATGGAGGGCGGGCGCGCGGTGGCGGACATTCTGACCGGTGACGCCGAGCCAGGTGGCCGACTGCCGATTGCTGTGCCATGCCGGCGCGAGGACTTACCGGTCGTCGACTGGAAGGCCCGGCAGGTTTGCTACCCCCGGCTGTGGGGTCAGCGCAAACTCGACCACGACGGTGTTGCTGCGGCCTATCCGTTCGGGTTCGGGCTGGGGTACACCACGTTTGAGCTGCGCTCGGCGGTACGCGAGCCGGAGGGTGTCCGCGTCGAGGTCACGAACACCGGCGCCCGACCGGGTCGTCATGTAGTGCAGCTGTACAACGGTTCCGCGCTCGTGGGTTTCGCGCCGATGACGGCCGACGCCGGCGAAACAGTGTCCGTGGCAATCGCTGGCCAGGGTACGCATGTTGCCTCCCACGCCGGCGATCCCAGGGCGTTGCCGGTCTGAGGGCTTACGCTGGCGCAGTGAGTCCTGAGGTACCGCAGCCCGACGACAAGGACTGGACGTTCGTCCTCGAACGGCCCTGCCCCGAGTGCGGCTTTGTCGCGGCCGAAGTCGAGATCACCGAGCTGCCAGCGCTGGTCGAAGCCGCGGCCGCCCCGTGGGGTGAGGTGCTCGCGAGGCCGGATGCGGCCGTCCGGCCGGCGCCGCGGGTATGGTCTCCCCTCGAGTACGGCTGCCACGTCCGTGACGTACTCGTGCTGTTCGCCGAGCGCGCCGAGTTGATGCAGCGCGAGGACGACCCGCTGTTCGGCAATTGGGATCAGGACGCCACCGCGCTGGAGCAGCGCTACTGGGAGCAGGACCCGGGCGTCGTGGCTGCGGAGATCACTGATGCTGCGCGAGGCAATGCCGCAGTGTGGGCGAGGGTCAGTGACTGGAGCAGACAAGGCCGGCGCAGCAACGGCTCGGTGTTCATGCTGGACACGCTCGGCCGGTACATGCTGCACGATCTGCGGCATCACCTCTACGACGTGGCCCTTTGAACCGATCCGCAGCTAGGGCTTTTGTTGCGATGTTGGTTTGACTGTGGCGTTGTTGGGCGACACGCCGACGAGGAATCCCAACAACGCGACAGCGAGACCAACAACGCGACAGAACGCACCCCGCGGCCTGGCGGCTGCGGTTCAATTGACCATGAGCATCGACATGGGTTCGCTGACCGATCTGCGGCAGGCGTTCCACGACGCCCCCGACGCGACCCTCGACCTGCTCGTGGGAGAACACCGGGCCGAACTCGTAGGCCCGTGGTACATCCGCAAGTCCGCGCCCGGCTTCCTGGCTGCGACGGGCATGGCCGACTGGTGTGGCAAGCGCTTCGGTGCGCCCGTGGACGAAGTCCTGCACGGCTGCAACCTGGCGCGTCGTAACGGTGAGCTGCAGGACTCCATCCCGCTGACCGCGACGCTTGAGGGCGGCGACTTGGTCGTGCACTACCCTGCGGATGCCCGCTGGCCGTGGCGCCACGTGACTGACCGGCTTCGGCCGTTGAACGAGACCACGCTCATCGGGCTGACCTACGGGTTGCCGCTCACTGCGGCACTGCCCTTCCTGTTGCACCGCGACGACTGAGGTGGACCTCGAACCCCGAGTGCAGGAAGTAGCCGAGGAGCTGGGGGACCGGGCGCTGGAGTGGGTTGTGCTCGCGGGTGGCTTCCGGCACCGCACCGTGCGCGTGAGGCTGCGTTCTGCCGACGTGCTCATGCGCTTCGGCCAAAGGGACCCGAGCGTCGAAGCCGCCGTCATGCGCCTTGCCGCTGCCGAGGTTCCGGTTCCCGAGGTTCTGCTCGAGCGGCCTGGCTGCTTGGTCGTCGAATACGTGCCAGGCACGCTGTTGGCCGACGTGCTGGCCGACCCGGGCCCGCCAGACATGGCCGCCTTGGGTGAGGTGGTCGGCAAGACGGTCGCGAAGATCGGGACCCCTCAGTTCAGCCGGCCGGGGTTCTTCACCGGACCGGACCTCGACGTCTCTGCTCAACCGCCCTGGTCGGAACAACTTGTGGGCGTGGCCCGTGACGCGCTGTCGCACATGCCCCCGCAGCGACTCTCCGAGAGTCAGCGCCGAGACTGGCTGGACGTCTGTGCCGAGGCGGCCAGGCGGATGGAACCCGCCGACGTGCAGGCGCGATTGGTGCACGGCGACGTGAATCCGAAGAACATCCTGGTCCGCAGACTAGGCGCTCAGTGGCAGGTCGCGGCGCTGCTGGATTGGGAGTTCGCGCACTCCGGGTGTCCCTATAGCGACGCCGCTAATCTGCTGCGCTTCCGGGACGACTACCCGCCGCCGTTTGTGGCGTCGTTCGCAACGGCCTATGAACGTGAAGTCGTCGAGCCGAGAGCGGACTGGTACCCGATCGGGCAGGCGCTGGACGTCTTCTCGCTCAGCCAACTGTTGGCCCACGACGTCGGTCATCCCGTGGCTGATCGCGTGGAACGTCTCGTCAGGGAAGCTTTGCGGGACGGTTACTGGCGCCCACTCAATTGCGGCTGAACACCTTGCGCGCCAACCGGTCGCGACCCGGGGAAGTGGCCAACGCGACGGCGACCGCAATGAGCGCGAGCCCTACCCACTGTGTCCACCCGAAGCTCGTCGCGTGAGCCGGTGCCACCAGGTCGATGATCACGCTTCCGAGCAATTGCCCGGCGATGGACAGCAGACCGAAGACCAGCACCCCGACGCCGTGCACGGCCCACGCAGCCAGTGCGATGAACGTTACGCCGATCGGTCCACCCAAGTACAGCCACCATTGGGAGGGCCAGGTGCCGAATGAGGCCGCTCCCGAGGCCAGCACCACAACCGACACCAGTAGCAGGCCCGTGAAGCCGACGATGAAGTTGACCAGCGTCGCTGTCAGAGGCTGACCGGACGCGACCGCGACCCGGGCGTTGATCGCCTGCTGGACCGCGATGGCCAAACCGGCCGAGACCGCCAGTACCACCACCCAGGAGAGGCTGAAAGAACTGCCGTGCATGCCGGCAAGCGCAACGGCGACGAATGCGATCCCGGCCGCGATGGCTCGGTTCGGCGTGACCGCCATGCGGCCCGCTGGACTCAGCCCGGCCCTGTCCACGAGCAGCGAGCCAGTGACCTGGCCCGCGACGACCGCAATCGTGAAGGTCATCACGCCGACGACCGTCACGACCAGACCCTGTGTGGTGACCAGCCACGCCCCGCCGAGGCCGCCCAGCAACTGCCACCAGTGCAGTCGGCCGTCCCGCAGCGCGGCCGGGATCTTCGGCAACGATGCCCGGTATTGGGAGCGGCTCAGGATGATCGCGACGACCAGCACCAGCCCGGTCCCGAAGGAGATGGCAGCGGCCACCACGCCGTTGCCGACGTAGTCGGTCAGTTCGGCGTTGATCCGTGACTGAACGGCCACCAGGACGCCCACCAGCAGCGCAGCCACGACGGTGATCTGACGGTGGGGCGCGTGCATCGTGCCATTCTCGCGCTCTGCGAAAACCCGCTCGGACGCCGGGGTTTCGCCGTTCGCAGTCAGGGGTCACTAGACTCCCGGGCGTGGACCACCCGGTAGCGATCATCCTGGCCGCGGGCCTCGGAACCCGCATGAAGTCCGACACCGCGAAGGTGCTGCACGAGGTGGCAGGCGAACCGCTGGTCGGCCACGTGCTGCGCGCGGTGCGCGATGCCGGCATCGAGGACGTCGTGGTCGTTGTCGGGCATCAGCGGGAGGCCGTCCGGGCGTACCTACAGAATCGGCATGCGGGCGCCCGCACCGCCGTGCAGGAGACGATGCGCGGCACTGGCGACGCGGTCCGGCAAGCGCTGCCCGAGATCCCCGACGATGCGGACACCGTGATGGTGCTGGCCGGGGACACCCCGCTGCTCACCGGCGAGACACTGCGAACCCTGGCCGCTCATCACACCGAGACCGGGGCGGCGGCCACCATCCTGACGGCCCGCTTGCAGGACCCGTCCGGCTACGGCCGCATCGTGCGCGACGGGCACGCCGTCCAGCGGATCGTCGAGCACAAGGACGCCTCGGACAACGAGCGGGCCATCGACGAGATCAACAGCGGTCTCTACCTGTTCGAAGCCGCGGCGTTGCGCGAAGGCCTGCAGCACCTCACTAGCCACAACGCGCAGGGCGAGGAGTACCTCACCGACGTCGTCGAATGGCTTGTCGACAACGGCCGAACGGTCAGCGCCTACATCGCCGAGGATCCTGAAGAGATCCATGGGATCAACGACCGGGTGCAGCTAGCCGCGGCTGGGGCGGTCCTGCGCGAGCGGGTGGCCCAGCGCTGGATGCGGGAAGGCGTCACGATCGAGGATCCGGCGACGACCTGGATCGAAGCGGACGTGCAGTTGCAGCCCGACGTGGTGCTTCGCCGCAACAGTCAC
>ERZ724513.177-NODE-177-length-28145-cov-8.842506_pt1 | contig 28145 bp, 26 predicted proteins | sample MGYA00376046_ERZ724513 | MGnify/ENA primary metagenome ERZ724513 (study PRJEB28724, sample SAMN07190883) | activated sludge metagenome | isolation source: activated sludge of sewage treatment plant in Hong Hong | place: Hong Kong | collected 2016-03-17 ...
GGGCGCGCGCGCCGGCGCGCTCAAGGGCGGCGTCGGCACGGCATCGGTCCGACTCGGGGAGGGCGCCGGCCCCGCCGCGGGTGTGACCGTCGGCGCCATCGTGGTGGTGAACGCGGCGGGCAACGTGGTCGACCCCGGCACCGGACTGCCCTGGATGGCGGACCTGATCGCGGAGTTCGGCCTGACGGCGCCGCCGGCCGAACAGGTCGCCGCCCTGACCGCACTCGACCGCGACCGCAAGACCGTGACCGGACCCGGGGCTGGCCTGCTCAACACCACGGTCGCCGTCGTGGCCACCGATGCCGCCCTCGGCCCGGCCGCGTGCCGGCGCGTCGCGGTGGCGGCCCACGACGGACTGGCCCATGCCATCCGGCCGTGTCACACCCCGGTCGACGGCGACACGGTCTTCGCGCTGGCCACCGGGGTGGTTGCGGTGCCGCCGAACCCCGACACCCCGACCGGGATGTCGCCGGACACCAAGGCGGTCGGTGAGATCGGTGCGGCGGCCGCCGATGCGCTGGCCCGCGCGGTGCTGGCCGGGGTGATCGCCGCCGACTCGGTCGCCGGAATCGCGACCTACCGCTCCACTCTGTCGGGAACACTGCCGGAAAGTTTCGGCTGATGGCGTTCACCGAACCGGTCACCGGTAGCCTGGTCGGATGAATTCAGCGCCCGGTTCGCCTGCGCCGCAACAGGAAAAGCGGTCGGCGTGGAAGGTCGGCGCCACCACCATCGTGACGTTCGTCGTCCTGCTCTACGTCATCGAGCTGATCGACGTCCTCTCCGGACACCGGTTGGAACGCAACGGGATTCGGCCGTTGGAGGCCGACGGACTCTGGGGCATCATCTTCGCCCCGCTGCTGCACGCCAACTGGGGTCACCTGGTCGCGAACACGGTGCCCGCGCTGGTGCTCGGTTTCCTGGTCACACTGGCCGGCATGTCGCGGTTCGTCTGGGCTACCGCGATCATCTGGATCGTCGGCGGCTTCGGCACCTGGCTGCTGGGCAACATAGGGCAGTGCAATCTGGCGACCAACCACATCGGGGCCTCCGGGCTGATCTTCGGCTGGTTCGCCTTCCTGCTGGTGTTCGGCTGGCTGACCCGCCACATCTGGCAGATCGTCGCCAGCGTCGCAGTGTTCGTCGTCTACGGCGGCATCCTGTGGGGTGTGGTGCCGGTGTTCCGCCAGTGCGGCGGGGTGTCCTGGCAGGGCCACCTGTGCGGCGCGGTGGCCGGCGTGCTCGCCGCGTACTGGCTGTCCGCACCGGAGCGGCAGGCCCGGCAGAAGCGCAAGCAGGGCGCTCTGCCGCGGCCCTTCCCGACGACATGACGATTCCGGACCGGGACGCACCGGTCGGTGTGTTCGACTCCGGTGTGGGCGGGCTGACCGTCGCCCGCGCCATCATCGACCAGTTGCCCGCCGAGGACATGATCTACGTCGGGGACACCGCCAACGGCCCCTACGGGCCCCTGCCGCTGGCCGACATCCGCACGCACGCGCTGGCCATCATGGACGACCTCGTCGGGCGCGGCGTCAAGGCCTTGGTGATCGCGTGTAACAGCGCGTCGTCGGCGTGCCTGCGGGACGCCCGCGAACGCTACGACGTGCCCGTCGTCGAGGTGATACTGCCCGCCGTCCGACGGGCGGTGGCAACCACCCGCACCGGCCGGATCGGGGTCATCGGCACCCGGGCGACCATCACGTCCCGCGCCTATCAGGACGCGTTCGCCGCGGCCGTGGGCACGGAGATCACGGCGGTGGCCTGTCCCCGGTTCGTCGACTTCGTCGAACGTGGCGTGACCAGCGGCCGACAGGTGCTCGGGCTGGCCGAGGGGTATCTCGAACCGTTGCAGCGCGCCGGGGTGGACACCCTGGTGCTCGGCTGCACGCACTACCCCCTGCTGTCCGGCGTGATCCAGCTCGCCATGGGGGACAACGTGACGCTGGTTTCCTCCGCGGAGGAGACGGCCAAGGACCTGCTGCGGGTGCTCACCGAGGGCGACCTGCTGCGCGGCGGTCCGGACGGACCGGGGGACGGACCACCACGGTCGGCCGCCCGGCAGTTCGAGGCCACCGGCGACCCGGCGGCGTTTCTCGCCCTGGCGGCCCGTTTTCTCGGTCCCTCGATCACGGGGGTTTCACCTGTTCAACGTCGCATCGCCGCCCCCGGGTGATCAGCTTTTCGCAAACATCGCGAGTTTTTTTCAATGTGGTAATGGGCATGGCACAGTAGTGACTGTGCGCATCACGGTTCTCGGTTGCTCGGGCAGCGTCGTCGGCCCCGACTCGCCCGCGTCCGGGTACCTGCTGACCGCGCCCGACAGCCCCCCGATGGTGATCGACTTCGGCGGCGGGGTCCTCGGCGCGCTGCAACGCCATGCCGACCCCGGCGAGGTCGACATCCTGCTGTCACACCTGCACGCCGACCACTGTCTCGATTTGCCCGGGTTGTTCGTCTGGCGGCGCTACCACCCGATTCCGCCGATCGGCAGGAAGCGAATGTTCGGCCCCAGCGACACCTGGTCGCGGCTGGGCGCGGCCTCGTCACCCGAGGGTGGTGAATTCGACGACTTCACCGACATCTTCGACGTGATCCCGTGGCGAGACGGGGAGAGCGTGCGGATGGGGGCGCTCGACGTCCTGCCGGTCGCCGTCAGCCATCCGACGGAGTCCTACGGCATGCGGTTCACCGATCCGTCCGGTGCGGTGTTCGCGTTCAGCGGCGACACCGGCATCTGCGATCAGGCCGTCGAACTCGCGCGGGACGCCGACGTCTTCCTGTGCGAGGCGTCCTGGACCCACGACCCGGACAATCGGCCGCCGGACGTGCATCTGTCCGGAACCGAGGCGGGCGAGATCGCCGCCCGCGCGAACGTGTCGGAGTTGCTGCTCACCCACATTCCGCCGTGGACCTCACGCGAGGACGTCATCACCGAGGCCAAGGCCGCCTTCGACGGGCCCGTGCGGGCCGTCGTCTGCGGTGAGACGTTCGAGGTGTCCCGCACCCGTTAGGGTGACGACCGTGCCTGAACGCGAAGACGGCCGCACCGACGACGAACTGCGGCCCGTGACGATCACCCGGGGTTTCACCTCCCATCCCGCCGGCTCGGTGCTCATCGAGTTCGGCGAGACCCGAGTCATGTGCACCGCGTCGGTGACCGAGGGCGTGCCGCGCTGGCGCAAGGGGTCGGGGCTGGGCTGGCTGACGGCCGAGTACGCGATGCTGCCGGGAGCGACGCACACCCGGTCGGACCGGGAATCGGTGCGGGGCCGCCTGGGCGGGCGCACCCAGGAGATCAGCCGGCTGATCGGCCGGTCGCTGCGCGCGTGCATCGACCTGCGCGCACTGGGCGAGAACACCATCGCGATCGACTGCGATGTGCTGCAGGCCGACGGCGGCACCCGCACGGCGGCCATCACCGGTGCGTATGTGGCTCTCTCCGACGCCGTCACCTATCTGGGCGCGGCGGGCAAACTCTCCGACCCCCGGCCGCTGTCGTGTGCGATCGCGGCGGTCAGTGTCGGCGTGGTCGACGGCCGCGTCCGCGTCGACCTGCCCTACGAGGAGGACTCGCGCGCCGAGGTGGACATGAACGTCGTCGCGACCGACACCGGCACGCTCGTCGAGGTGCAGGGCACGGGCGAGGGTGCGACGTTCCCCCGCTCGACGCTCGACAAACTGCTCGACGCCGCCCTGGGCGCCTGTGACACGCTGTTCGCGCTGCAGCGCGAAGCACTGGACGCGCCGTACCCGGGTGTGCTGCCCGACGGCCCGGCGCCGAAGAAAGCCTTCGGAAGCTGACCCCCCTTCTCGTCGCCAGTCGCAACCCCAAGAAGCTCGCGGAGTTGCGTCGCGTGCTCGATTCGGCCGGGCTGTCCGGGCTCGAGTTGCTGTCGCTGGCCGACGTGCCGGAGTTCCCCGAGTCGCCCGAAACCGGCGCGACGTTCGAGGAGAACGCCCTCGCCAAGGCGCGGGACGGCTTCAACGCGACGGGACTGCCCTGTGTGGCGGACGATTCCGGCCTTGCCGTGGATGCGCTCAACGGCATGCCGGGGGTGCTGTCGGCGCGGTGGTCCGGAGTGCACGGCCGAGACGAAGCGAACTACCGGCTGCTGCTGGGTCAATTGACGGACGTCCCCGCGGCGCGGCGCGGTGCGGCGTTCGTGTCCGCCTGCGCACTGGTATCGGCCGCCGGTGAGACCGTCGTCCGTGGCGAATGGCGCGGCGTGATCGGGGTGGCCCCCCGCGGGTCCGGCGGCTTCGGCTACGACCCGGTGTTCATCCCGGAGGGATCGGACCGCTCCGCCGCCGAGCTCAGCCCGGCCGAGAAGGACGCGGTGTCGCATCGGGGCCGGGCGCTGGCCGCGCTGGTTCCGGCCCTGCGGGCGCTGGCCTGACCCGCCGATCCGGAAGTTTGCTGACCCGGCGCGGCGCGATCGCCGCGTGTGAGTACGCTGTGTGACGGCTGACACATAGGAGGGCACATGCGTCCATCTCGGGGATCTGGCCGGTACGTCGGCCGTGTGGGCGCCCTCGCCGTCGCCTTGGGCGTCGGATCGGCGGTGTTCGGCGGCGCGGGAATCGCTTTTGCCGAGGACGCCGGTACGACCCCGGATTCCGGCACTGGCGCCGGCCAGACGTCGTCCGGCGCCTCGGCTGTGCCGGCGGCTGCTAACACGCCGTCCTCAGCGGCGAAGCCGGAGAAGAGCGATCCGGAGGACGCGGCGGGCGACGCCGACGAACCGGCCGAGCCAGGGTCCACCGCGAAGCCCACCGCCGATGCCGTACCGGACGCGCCGGCCGGTGGCGAGGCCGACGAACCCGAGCCGGCCGCACTGCCCGAAACCTCCGGCGGAAGCGGTCCCGCGGAGCACCGGTCGGGCGCGGACGGCAGGGTGGCGACGCCGAAGACCCCGGACGACGAACCCGATCGCCCCGTCGAAGCCGAGCAGCACGAGCTTCCGGCGCCGCCGCGCGACGACCCCGAATCGGAACCCGAACCGGCCGATCTCGCGCCGGCGCCCGCGGCCCGCCTCGCCGGTTCGGTCGAGCCCACGAAAATGGTTGTCCTGCAGGATGATCCGCCTCAGGATCCACCGGAGTCGGTCGTGGTGGCGCGGGCGGCCCTCGTCGCTGTGGACGATTCGGCGTCGACGAAGCAACCCGCCGTGCCCTACGAGCAGTCGACGTTGACCGGGCTGCTGGCGCTGATCTGCCGGGAGATCGAGTACACCTTCTTCAACAAGAGGCCGACCGCCACCTACGACGCGGGGCTCAACGAGCAGACCGATACCGGCCAGATCACCGGTGCGGTCCAGGGTGCCGACGCCGACGGCGACGTCCTCACCTACAGCGTCGTCAGCGGACCGAAGCAGGGTGTCGTCACCGTCGCGGCCAACGGTGGATTCACCTACACGCCGTACGCGGGACTGGCCGCCACCGGTGGCACCGACTGCTTCCTGGTCAAGGTCAGCGACTACCCGGGCAATCCCTTCCACATGCACGGCTTGGCGCTGTTCTTCGGGTCGGCGTACCAGAAGGTGACCGTCAACGTCGAACCCACCAACGCGATCAGTCCGCTGGGCACTCGGGACCAGATCGAGGTCGAGAAGCTGGCCACCCAGATCGTCAACACCCCGATCATGGCGCTCGCGAAACTCGTGCTGAAGCTCGCCTGGCAGGGCGCGGCCGAGAAGCAGTTCGGCCCGATCGACGCGGAGAACATGGCCCAGCTGGACCGGGCCGTCGACGAGTACGCCCTGCAGGCGGCGCTGGAACTGCAACTGCTCAATCCCAACGACCCGCATGTGGTGCAACAGGTGATGCCGCCGCACACCTGGTTCGGGGAGACGTTCGGCGGCGCGCGGATCCTGTACGACAATCCCGACACCATCTACCGGATGATCCCGGTCAACGCGTCGTCGTCGTACGTCATCACCGGGCGGTTCACCGGGCCCGAGCCCGCCGACACCACCTTCAGCGTCCTGACCGGCCTGACCGGTAAGACGACCGACGTGCTCACCGCGCATGACCTCGTCCGCGACGCCGACGGCAGCTTCAGAATCACCATCGACTCCACCCCCGCCGACGGGCGGCCCAACCACCTTCAGCTACCCACCGACGCGACCCTCATCGCGGCACGGAACACGTTGTCGGACTGGACCAACCAGGTCCCGATGAGCCTGTCCGTCGAACGCGTCGGCGGACCGCGGAACAACCTCTTCAGCCAGCTCGGGCTCTACGACATCCCGGTGATCGGGCCGCTGTTCTCCAGCACCCCGATCCTCTCGCAGCTGTTGTCGCTGGTTCCGCCGCTCGATCCGATGCCGCTGTGGCTGCAGGCCACGGAGACGGCGATCGTCTCGATGCTCGGGCTGATCATGGAACCGCAGTACATGGCGGTGGCCGGAACCGATGCCGACACCGGCCAGCCGCGGCCCGCCAACACGCTGTCGACCCCCGCGCACAACGCGGCGTTCCTGGCCAACCAGCTCCAGAGCGCCGGCCACTTCCAGCTCGACGACACCGAGGCGCTGGTCATCACCATCGACCCCGGATCGGCACGGTACTTCAACGTCCCGGTGACCAACGTGTGGACGATCACCGACAACTACTGGGATGAGCAGACCAGTTTGAACAACGTCCAGGCGGTCCACACGCCCGGCGAGCCGTACACGCTGGTGGTGTCGCCGGTCGAACCGTGCACCGATGCCGGATGTGTGGCGAACTGGGTGTCCACCGGCGGCCTGAACCAGGGCACGCTGTCGATCAGGTTCCAGGACATCGATCTGGAACACTTTGTGGCGCCGACGGTTTCGGCGCGAGTGGTGAAGCTGTCGGAGCTCGACGGTGAACTGCCGGCCGGGACCGCGTACGTCACGCCCGAGGAGCGTGCGGAGGTGCTCGCCACGCGCAAGGCCGGCTACGACAAGCGCTACGCCCCCTACCCGCAGATCTGAGGCTAGGGCGGCCGGTGCGCCACCCGCCCGCCGGAAATCTGTTCCGCGCTCCCTGCGACTTCCTCTCGCACATTGACGCAGCCACCGCTGAACAGATGGGAAGCGGCCGGGGCTGACACGCGTCGAGAATAGGTGGGCAAGCTGAGCCGGCCCTGAGCGAAATATGCCTAGCCGAACTAAATGGGTAGTCTGGCGCGATGGGTCGTCACAGCGCTGGGTCTCGTGACGTGCCTCCGCACCATCCCGGAATGCTTGTCGCGGCGATGGCTGCCGCCGGCGTCAGTGTGTCGCTGATGCAGACGCTCATCATCCCGATCCTTCCGGAACTGCCGGTCCTGTTCGATACGGCTCCGTCCAATGCATCGTGGGCGATCACCGCGACGCTGTTGACCGCGGCTGTGGCCACCCCGGTGTTCGGCCGACTCGGTGACATGTACGGCCCCAAGCAGATTCTGATCTGCTGCGCGGTTTTTCTGACGGGCGGTTCGCTGCTGGCGGCGAGCACCACGGCCCTGCTACCGCTGATCATCGGCCGCGGCCTACAGGGCTTCGGCATGCCGATCATCCCGCTCGGTATCAGCGTCCTGCGTACCTGTGTGCCGGCCGAAAAGGTCGGGGCCGCAATGGGATTGATGAGCGCTTCGCTGGGTGTCGGCGGGGCGCTGGGACTGCCGCTCGCGGCGGCCATCGCCCAGCATTTCGAGTGGCACGCCCTGTTCTGGTTCGCGACGGCGATCGGCGTCGGGTGCCTGGTGCTGTTCACCGTGATGGTGCCGCGCCTGCCGCCGCGCAGCGCCGACCGGTTCGACCCGCTGGGCACGGTGCTGCTGGCCGTCGCCCTGGTCGCATTGCTGCTGGGAATCTCCAAGGGCGGTAGCTGGGGCTGGTCCTCGGCGACGACGGTCGGGTTGTTCGCGTCGTCGTTGCTGGTGTTCGCGGTGTTCGGCTGGTGGCAGTTGCGGGTGGACTCACCGATCGTCGACCTGCGGACCACCGCACGTCGGCCCGTTCTGACCACCAACCTTGCCTCGATCGGGGTGGGGTTCTCGTTGTTCGCGTTGTCGCTCGTCGCCCCGCAGGTGCTGGAGATGCCCGCGCAGACAGGGTTCGGTCTGGAGCAGACGATGTTGCAGACGGGCCTGTGGTTGGCCCCCGGCGGATTGGCCATGATGCTCAGTTCTCCGATTGCCGCCCGGGTCGCCGACCGGCGGGGGCCGCGGTTCACGCTGATCGCCGGTTGCCTCGTGATCGCGGCGTCCTATCTCGGCGGCCTCGCGCTACTCGGCAGCCCGCTGAAGATGATGCTGCTCAACATTTCGGTCAGCGTGGGGGTGGGCTTCGCCTTCTCGTCGTTGCCGGCGTTGATCAACGCCGCGGTGCCGGTTTCGGAGACCGCGGCCGCCAACGGCATCAACGCGCTGGCGCGCTCCCTGGGCACCTCGACCAGCAGCGCGGTGATCGGCGCGGTGCTGGCCGGGATGACGATGACACTGCGCGGGCACGAGGTGCCCACCTTGCGGGCTTTCCAGGTCGCGCTGCTGATCGCCGCGGGCGCGGCGCTGGTGGCCGCGGCTATCGCGTGTCTGATTCCGCGACCGGCGGGTTCGGCGGGCAGCGCCGCTCAGAGCCCGAAGCGGGCCTTGACCTCGGCCGTCCGGTAGTGCTCGACGATGAGCCCCAGCAGCGGGATGGTGCCCGCCAGTAGGGTGCCGATGGTCTTGGCGATCGGCCAGCGCACCTTGATGGCGAGGTTGAAGGTGGCCAGCAGATAGGCGAAATACACCCAGCCGTGCACCACGCCGATCCAGGTCGGTGGGTTGTCCACCTTGAGCACGTAGCGGACGTAGATCTCGTAGCACAGCGCGATCAGCCAGATTCCCGTCGCCCAGGCCAGCACCCGGTAAGCGGTCAAGGGTTTGCGCACCTGTTCGGCCGTCACGGCGCCGGTCGGTCGGTCGGGGGTCTGCGTCATGCGGTGGTCCTGTCCGGTCGGTCGTGGCTCTCCAGTCCGTCACTGCGGGCAAGCTCGGCGAGGTAGGCGTTGTACTCGCGCAGTGCGGGATCGTCGTCTTGTGGTGAGGCCGTCGACTTGCCCGCGCGTTCGGGCAGCAGGCCGTCGGGGATCTCGGTGGCCTCGGTGGCGCTGCGGGGCTCGGGCGGGGCCTGTTCGTATCGGACGAACTTGCGGTAGGCGTACACACAGAAGCCGGCGAAGAACGGCCACTGCAAGGCGTACCCGAGGTTCTGGAAGGTGCCGCTGGCCGATTCATACCGGGTCCACTGCCACCAGCCCAGCGCCAGGCAGCCGCAGGCGGCGACGATGACCAGGATGATCATCGGCCATTTCCGGCGGCGGGTGGTCATGCCTTGACGGTACCGGTCAGCGGCGGTTCGGCTGGAATCGAGGCTCATGTGAGCGGTGGTCTGGGCATCGTCTTGGGGCCGACGAATTCGTCCATGCGTGCGGTGGCGGCCTTGCGGTAGACGGCGATCATGTATCGACTGTTGCGGGTCCACGGGATGCCCAGGTGGTCCAGCGCGTTGGTGAACAAACCGAGGATGTCCTCGGAGTGATTCGTGAAGTGATAGCGGACGCTACGCACGCCGCGGTCATTGGCGACCACCCGGCACCCGTCGCTGTCGATCAGTCCGCGGACGAAGTCCTCGGTCGCCTGATTGACGAGCGCCTGTTGCCAGGGTTGCAACCGGATTGGCCGGGTGTGCTTCTTGCCCGGGCCGTGTTGGGGGAAGAGGCATGGCCAGTGTTTCGAATAGAGCCCGACCTCAACGCAATTGGTGGGCCGTGGTTGCACGGCAGCGTGTTGCCCCGGCATCACCGTATCTATTGCCCGACGGCAGGCCTCGATAATCGTCGGATACTTGGTGTCCAGAACGATCCTCAACCGCCACGCCCGCGGATGTCGCGAAATGCAGCCGTCCCCGAGGTAGAGGCCGAGCAGGTAGGCGTAGGCGCGTGCGGGCAGGTCCCCGAACACGTGCTTGGTTCCGCATGGTGCGTTTTCCGTCGGTCGCGCGGAGCGACGGGCGCCATTCCTCCAGCCGCGGATTGTGGTCCGCGGGATTCCGGTTGCTCGCGCGATCGCGCAGTCGTTCAGGCCGGACGAGATCAGGCGATGGACGGTTTCGAATTCCTCGCTGGAACGCATGCTGGGCTCCTCGGCCGAGCGAACTTGGGCGCCCATACCGACAATTCGGTCTCATTGGCGAAGCGGTAGCATCTATTTCGCTGCGGGCGTGGCGCAATTGGCTGACGCGCGGTCTTTAGGTGTCCGTGTTCGAAAGAACGTGTGGGTTCGAGTCCCACCGCCCGCACTCATGTACTTGGTCTGGGTGGACTCTAACCCCGGCTGCCGACAAGATCGGGTTTCTCGTGGCGACGCCGACTTTCCGCTTCACGGGTTAGCGCGTTGGTCGCCGCTCAATGTGCGCGCGGCTCTTGTCGTTTTACTGACAGCGTCTGCATCTTTGTAGACGTGAGGTCCAACGCCAGGACGGATTTCATCAGTCGCCGATTTGCTGCATTCCTCATCGGCGGACAATCGGCATAGCATAGCCAAATCGTGCGACTGTTTAACTGCCTGGGTCTTTGCCTTGCTGGCCACGGCCCTGGACAAGCCTTTATCTTCTGTGCTGCAGGAAGATAACCTGCTCTTGACTGGCCATCCGGCAACATCAATCATACGCAGGCTCGCACGAATTTCACGCTAGAACTCAATTAAGGCAAAGTTTTCTACGGTAATACAGACTTTGCTGTACTTGCACGGTCATTGACTTGAGCGAAACCTGTGAATTACGGCTGCCGATAAAGCAATATCCTTTGCAGGCAAAGACGTGGGAGTCGAATATGGGTAGTGAAAAACTGGGGTTCGAGCCGTACCCGTGGCTGGCTGCGGGCGCGGTCAGCTTCGGTATCGCCGCGGCGTTGATGGGCGCGGGAGCGGCGCACGCCGAGGACACATCGGGCGCGTCCGGCGCGGACAGCGGTGCCGGGTCGTCGCAAAGCGCGTCGTCCTCCGCAAGCGGCACGGCGGACGACAGCCCGGCCTCGACCGCGACCGGCGCCGCCGGCGAAACCGCCGCGAACGACGGGAATCTGAAGTCCGGCGACGGTGATGCCGGTACCGACCCGTCCGACGAACCCCCGGCACAACACTCCGGTGCCGCCGAGGGCGGCGACGCGGTCGATCCGCAGGGCCAAGACGAGGCGGACGAGGCGACCCGAACCGTGGTCGACAACACAACCGTCGAGTCCTCCGTCGTCGAGGGCCAGGACGTTGCCCCAGGAACCGACGACGTGGCGACCGAGCCGACGGTCGAGCCCGACTCGACGCCGGTGGATTCCGTTACAGCCGAGACGGTTACGGCAGTCGAACCGGTGGCCTCGAGCGTCGCCGCACCGGATGCTGCCACCGACCGTGCCGACGTGGCGTCGGCGCAGGCGTATCTCTCGGTGTCCGAGGCGGCGCCGTCGTCGGATTCGGCGCCCGCGGTCCCGAGCACGACGGTCGATCCGATCACCGCGTTCTTCCTTGGTCTGCAGCGGGCGTTGTTCAATCGAACTCCGACGGCACTCCCGCGCCAGGACTCGGGTCAGACCGGCGAAGGGGTCGTGACCGGTTATGTCGGGGCGGCCGATCCCGACGGCGACCCGTTGACGGTGGAGCTGCGGACCCAGGCGGGGCGAGGTATCGCGACGGTGACCAGCGACGGCCGCTTCACGTACAAACCGTCTGCCGCGCTGGCAGCCACCGGCGGCACCGACACGTTCACGGTCATCGTCCGCGAAACCAACGCGGCGTCGCACATCCACGGCCTGCAGGGGATGTTGGCCGCCTTCGTCCGGACGATGACGGCCGGGATGGTCAAGTTGGACGATGGCAGCACCTGGGTGCAGACCGTGACGGTGACGATCGGCAAGGTCGCCGGTGTCGAAGTCGCCGTGCAACATCGCGGGTTCGTGATGCCCACCTGGCAGGTCAACGGTTACGACGGCCCCGAACTGCAACAGTCCTTGGCCGAGATCAAGGCGCTGGGAGCGACCTGGGTCGAGTTCACCCCCACGTGGTACCAGGACAACCGGTACTCGAACGTGATGTCGAGGACGTCCAGAACGGTGAGCGACGCCGGACTCGAGCGGGCGATCACGCTGGCCCACCAGCTCGGGCTGCAGGTGCTCCTCAAACCACACATCGACCTGCCGAATGCCGCCACGGACAGCCGCACCAACATCGCGCCCACCGATCGCACCACATGGTTCTCCGCGTACACGGCGTTCATCACCCACTACGCCGAGATCGCGCAGCGTTCGGGCGTGGAGGAGTTCTCGGTGGGCACCGACCTGTCGTCGGTCGTCGACGACCGGGCGGCGTGGTTGGGCGTGATTCAGGCCGTCCGGGCCAGGTATCACGGCATCGTGTTGTACGCCGCCGGCCGCGAGTGGACGCGGGTGCCGTTCTGGGATGCGGTCGACATGATCGGCCTCGACGCCTACGTCCCGCTGAGCGCGACGTCGACCACCGATGTGACGGCGCTGCAGGCGGCCATGGAGCCCTATCTCGAAGTCATGGCGGCGCTGTCGGCGCGGTACGGCCTGCCGATCATGTTCACCGAGGCCGGCTTCACCAGCCAGACCGGAACTACGACGAATCCCGCCAGTTGGCAGATCAGCACGGTGGTCAACCAGGCCGAACAGGCCGCGGCCTACCAGGCGCTGCTCTCCAAGTTCTCCGGCCAGCCGTGGTGGGGCGGTGTGTTCTGGTGGGTCTGGATCACCCCGCCGGACACCAAGGCCGAGCCCCTCGACTACTCGCCTCAGGGCAAGGCCGCCGAGAACGTGATCCGCCAATGGTGGACCTGACTTTCCATCTGATCAGCACTCACTGCGACATCGTGCGAGTGAAAGTCGCAGGGACCGCTGAATAGATCGAATCGGGCGGTCAGGATGGGAAGTTGACGTCCTTGGTGACGGGCACCCATTCGTCGATCGACGCCGAGAACGCGTGCAACCGGTCGCGCACCGCCTTGAGCACGTCGCGGCCGAGCAGCAGCCGCAGCGGCGGGTCGTCCAGTTTCGTCACCATCAGAACGGCCTCGGCGACCTTGCGCGGGTCGCCGGGCAGGTGGTCGGCGAACTGCTTGATGAGATCCTTGCGGGCCGCGACGTCGGCGTAGTCGGCGATCGGGCTGCCCGACTCCTTCATCGACCGGCTGGCCCAGTCGGTGCGGAAGGCGCCCGGTTCGATGATCGTGACCTTGATGCCGAGCGGACGCACTTCGGTGGCCAGCGCCTCGGAGACCGCCTCCAGCGCGAATTTCGTCGACGAGTAGTACGCATTGGGCGGGTTGGCCACCAGGCCCGTCATCGACGAGATGTTGACGATGTGCCCGTGGCCCTGGGCGCGCATGCCGGGCAGCACCGCCTTGATCATGTCGACCGCGCCGAAATAGTTGACGTCGAACAACTTTCGCACCTCGGCGGGTTCGCCCTCCTCCACCGCGGACAGGTATCCGTGGCCGGCGTTGTTCACCAGTACGTCCAGGCCGCCCCAGGCGTCGGCGGCGGCGCTGACCGCCGCGGCGATCTGCTGGCCGTCGGTGACGTCGAGGGCGAGCGGCAGGGCGCGCTCGCCGAACTCCCCGGCGAGGTCGGAGACGGCCTGCCGGTTGCGAGCGGTGACGGCAACCTGGTGACCGTCCTGCAATGCGGCCCGGGCGATTTCGCGACCGAAGCCGGTCGAGCAGCCGGTGATCAGCCAACGCGACATCTACAGCGTCCCTTCGGGCAGCCTGCGCAGATACCCCCGGCGCCGGGCCGCCAGTTCGGCCTGCCGCTCTTCGGCACCGACCGGTTTCAGGCCGGGAACCTCGGTGTCCAGCCGGTCGAGTTTCACCACCCGGCCGTGGGCGCCCAGGCTGGGTTGCGGGCCGGCCTCGCCGAACTCGGCCATCCGCAGCGTCAGGATGCCCTCCCGCAGTCCGTCGGAGTCGATCCAGTTGGCCACGCCGGGATCGACGGGAGAAATAACGTAGGTATAGCCGCCGCCGTCGTTGGGTACCGACTGCGCCTTGTTCAGGCTGCCGGTCCGGTCGACGATGTCCAGGGTGGTGCCCCAGATGTTGCTCAACGGCACCGTGAAGTACTCGGCGCCGCCGTCGTCGACGTCGACGACGAATGCCTCGTCGGGGGCGAGGTCGAACCGTCCCATGACGTACACCTGGTTGCGCATGGCGCCGACCTTGTCCGCCGACCAGGCCAGGTTGAACTGGTTGGCCGGCATCTTGCCGACACCGTGGCTGAGCTTGCCGGTGAAGTTCGCGAAGTGGGCCATCATCGCCGCGGTGGCTTCCGCTTGTTCGTCGCGCGTCCGCGCCGGAGTCGTGGGTGCCGGACCGAGTCGTTCCACCGCAATGTGATTCGGGTCGTCCCGCTGCCAGTCCAGCAGCACGTCGCGGATGTAGAACTCGTGGGCCTCCGGTGTGCTCTGCACGTGATTCGGCCGACCGTCGGCCGGCGTGGAGTCCACGGTGATGGTGTAGCCGCCGTCGGAGTCGACGTCCATGGTGCGTCCGTTGAGCACCGCCACCGTGCCCATGTTCGGATCCCAGAGGGTGAAGTAGTTCTCGGTCATCCGGTGCGCGCCGACCCGGCCGTGGATGACGTAACGCTCGTCGCCCGAAATGGGGATCACGCGGTAGACGCTGTCGGGATTGTCGATGCCCCAACGGGATCCGGGAATCTGCCGCCCGTCGACGGGATGCCCGAGGCGGGTGATGCAGCTGACTTTCGGTCGCAGCTTGTCCTGGTTCGAGGACCACACCGCGGCGGAGAACATCACCTCGCGGAAAGCGTCGTCGAACCGCTCGCGCATGGCCTCGGACGGTTTCGCGCGGGCCAGCCAGGTTTCGGCGACGTCGCGGTAGGCGGCCCGGACCGTCGGGTGCTCGATGAGCTCGAGGGCGGCAAGCTCTTGTTCGTGCTGGGCGCGCGTGGCCACCGGGTGGTCGTCGTCAACGGGGGGCATGCCGGCTCCTTCCGAAACCGCTGTCGGACAAGGTCATCCGAACTTCAGGTGCTTGCTGAGGTCGCCGACCTGATCGATGAACATCGTCCGGGAGTCGAACCACCAGCGGCCCTCGATCCGGTGGAAGGTGTCGTGGTAGTGGCCCGTCACGATCACCTGCAGCGGCAACTCCGGGGTGGCCTGCGTGACGCAGTAGTAGGACTTGGCGCGTGCGGTCCCGGCGTCGTCGTCGACATGCAGCTGCACGTTGGTCGTGTTGTGATGCGTTTTCGGCGTCCCGTCCTCGTAGAGCCGGGTGGCCATGTCGTACATCTCACGCACCCGGGCCGGGCCGGCGAACACCGTCTCCGGAGGCCCGTCCTCGACACCGCAGATCCGGCCGTGGGTGAACAACTCGGCGACCGCGTCGAGGTCGCCGGCGTCCAGTAGTTCGGCATAGGTGTAGATGAGGTTGGTGATCTCCCGCGCGCTGTCACTCATCGGCAGTCATGTTGGCAGAACCGCCCCGGCTTCGGTGCCGTTCGGCGCAACCTCGTTATGGTGGGCGCGTGACACAGTGGTCGCCGAGTCGGCTCGGCAATCTGGCGGGCAAGCGGATCATCGTCACCGGCGCGACCAACGGCGTCGGACTGGGGACGACGCAGGCCCTGGTGAACGCCGGCGCTCACGTCATCATGGCGGTGCGCAACACCGAACTGGGGGAGCAGCGGGCCCGCGAGGTCGGCGGCTCGACCGAGGTGGTCAGGCTCGACCTGGCCGACCAGTCGTCGGTGCGGGCCTTTCCGGACCTGTTCGACGGCGACGTCGACATCCTGATCAACAATGCCGGGGCGCTCACCGAACGCCGCACCGAGACGGTCGACGGATTCGAGGGCACCATCGGCACCAACCTGCTCGGCCCGTTCGCCCTGACCAATCTGCTCTACGGCCGGGTGCGTTCGCAGATCATCAACGTCGGATCCGACGCCCACAAGTCGGCCACCCTCCGGATCGACGATCCGCATCTGCGCAGCCACAAGTGGACGACCATGGGCGCCTACGCCCGCTCGAAGCTCGCGGTCATGTTGTGGGGTCTGGACCTCGACCGGCGGCTGCGCGCGGCCGGCGCGCCGGTGGTGACGCAGCTGACGCACCCCGGCTGGGTCGCTTCCAACCTGTCGCACGTGTCGGATTCGCGGCTGATGTCGCTGGCGCACCGGGCCGTCAAGGGCGTCGCCGATCGATTGGCCAACGACATCCACGAGGGTGCCGCCCCGACCTTGTACTGCATCAGCGAGCCGATTCCGCCGGGCAGTTATGTCGGGGTGAGCGGGCGTTTCGGTCTGACCGGCGGGCCGGTGCTCATCGGCCGCTCTGAGGTCGCGTGCGACTACGACCTGGCCGCCCGACTGGTCGAGTTCGCCGAGAAGGAAACCGGCACAGCGCTTCCGGTGTGACCTCCGCTGGGGCGGTCAGATCATCTCGTTGCGGGTCAGCCAGCGCATCACCGGCCAGCCGATGAAAACCGGCAGCCAGCAGGTCAGCACCCGGTAGAGCAGCACCGAGGGGACGGCGATGGCGGCGGGCACCCCGAACGCCGCCAGACCGCCGATGAGGGCGGCTTCGACCGCGCCGATGCCGCCGGGGGTGGGGGCGGCCGAGGCCAGCGTGCCGCCGACCATCGTGACGACGGTGACGGTGACGAAGGATGTGTCGCCGCCGAACGCCTCGACGCTGGACCACAGGGCCAGGGCGGCACCCAGAGTCGTTGCCGCACAACCCAACACGATGAGCCCGAGCCGCTTCGGCTGACGAGCCACCTCGACCAGGTCGGTCAGCACCTCGTTGAGCTTCGGCCGCAGCGAGGTGCCCAGCCAGCGCCTCAGTTTGGGCACGATGAGGAACACCCCGAGGGCGCCCAGCAGCACCCCGCCGATCAGGTAGAGGATCGTCGCCGACGGCACGAAGTGCGACAGATCCGCCGAAGCGCCGGCCAGCGTGGTGAACAGGATCAGCAGCAGCACGTGGACGATCACCTGCACGCTCTGCTGCAGGGCGACGGCCGTGGTGGCGCGGACCGCGCCGAGGCCGCCCTTCTGCAGGAACCGGGTGCTCAGCGCGAGGCCGCCGACACCGGCCGGTGTGGTGGTGGCGGCGAAGGTGTTGGCGAACTGCATGATCGTCAGGTTGCGGAAGCTCACCAGGCGGTCGGCGCAGCTCCACAGCGCCGCGGCGGCACCGACATAGGTGAGCATCGACACCGTCAGGCCGAGCAGCGCCCACCACCAGTTCGCGGTCCGTAGCTCGGTGAAGAACGCCGGCACGGTGCTGATGAACGGGTAGGCCACGTAGACCAGAGCCACCAGTAGGACCAGTTGGATGATCTGGCTGCGGGTGAACCGGGTGATGGTCTCGGTCTGGATCTCGTCGGCGCCGGTCTGCTTCTTCACCTCGTTGCGGGCCTCCGCGAGGGCGGCGCCGGCATCGGTCAGTTCGTCGCGAATCCGTTTGGGCACAGCCGATTTCGTCAATCGACGAGACGCCGTCAGAACGGTGTCCCGGCCGAACACGCCGATGGCGGCGCGCACCGCGGACTCGGCGTCGTACAGCCGCGAGGTAGTGACCAGCAGCTGCGCGATGTCGGCCTGCAACTGGACGTCGGTCGCCCCGTACTCGGCATAGCCGAACCCGCCGAACAGCACGGCGTCGTCGTCGACCGTTATCGAGCGGGCCCGCAGGTCACCGTGCGAGATGCCGTTGTGGTGCAGAACGCCCAGCGCCTCCCAGACCCGCTCGACGGGAACACGGTCGGCACACTCGTCGATGACGACCCCGCGTGGTTGGGTGTGCGCGTACATCGTCCACCCGCGGTCGAGTGACGACACCGACAGCGTCGTGGTGTTGGCCAGGTCCAGATCGCCGATCGCGACGGCCATCAGGCCGCGGTGTTCGACGGCCCGGCGCACCGAGAGTTGCAGGGGAGCGGTTTCGCTGGCCCGAAGCCGCAGTTTGCGCCAGAACTGGCGCACCGCTCCGCCGCTGCGCTGGTTGGGTCCGAACAGGTCGACCGTGGCCGTCTGGGCCGGAGCCTCGTCGACGGCCGCCGTGCGGGCGGACAACACCAGTGGGCCGCGCCCGGCGGGCCGGACCACCGTCAGCGCCGCGACCGGGAAGCCGCGCCGGTTCAGCGCACGCACGGCGCCGTCGAGCGGGACTTCGAGCGCCGGGGTGCCCACGACCCACACCACCAGCGCGCCGACGAACCAGCCGACGGCCAGGCCGAGCAACGCCCGCGCCGGCACGACGGCGCTGACCACCAGGTGGATGGGCACGAACGCGAGCAGCAGCGTCCACCACCACCGGCGCCAGTTCGAGGGCAGCCACGGCCCCGAGACGGTCAGCACGGCGGCGAGCATCGCGATCCAGCGCGGGTCGTCGAGGAACTGACTCAGCACGGTGTGGAGGCGTTCGTCGAGGTTGACATGCCAGCGCGGCGCCGCGATGCCGGTCTCGCTGATGGACAGGGCCAGCACGCTGATCACCGCGGCGGCCGCGTACGCCAACAACATCTTCCACTGGCGGGCGGCCAGCAGACCGATGAGGATCGCGAACGGCAGGGCCAGGATGGCGATGCCGTACGCGAGGTACACCAGGTTCGACTGGGTGGGGGTCAGCACGCCGACGATGCCGGAGATCGACTTCTCCAGGGCCTCCCAGTCGTTGCGCGTGATCACCGAGCTGGTGATCACCACCGCCAGGAACACCGCGGCGGCGGCCAGGCGCAGGATGTCGTTGGTGCGGCGGGTCAGCGGCTGCAGCAGGCTGCCCGAGACGGCGACGTCCCGCCCGTCGACTCGCATGCGCCGGGAATCCTCCGGATCGGTTCGCCGGCCGGCGGCTGCGGCCGATTCGCAGACAAAGATATCGTTCGGCCGCGAGCCGCTTCGTGAACCTGCGGCGCGCCGGAAAAAGTCATACGAGTGGCCCGCTGCTCCGGGCCCGCCGATATGCCGCCCTAAGCGGCGAACTCGAGATTGGCGACGTGCCGGTCGCGCCGCGCGTCCAGCCGGCGCCCACCGACGGCGAAGCAGACCAGGCTGGCCAGGAACAGCAAGGCCGAGAACGCGACCGTCCCGGCAGCCGCCAGGCTGGCGTGGCTGCCCAGTCCGGCCAGGCCGATCGCGAAGGCGAGGACGGCGGCCACGTTCAGGAACAGTCCGACGTTGCTCAACGTTTCACAGGCCGGTTCTTGGGGGCGCTTCGTCATGAGTGGGCTCATACCCTCCACCGATTGGTCACAAACTCGACGCGGTTCGGCGACAGCTCGACCCGTTCCGGGTTTAAGGCCGTCCGGCGGTGGGAATCATGGAGGCCGACAGACTTGTACCGGAGAGGCCCGGTCCCTGAACAAGGGGCCGGGTCTTTCGATGTGTAGGGCCGGTCTGCCCGGCGGGCCGGTCGGGTAGCTTGCCTCCCGTGGGAGAACTCGACAACACCGTCGCCGTCATCACCGGAGCCGCGCGCGGGCAGGGCCGCAGCCACGCCGTCGCGCTGGCCGAACAGGGAGCCGACATCATCGGCGTCGACATGTGCGCCGACGTCGATGCCATCCCCTATCCGCTGTCCAGCAGGGAAGACCTCGACGAGACCGGGCGACTGGTCGCGGCGACGGGACGGCGGATGGCGCCGGTGGTGGCCGACGTCCGCAACCTCGCGCAGCTGGAGGCCGGTGTGGCCGGCGCGGTCGCCGAACTCGGCGACATCGACATCGTGGTGGCCAACGCCGGGGTGGTGGCGATCGGCAACCGGGAGCCGCACGCCGAGGACGTCTACAACGCCATCGTCGAGACCAATCTCAACGGTGTGTGGCACACCCTGCTGGCGACCGTGCCGTCGATGATTCGCAAAGGCCGGGGCGGTTCGATCGTGCTGGTGAGTTCCTCGCAGGGCCTGACGGGCCGCGGCGGTGACGGCAGCGCGGCGATGTTCGGCTATGCGGCGGCCAAGCACGGGGTGGTCGGGCTGATGCGCTCGGCGGCCAGCGCCTATGGGCCACACCGGATCCGGGTGAACTCGGTGCATCCCGGCGGCGTCGCCACGCCGATGATCCTCAACGACTTCGTGGCCGCGCGGATGATGGAGAGTCCGAACCCCAGCGTGCTGTCGCAGGCGCTGATCCCGGACGCCCCGATCATCGACCCGAAGGAGGTCACCGAGGCCGTGCTGTGGCTGGTCGGCCCGCGCAGCAAGTTCGTCACCGGAGTGACGCTGCCCGTGGACGCCGGCCACGTCGCCACCTGACGGCGGTCTAGCCGCCTAGCGCGGCGCGAACATCTCCGTCGGCGTGCCACGCCCACGGAGGATCTCGGAACCTCTTGGCTCCCAACGGTTTCGCTCATCCGGATCGGCGCCGGACAGCGCCGCGACCGAGGACAGCACCCGACCCGGCTCCTGCTTGGCGCGGTCGGCCAGGCGTGCCGCCTCGTTGACCGCGTCCCCGATCACGGTGTATTCGAAGCGGTTCTCGGCTCCGACGAATCCCGCGAACACCGGGCCGGCGGTGACGCCGATGCCGAAGTCCAAATTGCTGTGCAGCTGCATCCGGTTGGCCAGGTCCCGCGCGGTCGACAACGCGTCGGAGTCGGCGGTCGCGCTGCCCACCGGGGCGCCGAACACCGCCAGCGCGGCGTCGCCCTGAAACTTGTTGACGAACCCGCCGTGCTCGTCGACGGCGTCGACCACCGACCGGAAGAACGTGTTGAGCAGGTCTGCGACTTCCTGGGGCGGAAGACTGGCGGCCAGCTGGGTCGAGCCCGCGAGGTCGATGAACATCACGGCCACCTCCCGTTCGACGCCGTAGACCGACTCATCCCGGTCGACCAGCAGTTGCACGACGTCGCCTCCGACGTTGCGGCCGAACAGGTCACGCAGCCGCTCCCGCTCGCGGAGTCCGAGCACCATACGGTTGAATCCGGTTTGCAGCCGCCCGATTTCGGAACGCTCGTAGACGGACACCGTGTGGTCCAGGGTGCCGCGCCCGACGTCGGCCATCGCTTCGACGACCTCGCGGACGGGGTCCGAGATCGACTGCGACACCAGGATCATGGCGCGCAGCCCCCACATCACCGCGACGGCCATCAACAGCAGGATCGGCAGTTCGAGGGAGGCCGAGCGGTCGATCAGCCAGCCGTTGGCCCGGGCCAGGATGAGTCCGGCGACGCCCACGCTTGGTAGTGCGCTGATCAGCACCCACACGCTCAGCAGCCGGGTCATCACCGACGGTGCGGTGTCGCGGGTGTCGCCGGCGGGCAGGGCCGCGGCGGTGATCGGTCGCAGGGTGCGAACCGTCAGCAGCAGCGCCGTCAGGATCGCGGCGGTCGCGCCGAAGAACAGCGGCGGGACGATCATCAGCCCGACGGGGGCGGCGGTGTCGCGGTTGGCCAGCAGCACCGGAACGGCGCTGGCGATCCAGACGGCGGCCAGCAGCATGGTCTGGCGCCGTGGAACCGCGAGGGCGGCCGCGCGCTGGGCGGCCGTCGGTTCCTCTTCGGCGGCATACCACCGCACGGTCGGCAGGAAGATGACGGCACTGCCGATCGCGACGGCGAGAACGGCCGCCGCCGTCATGACGGTCACGACCGCCGCACTGCTTCCGGCGAACATGTCGCGGATGGCGCCGTGGGTCTCGTGTCCCAGCGCGACCATCACCAGCAGCACCTCGGTCGCGGCCATGGCGTGTGCGAGTGTCACGCCGGCGACGTAGCGCGCCAGCGGCCGGCGGAATTCAGGTGCCGGCCGGTTCAAAATGCCGACGTGTCCGAGACATTGCCGCTCACCCGGTGAGGATAGCTTTCCGTCACTCCCGGCGAACGGTGCGGCACCGCCGCTATCCCTCGACGGTCACCCCCGCGGCGTCCTCGATCGGCCGGATGACGGCGGTGAAGTCGGCCTCGGGTCCCAGTGCGGCGGCCGTGTCCTCCCACACCCGCAGCACCGCGTCGCCGAGTGGAAGTGTGAGTCCCAGTTCGCGGGCCTCGTCCAGACACAGCCGAAGATCCTTGGCCATCAGCGCCGCCGCGAAGCCGTAGTCGAACGTGCGCGGCAGCACGGCGCGGGGAAACTTGTCCCGGGTCGCGGTGTTGGCGCCGGATCCCGCGTTGAACACCTCGATCATCGTCGGGGCGTCCAGTCCGGACCTGACGCCCATCACCATCGCCTCCGCGGTGATCGCGAGCGCGGACCCGGCCAGCAGGTTGTTGAGCAGTTTCATGGTCTGCGCCGCGCCCGGGCGGGTGCCGAGCCGGATGGGCCGGCCGAAGGTCTCGATGACCGGGAGGACGGCGTCGACGTCGTCGTCGGAGCCGGACATCATCACCGCCAGTGTGCCGGCCCTGGCCCCGGCGGCTCCGCCGCTGACCGGACTGTCGACGTAACCGATTCCGCGGCTTGCCAATTCGGCGTGGATGGCGCGCGCGGTGCTGCTGCCGATGGTCGACAGGTCGACCACCCGGCGCACCCGCGTCCCGGCCCCGACGGCCGTCGCGACCATTCGGGCCGCCTGCGGGGCGGGCAGGCTCATCAGTACGGTATCGGCGGATTCGGCCACCGCGGTGGCCGACGCGGCCGCCTCGGCGCCCTGTGCCACGAGGCCGTCGAGGGCGTCACGGCGGATGTCGTAGGCCAGCACGCGGTGGCCGGCCGCCAGGAGCCGTTCGGCGATGGGAAAGCCCATGTTGCCCAGGCCGACAAAGCCCAGTCGGTCGGGTTCAGTCATCCGCGTCGAGTTCGGCGAATGTCTCGCGGGCGATGCGGAAGCTGTCCACCGCGGCGGGGGCACCGGCATACACCCCGACCTGGAGGAAGACCTCGGCGATCTCCTCGCGGGTGACGCCGTTGGTCAGTGCGCCGCGAAGATGGGTGCGCAGTTCGTGGGGCCGGTTCAGCACCGCGATCATCGCCAGGTTGAGCATGCTGCGGGTCTTGCGGGGCAGGCCGTCGCGGCCCCACACCGCTCCCCAGCAGTATTCGGTCAGCAGATCCTGCAGGGGCCGGCTGAAGTCGTCGGCGGTGCGCTCGGCGGCCGCCACGTACTCCTCGCCGAGTACGGCGGCCCGCACCGCCCGGCCCTTGTCGTACGTTTCCCGGTCCATGTCTCCTCCTTCGCGGCTCCCGACTTCTGCGCCAGGGTTGTCAACTGTGCCCGAACGCGACCGTGTTGCAGAAGTCGCCGTGGCGATTCGGTGTCAGTCCAGGAACAGGTCGAGGATCGGATCCGCGCCGCCGCCGTAGCGGGACAGGTCGGTCACTCCGGCGGCGGTCAGCACGTCTGCGTCGATGAGGCATTGCGCGGTGATCTCGCGGGCCGGCCGGCTGACGATCGCGATCGCGGCGTCGGCCATGATCTCCGGGCTGCGCGAACGCGAGGCGAGTTCGTCGCCGTCGGCGAGGTTTTCCACGGCGGCGGTGGCGATGTAGGTCTGCGGCCACAGGCAGTTGAACGCGATACCGGCGTCCTTGAACTCCTCGGCCCACCCCAGCGACAGCAGCGACATGCCGTACTTGGACAACGTGTACTCGGGGTGGACGCCCAGCCAGTACGGGTTCAGGTTGATCGGCGGTGCGATGGTCAGCACGTGCGGGTTGGCCGATTCGCGCAGGTGCGGCAGGCAGGCCTTGGTCAACAGGAACGTGCCGCGGATGTTGATGTCGGCCATCAGGTCGAACTTCTTTGCCGGCAGCCGGTCGGTGGGTTCGGTGGCGATGGCGCTCGCGTTGTTGACGCAGATGTCCACCCCGCCGAACCGTTCGACGGCGATCTCGACGGCCCGCGCGACGTCCTCCTCCTTGCGGACGTCGCCGACCACCGCGGCGGCCTTGCCGCCGGCGGCCTCGATTTCCTCGGCGGCGGTGAACACCGTGCCCTTGAGTTTGGGATGGGGTTCGGCGGTCTTCGCGAGCAGCACGACGTTGGCGCCGTGCCGGGCGGCGCCCAGTGCGATCGCCAGGCCAATACCGCGGCTTGCGCCGGAGACGACGAGGGTGCGGTCGGCAAGTGCGGGGGCGTTGTCGGACATCTCTCTCCTTAGGTCATTTTCGCCAAGCGGTATTGGCATTCTCATTTTTTGCAAGTACGTTATCCGGTGATGGCTACCATGGACAACACAGCTCAGACGTCCTCGGGTATCCCGCTGGACGTCGTCTACGGGCCGGACGATGTGGCCCACGACCCGCCGGCTCCGGGGGAGTTCCCGTTCACCCGCGGCAACTTCTCGTCGGGGTACCGGGGCCGGCTCTGGACCTTCCGGCAGTACTCCGGTTTCGGCACCGCCGAAGAATCCAACCGCCGCTATCACTACCTGCTCGACCAGGGGGGCACCGGGCTGTCGGTCGCCCTGGACCTGCCGACGCAGTGCGGCTACGACTCCGACGACGCCGAGTACGGCGAAGAGGTCGGCCGGGTGGGCGTGGCGGTCGACACCCTGGCCGACGCCGAGATCCTGTTCGACGGCATCCCGCTCGACAAGATCAGCACCAGTTTCACCATCAACGGCACCGCCGCCATCTTGCTGGCGTTCTATGTGGCCGCCGCCGAGAAGGCCGGTGTGCCGAGGGAGAAGCTGACCGGCACCATCCAGAACGACATCCTCAAGGAATACGCGTCGCGCGGCACCTGGATCTGGCCGCCGGAGCCGTCGCTGCGCCTGATCGCCGACACCATCGAGTTCTGCGCGGCCGAGGTGCCGCGGTTCAACGCGATCTCGGTGGCCGGGGCGCACTTCCGCGACGCCGGCGCCAACGCCGTCCAGGAGATGGCCTTCACCCTGGCCGACGGCGTCACCTATTGCGACACGGTCGTCGAGCGCGGCCGCATGACCATCGACCAGTTCGCGCCGCAGATCTCGTTCTTCTTCTACACCCACGGCGACTTCTTCGAGGAGATCGCGAAATACCGTGCGGGACGGCGTCGTTGGGCCACCATCGTGCGCGAGCGGTGGGGCGCGAAGTCCGACAAGGCGGCGATGTTCCGGTTCGGTTGCGTGTCCGGCGGCGCCTCGCTGTACGCGCCGCAGGCGCAGAACAACCTGGTGCGGGTGGCCTATGAGGCGATGGCGTCGGTGCTCGGCGGTGTGCAGTCGATGTTCACCGCGGCCTGGGACGAGCCCTTCGCGCTGCCCAGCGAGGAGTCGGCCACCCTGGCGCTGCGCACCCAGCAGATCCTGGCCTACGAGACCGGCGTGACCCGGGTCGCCGACCCGCTGGGCGGGTCGTATTTCGTCGAGGCGCTCACCGACGCCACCGAGGAACGCATCATCGAGATCATGGCCGACCTGGAGAACCACGGCGGCATGGTGCGCTGCATCGAGGACGGCTACCTGCAGGGCCTGATCGCCGACGAGGCCTACAAGATCCACCTCGCGGAGGAATCCGGGGAGCGGGTTGTGGTGGGGCTCAACAAGTTCGTCTCCGACGAGCCGCCGCCGGACATCTCCACCTACGAACTGGACGCCGAGGGCCGCGAAACTCAGCTCAAGCGGCTGGCCAAGGTGAAGTCCGAACGCGACTCCGCCGACGTCGCAGCCAAACTCGCGGCGCTGTCGCGTGCGGCCGAAGGCACCGACAACCTGATGCACGCCCTGATCGACTGCGCGAACGCCTACTGCACCGTGGGGGAGATGGTGACGGCGCTGAAGAACGTCTGGGGCGAATTCCAACAACCGGTGGTGTTTTAGATGACTGCTACACCTGCCAGCCCGGCCCGCGTGCTGGTGGCCAAGCCCGGCCTGGACGGACACGATCGGGGCGCCAAGATCGTCGCCCGCACCCTGCGCGACGCCGGGTTCGAGGTGATCTACACCGGCATCCGGCAGCGCATCGAGGACATCGTGTCCATCGCCCTGCAGGAAGACGTTGCGGTGGTGGGTCTTTCGATCCTGTCCGGTGCGCACGTCGCGCTGACCCAGCGCACCGTGGACGCGCTGCGCGCCGCCGACGCCGGTGACATCGCCGTCGTCGTGGGCGGCACCATCCCCCAGGGCGACGTGCAGAAGGTGCTCGACGCCGGTGCGGTGGCGGTGTTCCCGACGGGCACCGCGCTCGACGTGCTGGTGACCGAGGTCCGCAAGATCACCGACGGGGCCGCCTCGTGAGACTGGGCGTGATGATCGGGGCCGACCGGGGTGACATGGCCCGCAAGATCGACAAGTTCCTGGCCGACATCGAATGGGCCGACTCCGCCGGCCTGGACACCGCGTGGATGCCGCAGGTGCCCGACGACTTCGACGTGCTCACCATGGTGTCGCTGATGGGCGGCCGCAGCAACCGGATCGAACTCGGCACCGCCGTCGTCCCGCTGCAGGCCCAGCATCCCATTGCCCTTGCGCGCCAGGCGCTTTCGGTGCACGCGGGCACCGGCGGCCGACTGGCGCTGGGTGTCGGGCCGTCGCACCACTGGATCATCCGCGACATGCTCGGCCTGCCGTACGAGAAGCCGGCCGCCTACACCCGCGACTACCTGCAGGTGCTGAACACCGCGATCGCGGGACCCGGACCGGTGGACGTCGAGAACGACACCTTCACCGTGCACAACCCGACCGTGCTCGGCGCCGAGCCGCGGCTGCCGGTGCTCGTGGCCGCACTCGGTCCGGTGATGCTGCAGATCGCCGGCGAGATGGCCGACGGCACCGTGCTGTGGATGGCCGACGAACGCGCCATCGCGGACCACATCGCACCGCGCATCACCAAGGCGGCCGACAACGCCGGCCGGCCCGCACCGCGGATCGTCGCGGGCATCCCGGTGTGCCTGTGCGAGAACTCGCGGATCGACGAGGCGAAGGACCGGGCCAACCGGATACTGGCGGAGGCCGAGACGTCGCCCAACTATCAGAAGCTGCTCGACCGCGGTGACGCGCGCAGCGTCGGCGACCTGTGCGCCGCCGGCGACGAGGACGAGATCCTGCGCCAGTTCCGGCGGTACGCCGATGCGGGCGTCACCGACCTCTCAGTCCGGTTGCTGCCCATCGGCGACACCCGCGACGAGTTGGTGGCGTCGAAGTACCGGACCCGCGAGGTGATCGCCGAGCTGGCCAAAGCGGTGCGATGAGCGCTGCCGCGCCACTGGCGGGGATCAAGATCCTCGAGGTCGGCACCATGCTGGCCGGCCCGTACGCCACCATGATGCTGGCCGATCTGGGCGCCGAGGTCACCAAGATCGAACCGCCGACCGGCGACATCTCGCGGCAGGTGTCCGACAGCTATTTCGCGAGCCTCAATCGCGGCAAGCGCAGTGTGTGCCTGGAACTCGGCACCGACGAGGGGCAGCGCCGCCTCGGCGAGCTCGCCGCGGAATCCCATGCGCTGCTGGTGAATCTGAAGCCGTCGGCAATCCTCAAACTGGGCCTGACGTATGAGGCCCTGCAGCGCTTCAACCCCAAGATCGTCTGCGTCGCGCTGACCGGGTTCGGGCTCTACGGCGGTGACGACCCGGCATTCGACTACATCGTGCAGGCCGCCACCGGGATCGCCGCCCTCACGGGGGATCCCGACGGTCCGCCCACCCTGCCCGGTTATTCGTCGGCCGACAACTCCACCGGTCTGACCGCGGCGCTGGGTCTACTGGCACAGATCGTGTCCGGTCGCGGGGGTCAGGTCGACGTGTGCCTGCGTGACGTCATGCTCTCCCAGTTGAACTATCACGCTTCGGCGTACCTCAACGACGGTGTGCGTCCGCAGCGCCGGCCGTTCGGGGCGCACTCGTTCTACGTTCCCGCGCAACTGTTTCCGACGGCCGACGGCTACCTGGCGTTGTTCATCACCCACGACGGGTTCTGGAAGACGTTCTCGCGAGAAGCAGGAGTAGCCGGCTTCCAAACCATGGCCGAGCGCTCGGCACGTCGCGACGAGGTGCTGGCCATGGTGTCGAAGGTGCTGGCCACCGACACCGCCGCAAACTGGGAGGCCCGGCTCAAACCGCTCGGCATCCCGGTGGCCGCGGTGCGGACGCTGCCCGAGGCGCTCGACGCCCTGCCGGAGGTCGTCGTCGCAGCGGGGGAATACCGACTGGTGGGCAGCAGCATCCGGGTGGACGGCTACACGCCCGACTACCGCCCCCCGCCCGCCTTGGGCCAGGGGTGATTTCGGTGCAGGAACCGTCGCTGACCGACGG
>ERZ724513.178-NODE-178-length-28089-cov-10.050474_pt1 | contig 28089 bp, 26 predicted proteins | sample MGYA00376046_ERZ724513 | MGnify/ENA primary metagenome ERZ724513 (study PRJEB28724, sample SAMN07190883) | activated sludge metagenome | isolation source: activated sludge of sewage treatment plant in Hong Hong | place: Hong Kong | collected 2016-03-17 ...
CCCTGGCCGCCGGTCAGCGCGCGGACGCGCGCGACGATGTCCGGCTCGCCGGTGGCGAAGACGGCGTCGCCGCCCAGGGCGCGCAGCTCGGCCACCTGCTCCGCCCGGCGCACGAGGTTGATCGTCCGGTAACCGCGCAGTTGGGCCAGTTGGATGACCATCCGGCCCAGGGCCGAGCCGGCGGCCGTCTGCACGACCCAGTCACCCGGCCGGAGAGCCAATTCCTGCTCCAGCATCACCCAGGCGGTGACCGGGTTGACGACAAACTGGGCCGCCGTGGCGTCATCGACGGCGTCGGGCACGGGCAGCAGGCCGGCCGCGGCGACAAGCTGGCTCTCGCGCCACGTGCCGCTCGCGCCCAACGGGATGGCCCGGTCGCCAATGCGCCAGCCGCGGACGCCCTCGCCCAGCGCCTCGACGCGACCGACGCCCTCCAGCCCCGGCGTGACCGGCAGCCGCGGCAGGCGTCCATACTGGCCGGCGACGGTCAGCAGGTCAGATGGGTTGATCGGCCGGTGGCTCAGGCGCAGGCGCACCTGGCCGGGGCCGGGTTCCTCCATCGGCAGATCTTCGAGTTGCAGCACCTCGGCCGGTGGGCCAAAGCGGTGGAAACGCAGCGCGCGGGCCGGCGGCGCGGTCATGCCGGGCCGCTGTCGCTGTGGGCGGCCAGGAAATCGACCGCGGCCTGCACGCTTTCCTGCGGCTTGACGCGGATGCGCAGGTCTTCGATGCGCCCGTCAGGGCCGATGATGGCGTGACTGCGGATGATGCCCATGTAGCTGCGGCCGTAGGCGGACTTCTCGCCCCAGACGCCATAGGCATCGGCCAGGGCGTGGTCGGGGTCGGACAGCAGCGTGTAGGGCAGTTGCTCCTTGGCGCGCCACCTGGCCAGCTCGGCGGGCGTGTCGGGGCTGACGCCGATAACAGTCGCGTTGCCGGCCTCGATGACCGGGAAGCGGTCGCGGAAGCCACAGGCCTGGATGGTGCAGTTGGGCGTATCGGCCTTGGGGTAGAAGAAGAGCACGACGCGCTGCCCGCGTAGGTCGGACAGCTTCACCGGCCGGTTCTCGTCGGACAGCAGTTCAAAGTCGGGGGCGGGATCGCCAATCTGTAACATGTGTGTGACTCCTTTACGATGTAAGTTCAGGCAAGGTCGCGCCGGCTTCCCTGGCGGCGCGGCGTTCGTCCAGCGCGCGGCGGACGGCTTCATGGCTGGCGCGGTCGATGGGAAAGCGCCAGGCCAGGATGAGCGACAGGCCCAGGGCGAGCGCCGGCAGGGCGGTCACGAGGGCGCGCATGATCATCAGCGCCGCGTCCGGCTGCTGCATGAAAGCGCTGCCGGTATTGGAACTGACGTAGCCCGTGACCGCCAACAGTTGGCCGACGACGAAAACCATGACCCCTGTGCCCAGCTTGCGCAGGAAAACGAGGTAGCCGGTGTATAGACCCTCGCGCCGCTCGCCGGTGTTCAGTTCGTCCACGTCGATGACGTCGGCGACGATGGCCCAGGGGATGATGCTCATGGCCGCGAAACCGACCCCGGCCAGGGCCGCGCCGACAAAGAGCGGGCGGTAATCGCCCGGCCCCAGGAACATGGCCACCGACAGGACGACGACCATGAAGCCGATGCCGATCAGGTAGGCAACGCGCTTATTGGTGCGGCGCATGAGGGCCAGGATGGCGGGGATGCTGAGCAGCGAAAAGGTCAGGACGATGACCAGGAAGAGGCTGTCGAAGCCCGGCGGAACGCGGATGTAATCGACCAGGTAGCGCACCAGGACAACCAGGATGACATCGCCGGTGGCGAAGCACAGCAGGTAGATGAGCGCCGCCAGCCGAAACGGCCGGTTGGCGAAGACCTCGCGGAAGTTGGCCACCGGCCGGATGGGCGAGTCCACCGGTTGCGCGTCCGGCTCGCGGATGACCAGCGCCAGCAGGACGAAGGGCACGGCCATGCTGATGGCCCACAGGCCGGCGGCCAGCATGTAGCCCAACCGCAGCCCGCTCGGCCCGCCGAACCAGGGCGCGAAGACATTCTCGGCCAGCAGCTTGAACGCCCCGGCCGTCACCAGTTGGGCCAGGAAGGCGACGGCCGTCCGCCAGCCGGTCAGGCTGCTGCGCTCGTCGTAGTGGTCGGTCAGTTCCGGCACGAGGGCCAGGTAGGGGACGTTGACGATGGTGAACAGCGTGTCGTAGATCAGGAAGATGAGGCTGTAGTAGAGCAGCAGCGCCGAGTGGCTCTGGAACGGCGGCACGATGAACATCAGGAAGAAGCTCAGCGCGAAGGGGATGGAGCCGAACAACAGAAAGGGCCGCCGCCGACCGAGGCGCGAGTGCAGCCGGTCGCTGATGCTGCCGATGAGCGGGTCGTTGACGGCGTCCCAGACGCGGCCGACGAGCCAGACGCCGCCGGCCAGCCCCGCGCCCAGCCCGACGACGTTGGTCAGAAACACGAACCAGAAGATATTGCGCGCCGTCGATGCCGCCGACGGCCCCCAATCGCCCAGGCCAAAGACAAGCTTGAACGTCGTTGTCAGACGCGGTGTGGCGGTAGCGATGGGAGTCACCCCCGTCCGTAAATCGGCACGGCCGCGCCGTTGATGTCCCTGGCCAGATCGGAGGCCAGGAAGAGGATGACGTTGGCCATCGATTCGGGCGACACCCAGCGGCTGAAGTCGGCGGCCGGCTGGGCGGCGCGATTGGCGGGCGTGTCCATCTTGCCGGGCAGGATGCAATTGACGTTGATGCCGTTGTCGGCCACTTCCGCGGCCAGCGCTTCGGTCAGGCGGATAACGGCCATCTTGGAGGCGACGTAGGGGCCGGCCTCGGCTGCGCCCTGCAGCGCGGCGCGGGCGGCGACGTTGACGATCTTGCCGCGCCCGGCGGCGATCATGTGGGGCACAACGGCCCGCGACATCAGGAAGACGGTGCGCGCGTTGAGGTTCATCATCAGGTCCCACGTCTCGTTCGGCGTGGCGTGCAGCGGCGTGCCCGCGCGATAGCCGCCGGCGGTGTTGAGCAGGATGTCGATGCGGCCGAAGCGGTTGTAGACCTCCGCGACCATCGCGGCCACCGAGGTCTCGTCGAGCAAGTTGCCGGTCACATAGGCGCAGAACTCGCCTTCGGGCACGTCCTGGCCCAGGACTTCGGTCGTCGTCTCGCGGTGGCGGTCCAGTACGGCCACACGTGCGCCGGCGCGATAGAAGGCCCGCGCCGCCGCCGCGCCCAGATTACCCGCGCCGCCAGTGATCATCGCCACCTGCCCGCTAAAATCGAACATAGGCCCTCCACACGCCACGCTGATGCCTCCGTAAATCTATCACGACCGCCCCCCGCGACCAACTGTAGGACGGGTTGGCAACCCGTCTCTTGTAGGACGGGTTACCAACCCGTCCTACATGCGGGTTCAATTCGGTTGCGAACCCCGCGATCTAACAGTATGATTCGCTCCAGCCCCACTCATGAGGTGGTCTATCAAAACCGTAATGCCCGGACACGTGAAATCCCTTTCCGCCGATAAACTCCGTCTTGTATGCGACCCCAGCGGGTTGGCCTTCGAGACGACGGCCGACGTCGAGCCGTCCACGGCCATCATCGGCCAGCCGCGGGCCACGCGCGCCCTGGAGTTCGGCATGGGGCTGAAGAGCAAGGGCTACAACATCTTCGTCAAAGGGTCGTCGGGCACGGGGCGCAGCGCGGCCATCCGCCACTTCCTGCGCCAGCGCTGCGGCCAGGAGCCGACGCCGCCCGATTGGGTCTACGTCCATAACTTCGACACTCCCCACCGGCCGAAGGCCATGCGCCTGGCCCCCGGACAGGGCGCTGTTCTGGCCGAGCGGATGAAAGAGCTGATCGACAGCGTACAACTGGCGCTGACGCAGGCGTTCGAGAACGAATCCTACCGTCGCACCGTGCAGGCGCTCGACCAGAAGGTGGCCGAGCAGCGCGAGGTGATGCTCGACGCGCTGGAGCGCAAGGCGACGGCGCAGGGCTTCGACTTGCAGGAGACGGCCTCCGGCCTGACCGTGACGACCGGCGAAGACGACAGCGACGAGGCCAACAACGACGACGCCGCCGCCCGCCGCGACACGTTGCGCGCGCTCCAGACCGAGCTACAGGACATCCTGCGCGAACAGCGCCATCGCGAGCGCGACGCCCGCGACGAGCGCCAGAAGCTCGACCGCGACGTGGTCGATGAGGCCACGCGCGAGGAGTTCGAGGCCGTCCTGGCCCTATACGAGGAGCAAGAGCCGGTCAAGGCGTATCTGGCCAATGTCCAGGAGGACTTGCTCGATCAGGTTTCGCGCGCCGCGCCCGGCCTGGACGACAAGGAGTTTGACCAGCTTGTCGATCTGCGCCGCTACGAGGTCAACGTGCTGGTCGACAACAGCGCCGAAGAGGGCGCGCCGGTCGTCGTCCAGTTGAACCCGACGCACGAGAACCTGTTTGGCCTGCTGGAGTATGAGCCGCAGGGCCATACCATCATGACCCACTATACCCAGATCAAGGCCGGCGACCTGCACAAGGCCAACGGCGGCTACCTGGTGATGTACGCGCTGCACATCGTTCGCCAGCGCGAGACGTGGGACGCGCTCAAGCGCGCGCTGAAGGCCGAGGAGATCGAGATGCGCCCGCCGCAATCGGACGGGCCGGTCATCGCCAACACCCTCTGGCCGGAGCCGGTGCCGCTGAACGTGAAGGTCATCCTGCTGGGCAGCGGTCCCGCCTACAACTCCCTCTATGAGAATGATGAGGAATTCGGCGATTTGTTCAAGGTGCGCGCCGACTTCAGCGACACGATGCCGCGCGACACGGCCAGCGAGCAGTCCTACGCCGAGTTCGTGGCCGCCCGCAGCACGGAAGAGAAGCTGCGCCCCTTCGGCCGCGCCGCCGTGGCCAAGATCATCGAGCACGGCTCGCGGCTGGCCGAGCACCAGTGCAAGCTGAGCACGCGCTTCGGGGCCATCGCCGACCTGGTGCGCGAGGCCGACTATTGGGCCGGGCGCAACGGCCACGAGACGGTGACGGGCGAGGACGTGCAGCAGGCGCTGGACGAACGCACCATGCGGGCCAACCTGGCCGCAGAGTTGTTCCGCGAACGGGTGCTGGAGGGCGCGGTCTTCATCGCTACGGAAGGCGAGGTCGTCGGCCAGGTCAACGGGCTGGCGGTCGTCGAGATCGGCGAGTTCACCTACGGCGAGCCGGAGCGCATCACCGCGCGCACCTTCATGGGCGACGATGGCATCATCCACATCGAGCGCGAGACCGACATGGCCGGCCCCCTTCACGACAAGGGCGTGCTGACGCTGAACGGCTACCTCGGCGGCACCTACGCCCAGCGCCAGCCGCTATCGGTCAACGCCAGCCTGACATTCGAGCAAAACTATTTCGGCATTGAGGGCGACAGCGCCTCGTCGAGCGAGCTATACGCGCTGCTGTCCAGCCTGGGCGAACTGCCCATCCGCCAGAGCATCGGCGCGACGGGTTCGGTCAACCAGCGCGGTGAAATCCAGTCCATCGGCGCGGTCAACGAGAAGGTCGAGGGCTTCTTCGACATCTGCCGCGCGCGCGGGCTGACCGGCGAGCAGGGCGTCATCATCCCGGCGACCAACGTCATCAACCTGATGCTGCGCGAGGACGTGGTCGAGGCGGCGCGGGCGGGGCTGTTCCACATCTGGCCGGTCACGACCATCAGCGAGGGCCTGAGTCTGCTGACGGGCATTCCCGCCGGCGCGCCCGACGAACACGACGAATACCCGCCCGGAACCGTCCACTACGCTGTCAAGAAGCGGCTGCTGGAACTGGCCACAGAACTGAAGAACTTCGCCGACGACGAAGAGCGCGAATAGCCGCCGGCCGGCTTGCGCCTACAGGCCCAGGTGGTGGGCGGCGCGCAGGATGCCGGCCACGCTCTTGGCGTCGTCCAGCCGGCCGTCGAGCGCCATCGTCGCCAGTTCGGCCAACGGCCACGGCTCCACGGCGATCTCCTCGTCCATGTCCATCGGCAGCGGGTCGTCGCTCAGCCCCTCGGCCAGGAAGAGGGCCATGCGCTCGTTCGACAGGCCGGGCGCGGCCCAGACCTCGCCCAGCGGCGTGAGTGTCTCCGCCCGCTGGCCCGTCTCCTCACGCAGTTCGCGCTGGGCGCAGACCAGCCACGGCTCGTCCGGCTCGCGCGTGCCCGCCGGCAGTTCCAGGATGGTCTGGTCGAGGGCGACGCGATACTGGCGCAGCATCAGCACCGCCGGCCCCGCCTCGCCGGGCACGACGGGCACGAGCACGACCGCGCCGGGGTGCTCAATGCGCCCGCGCTCGTATAGCCGACCGTCGGGCAGCCGGAAGGAATCGACGCGCAAGCGCCATTTTCCCTCCCAGACGATACGGGATTGCAGTAAATCCATTGGCGGCGATGAATCCACCCGACCGCGCCGGCGCGATGAACGGGCTACTTGGGCGGGATGCGAATCTCCTGGCCCACGGAAATCACGTCCGGGTTGGCGATGCCGTTATAGGTCGCCAACTCCTGGGCCGTGAAGCCATAGCGCAGACCAATGCGGAACAGGTTCTCGCCGGCCTGCACAACGTGGATGATCTCGCCGGAGGCCGAGGCGGTGGGGTCTACCGCGGGCGGCTGCGTAGCCGCCGGTTCGGCTGTGGGCGGTGGTGGCGTGGGACTGGCCTCCACCGGCACGGGCAGTGGCGTGGGCGTGGCGGTCACGGGAAACACGGGCGTCGCCACCGGCAGGGTGGGCAGCAAGACGCCGGCGGTCGTTGCCGTCGGCTCGATGCGGTTCTCGCTGCCGGGCGCGGGCCGCTCACAGGCGCTCAGGGCCAGGGCCAGCACGATCAGCGCCGCCAATACGAAAGGCAAGGGTATGCGTTTCACCCGCCACCTCCTCTTGATCGCTCAATAGGCTCGCGGCCGTCTCTCGTCGCGGGGCAGCAAGACAAGACGGTCGGACATGTCAACATAACGCAGTCTATCATACAGCACAGGCGAGGGCAAGATGCCGAATGGGCGGATCGTCGTATAATGGAGCCGATGCTTGCCCGGAATACATGTCAAACCTGGGGGCCGTAAGGGTGGCCGCGCCACATTCACCGCACGCCGAACAACAGACGCATATCGGCATCAACGCCCATCTTCTCTCCGGCGAGGCGGGCTATCGGCGCGCGGGCATCCACCAGTACGTCTACCAGGTGCTGCGCCACTTACCGGCCACGGCCGGCCGCCGCTATACCGTCTACACCCGCCAACCGGCGGCGGCCGACGACCCGCCTAACCAGCGCCGCCGGGCCACGCCCCTGCCGACCGAGCGGCGGCTGGCGCGCATCGTCTGGGAACAGGCGGTCTGGCCCTATGCCGCGCGACGCGACCGGCTGGACTTGCTGCATAGCATGGCCTTCGCCATGCCCCGGCTGGTCCCCTGCCCGGCCGTCGTCACCATCTACGACCTGAGCTTCGTCCACTACCCCGACAGCTTCCCGACCCTTCAGCGGCGCTATCTGGAGAGGGTCACGGCCGACTCCTGCCGCCGGGCGCGCCGCCTGATCGCCATCTCCGAATCCGGCCGGCAGGACGTTCACCGCGTCTACGGCGTGCCGCTGGAGCGGATCGATGTCGTCGTGCCCGGCGTGGCCGTCGCTTACCGGCCGCTGCCGCCGGAGGAGGTCGCCGCCTTTCGCCGCCGTCTCGACCTGCCGGAGCGCTTTCTGCTGCACGTCGGCACCCTCCAGCCGCGCAAGAACGTGCCCCTGTTGCTCGACGCGCTGGCCCGGCTGGGGCGCGACGACGCGCCGCTGGTGCTGGTGGGCGGCAAGGGCTGGCTCTACGACGCGATCTTCGCCCGCGTGGCCGCGCTGGGGCTGGAACGGCGGGTGCGCTTTGCCGGCTACGTCGATGACGACGACCTGCCCCTGTGGTACAACGCCGCCGCGGCGCTGGTGTTGCCGTCGCGCTATGAGGGCTTCGGCCTGCCCATCGTCGAGGCGCTGGCCTGCGGCACGCCCGTCGTGGCCGCCAACGCCTCCTCGCTGCCGGAGGCGGGCGGCGCGGCGGCGCTGTACTTCGCGCCCGATGACGACGCCGCACTGGCCGCGTGCCTGGCCGATGTCCTCGACCGGCCGGAGGTGGCGGCCCGGGCGCGCATCGAAGGGCCGGCCCAGGCGGGCCGTTTCTCCTGGGCGCGGGCCGGGCAGGAGACGGCCGCCGTTTACGACCGTGCTCTCGCCGCGCCGGAAGGGCCACGATGAACCAGCGCGTCGTTCATTGGGTCACCATTGCCGTTGACCTGCTGCTCATCAATCTGGGCTTCATGCTGGCCTACGTGGCCCGCTACGTCTGGCAGTTGTTCCTGGAGGTGACGGCCTACGCGCCCTATCGCGCTTACCTGGGCCAGCAGCTAGTCCTGACCGTGCTGCTGGCGCTAACGTTCCAGACGACCGGCGTCTGGCGGCGGCGCAGCGATTCCTGGCTAGAGGAGGTTGCGCGGGCGGGCACGGCCACGGCCGCGGGCATCACCCTGATGATGGCTGTGACCTTCTTTTTCCAGCCCGCGCCCTTCTCGCGGCTGCTCATCTTCTGGGCGCTGGTGTTTATCGTCCTGTTCATCGGCGCGGCGCGGCTCATGCGCCGGCTGCTGCTCAACGCGCTTTATCGGCGCGGCATCGGCGCGGAGCGGGCGCTGGTGGTCGGCGTGGGCGAGGCGGGCCGCAGCCTGATCCGCACCCTCCTGGCCCGGCCCGACCTGGGCTTTGCCGTGGCCGGCTATCTCGACGACGGCGGCGGCGAGAACAACATCGGCCTCGGCCGCATCCCCCGCCTGGGCCACTACGACGACCTTGAGCGCCATCTGGCCGTGCTGGCCCCCGTCCACACCGTCTTCATCGCCCTGCCCGGCGAGATGCACAGGCAAATGCTGGACCTGCTGCAACTGTCGCAACAGCACGGCGCGCGCGTCCAGGTCGTGCCCGACCTGCTGCAACTGAGCCTCAACCGGGTGGAGTTCAGCAACATGGGCGGCGTCCCCGTGCTGGGCGTGCGCGACATGAGCGTCGTTGGCCACAACCGCCGCTTCGACCAACTACTCAAGCGCGTGCTCGACCTGGCCATCGTGATCCTGTTGGGCATCCCGGCGCTGATCCTGATGGCCATCGTGGCCATCGCCATCCGGCTGGATTCGGGCGGGCCGGTGCTCTACGCCTCGCCGCGCGTCGGCCGCGACGGCCGGCCGTTTGCCATGTACAAGTTCCGCTCGATGGTCGTGGGCGCGGACGAGCAGAAAGAGGCCCTGCGGGAACTGAACGAAGCTGACGGGCCGATGTTCAAGATCCGCGACGATCCCCGCCTGACGCCGGTCGGCCGTGTCATTCGCCGCCTCAGCCTCGACGAGTTACCGCAGATCTACAACGTATTGCGCGGGCAGATGAGCCTGGTGGGGCCGCGGCCGCCCCTGCCGGAAGAGGTAGCCGCCTACAAGCCGTGGCACCAGCAGCGTCTGGCCGTCGTCGGCGGCCTGACGGGGCTATGGCAGGTCAGCGGCCGGTCAGACCTGACGTTCGACGAGCTGTGCCTGCTGGATATTTACTATATCGAGAACTGGTCGTTGGCGCTGGACGTGCGCATCCTATTGCAGACAGTGCCGCACTTGTTGAGCCGGCGGGGGGCGTATTGAGGTGGGCGCATTGCTCCATCGCGCGATTGCCAGTAGTATCTGCTGGGCGGCGCGATCCTGCTTGAAACCGGACAAGTACTATGAACGATCTGCCACTGTTTGAGAATCGAGCCTCTATCTCACCAACCTATCGTCCCGATGCTCAGATCGTGCTCTTTCATGGCGATGCGGCCGAGTTCGTCGATTCGCTGCCGTCTGAGTCGGTCAAACTCATTGTCACATCGCCCCCATACAATTTGGGTAAGGAGTACGAAGACCGGGTTTCCATCGAGCGTTATCTGGAGCAACAGGCCAACACGATTGAGAAAATGTATCGTGTGCTACATCCCCAGGGCAGCATCTGTTGGCAAGTGGGCAACTTCGTCGAGCGCGGCGAGGTGTACCCACTCGACATCTACTATTACCCACTCTTCAAGCGGCTGGGGCTACAACTGCGCAACCGAATTGTCTGGCATTTCGAGCACGGCTTGCACACCAGCAAGCGCTTCTCCGGGCGCTATGAGACGATCCTGTGGTTCAGCAAAAGCGCCGAGTACACGTTCAATCTCGATCCGGTTCGCATTCCCTCCAAGTACCCCGGCAAACGGCACTATAAGGGGCCAAACAAGGGCAAGCCTTCCGGCAACCCGCAAGGCAAGAACCCGTCTGACGTTTGGGAGGGTCTGGCGCAGGAATGGGAAGATGGCTTCTGGGACATCCCGAACGTCAAGTCCAACCATCCCGAGAAGACGGAGCACCCCTGCCAATTCCCCATCGAATTGGTTGAGCGCTGCATTCTGGCGTTGACGAACGAGGGCGATTGGGTGTTCGATCCCTATGCCGGTGTGGGATCGGCGCTTATTGCGGCGATTAAGCGCGGCCGTCGCGGCATGGGCAGTGAGCGCGAGGCTGCCTATGTGGCCGCAGCGCAGCAACGGATCGAAGCCTTCTCAAACGGGGGACTGAAGATTAGGCCATTGGGCAAGCCTGTGCATGTCCCATCCGGCCGCGAACGGGTATCGCAACGGCCCCCAGAGTGGCAGGAGCCAACAGGGCAAGGTCGTTTGCTGGAAGAGCAAGAAAGGTACGAATGATTATCGGCGGCGTTTACTCTTTCAACCAAGGTTTAGAGGTCGTGACGGCTAACTACGCCGACTCGTTGGCCGAGGTCTATCGCGTCATCAATTCTGTTGACGCCGCGCTCTTCAAGACAAAGATAAGCTCTGAGAAGACTATGCCGGGACGGTTACTGTACCATCCCAAGTCGCTCAATGTTGCTTTTCGCGCCCACTTTGCGGCTCTCGGCTGGCGGACGCACCGGGTGCATTGCGACTATCCAGCGAGTTTCTATACAGCCGATTACACACCAAAGGGAACGGTGCGCGGCGCTTTTCGCGAGATGGATTTCGTGAAGGAACGACTTGGGGTCGAAGTCCAATTCGGCAAGTACGCCTTTATGGTCTACAACGTCTGCGCCAAGATGACCATCTTTCACAATGAGGGCATCATCGATGCCGGCATCGAGATCGTGCCTCTCAAGGAACTGGCCCTGCAGATGTCATCCGGCGTGTCCTACTTCGAGCAGATCGTCTGGGATCTGGAACGCCGTGGGGTGTCCAACATCGACATTCCGGTACTCATCCTGGGCGTCGCTGCCTAGCCTTTATTCCCCGTCTTCGTCACCTTCTACACTCGGCTGATCCATCCGCAACACCTCCCCATGCATGTTCACGACGACGCGAAAGCCCATCATGGCCAGCATTTCGCGCGCCTGGGTGGGCACGCCCTGGGCCAGAATCTGGTCCATGGTGATGTTGCGCAGCGAGGAATCGACGGCCGCCTTGGTCATCAGGTCGTCGCTGCCCAACATTTGCAGCGCCTGCTGCACGGCGATGTCGCGATTCTGCTGGAGTTGCTCCAGGAAGAACGCCAACACCTGCCGGTCGATGATCTCCGCGTCGATGTGGCGGTGGAAGCCGTCATCGTCGAAGACGTACTGCGCCTCGCCGCCGACCACGGCCGTGGCCAGCAGATTATCGTTTTCGTCGTAAATCGTACCCTCAAAAATCGCCTGTCGTGCCATAATAGATCGCCTCGCGTGAATGGGGCGATCATACCACAGGCCGCGGGTTGTGGTCGGCTTCTCTTACATCTCTGAGCTTTGCAGCCAGACTCACAGGCCTAGAAACGCCTAAATCAGAGATGAGGGCCATTTGGTCAGTCGTGCCGGCCTCGTGTCCTATGCTATAATGGACAGGTTAAGAAGGTGGAATTACATTGTTTAGACCTCTCGACTGGTTACTCGGTTTTTTCTCGCTCGATATCGGCATCGACCTGGGGACGGCCAACACGCTCGTCGCTGTGCGCGATAAGGGCATCGTCATCAATGAGCCGTCGTGGGTGGCCATCAATAAGCGCACCCGCCGGCCGCTGGCCATCGGCGCCGAGGCGCGCGAGATGGTCGGCCGCACCCCCGGCGACATCGTTGCCATCCGCCCCCTGCGCGACGGCGTGATCTCCGAGTTCGAGATCACCGAGGCGATGCTGAAATACTTCATCGACAAGGCCCACGAGCAGATGCTGGTGCCCTTTCCCCGGCCGCGCGTGGTCGTCGGTGTACCCAGCGGCGTCACCGAGGTGGAGAAGCGCGCCGTCTATGACGCCACCATCTCCGCCGGCGCGCGCGAGGCCTATCTCATCGAAGAGCCAATGGCCGCGGCCATCGGCTCCGGCCTGCCGATTATCGAGTCCCGCGGCAGCATGATCGTCGATATCGGCGGCGGCACGACCGAAGTGGCCGTGTTCGCCATGGGTGGCATCGTCGTCAGCCGCTCCATCCGCGTGGCGGGCGACGAGATGGACGAGGACATCATCGGCTACGTGCGCAACAAGTACAACCTGCTTGTCGGCGAGCGCATGGCCGAACGGTCAAAGATCGCCATCGGCTCGGCCTTCCCTCTGCCGGAGGAGAAGACGATGTCGGTGCGCGGCCGGAACCTGATCACCGGTCTGCCGCAGGTCGTCGAGATCAGCAGCATTGAACTGCGCGAGGCCATGTCGCCATCGATCAACGTCATCGTCGATACCGTCCTGGACGCGCTCGATGAGACCCCACCCGAACTGGTCTCCGACTTGATTGAGACCGGCGTGTGTCTGGCCGGCGGCGGCGCGCTCATTCAGGGCCTGGCCGACCGCCTGGAAGACTCGGTGAAGATGCGCGTCTGGGTGGCCGAAGACGCCATGACCTGTGTCGCCCGCGGCGCCGGGCGTGTATTGGAAGACCTGGACAACTACGAGCGCGTCCTTGTGGGCCTCCATCGAGGCAGCACGCGCCACTAGCGCCGCCCTCCCGGCGGCGGCCGGCAACCACCTATGAACCTCGGACGAACCCAACAGCGCATCCGCTGGCTAACGGTGGCCGTCCTCGTCGGCAGCGGCCTGCTGCTGACCATCCTCGACAGCACCGGCGCGCTGGTCGGCGTGTTCGGCTTCCTGCGCGATCCTCTGACCGGCATCACCGCCTGGACATCGGCGCGCACTGAGGCCGTCAGCGATGTCGTCTCCGGCCCGCGCAACCTGGCTGCCGCGCGCGAAGAGATCGCCGCGCTGGAGGCTCAGGTGGCCGAACAGGAGCGCGAGCTGGAGGAACTGCGCGAGATTCAGAACGAAGCCCAACTCCTGCGCGAGTTGTTCGGCGAAGCCGCCCAGACACCGGAGTACAGGCGCGTCATCGCCGACGTGATCGGCCAGGACACCAACCCGACCATGCAGAGCATCATCATCAACAAGGGCGTTGACGATGGCGTGCGCACGGGCATGCCGGTGGAGGCGGCGCGCGGCCTGGTGGGCCAGGTCTATAACGCCACCAACCACGCCGCCCAGGTGGTATTGCTGACCGAGACCGCCAGCGCCATCCCCGTGCGCCTGGGCACGACGCGGGCGACGGGCATCCTGCGCGGCGCGGGCCGCGGCGCGCTGCCGACCATCGACTGGATCGACCTGCAATACGATGTCCAGGTCGGCGAGTTGGTCGTGACCTCCGGCCTGGACGGCAAGTTCCCGCAGAACCTGGTCATCGGCCGGGTCGTCGACGTGACGCGCAACGAGGCCGAGCTGTTCCAGCAGGCGGTCGTGCAGCCGGCCGTTGACTTCCGCACGCTGGAGACGCTGCTGGTTGTGACCGAGTTTCAGTCAGTCGATCCGCAGTTCTTCAACCAGGAGCCGTAGCCGTGGCCGTCAGCTTCTACGCCGCCATTCCCCTGATGGCCCTGCTGGCCATTGTGCAAACGGCCGTGCTGCCCCATTTTCCCATCGCCGGCGTAGAGCCGCAGTTGCTCTTTCTGGTCGCCCTGGCCTGGGGGCTGGTGCGCGGGCTGGAGGATGGGCTGGTGTGGGCGTTCATCGGCGGGCTGTGGTCTGACCTCTTCTCAATGGCCCCGGTGGGGCTGTCGTCGCTGGCCTTCATGGCCGCCGTGGCCGCGGCCGTGCTGCTGCAACAGGTCATGCCGCCGCGCCGTCTGCTGGTGGCTGCGCTCATGGCCGCGCTGGGCACGCTCATCTATCTGGTCATCAGCATCGTTGTGTTGGGGCTATTGGGACATGGCCTGTCGGCCGCCGGGCTGGCTCAGTTGTTGCCGCTCTTTATCCTGCACATGGTGGTCATCCTGCCGATCTACTTGCTGCTGCAATCGCTGGTGCGCGTCCTGAAGCCGCGCCGGGTCGAGTTCTAGCGTCGAATCTGTGTAATCGCTGAAATCAATGGCTTTTGGCCCCGCGGGGGGCTATAAGTTGAGGTTGCCATGTCTAGCAGCGGCTGGAAAGCACCTGAGGAACGCGACCCGGAGATTCAACAAATCCCCGGCATTGGCGCGCGCCTGCTGTTCATGCGCGTCGGCATCATCCTTGTGCTGACCCTGCTGGTCTATCGCGTCTACTCCATTCAGCAGACCAAAGGCCCAGACCTGACCCTCCGCGCCAAAGATAACCAGATCGCCACTCTGACAACCGACCCGCCGCGCGGCGTCATCGTCGATCGCTACGGCAAGCCGCTGGCCATCAACAAGCCGAGCTTCAACGTCACCATCATCCCCGCCTTCCTGCCCGATGATGAGGCTGAGCGGCAGGGCGTTTATGAGCAGTTGAGCGCCCTGACGCAAGTGCCGGTGACCAACACGGTCAATCAGGAATTGCAGATCGTCCTGGCCAATCCGGAACTGGTGAGCAACTATAGCCGGCTGGCCGAGATCTATGGCGCGTCGGTCGAGGAAACGCTCGACGCCGCCGGCGTGGTCGAGCAGCAGCCGGACAGCATCGAGGGCATCGTCAACGAACATAGCTTCGCGCCCTACGTCCCGGCCGTCATCACCACCGGCGTGTCCATCTCCGTCGCCTACCAGATCGAGCAACAGAGCATCTTCCTGCCCGGCGTGCGTGTCTTGCCGGAGCCGTTGCGCGAGTACCCGTCGGGCGAGTATACCGCCCACCTCATCGGCTATATGGGGCCGGTGCCGAACCAGAGCTGGATCACTGAACTGGGCTATGAACGCGATGACCGCGTCGGTTGGGCCGGCCTGGAGGCGTCGATGGAGATTGAACTGGCCGGCCAGAAGGGCGAGCGCCAGATCGAGCAGGACTGGACCGGCCGCGAGGTGCGTCAGATCGGCGAGGAAATCTCGCCGCAGGCCGGCCTGAATCTGCACCTGACGCTTGACCTGCGGCTTCAGGAGATCACCGCCGATGTCCTGGCCCAATTCATGGAAGCCAACAGCCTCGCCGTGCGCACTGACAACGTCACCGGCGAGCGCAGTTTCCCGGAGATCGAACAGGCGGCCGTGGTGGCCCTCAATCCGAAGACAGGCGAAGTACTGGCGATGGTCAACTTCCCGACCTTCGACAACAACCGCTTCCAGACGGAAGTGCCGGTGGAGTACTATCTCGGCCTGGCGCGCAACGAATACACGCCCCTGGTCAACCACGCCATCAGCGGCACCTACCCGCCCGGCTCGACGTTCAAGCTGGTGCCGGCGTCGGCGGCGCTTCAGGAAGGCGTCGTCTCGGCCGAGCGTTACCTATTCGACCCCGGCACCATCGAAATCCCCAATCGCTTTGCGCCCAACGACCCCGGCCGCGTCCAGGAGTTCGTGTGCTGGAATCCGGCCGGCCACGGGGCCATGAACATGCGCCTGGGTATCGCCAACTCCTGCGACGTGTACTTCTACAAGATCAGCGGCGGCTTCGACCAGGACGGCGAGTTCGTCGAGGGCCTGACCGTCGACCGCATCGATGTCTATGGCACTCAGTTCGGCTATGGCCGCGTCCAGGGCATCGAGTTGCCGCTGGAGGCCGAGGGCAACCTGCCGACCCGCGCCTGGAAGCGGCAGACCCAGGGCGAGCCATGGTCAACCGGCGACGACTACAACCTCGGCATCGGCCAGGGCTTTATGACCGCCACGCCGCTGCAACAGGCCCAAATGGTCTCGGTCATCGCCAACGGCGGCTTCCTCTACCGGCCGAGCATCATCCACCACATGACCGACGCCGAGGGCAACATCGTCCTCGTCGACGACAAGAGCCAGATCATCGCCCGCGCCCACCAGGATCGCAACGGCCAGGTCGTCGTCACCGACGCCGCAGGCAACCCCATCGATAATACCTTCGGCATCCAGTTCGACGCCGCCGGCAACTATATTTTCCAGGGAGAGGTCATCGATACGCTGGCCGTCGATCCGCAGTACATCCAGGTCGTCGCCGACGGCATGGAGATGGTCAACAACCGGATGAGCGACACGGAGTACTTCACCGGGGCCACCTACGTCGATTGGGACGCGCTGGAAGCGCAGATCGGGGCGACGGCCGGCAAGACGGGCACGGCCGAATACTGCGACAACATCGCCATCGAGCACGGCTGGTGTCGGTTTGAAGACATCGCTCAACGGCGCATCCTGCCCACCCATGCCTGGTATGTCGGCTACGCACCGGTCGACGACCCGCAGATCGCCGTGGCCGTCTTCGTCTTCAACGGCGGCGAGGGTTCGCAGTGGGCCGCGCCGGTCGCCTGCCACGTCATGGCCGCCTACTTCGGGGCGGGCCAATACGCCGTCACGACCGGCAATGTCAGCCCGGAAGAGGCCGCCGAACTGCCGACCGTGTGCCAATCGACCGTCTTCAACCCCGAAGTGCCGCAGACAGAGGAGCAGCTCGCGGCCCAGGACGCGCTGCTGGAGCAGATCCAACCGACACCCATCCCGGTCAACCCCGACAACAACTAGAGGGCCGAGCGCCAATCGCTGACGCCCGCCCGCGTTTGTGCTATCATCTCGCCTATGGCAACCATCATTCTCGTGCGCCATGGCGAAAACGACTGGTCCAAGAAGAATAAGCTGGCCGGTTGGCTGCCGGGCGTCCACCTGAATGAGGCCGGCCACCGCCAGGCCGAAGCCGTGGCCCAGCGGCTGGCCGTGCTGCCCATCAAAGCCGTCTACAGCAGCCCCCTGACGCGCTGCATGGAGACGGCCAGCTACATCGCCGACACCCACCACCTGAGCGTCCAGCAACTGGAAGAAGTGGGCGAGGTGCGCTACGGCGACTGGGAAGGCAAGAAGATCAAGAAACTGGCCCGCAAGCCGATGTGGCACGCGGTGCAGTTCTTCCCCAGCCGCGCCCAGTTTCCGCAGGGCGAGGCGCTGCGCGACGTGCAGGCCCGCGCCGTGACCGCGCTGGAAGAGACGGCCGCGCGCCACGAGAAGGACGTGATCGTCGTCGTCTCCCACGCTGATGTCATCCGGCTGTTGCTGGCCTACTATCTGGGCGTCCATATCGACCTGTTCCAACGGCTGGTCATCGCCCCCGCCTCGGTCAGCATCCTGGCACTGGCCCCCGGCGGCCTGGTGCGCGTCTTGCGCCTGAACGACGACGGCCCGCTGCACGCCCCCACGCTGCCGGCCCCACCCAGGGATACGAAAAAGAACAAGAAGAAAGACTCGCCCGCCGCGGTTGTCGCCGGCGACGAAGAAGAATAAGCAGACATGGCCCACCAAATCGACCTGAATCCGGCAACTCACCTGACCATCGGCACCATCGGCGTTCCCGGCCAGCGCACATTCTTCCTGCAGGGCGGCCGCGGCGCGCAGACCATCTCGCTCGTCATCGAAAAGGAGCAGGCCGTCTTGCTCGCCAGCAGTCTGGAAACGTTTCTGGAAGAACTGGAGCGCAAGGACCCGGCGCGCGCGCGCGAAGCGGCCGAGCCGATGTGGATGGATATGCGCCTGCGCGAGCCGGTCGAGGAGCTGTTCCGCGTGGGTAACATGGGTCTGGGTTTCAGCGAGGAGAATAGCCTGGTCGTCCTCATCGCCTATGAACTGGTGGAAGAAGGCGAAGACCCCAACGTGGTCAGCTTCTGGGTGACGCGCGCCCAGACGCAATCGCTCATCAAGCACGTGACCGAGGTGGTCAAGCAGGGCCGGCCCATCTGTGGCAACTGCGGCCGCCCCATCGACCCCGACGGCCACTTCTGCCCCAACCGCAACGGCCACCGCCACTGACGCGCCCGCCCGCGGCGACCTGAGGAGCAAAGGACACAGACATGACCGAGATGGCCAGCGGCGACGTTTTGCAGCTATTGCAAGACGGCACAGTGGAGGTCGAGGGGCTGCTGCCCTGGAGCTCCAACTACGCCTTCCTCGTGCGGGTGTGCGAGGGGCCGCTGGCACTGGGCGCGGTCTATAAGCCACGGCGGGGCGAACGGCCGTTGTGGGACTTCGCCCAGGGCACGCTCTGCCAGCGCGAACTGGCCGCCTTTCTGGTCAGCGAGGCGCTGGGCTGGCACATCGTCCCGCCCACAGTGCTGCGCGACGCCCAGCACGGCCCCGGAACCATTCAACTCTACATCGACCACGACCCGGCCCGCCATTACTTCACCATCGAGGGCGAGCCGAGTTTTCGGTCGCAGTTGCAGCGCATCGCTCTGCTGGACATCCTCATCAACAACGCCGACCGCAAAGCCGGCCATGTGCTACTCCAGGAGACCGACGCCCCCGACGGTATTGAGCGCCTGTGGGGCATCGACCACGGCATTTGCTTCCATAGCGACCCCAAGCTGCGCACCGTCATCTGGGAATTCGGCGGCATGGCCATCCCCGATACCCTGCGCGAGGCGCTGGTCGCCCTGCGCCAGCGCCTGGCCCAGCCGGCCGACGCGACGACGACGGCGCTGGCCGCGCTGCTGACAGATGCCGAGATGGACGCCCTGCGGCGGCGTCTGGGACGACTGATCGACCGGGCCATGTTCCCCCAACCGGGGCCGGGACGCCATTACCCCTGGCCGCCGGTCTGATAGCGAACCAATTCACAGCGGGCGACGCCGGCCGGCGGCCGGGCAGGGCGAGAAATGGATACGAGCATCCAGCGGGCGATTGAACTCATCGGCGAGGCCAAGCACATTGTCGCCCTGACCGGCGCGGGCATCAGCACGCCATCGGGCATCCCCGACTATCGCAGCCCTAAGTCGGGCCTGTGGAAGAAGGCCGAGGACATGGTCGAGGTGGCCTCCAGCCTGGGCTTCCGGCGACAGCCACAGCGCTTCTACGAGTGGCTGCGCCCTCTGCTGGGCATCATCCGCGAGGCGACGCCCAATCCGGCCCATATCGCCCTGGCTCAACTGGAGGCCGCCGGCAAGCTGGAGGCGGTCATCACCCAGAACATCGACCTGCTGCACAGCCGCGCCGGCTCGCGCACGGTCTATGAACTGCACGGCCACCTGCGCGAGGTCGTCTGCCCGGCGTGCCACTACGTCACTTCGGCCGCCGATGCGCTGGACGCCTTCATGACGGCCGGCGTCACCCCACGCTGCCGGCGCTGCCACCACATCATGAAGCCCAACCTCGTCCTCTTCGGCGACCTGTTGCCGCGCGCGCCGCTGCGCGCGGCCCAGCAAGCCACACACGCGGCCGATCTGATGATCGTCGCCGGCTCGTCGCTGGAGGTCTCGCCGGCCTGCGACCTGCCGGAGATGGCCAAGGCCCACGGCGCGCGGCTCATCCTGCTCAACTACGGCGCCACCCACATGGACGATGTCGCCGATGTCATCATCCACGATGACGTGGCCGAGGTCTTGCCGCGCCTGGCCGCGCCGTGGACGGCGCCGCGCCTGGCCGATGCCCTGGCGGTGCTGATGGCCGCGACGACGGCCCCGCTGGCCCCGCTGATGGCGGCTCTGGACGCGCCGGACGCCGAGCAGGCCGGCGTGTCCCCGGCAGCGTAAGAAGCCGTCCGCCCGGCGCGTCAGAGAGGGAGTGCGGTCCTGTTTTCGTTTTGGAAAGAGAGTATGCAAAAGGAACGTGTCATCATCATCGGCTCCGGCCCGGCCGGCCTTTCGGCGGCCATCTACATCGCGCGGGCGACATTGAATCCACTTGTCCTGACCGGCACGCAGATCGGCGGGCAGATTTCGCTGACCTACGAGGTCGAGAACTACCCCGGCCTCTATAACCCCAAAGCCACGCCGACCGGCCCCGACATGGTCGAACTGATGCAGAAGCAGGCCGCCCATTTCGGCGCGCGCTATGCCAATGAAGAGGTCGTCGAGGTGGACTTCCGCCACGGGCCGCCCTTCACCATCAAGACTCACGCCAACACCTACCAGGCCGATGCCGTCGTCGTCACGTCGGGAGCCTCGCCCCGGCACCTGGGCGTTCCCGGCGAAGAGGAGTTCGTCGGCCGCGGTGTCAGCTATTGCGGCACGTGCGACGGCTTCTTCTTCCGCGGCAAGGAAGTGGTTGTGGTCGGCGGCGGCGACAGCGCCCTGGAAGAAAGCATCTTCCTGACCAAGTTCGCCACCAAGGTGACGGTCGTCCACCGCCGCGACGAACTGCGCGCCGGGCAGACGCTGCAAAACCGCGCCTTCGCCAACGAGAAGATTCACTTTATCTGGGATACGGTTTTGGAGTCGATCGAGGGCAACGGCACGGTCAACTGCGTCCAGTTGCGCAATCTGAAGACGGGCGAGCGGCGCGAGATGGCCACCGACGGCGTCTTCGTCTTCATCGGCCACTATCCCAATAGCCAGTTCCTCACCGGCCAACTGGCGATGGACGAGCACGGCTACGTCATCACCGACGAATTCATGCGCACCAACGTGACCGGCATCTACGCCGCGGGCGAGATTCAGGACCCGCACTATCGCCAGATCGCCACGTCGGTCGGCCAGGGTGTGGCCGCGGCCATGCAGCTGGAGCGCTGGCTGAGCGCGCAGGAATAGCCGCCGGGCAACAGGCGGACAGAGCGACGGGCGCGGCCGATGGCCGCGCCCGTTTTGTTTGCGGGGGTCTAGGGGGCGTCGCCGACGGCCGCGCCAACGATGCGCTCGTGCAGGGCGACGAAGTCATCGTAGCTGGTCACGCCGGCAACCTCGACGAGGAAGTCGCGCAGCGAAGGGCTGGCGGCGCGCAGGTCGCGCAGCATCGGCCCGATGGGGTTCGCGCCGGCCGCGCCGCCCGGCTCGGCGGCGTAGCCGCCATAGAAGGCGAAGAAGGCCTGATTGAGCTTGCGGATGGCATAGCCGTGGCTGACGAAGACCTGCCGCCGCGCCTCCATGTAGGCCTCGGCCTCCGCCACTTTGCCCACCATCAGCAGCGCATCGACCGTGACGCGCGTCGCGCTCAGTTCGGCGCTGAAGTCGAAAGGTTGCAGCGGCGAGGGCGCGTTCAGGCTTGCCCGATTGTAGAGAGGCACACTCGACAGCGGTATGAAGCGCATCCGCACCCCTGTGATCGGGTAGAAGCGGGCCATCACCTCCGGCCCGACCTCGCGCTCGACCAACGAGGCCACCGTCTCATTGATCATGCGCATCTCCGGCGAGGCCAGGTAGCGCACCCCCAGCTGGTGGAACGACAGCCAGTGGTGTGTCCACTCGTGGGCCGTCGTGCCCGTCAACCAGTAGATGCTGTCGCTCTCGGCGATCATGGCCGGATAGGTTCCCAGCCCGCCGATGGGCACGACCAGCGCCGACAGGTCAAGCTGGTCGAAGATGGCTTGTTCCAGCGCCTCCTTGTCGGCCGTTGACAGGCCGGGCACCAGCGAGGCGTAATTGACCTGGGCGATGCGGTCGCGCGGCGAGACGATGAGCATATAGGGCGTCGGCGTCATCTTCATGAAGACGGGCGGCCAGATCTGCCCGCCGACAGTCAGTCCCTCTTCGCGCAGCAACACCGCCACCTGCTGCTGCACCAGGGCTTCGGCGCGCGGCTGCCGGGCGCGCAAGTCAGCGCGCAGGGCATCGACCTCGGCCTGCATCTCGGCCGTCGCCGCGGCCGGATCGGCCACGGTTGGGTCGGCATAGACGCGCTCGATATCCCCCTCCAACACCTGTGCCTGGCCCAACTGGTCGAGGAAAGTCAACACCAGTTCCTTGTTGGCCTTGGCCGCGGGGTCGTCGCCACGGCCGTCGCGAATGCCGCGCAGCTTGTCCAGCAGCGCTTGCGTCGTCCAGCCGACGAAGTCGAAGCGCGTCTCCGGGGCGATGAGGGTGTTCAGGCGGTAGCCGGGATCGCCAAACGCCGGCCACTCCGGCGAAAGGAGGGCCAGGGCTAGGAGGAAGAGCAGTGTCAGTCGGATGCCTAGCCGCGCGCGGCGGAACATGCCGGCGATCATAGGCCCACCGCCGCCGGCGCGCCAACAGATCCGCGGCAGCCTAAGCGGAGGCTCATTCTGCCGCACGTTTTTGTTTTATGGCCGCGGGGACTACAATACAGGCTATGTCTGTCCTTTGGAACTGTCGCCGCGCCGGCGGCCGCGGGCCAGTGACGGCCGCCGGGAGGCCCGTCCGGCGCGTTGGCCGGGGCGCATGGTGCGACGTGGATTGCCCGGCGCGGCCGGCGCCGCCCCAAACCCATCTCGCCGCCCGCCTGAGCGACGACGCACATTGGGAGAGCTAAGCTCATGCGCAGACGAATTGCTCCGCGTCGGGCCACCAACCCCGACGATGCTCCCCCGCCGCCCATCACCCGTGGCGGCGTGACGACCTTTGCCCGCTTGCTGCGCTACATCCGCCCCTATTGGCGCTGGATGAGCGTGGCCGTCTTTGCCCTGATCGTCAGTTCATTGCTGGGGCTGGTGTTGCCGCTGGTGGTGCGCAACCTGGTTGACTTTGTCTTCGTCCGCAAGGACATCAGCGATCTCAACCTGGTGACGCTGGTTTTGCTGGTCGTTGTTATCTTCCAATCGCTCTTTACGTTCATCCAGCAGATGGCTCTGGCCTACACCGGCGAGCACGCTGTCGCCGACATTCGCATCGATGTCTACACCCACTTGCAGGAATTGCCGCTCAGCTTCTATGCCGAGCGGCGCACCGGCGAGCTGGTATCGCGCCTGACCAACGACGTGGCCCTGTTACAGCAGTCGCTGACCTGGAACCTGGTCATCCTGCTGCGGCAGGTGATCACCATCGTCGGCGCGGCGGCGCTGCTGTTCTGGCTCGACTGGCGGCTGACGCTGCTCATCCTGCTGGTCGTGCCGATCATCACCATGACGATGGTCTATCTGGGCGGACGCATCCGCAAGGCGTCGGTCGGCGTGCAGGACGCGCTGGCCGAAGTGGCCAATGCCGCCGAAGAGACAACCCGTGGTGTGCGCATCGTCAAGTCCTTCGCCCGCGAGTCCTACGAGGTCGAGCGCTTCACCGGCCTGGTGATGCGACTCTATGAGGCGGCCATGTTCCGAGCGCGGACAAACGCCCTGCTCGCGCCCATCATCGGTCTGATCGCCTCAGCGACGATCACCGGCATCCTCTATTACGGCGGCACGCAGGTTATCCTCGGCCGCCTGACGCCGGGCGACCTCATTGCCTACCTCATCTACACCGTCCTCATCGCCTCGCCTATCGCCGTCATGGCCGATCTCTATGGCCAGTTCCAGGCGGCCATCGGCGCGTCGCAGCGGATGCTCGACCTGCTGGAGATGCCGCCGGAACTGACCGACGCGCCCGACGCCCGCCCGCTGCCACCCGTTCACGGCGACGTGGTCTTCAACAACGTCTCCTTCCGCTACAGCGCGTCTATCGACGTGATCAGTAACGTGTCCTTCGCGGCCACGGCGGGGCAACTGATCGCCCTGGTCGGGCCAAGCGGCGCGGGCAAGAGCACGCTGGTAAACCTCGTCCCGCGCTTCTATGACGTCGTCGAGGGCTGCGTCACGATCGACGGCCACGACGTGCGCGACGTAACTTTGCGCAGTCTGCGCGAGCAGATCGGCATTGTGCCCCAGGAGACGCTGCTGTTTTCCGGCAGCGTCTACGACAACATCCGCTACGGCCGGCTGGAGGCGACGCGCGAGGAGATCGAGGCCGCGGCGATGGCCGCCAACGCCCACGGCTTCATCATCAGCGACCTGAGTGATGGTTACGACACGGCCGTCGGCGAGCACGGCGTCAAGCTGAGCGGCGGCCAGCGCCAGCGCATCGCCATTGCCCGGGCCATCCTGAAAGACCCGCGCATCCTCATCCTTGACGAGGCCACCTCCTCGCTCGACAGCGCCAGCGAAAGCCTGGTGCAGGAGGCGTTGGAGCGACTGATGGTGGGGCGGACGTCGTTTGTCATCGCCCATCGGCTGAGCACGGTGATGAACGCTGACTGGATTCTGGTGATGAACCGGGGCGAGATCGTCGAACAGGGCACGCACGCCGCGCTGTTGCTGAACCCCGACGGGCTATACGCGCAGTTGCACCGCATGCAGTTCGCCGAGAACAGGGCGGCGGCCGTCTAAGGCTGGAAATAAAAACAGCCGTCCAGAATTGGACGGCTGTTCTCTCTTACAGGTCAGCCGTGCTGCCAACGGGCAAGCTTGTCGGTTGACAAGCAGTTACCCGTGGGTTTGGGCGGTGTTGTCGGCGGGCGCTTCCCGGGCGTCGGTGATGTAGGTCTCGACGTAGTTGTCGTGCCGGTTCATGCGCGAGGACATAATGCCCGCCGCCAGGACGAAGATCGAGCTAAATACAGACGCACCGAGGAAGAAAAGCAGCCACATCATCTTACATTACCTCTACAGCCGGTTAATTACCGGAATCTACTGCATCGTAAGAAAAGTCGTAAGATTGATACGCTAGACTTTGGTACTTACGATGTCCGCATTATAGCGGTTAATAGGTACCGTGTCTACCCCCATTTGGTAACAAAGCGATAACAATCAACCGGCGCTCATGTTCGACCCAACGGCCGCGCGAATGAGGCCTCATTGGCCACGCCAATGTGCCGGCCGCTTGTTGATAAAGGCATCCATGCCCTCTTTCTGGTCGTCGGTGCTGAAGAGCAGGTAGAACAGGCGGCGCTCGTGGTCTAGCCCGGCGCGTAGCGACATCTCGAACGAGGCATTGACGGCCTCCTTGGCCAGCCGGACGGCCACGGGCGCGCGAGCGGCGATGGCGTTGGCCAGGCGGATGGCCTCCTCCAGATAGACCTCAACCGGATAGACGCGGTTGATCAGGCCGGCGCGGAGCGCTTCCTCGGCCGAGAGAGTGCGCCCGTTAAGCACCATCTCCATCGCCAGAGCCTTGCCCACGGCCAGCGTCAGCCGCTGCGTGCCGCCCGCGCCGGGGATGACGCCCAGGTTGATCTCCGGCTGGCCGAACTGGGCCGTTTCGCTGGCGATGATCATGTCGCAGGCCATGGCCAGCTCGCAGCCGCCGCCCAGGGCAAAGCCCGACACAGCAGCGATGACCGGCTTGCTGATGTGGTGCAGCCGATCCCACAGGTCGATGAAGGAGCCGGTCATCATCTGCGCCGGCGTGGCCGCGGCCATGGCCTTAATGTCGGCCCCGGCGGCGAAGGCGCGGTCGTTGCCGGCCACGACCATGCAGCCGACGGCCGGGTCGGCGTCGAACGCCTCCAGCGCGGTCATCAGTTCGGTCATCAATTCGCGATTCAGAGCGTTCAGCGCCCGGGGCCGGTTGAGTTGGGCCACGCCGGCGCGGCCCTCGACGCGGGTGAGGATATTTTCGTAGGTCGTCATGGCAATCTCCTCTAGATCTCTAGCGCTCGCGCCCCCGTTGGCCCCGCCCCATGCGCCTGCCGGCCAACGCTCTCAGATGCGGTAATCCGTCTCCCGCCGCGGCCACAGCCGCCAGATGATGATCAGGAACAGCAGGCTGACGGCCAGGAAAACGGTCTGGATGCCCGTCGCCGCCAGGTCATCGGGCGGTTGGAAGACGAACCAGACGGTGAAGGTTTGCAGCGCCTGCACCAGGATGGTTCCCAGGATGCTGCCCGTGCGCAGGCGGATGAGGCCGTAGAGCACGCCCCATAGCAGGAAGTAGAGCAGGCTGGGCAGGCCGGCCAGGGGGGACGCATCCGTGCCGGCCACAAACGACTCGCCGAAGAGCGTGAAGCCGACCGCGCCAAAGAGCAGGCCGCTGACAATGGCCGCTGTCAGGCCGCCCCGATAGTCGGCCAGGGCGCGGAAGACCAGGCCAAAAGCCCACAATTGCACGGCGAAGGCCTCGAATAGCAGCAGATAAGCGAAGGCCCGGCCGGAACCATCGGAGCGAATGGCCATGACCTGCACCGACAGGACGATGTTGACCACCGCCTGGCCGTCGGGGTTGAACGTCGTCTGCGGCAGGCCGGGCAGAAAGCGGCCGATGAGCGCCGCCACCCAGCCCAGCACGGCGAAGCCGATGCCGGCGAAGAGCGGTCGCCCGCCGCGCAGGGCCATGCCGCGCAGGCCGTAGAGCCGCAGGCCGAGGAACCAGCTCACCAGGCCCAGGGCGGCGAACAGCGGCGCGGCGCTGGCGCTGGCCACCTCGCCGCGCCGGAAGAGTGCGCCGGTGATAATGCCCAGCAGCAGGGCAGCGGCCAGGGGTAGCAGGACAGTCAGGAGCAGGCGATTGCGGGCAACGGTGGGCGCGACCAGCTCGCGGGCGGGCAGGGGCGGCGTGGCCGCGCCGGGCGTGGTCGCGCCAAGTGTTTTGCGAGGCATGACCGGATTGTAGCACCATCGCGGGCTTGGGCTAAACTAACACCCTCATGGCCGATCTACCTGATAGCCCGCCGGCGGCCGCGCCGCCGTCCGCCGCGCCAACAGCCGATTTGTCCGCGCCGGCCGCGGCCGATTGGGCCTGGGACGCGCGCCGCGCCGCCCAACTGGGCATCCTGACCTTCGCCCGCTTCTGCCTGAACACGATGCTGCGCGTCGTCTACCCCTTCGCGCCCGCCTTCGCCCGCGGCCTGGGCGTGCCGGTGACGACCATCTACCTGCTGATCTCGCTGCGCAACTTCACCGGCCTGCTCAGCCCCGTCTTCGCGCCGCTGCCGGAGCGCTACGGCCGCCGCAACGTCATGGCCTTCAGCTTGGCCGTCTTCAGCGCGGCGGCGCTGCTGGTGGCCGGCGTGCCCGCGGTGTGGTCGCTGGGCGCGGCCCTGGTGATCGTCGGCGCGGTCAAGGTCATCTACGACCCGGCCATGCAATCCTACCTGGGCGATGCCGTGCCCTACCACCAGCGCGGCCGGGCCTTGGCCCTCACCGAATTCGGCTGGAGCGGCGCGTTTCTGGTCGGCGCGCCCCTGACGGGCTGGCTCATCGCCCGGCAGGGCTGGTCGGCGCCCTTCCTGTGGCTGGGCGTCGGCGGCGCAATGGGCGCGGTGCTGCTGTGGCGCGCTCTGCCGGCCGCCCGCCGCCACGCCCACGGCACGATCACCATCGGCTACACCTGGCAGATGCTGCGCCGCCACCCCATCATCTGGGCCGCGGCGCTGTACATGCTCCTGCCGCTCATCGCCCAGGAGGCGCTGTTCATCGTCTACGGCGACTGGATGGAGAGCACCTTCAACCTGAGCCTGACCGGCCTGGGCCTGGCGACGACGCTCATCGGCCTGGCTGAGATGAGCGGCGAGGCCACGGCCGGCTGGTCGGTCGATCGCTTCGGCAAACGGCCGGTCGTCGCCCTCAGCGGCGTGCTGACGGCGGTCGTCTTTCTGCTCATCCCCCTCAGCGCCGGCAGCCTGACGACGGCGCTGGCGGCGCTGGTAGCCCTTTTCTTCATGTTCGAGATCGCCGTCGTCGGGGCCATCCCGCTGCTGACCGAACTGGTGCCGGAGGCGCGCGGCGTGGTCATGTCGATGAGCTTCGGCGCGATGGCCGCCGGGCGCACCATCGGCTCGATCGTCGGCCCGGCCGTATGGGCGCGCGCGGGCATGTGGGGCAACAGTCTGATCGCCGCCACGGTGATGCTGCTGGCTGTGGTCGTTCTCGTCCGCTGGCTGCGCGAGGCCAAGCAAGGAGCACTGTGATGGAAGTCATCGATCTGCTCGTCCATTCCGCCGGGCAAGTCTGCGTCGTGCCGCCCCACGACGGCCCCCAGCGCGGCGCGGCCCTGGGCGATCTGGGCCTGCTGGCCGGCGGCGCGGTGGCCGTGGACCAGGGCGATGGAAGGGCCCAGATCTACGCGATCCTGACC
>ERZ724513.179-NODE-179-length-28045-cov-4.859235_pt1 | contig 28045 bp, 26 predicted proteins | sample MGYA00376046_ERZ724513 | MGnify/ENA primary metagenome ERZ724513 (study PRJEB28724, sample SAMN07190883) | activated sludge metagenome | isolation source: activated sludge of sewage treatment plant in Hong Hong | place: Hong Kong | collected 2016-03-17 ...
GAAGATGTCGTCATCGGGCCGGCCGATCATCTCCGCCGCCGCGGCGGCGCTGTCGGGGTTGTAAGCCCAGGTATAGCGCAGCGCCCGGTCCTGGGAGAATGCGTGGATATGCGCGCCATGCAGCGCCGCTTCCAGCCGCGCCTTCGCGAGCGCCAACTCGCGCGTCCGCTCGTCGAGCCGCCCCTCGAGTTCGCGGCGGGACGCATCGGGGGCTGGTTCCAGTCGTTGCGCCGCCATCTGGGGGCCTGCGGGCTCCCGCTCCCGCACGTCCACTGCCGCCAGGCTCGCGAAGCCGGCCACGGCGCCGGCCGCGGCGACCTGGCCCTGCGCGGTCCAGCGCCAAACCAGCCAAACGACGATCCCGCCCAGAAGAGCGGCGGCAACCTTGGCCGGCAGCACCCATGCAAAGGAAAGCGCCTGCGGACCGAGCGCATTGGCGCCGTGGACTGCCCCGAGGAGGAGCAGAAAGCCACCGGACGTCCACGCCAGCCCTCGATCCGCATCTGGCCAGCCGCGACGTCGCCCGGCCATCCAGAGGAGGCCGAGCAGAATGGCCAGCAACTCGACGGCGATGGCGAGATCGGCCGCACGGGCGAGAAAGACATAAAGAGCGCCGGGCGGGGGACACGCCTCTGCCCCGCACGCAGCAGGGACAAGCCAGTCGGTCGCAGCGCTCATCCCTTCAGTTCCCTTGTTGCTCGCGCGTCAGGCTAGGCCTCCGGTTCATAACGTCGCGTTGATTTCGGGCAAAAATGGAATTTGCCTACCTGGCTCCCAACTTCGTGTTTTGGTTGCAGAAAACGGCGGCTCCGGACGCTTTTCGTTACCGACGCGAGCTGAGGGCGAACGCCGCAACAAGCTCCGTGTTTCCTTCTCATCGTCCAGCGGTGCGGAAATCGCACCATCGGGCTCAGCGCCGCCGTGTGCAAATCAACACATTCTTAAAAAATTTTGCATCCGACGGGAACCAACCGCCGAAAAGCACGTTTTGTCACTGACCGGCCGCCCTCCCCCCGTGCTCGGCCGGCCATCTAAGGCGTGTCTGACTTTTCGTCAGCCACGCCTTTTTCTTTGCGCACTCCACAATGCTCAACCTGGGGCAGCATCCGCGGGCCGGCCGGCTCGCGCCGGAAACGGCAGCGCGCCGGAGCAGGCCATCCTGCACCGGCGCGCCATCGGTTTCATTTTACCGCTTTCGATGCTTCAAGAGCGGCCGCCCGAGCCGTGGATTTACTTCTTCTTCAGCACGTCCATCAGGGTCGTGCCCATCCGCGCCGGCGACACCGAGACGTGGATGCCGCAGGCTTCCATCGTCGCGATCTTCGAGGCCGCGTCGCCCTTGCCGCCGGAGATGATTGCGCCGGCATGGCCCATACGCCGGCCGGGAGGGGCCGTGCGTCCGGCGATGAAGCCGACGACCGGCTTCTTGCGGCCGCGCTTGGCCTCGTCGCGGAGGAACTCCGCCGCCTCTTCTTCCGCCGAACCGCCGATCTCGCCGATCATGATGATCGACTCGGTCTTGTCGTCGGCAAGGAACATTTCGAGCACATCGATGAACTCGGTCCCCTTCACCGGGTCGCCGCCGAGGCCGACGGCGGTGGTCTGTCCGAGCCCGACCTGCGTGGTCTGGAACACCGCCTCATACGTGAGCGTTCCGGAGCGGGAGACGATGCCGACATTGCCCGGCTTGAAAATATTGCCCGGCATGATCCCGATCTTGCATTCGCCCGCCGTCATGACGCCTGGGCAATTCGGCCCGACGAGGCGCGACTTCGAGTTGGTCAGCGCGCGCTTGACCCGCACCATGTCGAGCACCGGAATGCCTTCGGTGATGCAGACGATCAGCGGCACTTCGGCGTCGATCGCCTCGCAAATGGCATCGGCCGCGCCCGGCGGCGGCACATAGATCACGGTCGCGTCGGCGCCGGTTTTTTCGCGCGCGTCGGCGACCGTGTCGAATACCGGAAGATTGAGGTGGAAGGAGCCGCCTTTGCCGGGCGAGGTGCCGCCGACCATCTTGGTGCCGTAGGCGATGGCGTGCTCGGAGTGGAAGGTGCCGTTCTTGCCGGTGAAGCCCTGGCAGATCACCTTTGTGTTCTTGTCGATGAGAATGGACATGGGTTTGCCTTTGACGGTCAGCGGGAATGGCGGAACGGGTCGTGAGCGCGAACGCGAAGCCGCGTCAGGCGCTAGTTGCCCCGCACCGCCTTGACGATCTTCTGCGCGGCGTCGTCGAGATCGTCGGCCGAGACGACGTTGAGACCGGACTCGGCGATGATCTTCTTGCCGAGATCGACATTGGTGCCTTCGAGCCGGATGACCAGCGGCACCTTCAGCCCGACTTCCTTGACCGCTTCGACCACGCCGCCGGCAATCACGTCGCAACGCATGATGCCGCCGAAAATGTTGATGAGGATCCCCTTCACATTGGGATCGGAGGTGATGATCTTGAAAGCCTCCGTCACCCGGTCCTTGCTGGCGCCGCCACCGACATCAAGGAAGTTCGCGGGCGATTCCCCGTAAAGCTTGATGATGTCCATGGTGGCCATCGCGAGGCCCGCCCCGTTGACCATGCAGCCGATGGTGCCGTCGAGCGCGATGTAATTGAGATCGTGCTTGGAGGCTTCGATCTCCTTCTCGTCTTCTTCGGTCAGATCGCGCAGCGCGACGATGTCGGGATGGCGATAGAGCGCATTGCCCTCGAACCCGATCTTGGCGTCGAGGCAGATGAGCTGGCCGCCCTTCGTGACCACGAGAGGATTGATCTCGAGCAGCGACATGTCCTTGGCGATGAAAGCCGTATAGAGCTTGGCCACCAGGCTTTCGGCCTGCTTGGCGAGGTCGCCGGTCAGCTTCAGCGCGCTGGCGACGCGCCGGCCGTGATGCGGCATGATCCCGGTCGCCGGATCGACCGTGACCGTGTGGATCTTCTCCGGCGTGTCCTTGGCGACCTTCTCGATGTCCATGCCGCCCTCGGTCGAAACGACGAAGGCGATGCGCGAGCTGCTCCGATCGACCAGAGCCGAGAGGTAGAACTCGCGGTCGATGGCGGAGCCTTCTTCGATATAGAGGCGATGCACCTGCTTGCCGCGCGGCCCCGTCTGGTGAGTGACGAGGACCGAGCCGAGCAGCCGCTGCGCTTCCTTTTGCACGTCTTCGATCGTGCGCACCACCTTGACGCCGCCGGCCTTGCCGCGGCCGCCGGCATGGATCTGCGCCTTGACCACGTAAACCGGCCCTTCGAGCTGTTGCGCAGCCTTCACCGCCTCTTCGACGGAGAAGGCGGCGATGCCGCGTGACGTCGGCACGCCGAATTCCCGAAGCACCGCCTTGGCCTGATATTCATGAATATTCATGGGAAATCCCCGCTCCCTCCGGCGTCGCCGGATCGCAAATTAGCGCGCGACACGGGCTGACGGGGAAGTGTCAGGCCCGCTCGCGTGCTGGAACTCTGGTCAGCCTCCCCGCGTCACGCGGCGAGGTCTGGCGCAATCTTCTTGCAGGCGTCGATCAGCCCGCGCACGGAATCAGCCGACTTCTCGAAAGCGGCGCGTTCGGCGCCGTCGAGGTCGATCTCAACCACCCGCTCGACGCCCTTGGAGCCGATCACCACGGGAACGCCGACATAGATGTCCTTCATGCCGAACTCGCCATTGAGATAGGCGGCGCACGGCACCACACGCTTCTCGTCCTTGAGGAAGCTTTCCGCCATCGCGATCGCGGACGTGGCGGGCGCATAGAATGCCGAGCCGGTCTTGAGCAGGCTGACGATTTCGGCGCCGCCGTTTCGCGTCCGGTCGACGATCGCATCGAGCCGGGCCTGGGTGGTCCAGCCCATATTGACGAGGTCCGGCAACGGAATGCCGGCGACCCCCGAGTAGCGCACCAGCGGCACCATGGTGTCGCCGTGGCCACCGAGCACAAAGGCGGTCACGTCTTCGACCGACACGTTGAATTCGTCGGCGAGGAAATGGCGGAAGCGCGCCGAGTCGAGAACGCCGGCCATGCCGACCACCATCTGCTTGGGCAGGCCGCAGTATTTCTGCAGCGCCCACACCATGGCGTCGAGCGGATTGGTGATGCAGATGACGAAGGCGTTCGGCGCATATTTGCGGATGCCCGCGCCGACCTGCTCCATGACCTTCAGATTGATTCCGAGCAGGTCATCGCGGCTCATGCCGGGTTTACGCGGAACGCCGGCGGTGACGATGCAGACGCTCGCGCCATCCAGCGCTTCGTAGGAATTCGTTCCTGCGAACCGCGCATTGAAATTATGCACGGGCGCGGCCTGAGCAATATCCAGGGCCTTGCCCTGGGGAATGCCCTCCATGATGTCGAACAAGACGACGTCGCCCAGTTCCCTGAGCCCAATGAGATGCGCCAGCGTTCCACCGATCTGGCCTGCGCCGATCAACGCAATTTTAGGACGTGCCATTTGGGGAAAGTCCTCAAGCTGAAAGACAGCGGGGGTTTGCGGGTGTTAGCGGTTTCGGACGGGCCATTCAAGTCGCGTTACGCAATTGAGTAAGGAATCATGCAAAAAGGGTCTGAAGTCAGGTTTCGGCGATGCCCGAGGCGCCGCGCTGACGATGGGGCAGAGCAAGATAGGCTTCCGACGCCATCTCGGTGAGACGCGAGGCGGTGCGTTTGAACTCGTGCGCTTCGTAGCCATCCGTGCCCTGATACAGATCCGCCGGCGCGGCCTCGGCGGAAGCGATCAGTTCGACGGCGTAGTCGTAAAGCGCGTCGATCAAGGTGATGAAGCGCTTGGCCTCGTTGCGCTGCTCGGCCCCGATAACCGGGATATGGTCGAGCATAAGGGTATGGAATTCCTGCGCGATCCGCAGGTAGTCGGCGGCGCCGAGCGGCTGGCCACATAGATCGTGGAACGTGAAGCGCGCCGCCCCCATCGCCGCGCGCGGCACCCGGACGATATGGCCCTTCACCACCAGTTCGTGGCCGCGGCTCTCCCGCCCATGGGTGACGCGCCGCCAGGTTTCATCGAGCGCGGCCTTGGCCGCCCGGTCGGCGGGAACGTGCCAGACCTTCACGCCGACGAGCTTCTCCTGGCGGAAATCGGTGCGCGCCTCGAGCTTCATCACCTCCATATGTTGCTTGAGGAGGCCGATGAAGGGGAGAAACAGCGCGCGGTTGAGGCCGTCCTTGTAGAGATCGTCCGGGACGACGTTGGAGGTCGCGACCACCACCACCCCCCGCGCGAAAAGCTGGGTGAACAGCCTGCCGAGGATCATCGCATCGGCGATATCGGTGACGTGGAACTCGTCGAAGCAGAGCACCGAGGCCTGCGCCGCGAGGTCTGCCGCGGTCAGCGTGATGGGGTCCTGCTCGGCGATCGCGCCTGTCTTGATTTTCTGACGATAGGCGTGGACGCGGTCGTGGACGTCCGCCATGAACTCGTGGAAATGGGCGCGCCGCTTGCGTTTGAGCGTGCAGGTCGCGAAGAACAAGTCCATGAGCATCGTCTTGCCGCGGCCGACCTCGCCGTAAACATAGAGGCCGCGCACGAGCGTCGACGCCGCAGTCTTCGCACGCCGCGAGAACAGCCGACCCAATACCGACGATTTGCGCTCCAGCTCAGATTCTTTGAGACGCTCCAGCAGCGCGTCCAGCCGGGCGACCACGGTTTCCTGCGCGAGGTCCCGTTCGATCTTGCCGGACTCGACGATGGCCGCATAGCGGCCGCTGACGGAGGCCGGCTTTCCGGTGCTCGCGTGATCCGGCCCACCCCCTCTTTCCTGAACACCGGCAGACGGCGAATGGATGTCGATCACAACCACACCGGATAACTCGCATCGTTAGTACACCCCCAATTTGCGGGGCGTCGGGTCATTCTACATACGTGATTGTGCGACGCAACGTCGCGAGGCGCGAACTCTCCAGCGGTAAAATCGCATCGACAATTGATCGCGGAGACTGACAAAACCACTTTTCTTTCAAAGGCGTGCCCCGATGGTCCGAAAGGATAAAGTGGCCTTCGCGGCGTTCCTTGGCATAGATCAAAATTCGCGGACGCACCCGTGCGAGGCTCATTTCGACCTGGAAATATTGCTTAAAACAACTAAATGCTGCGTTGCAACAACAGTAACTGGACGGAACGGCGTTCAGCGAGGAAATGCGCTGAGGGGACTGCGGAACGTACGAAGGCAAAGAGCAGGAGACCCCCGATGCACGAAGTCTTTGTAGAAGGCGGCTTAATCCGGAAGTTATGGAGCGTCGAGACGAACGCATATCGCGATCATCTGCTTCGGCTCGACGCTGAAAGCCGCCGTAATCGCTTCGGTGGCGCGATCGCCGACGAGACGATTCGAAAGTACGCCTCGATGTCGCGCGGCCCCAATGTCGTTCTCCACGGCTACTTCGTGGACGGCGTCCTGCGCGGCGTCGCCGATCTGCGCATTATCGGGCCGATCTACCGACGCGAGGCAGAGGCCGCCTTCAGCATCGAGAAGCCGTGGCAGAGCCACGGAATCGGCTCGGCGCTGCTCGAGCGCAGCCTGCTGGCCGCGCGCAACCGCGGCATCAAGCATCTGCATGTCTCCTGCCTGACGGACAATCAGCGGATGCAGCAACTCGCCCGCAAGTTCGAAGCCGAGCTGAGCTTTGATTTCGGCACGGTGGTCGGCAAGGTGGAAAACCCGCTCCCGACGCCGCTGTCGGTCATGCGGGAGATGGTGGTCGACGGCCACAGCTTCGCAGCCGCCTGCGTCGACTACCAGTCCCGTCTCTTCAAGCCGCCGGCAAAAGCCCTGGCGACGACATAATCTACAATAAAACCAAAGGGGTGAGCGTGCACCCGCTCACCCGTCTCTTCCTGTCCAGACGCCCTCCCGAAAAAATGTTCCGCCGGCTTCGTCTCAGCGCGAGCGCATGCGCAGCGACGGCGCGCGCTCGCTGAGCGGATACGCGGCCTCGACCACGTAAGGCCCGCCGCCGACCGACGCCCGCGAGGAAAACAGCACAAAGCGCGTGACCTCGAACGGCGGCGAGCGAAACGGCTGCCGGGAGCCGAGATAGTCGGCCACCTGCCGCGCCGACGAATCGCGCAGGCGCGCAAGCGTGACATGCGGAGAATATTTGCGGCCCTCCGGGACCAGGCCGACCCGCTGCATCAGCCGCTCGTGCTCGGCCTGGAGATCGTACAGGGCGGTGCTTGCGCCGACCGCCGCGAACACGGCGCGCGGCTTGCGCCCCCCGAACGAATTGAGGCCCTCCAGGCGCAGCGCGAACGGGGCGCGGTCGACGCCGCCGAGCATGAAGGCGATGTCGCGCGCGAGGCGATCGTCGATATCGCCGATGAAGCGCAGCGTGAGATGATAGTTTTCCGGATCGATCCAACGTGCGCCCGGCAACCCGCCACGCAGCATGGCGAGGCCCTCGCCTATCTCCCTCGGAATCTCAATGGCGGTGAAGAGTCGCGGCATTGGGCAGCTCTTGCGTTGCTTCGGGGCCCGGAATCGGCAGGTCTCACGACCCGCGTTGCAGCTTGGCCTGCGCGATCAACTCCTCGGTTTTGGGCAGGATCTGCTTGACGATCACATCGACGCCGGCTGCGCTCGGATGCAGTCCATCTCTTTGGTTGAGCCCGAGGTCGGTGGCGACCCCATCCAGGAAAAACGGATAGAACAATGCATTATAGTCCGCGGCGAGCGCGGGAAAAATGCCGTCGAAGGCCTGCGCATAGGCTGTCCCCATATTCCGTGGCGCCAGCATGCCGCACAGCAGCACCGGGATGCGCCGCTCCTTCAGCCGGCGCAGAATCGTCTCCAGCGCCTTGCGGGTGGCGGCGGGATCGATCCCGCGCAGAGCGTCGTTCGCCCCCAGTTCGAGAATCACGCCGTCGGTCCCCTCCGGCACCGCCCAGTCGAGGCGGGCGAGACCGTCGGCGGTGGTGTCGCCGGAAATGCCCGCATTGACGATCTCGACCTTGAGGCCCTTGGCGTTGAGCGCTTGCTGCAATCGCACCGGGAATGCCTCCGCGCCGCGCAATCCGTATCCGGCGACGAGCGAATCACCCAGGGCTACGATGCGCACCGGCCGCGCCCCCTCCGCCCGCGCCTCACCGGCATGACCGGCCAGCAGGAGCGCCAGCGCCGCGACCACCGCGCCGACGACGCGATGAAGCATCACCTGGACCGAGCCGGTCCGCCTCCCATATGAGGAAGGCCACACCGCCGCGCGGGCCATCCGTGCGCCCGGCTTGTTCGGCGAAAACATACGCATGGACGACACCTCGACCAATATTCACGCGCTTGCGCCTGCGATCGCGCTGTCCCGGGTCAATCTCGCGCTCGGGCGCGACGCGGCGCGCGTGCACATCCTCAAGGACATCACCCTTCATATAGGCCAGGGCGAGGCGATCGGCCTTGTCGGTCCTTCCGGATCGGGAAAAACGACCCTGCTGATGGTCATAGCAGGCCTGGAACGTCCCGACACGGGGGCGGTCGTCGTCGCCGGTCAGGATCTCGGCGCGCTCAACGAAGACCGGCTCGCCCGCTTTCGCGGCCGCAACGTCGGCATCGTGTTTCAGTCGTTTCATCTCATCCCGACCATGACCGCGATCGAGAATGTCGCGGTTCCGCTGGAACTCGCCGGGGTCGAGCGGGCATTCGCCATCGCCCGCGATGAGCTGGCCGCGGTCGGGCTCGGCGAACGGCTCACGCATTATCCGGCCGAATTGTCCGGCGGCGAACAGCAGCGCGTGGCGCTTGCGCGCGCGCTCGCGCCCAACCCGTCGATCCTGATCGCCGACGAACCGACCGGCAATCTCGACGAAGCGACCGGGCGGCAGATCATCGAGCTGATGTTCGCCGGCCACGCCGACCGGCGCATGACGCTTGTTCTTGTCACCCACGACGCCAGTCTCGCCGCGCGATGCGATCGCATCGTGCGCCTGCGGTCCGGCGCGATCGACGCGCCGTCCGCCCGCGAGCGCGCGCGGTCATGAGCACGGCCGAAGCCGTTCTCGACGCAGCGCCCGCGCGGGCAGGTCTCTATACGCTGCTGCGCCTGAGCCTGCGCGACCTCCGCGGCGGCTTGCGCGGGTTCACCGCTTTCATCGCCTGCCTCGCGCTCGGCGTCATGACGATCGCCGGCGTCGGCTCGCTGGCGCAAAGCCTCACCGCGGGCCTGGCGCGCGAAAGCCGCACCATTCTGGGCGGCGATGTTTCGTTCGTCCTGGCGCAGCGCGAAGCCAAGCCGGACGAGCGTGCCTTTCTTGCACACCGGGGCGACGTGTCGGCGATAGCGACCATGCGGGCGCTCGCGCGCGGCGAGGACGGACGCGCCTCCCTGGTCGAGCTCAAGGCCGTGGATGCGCGCTACCCGCTGTACGGCGCGGTCGTGACCGATCCGCCGGGTGTGCTGGCCGCCACGCTTGGGCGCCGCGGCGAGACGTTCGGAGCGGCGGCCGACCCGCTGCTGTTTGCGCGCCTTGGTCTGCAGCGCGGCGGGCGCGTAACGATCGGTGCGGCGACATTCGAGCTGCGCGCGCGGCTCGTGAACGAGCCGGACAAGCTCGCGGCGGGGATAGGCTTCGGCCCGCGGCTGATGATCAGCGACGATGCGTTGCGCGCGACCGGCCTGGTGCAGCCGGGCAGCCTGGTGCGTTTCCTCTATCGCGTGCGGCTGCCGGGGACGGGCACGGCCGGTCGCGCCGACGATGTTGTCGAAGCGGCCGAACGGGACTTTCCCCAAGCCGGCTGGGATATTCGTTCGAGCACCAACGCCTCGCCGCAACTCGAGCGCAATATCGACCGCTTCACGCAATATCTCGTGCTGGTCGGACTGACGGCGCTGCTGGTCGGCGGCGTCGGCGTCGCGAACTCGACCAAGCATTATCTCGACCGCAAGCTGAGCGTCATCGCAACGCTCAAGTCGCTGGGCGCAACCGCGCGCCAGGTGGTGGGGCTCTATTTCCTCCAGGTCCTGCTGCTCGCTTTGCTCGGCGCCGCAATCGGCCTTGCGCTCGGCGCGCTGATGCCGTTCGCGATCGCCCATGTATTCGGTGCGATCATCCCGCTCCCGCTCGCGCCCGCCGTGTATCCGGCGCAACTCCTGCTCGGGCTGCTGTACGGTCTCCTGACGGCGGCGGCCTTCGCCATCTGGCCGCTCGGACGCGCACACGACGCGCCGGTCTCCGCGTTGTTTCGCGACGCGATCGCGCTCGAAAGCTGGTGGCCGCGGCGGCGCTATATAGTCGCGACGGCGATTGCCGGCCTCGCGCTCGCCGCGGTCGCAATCGGCGCGTCCTATGATCGCAAGATCGCCGCCATCTTCGTCGTCGCCGCGCTCGGCGTGTTCGTGTTGTTGCGCATCGTCGCGCTCGCGGTGATGCGCCTCGCGCGCGCCGTTCCGCGGCCGCGTTCCGCCATCCTGCGGCTCGCGCTCGCCAATATCCACCGGCCCGCAGCGTTGACTCCGACCATCGTCCTGTCGCTCGGGCTCGGCATGGCGGTGCTGGTGACGGTGGTCGAGATCGACGCCAATCTGCGCCGGCAGATCACCGCGACGCTGCCGGAGAAGGCCCCCTCGTTTTTCTTTCTCGACATTCCGGCCCGCGACGTCGCGCTTTTCGACGACATGGTGCGCGCGCAGGCGCCCCAGGCGTCGATCGAGCAGACGCCGGTGCTGCGCGGCCGCATCGTCGCCGTGAACGGCGTGTCCGCCGACGAGCTCAAGACGCGGCCGAACGCGGCCTGGGTGCTGCATGGCGACCGCGGCATCACGTATTCCGCCACGGTGCCGCCCGGCTCGCGCGTGATCGAAGGCGAGTGGTGGGGCGAGCAGTATCGGGGACCGCCGCTGCTTTCGCTGGACAAGCGGATCGCCGACGGTCTCGGCCTCAGGATCGGCGACTCCGTCACCGTCAACGTGCTCGGGCGCGACATCGCGGCACGCATCGCCAATTTGCGCGCCGTCGACTGGCAGTCGCTCGGACTCAACTTCGTCCTGGTGTTCTCGCCGGGCGCGTTCAGCGGCGCGCCGCTCACGCATGTCGCAACCGTGACCTTCCCCGACGGCGGCACGCCGCAAGAAGAGGCGGCGCTGCTGGACGCGGCGATGCGGCAATTTCCCGGCGTCACGCCGCTGCCGGTCAAGGAGGCGCTCAGCGCCGTGGGCACAGTCGTTTCCAACCTCGCCCTCGCCGTGCAGGCGGCCAGCGCCGTGACGCTGATATCGACCGTGCTCGTGCTCGGCGGGGCGCTCGCGGCCGGCCACCGCCACCGCGTCTATGACGCGGTCGTCTTGAAGACGTTCGGCGCGACGCGCGCACAGATCATCGCCTGCTATCTCTTGGAATATTTCTTGACCGGAACGGCCGCGGTCCTGTTCGGGATGGCGGCCGGCTCGATCGCGGGATGGCGCGTCGTAAGCGACCTGATGACGCTGCCGTTCGCTTGGCAGCCGGGGCCGGCGCTGACCGCCGCCGCGGCTGCGCTTGCGGTCACGATGGTCTGCGGCCTCGTCGGCACCTTTGCCGCGCTCGGACGCAAGCCGGCGGCGGCGTTGCGAAACCTTTAGGGCTAACCCCGCGCGCTTTGCGACAACTAGCCGCTGGCTGGGAAGCAGATTCTGCTTATCGCAAGCGGGTTTGCGACAATCAGTCGCCGCGGGCGGCCATTATGCTCCCACATATAATCCGCCCATATAGCGAGACTCGAACCGCGGGGCGACACTCCGCGAAACATTCTGCGGACACAGATCGGGGGTTCGACGATGTCGGACTTTAATCGGGACATGGCGAGCGTGAGCTATGGCGCGGGTCGCGCCGACACGGCCGTCATCGACGCCGGCCTGCGCACATACATGCTGCGCGTCTACAACTATATGACGCTCGGCCTCGTCATCACCGGTTTCGCCGCCCTCGGCATGTATCTCCTGTCCGTCACCGGCGACCCCGCGGGCGCCGCGCATATCGTGCGCGGCGGCGCGGAACTGCCGGCGCGCATTGCCGGCGGGATGTATCTCACCCCGATCGGGTATGCCGTTTATGCAAGCCCGTTGAAATGGGTGATCATGCTTGCGCCGCTGGCCCTGGTGTTCGGGCTGAGCTTCGGCGCCGAGCGTCTGCGCCCGTCGACCGCGCAACTTCTTTTTTGGGCCTATGCCGCGCTGGTCGGATTGTCGCTCGGCGCGCTCTTCATGGTGTTCACCCACACCTCGATCGTGCGGGTTTTCTTCATCACCGCCGCATCCTTCGGCGCGCTGTCGCTGTGGGGATACTCCACGCCGCGCGACCTCTCCGGCGTGGGCTCATTTCTGATCATGGGGCTGTTCGGCGTCATCATCGCCTCGCTCGTCAACCTGTTCCTGCAGAGCTCGGCGCTGCAGTGGGCGGTTTCGGTGGCCGGCGTGTTCGTCTTCGCCGGGTTGACGGCGTGGGATACGCAGCGGCTCAAGAACGAATACGTCTACGGCGCCATGGACGGCGAGACGGCGGAGCGTTCGGCCATCATGGGTGCGCTCTCGCTCTATCTGAACTTCGTCAACCTGTTCACGCTGCTCCTTCAACTGTTCGGCCAGCGGCAGGATTGAGATGGATCGCGACATGGCTTAGGCGGCCGGCGCCTGTCCGAAATTTCATGATCTGCGCCAGTCCGCCACCTTCACCCGCCGTCGCGCCGTGATTACATTCGAGCCGGTTTCGGGCGGCCGCATTGGACCGCCTCCGTCTGCCCAGCGGGACGTGTTTCGGGCATAGAAAGGACCTCATCAATGTCGGACTTCGACCGGAATCCCGCGGTGACCCGCGGCTACCCGGCGGATCGTGAAATCGCCATCGATCAGGGCCTGCGCGCCCACATGATCCGCGTCTACAACTACATGGCAGGCGGCGTCGCGCTCACCGGCGCGATTGCCTGGATCACGTTTCAGTTCTCCGTCGTGACCAACGAGGCCGGCGCGATCGTCGCTCTGACCCCGCTCGGCCAAACGCTGTTCCAGGGCCCGATGCTCTGGGTATTGATCCTCGCCCCGCTCGGTCTCGTCTTCTTCCTGAGCTTCAGGATCAACCGCCTCGAGGCCAGCACCGCCCGTGCCTTGTTCTTCCTCTATGCGGGCTTGCTGGGCGTGTCGCTCGCGACGATCTTCATGGTCTATACGCATGGGTCGATCGCGCGCGTGTTCTTCATCTCGGCCGCCGCGTTCGGCGCGCTGAGCCTGTGGGGCTACACGACGCAACGCGATCTGACCGGCATGGGCTCGTTCCTGATCATGGGGCTGTTCGGCCTCATCATCGCGAGCGTGGTCAATCTGTTCCTGAAATCGAGCGGGCTCGACTGGGCGCTGTCGGTCATGGGCGTGCTGATCTTCGCCGGGCTGACCGCATGGGACACCCAGAAGATCAAGGAATACTATGATCCGATGGATGACGGCACGGTCGCCGGCCGCAAGGTCGTGATGGGAGCGCTCGCGCTCTATCTCGACTTCATCAACCTGTTCCTGATGCTGCTGCGCCTCATGGGCGACCGCCGCTGAGGCCGAGCGCGTCCTTTCAGGGTTGAAGTCTCGACGGACGGGACAAGGTTGGATCTGCCGCAAGCGGCCGATCCAAATCTTGCCCGTCCGTTCTGTTTCAGGCGCCGCCGCTTGACGGACGCCGCCGGGTGACTCTAGCTAGACCGAGCGGGGCCCGGATTGCGCGGCGCGATCGTCTGACCGGTGCGCAGCGCGAAACAGAAGGACGGCACACTTGTCTGAATTCAAGAAACCGATCCACGAGATCGACGACGCAACGAGGGCGACCGCCCGCCTGCCGAGCGTCGATATCGAGATCGTTCACCGCCGCGCACCGGACATCGATGCCGAGCAGATTTTCATCAACCTGCAGGCCGTGCCCTCGTTCGATGCGTTCGGGCGGTTTCTCCGGGGAGCCAACCCGCTGTCCTTCTGGGTCGAGTCGACGCGCCTCGCCTGGCTCTTTTGGGCCGACGCCGCGCGGCTTGCGATGCTCCCGTTGAGCCTGGGCTCGCTGCCGCCTCCCGGGCAAAAGGGGCGTCCCTCGGAAGACCGCTGAGGCTCCGGCATCCGGAGAGATTGCACGCCCGCCCGACGCATGCCGCTTCGGAATTGAATTGAATTCGTTCCAGCGATCCCTCGCGGCCGCGCCTGCGCCGCGATCCGCTTCCCGCTGCGCCGGAAAATACTCAGGCGCGGGCGATCAGTTCGCCACCAGGCTCAGCGCCGTCTTGTCGAACACCCGCAGGACGCGGTCGAGTTCGTGGCCGCCCTGGACGATCAGGCCGGTTGCGGAAACCACCCGATAGACGCCCTGACGTCGCGCCAGCCGCGGATTCTTTTCGATGCGGTAGATCGGGACTTCAGCGGCCGAACGGAAAACCGAAAACACCGCGCGATCCCTGTGGAAGTCGATGGCGTAATCGCGCCATTCCCCCGACGCAACCTTGCGGACGTATAGATTGAAAATTCGCTTCAGCTCGCGACGATCAAAGGTCACGCGGGCTCCGGGGGCGACGGCCGGACACTTCACTGTCGCCTCGCCCCCGCGGAACTCGCTTGGATCAACATCGCCAAGCTCCAAACCCATCGGCGCCTCCTCGTCATCGGGACGTCATGATCGCTCCGAAACGGGCGCAAGAGCAAGAGCGACGAAGAGCGCGCGGCTTCACCGGGCAGATCACGCGTTCGTTAGTCCGTTCATAATGATGCCAGAATTCGGCCGCGTGCAGGCCGATCTGAATTGCGAGAAACCACCATTGCCACGGGGTCCGGTCTGACATGGGTACCGGATTCCTCAGCCCCCCCAGCCCCCCGGGCTCGTAAGGGCCGGACCCTCTGGCAAAATTCTGGTGTTTCAATCCCCGAAATTGTCGGCCGGCTCAGCCGGCCTTTTCTTTTTGGACTGCCCCGCAGAGCGGTGCGGACAGCAGCAAAACGCCCCGGCAGCTGCGCGCGGCCGGGCGGCTTTATGCTTGATGCTGCTTGATGCTCGATGCTGACTTGGATCGCCTACTGCAATTGGGCGATTGCTGCGCCGCGGATCACTCCCGGCGTTCCGGAGTTTCCCACCTGGACGATCACCGCGATGGAGTCGACCATCTCGGTCTTCACGTCGGACAGCGGAATGGTCCATTTGCCGGCGCCGGCCCAATCGCCGAGCTTGACCCAGCGGCGCACGACATTGGCATAGGTGACCGTGCGTCCCTTGTTCTCGCCACGCCCGATCGCCACCGGAACCGCGCTCGCCAAGCCCCAGATCCAGACCTCGCCGGCGGCGCCGGCATCGCCCGTGCCGACAGTGATCGACACCTGTCCATTCGCGACGGCGACCTCGACCGGCACGGACAGCCGCGCGCCGTGGTCGCGGGCCGCAGCGACGGCATTCTCGATCGCGCGCTTGTCGCTGCCGAGCGCGTGGGCGGCGCCGTTCACCACCGCTTGCGGCGTGTATATGTCTCCGTCGCCGCGCACGCGCGAATATGCCTTCTGGCGCGCCGTGTGGCGCGGGTCGGCGAGCGTGTCCTTCCAGCCGAGATAATCCCAATAGTGGACCGGCAGGCTGACCACGACCAATGTCGGGTCCTTACGCAACTCGCCGACCAGCTTGTCGGCTGGCGGGCATGACGAACACCCTTGGCTGGTAAACAATTCGACGACGGCACGCGGCCCCGCACCCGCGCCGGTCGCGCTCGCCGCCAACACCGTGGCGGCGACGACGCTGCAAACCGACCAGTTGCCTGCTGACATCAAATTCTCGGCCTCGTTCTTGTCTGTTCAGGCACGCGCGAATGCTCGCGTCCGCCACTCACCGTGCGGACGTGCTCTGCGACGGATGATGCTTCCTGATCAGGCGCGCGTTTCTTTCGGACCCACGGTCCGGCGCGCAGTGGCCGTGAATAGTACGCGCAAGCGATCACCTGCCACTCACTTAGCAGTGAGATTGGCGCGCAACGCGGCAATGTGATCGGATTTTAGCGCTTATGAAAAAGGTCCGCGGCGCAGGACGCCGCGGGCCTCTGCGGATCGCTCACGCGGCGAGCTGACGCAGCACGTACTGCAGAATGCCACCGTTGCGCAGATACTCGAGTTCCTCGAGCGTATCGATGCGGCAGATCAGCGGGACGCGCTGCAATTTGCCGTCCGCCCCGACGATCTCGGCGACCAGTCGCTGCCGCGGCTTGAGCTCGCCCTGCAGGCCACGGATGGTGACCTGCTCGCTGCCTTTGAGGCCGATCGTCTGCCACGACGCGCCTTCCTCGAATACCAGCGGAACGACGCCCATGCCCACCAGATTGGAGCGGTGGATGCGCTCGAAGGATTGCGCGATCACGGCGCGGATGCCGAGCAGCGCCGTGCCCTTGGCCGCCCAGTCGCGCGACGAGCCGGTGCCGTACTCCTTTCCGGCAAACACGACGAGCGGCACGTTCTCGCTCTTGTAGCGCATGGCCGCTTCGTAGATCGGCATCTGTTCTTTTGAGGGATAATGAATCGTGACCCCGCCCTCGACGCCCGGAACCATCTGGTTCTTGATGCGGATATTGGCGAAGGTGCCGCGCATCATGATTTCGTGGTTGCCGCGCCGCGTGCCGTACTGATTGAAATCGGGCGGCTTGACGTGGTGTGCGACCAGATACTGCCCGGCGGGCGAGGCGACCTTGATCGAGCCTGCGGGCGAAATGTGGTCGGTCGTGATCGAGTCGAGGAAGAGCCCGAGAATGCGCGCCTCGACGACATTGGTGAGCGGCTGCGGCTCGCGCGTCATGCTGGCGAAGTAGGGCGGATTCTGCACATAGGTCGACTTGCGATCCCATGCATAGGTGAGGCCGCCCTTTACCGCAATCTTGCTCCAGTTCGCGTCGCCCTTGAACACGTTGGCGTATTTTCGCACGAACATCTGCTTGGTGATCGTCTTCTTCATCGCCGCGTTGATCTCGCGGTTGGACGGCCAGATGTCCTTGAGAAAGATTTTCTTGCCCGCCTTGTCGACGCCGAGCACGGTCTTCGCCGGATCGAAATTCATCGTTCCCGCGAGCGCGTAGGCGACGACCAGCGGCGGCGAGGCGAGATAGTTGGCGCGCACGTCCGGATTGACGCGGCCTTCGAAGTTGCGATTGCCGGACAACACCGAAGCGGCGACGAGGTCGTGCTCGTTGACGGCGGCCGAGACTTCCGCCGGCAACGGTCCGGAATTGCCGATGCAGGTCGTGCAGCCGAAGCCGACCAGATTGAACCCGAGCTTGTCGAGGTATTTCTGCAGGCCTGACTTCGCGAGATATTCGGCGACCACCTGCGAGCCGGGCGCCAGCGAGGTCTTCACCCACGGCTTGACCGTGAGCCCCTTCTCCACCGCCTTTTTCGCCAGCAGGCCTGCGCCCATCATCACCGACGGGTTCGACGTGTTGGTGCAGGAGGTGATCGCGGCGATGACCACGTCGCCGTGGCCGAGATCATGGCCGCGCCCTTCCACCGGCACGCGCTTGTCCGCCTCGCCGCCCTTGCCGAACTCGTCGGCGAGCGCGCGGGCAAAACCGCTTTTCACCGCCTTGAGCGGAACGCGGTCCTGCGGACGCTTCGGCCCGGCGAGCGAGGGCTCGACCGAGGCGAGTTCGAGCTTGAGCACGTCGGTGCAAACCGGATCGGGCGTGCTCTTGGTCCGGTACATGCCTTGCGCCTTGGCATAGGCCTCGACGAGCTTGACCCGGTGCTCGGTACGTCCGGTGCCGCGCAGGAAATCGAGCGCATCGGCGTCGACGGGGAAAAAGCCGCAGGTCGCGCCGTATTCGGGCGCCATGTTGGCGATGGTCGCGCGATCGGCGATCGACAGGTTGGCGAGGCCGGGGCCGAAGAACTCGACGAACCGGCCGACCACGCCGCGCTTGCGCAGCATCTGCGTCACCAGGAGCACGAGGTCGGTCGCCGTCACCCCTTCCGTCAGCTTGCCGCTCAGCTTCACGCCGACGACTTCGGGAAGCACCATCGAGTAGGGCTGGCCGAGCATCGCGGCTTCCGCCTCGATGCCGCCGACGCCCCAGCCGAGCACGGCGAGCCCGTTCACCATGGTCGTGTGGGAGTCGGTGCCGACCAGCGTGTCGGGATAGGCGATTTCCGCCTTCACGGTCTTGCCGTCGACTTTAGCCTCGCCTTTGGAGGTCCACACCGTCTGCGACAGATATTCGAGATTGACCTGGTGGCAGATGCCGGTCCCCGGCGGCACCACGCGGAAGTTCTGAAACGAGAGCTGCGCCCATTTGAGAAAGCGGTAGCGCTCCTGGTTCTGCCGGTACTCTTCCGCCACGTTCTTCTTGAACGCGTCGTTGGTGCCGAAAAAGTTGACGAGCACCGAGTGGTCGATGACGAGGTCGACCGGAACCAGCGGATTGATCTTTTTCGGGTCGCCGCCGAGGTTCTTCATGGCGTCGCGCATGGCGGCGAGATCGACCACCGCCGGCACGCCCGTGAAGTCCTGCATCAGCACGCGCGCCGGCCGGAACGGGATTTCACGCTCGGACGTCTTGGTCTTGAGCCACTGGGCGACCGCCTGGATGTCCTCCTTGGTGACGGTTTGCCCGTCCTCGTGGCGCAGCAGATTCTCGAGCAGCACCTTCATCGAGAAGGGAAGCCGCGAAATGCCCTTCAGGCCGTTCTTTTCGGCGGCCGGCAGGCTGTAATAGACATAATTCCGGTTGCCGACTTTGAGGGTCCGGGTGCACTTGAAGCTGTCGATCGAGGTCATGGCGCGATGTTCCATTCCGGCCGAAAGGCAGCCGGATTGCCTTTCTCATATATCGTCGGGGTGCCGCTTGGTTCACCCGCTTGAGACGCGCCGGACGCGCTTTTTTCGCCGGCCGGCAGGCTTTGTCATGGGGCTTATAAGAGCTTTTCTTCCGTTCTGCTATACGACTTCTAAACAGCGGATTCGATGCAACGTCTAGTCTGAGCGCGAACGATCCATGCCGTTTCCAGGTGATCAATTCGTAGGCCCTTGGGGGCGCCGGCGGCCGGATCGCACGGGACGGAGGGCGGCTGGCCCGGCCCCCGGCCGCGCACCGTCCAGCCGATCGCCGGCATCGGTGAGGAAAAGGCCCGGCGAGACCTCCCGATGGAGCTGATCGGGGAGGACCTCGTCTGCGTGCGCGGCGGACGCGAGGTTTTCTCCGGCCTCGGCTTTCGCGTCCGCGCGGGGGAAGCGCTGCTCCTGACGGGCCCCAACGGGGCGGGAAAAAGCTCGCTGCTGCGCCTGATCGCCGGGCTGCTGCGACCGGCCGCCGGCCGGATCGCGCTCACCGGCGGCGACGCCGAGCTGAGCGCGGCGGAACAAGCCCATTATCTCGGCCACCAGGACGCCCTGAAACCATCCCTGACCGTCGGCGAGAACCTGCGGTTCTGGGCGGATTTTCTCGGCGGCGGCAGCGGTGTCCTGACGGATGCCCTCGCCGCCGTCGGGCTCGAGGAGCTGGCCGACCTTCCCGCCGGCTACCTCTCGGCCGGCCAACGGCGGCGTCTCTCGCTTGCCCGGCTGCTCGCGGCGCCGCGGCCGCTCTGGCTGCTCGACGAACCGACCGCAGCCCTCGATACCACCGCGCAGGGACGGCTGGCCGACCTCATGCGCGCGCACCTCGCCGGCCGTGGCCTCATCATCGCCGCCACCCACGGGCCGCTCGGGCTCGACGCAGCCCTCGGTCTGCGCCTGGGAGCGTCTTCGACCCCTGTAGCGGAAGCCGCCCCTTGACCGCGCTCCGGGCCCTGCTCCTTCGCGACATGCGCATCGCCATCCGGATCGGCGGCGGGGCGATGATGGCCGTCCTGTTCTTTCTGGTGGTGGTGGTCCTCACCCCCTTCGCGCTCGGGCCGGATACGGCGTTACTACAACGCGTCGGACCGGCGATCCTGTGGATCGGCGCCCTGCTCGCCTCCCTGCTCGCGCTCGACCGGCTGTTCGCCGCCGACCAGGAGGACGGATCGCTCGACCTGATCCTGATGGCGCGCACGCCGATGGAACTCGCCGCCGCCGCCAAGGCGCTGGCGCACTGGCTCACCACCGGCCTTCCGCTGGTGCTGGTCACTCCTGTCCTCGGGCTGTTTCTCAATCTCGAGCCGGCAGCGACCGGAGCGGTGATGCTCACTTTGCTGGCCGGGACCCCGGCCCTGACCTTCATCGGCCTGATCGGGGCCTCGCTCGCGGTCGCGCTCCGCCGCGGCGGCCTGCTCCTGCCGGTTCTGGTGCTGCCGCTGACGGTGCCGGTGCTGATTTTCGGGGTCGCGGCCTCCAACGCCGCCATCGTCGGGCCGGTGCCGTTCGGAACGCCGTTCACGCTCCTGTGCGCGATCACGCTGATGAGCCTCGTCGTCGGCCCGTTCGCGGCGGCGGCCGCCCTCCGGCAAGGACCGGAGTAGGCGATCGCGGCAGTTTCCGTACAACTGCCGCATTGCGCGCCCATTCCGTGCGGACTAAGACAAGGCCGATCATGGCGCTGATTGATTTCGCCAATCCGACCCGGTTTCTGAACCTCGTCGATCGCGTGTTACCCTGGCTCGCCGGCGCGACGGCGCTCGCCTTCGCGATCGCGCTCGTGCAAGTTTACGGCGCGCCCGACGACTATCAGCAGGGCGCCACCGTCAAGATCATGTTCCTGCACGTGCCCGCTGCCTGGCTCGCCATGTTCTGCTGGGGGCTGATGAGCGTCGCTTCGATCGGCACGCTGGTATTCCGCCACCCGCTCGCCGACGTCGCCGCAAAGACGGCGGCGCCGCTGGGGGCTGCGTTCACCTTCATCTGCCTGGCGACGGGGTCGCTGTGGGGCCGCCCGATGTGGGGCGCCTACTGGGTGTGGGACGCCCGGCTCACCTCGGTGCTGGTGCTGTTCATCATGTATCTCGGGCTGCTTGCGCTGTGGCGCAGCGTCGATGACCCGAGCCGCGCCGGCCGCGCCGCCGCGATCCTGACCCTGGTCGGGGCGATCAACCTGCCGATCATCAAGTTCTCGGTCGACTGGTGGAACACGCTGCACCAGGGCTCGTCGGTCGTGCGCCTCGACGGGCCGGCGATCCATCCGACCATCCTGGCGCCGCTGCTCACGATGGCGGTCACCTTCACGCTGCTGTTCGTCACGCTTCACCTCGCGGCGATGCGCAACGAGATCCTGCGCCGCCGCGTGCGCAGCCTGCGTCTCCTGCAGGCGCAAGCCGCGCCGGGAGCTTGAGCGATGTCGCTTGGCCCGCACGCCGCCTTCATCATCGCCGCCTACGGATTGGCGCTCGGCGTGATCGTGGCGCTGATTGCCTGGATCATTGCCGACCATCGCCGGCAGCGGCGCACCCTCGCCGATCTCGAGCGCCGCGGCGTGACCCGCCGCTCCGCCAATATTCGCCCGACGCCGATCGAGGGAACGGCATGACGGCGCTTCCCACCAACGAACCGGCGCGGCCGCGGCGCTGGATCGTGTTCGTGCCGCTCGCGATTTTCCTGGCGCTCGCAGGACTGTTCCTGTTCCGGCTCGGCGCGGGCGATCCCGCGACGATTCCGTCCGCGCTGATCGGCCACCCTGCTCCCGGCACCGACCTGCCGGCGATCCCCGGCCTCGTGCGCGAGGGCAAGCCCGTGCCCGGGCTCACGGGGGCCGACTTCAAAGGACAGGTCACCGTACTCAATGTCTGGGGCTCGTGGTGCCTGCCATGCCGCGAGGAAGCGCCCCTGCTGATGCGCATGGCGGCGGACAAGCGTTTTCGGCTGGTCGGCTTGAACTACAAGGACCAGGCGGACAACGCGCTCCGGTTTCTCCAGCGCTTCGGCAATCCCTTTGCCGCGATCGGCGCAGATACCTCCGGCCGCGCCGCGATCGAATGGGGCGTGTATGGCGTGCCCGAGACTTTCGTGATCGGGCGCGACGGCATGATCGCCTACAAGCTGGTCGGACCGATCACGCTCGCCAATCTCCCACCACTCAGAATCGCGATCGAGAAGGCGCTCGCCTCAGGATCGTGAACTTTCTTTGCAACTTGACGTCGGCGGCCTTGCCCGCGCTTAACCCGACATGATACGCGCAACGCCTGCGCGCGATGGCGCTTCTCGGGAGGATCGCCAACCTTTGGCGAATTTGAATCAATAGGCGCGCGCAGAATTTCCGCGGCAAGCAAAGAGGAAAGCATGGCAGAGCAAAAAATTGGCAATCCGGCCGTCGTCGGCCTGGCGGGGTTCGGGCTTACGACCATGGTGCTGCAGTTTCATAATGTCGGGTGGATGGGCCTCGGGCCGGTGATTTGGCTCGGACTTGTTTTCGGCGGCCTCGCCCAGATGATCGCGGGCCTTCAGGAAATGAAGACCGGCAATAATTTTGGCTATTGCGCCTTCACCGCCTATGGCTGTTTCTGGATCGCGCTCGCGCTCCTGCTCATCGGCAACCACTACAACATCTACGTTTCGAACAAGACCGACATCGGCTGGTTCCTGATTGCGTGGACCGGCTTCACCGCCATCCTGTGGGTCGGTTCGATGCGCCTCAATGGCGCGCTCGCGCTGACGTTCACGCTGCTGCTGATTGGTTTCATCCTGCTCGACCTCGCGCATTTCGGCTTTCCCAATCTCACCGTGGTGGCGGGTTACGAGCTGATGGTCTGCGCCGCGATGGCTTGGTACATCATGGCGCATCTCATCTTCGCCGACGTCTTCGGACGCGACGTGTTGCCGGTGGGCAAGCCCTGGATCGACCTTAAGCGCATCGAGCCGGAGCAGATCGTGCGGAGTGGTGTCCAAGAAGCGGAAGCGGGAGCCTGACAATGCGAACACGGACGATAATCGCTGCAATCACTCTGGCCGCCGCGACCGCTTTCGGAACCGGCATCGCCATCACCGCCGAGCCCGACGCCGCCACGCCCGAGGAAGTGGTGTCCAAAGTCTGGGCCGCCTCGCGTTTCCTGAACGAGAAGGGCGCGTCCGGCTTCGCCGCGTTCAACAGCAAGGACGGCCCCTGGGTGTGGAAGGACAGCTACGTCTTTGTCTATGACTGCCGCCTCGACCGCATGGTGGCGCATCCCATGCGTCCCGACCTGGTCGGACGTCCGCTGATGCAGATCACCGACAACAACGGCAAGTTCATCTTCAAGGAGCTGTGCAAGGCGGGCGAAGACCCGCACGGCGGCTGGGTCGAATATCTGTGGACCAAGCCGGGCGCCGGCGGCGTCTCGCGCAAGGTTTCCTACACGAAAGCCGCCGACATCGCGTTTTCATCGGGGATCCAGGTGGCCGCCGGCGTCTACGACGACAAGGCGTCCGTCACTGACCTGACCAAGCTTACCGGCAAGATGGCCGATCCCACCAAGTATCCGGCCCATTGACCCTGCGCCATGCGGATGGGGCTCGCGCCCCGTCCGCTCTACTCCCGTCCGCTCGTGAAAGTCACTCCAGCCAGAGCGCGAGATCGTCGCGGTGGATCATCACCGTGCGGCCGGGATTGCCGAGGATGAGCAGAATGTCGGCCGACGACATGCCGCGGATCCGGTCGGCGTCCTCGGCGTCGTAGGCGACCAGGCCGCGCCCGACCTCCGCGCCGTCCAGCCCGCGCACGATCACCGCATCGCCGCGCGCGAACGCGCCCTCGACCCGCACCACGCCCGCAGGCAGCAGGCTCTTGCCGCGCTTGAGCGCAGCAACCGCACCGGCGTCGATGGTGAGCGTGCCTTTCGGCTCGAGCGAGCCCGCGATCCACTTCTTGCGCGAGGTGACCGGGTTGGCGGGCGTCAGGAACCAGGTGGCGCGCGCCCCGCTCCGGATCGCCCGCAACGGATGCAGCACCCGGCCCGAGGCGATCACCATATGCGCGCCGCCGGCGGTCGCGATCTTGCCGGCCTCGATCTTGGTCCGCATGCCCCCGCGCGAGAGCTCCGATGCGGGCGCGCCCGCCATCGCCTCGATCTGCGGCGTGATGCGCTCGACCACCGCGATGAAGGCCGGGTCGGGAACGCGATCGGGCGGCGCCTCGTAGAGGCCGTCGATGTCCGAGAGCAGCACCAGGAGATCGGCGCTCGCCATGCTGGCGACCCGCGCGGCGAGCCGGTCGTTGTCGCCGTAGCGAATCTCGTTGGTCGCCACCGTGTCGTTCTCGTTGATGATGGGCACGGCGCGCCAGTCGAGCAGGCGCGCAATGGTCGAGCGCGCATTGAGGTAGCGCCGCCGCTCTTCGGTGTCGCCCAGCGTCACCAGCACCTGCCCGGCCTTGATGCCGTAACGCCCGAGCGCCTCCGCCCAGATGCGCGCGAGCGCAATCTGCCCGACCGCCGCCGCGCCCTGGCTGTCCTCGAGCGGCAGCGCGCCGCGCGGCAGCCTGAGCATCGAACGGCCGAGCGCGATCGCCCCCGAGGAGACGACCATGACGTCGCGGTTCGCCGCATGCAGTTCGGCGATGTCGCCCACGAGCGAGGCGAGCCACGCTTCCTTGACGCAGCCGGCCTTGGCGTCGACCAGCAGCGCGGAACCCACCTTGACGACGATGCGGCGAAAATCGTCGAGCGCGGGGGTTTTGGGCATGCGGACCAGACCAGTCCGAGTTCCGCGGTTCATATCGTTCATGGCGATGGTCAGTCTTGCGCCGTCGTGAGACCGCGCGCGCGGCCGGCCGATTCCAGGAACCCGCGAACGATCGCGAGCAGTTCCGGCTCGTCGAGCAGGAAAGCGTCGTGGCCCTTGTCGGTCTCGATCTCGGCGAAGGACACGCGCGCGCCGCCCGCATTGAGGGCATGCACGATCGCGCGCGAATCGGAGGTCGGGAACAGCCAGTCGCTGGTGAACGAGATGACGCAGAACCGCGTCGAGGTTCCCTTGAAGGCGTTGGCGACGACGCCGTCGTAGTCGGCGGCGAGATCGAAATAATCCATCGCCCGCGTCAGATAGAGATAGCTGTTGGCGTCGAAGCGCTCGACGAAGGTCGAGCCCTGGTGGCGCAGGTAGTTCTCCACCTCGAAATCGGCTTCGAAGGAAAAGGTCGGATTGCTGCGGTCCTGAAAGCGGCGGCCGAACTTGCGATGCAGGGCGGCGTCCGACAGGTAGGTGATGTGCGCGCCCATGCGCGCCACGGCCAGCCCGCGGCGCGGCTCGGTGCCTTCGAAGATATAGCGTCCCTGACGCCACTCGGGATCGGCCATCACCGCCTGGCGGCCGACCTCATGGAAGGCGATGTTCTGCGCCGAATGGCGGGTCGCCGTCGCCAACGGCAGGGCGGAGAACACGCGGTCCGGATAGGTCGTGCACCATTGCAGCACCTGCATGCCGCCCATCGAGCCGCCCGCGATGGAGAAGAGTTGATCGACGCCGAGGTGATCGAGCAGCATCGCCTGCGCCCGCACCATGTCGCGAATGGTGATGACCGGGAAATCGAGCCCCCACGGGTGTCCCGTCGCGGGGTTGGTCGAGGACGGGCCGGAGCTGCCCATGCAGCCGCCGATCACGTTCGGACAAATGATGAAATAGCGGTCGGTGTCGATCGGCCGCCCCGGCCCGACCATGCTTTCCCACCAGCCCGGCTTGCCCGTCACCGGATGGATGTTGGCCACATGCTGATCGCCGGTCAGGGCGTGGCACAGCAACACGGCGTTGGAACGCGCGGCGTTGAGCGTGCCATAGGTCTGGTAGGCGATCTGAAAGGGCGCAAGCTCGACGCCCGCGTCGAGCTTGAGCGGCCGGTCCGCGTCGAAGACTATGAACGGCGAGCGCGGCCGGTCCGCTTCGCGGACGCGATCGGGCGCATTGCGTATGGCAGAAGACCGACTGTTGCTCATGGGGGTGCTCGCCGACCCTCCAATATAGGCGCTAGGGTGCACATTCGGCCACTCCCGTCGCGGCGAGCGGCCTACATAGACCAGCGGCCTGCGCCGTCAATGTTTTCTTTGCCTCGGCGATGATCACGAATTATCAAAGAGTTCCGCGGGAAGCGCCCGCGGGGAAGGTTGTCCCCATGGCCGGTCCGGAACCATCGCTGGCGGCGCTCCGCGCCGAGATCGACCGCATCGACGAGGCCATGCACGGCCTCCTGATCGAGCGCAGCGAGATCATCGGGCGGCTCATCGCCGTCAAGCGAACGGCGGAGATGGGCTCCGCGTTCCGGCCGGCGCGCGAGGCGGAGATGATGCGGCGTCTGGTCGCCCGCCATCGCGGCATTCTCCCGCTCGACACGGCCGAGAGCATCCTGCGGGTGATCATCGCGACCTTCACCTATATCCAGGCGCCTTACCGGCTCCACGCCGACATCTCCACCGGCGAAGCCGCCATGCGCGACTCGGCGCGGTTCCATTTCGGCTTCACCGTGCCGTTCCAGGAGCATCTCGGCGCGGCGGGCGTGCTCAGGGCGCTCGCCGTCGCGCCCGGCGATCTCGGCCTCGTGCCGGCGACGAGCGCCGCCGTCGGCGCCTGGTGGACCGGACTCGAGGCCCACGATGCGCCGAAGATCATCGCCCGGCTGCCCTTTATCGAGCGCGCCGACCATCCCGCCGGATATCCGGTGTTCGCCGTCGCCCGCCCGCATCCCGACGCCGTGATCCGCGACGAGGCGACCGTCTGGAGCCTGAGCGTCTCCGGCTGGGGGATGAAGGCGGCGCAGGCCATCGGGCTTGCCGCCGAAGTGGTCGCCGTTCCCGAGGGCGCGTTCGACGGCGCGGCGCTGCTCGTCTCCCTGCCGGCCGACAAGAAGATCGAGGCGATCACGGACGCCTTGCAGAAGGCGGGGGTCTCGGTGCGTTCGCTGGCCCTCGTCGGCAGCCATGCGACCCGCTATACGGTATCGGCGGACGGAAAGCTGATCCCCACCGGCCGATAATTGTCCCAGAACCGTTTCCACCGCGCGTGGTAGGAGCGACAAGCGGCCGCGCGAACGGACCGCCCTGGAGTGAATGAATGCCTGCCCTGCGTCCCGAGCCACGCCCCGGCGTGCTGAAGATCAAGGCCTACGTGCCCGGCAAGAGCGATGCGCCGGGAGCCGCCAAGGTCTATAAGCTGTCCTCCAACGAGTCCCCGCTCGGACCGAGCCCGCAGGCGGTCGCGGCGTATCACGCGGTCGCCGAGCATCTGGAAGACTACCCCGACGGCGCGGCGACGGCGCTGCGCGAAGCGATCGGGCGAACCTACGGACTCGATCCCACCCGCATCGTGTGCGGGGCGGGATCGGACGATCTCCTCAACCTGCTCGCCCGCGCCTACCTTGCCGATGGCGACGAGGCGATCCACACCACGCACGGTTTTCTCGTCTACCCGATCACGACGCTCGGCGCGGGCGCGACGCCGGTGGTCGCGCCGGAAAAGAACTTTACCGCCGACGTGGATGCGATCCTCGCCTGCGTGACCGAGCGCACCAAGATCGTGTTCCTCGCCAATCCCAACAACCCGACCGGCACGTTCATTCCTTTCGACGAGGTGAAGCGGCTGCATCGCGGCCTGCCGCCGCACGTGCTGCTCGTGATCGACGCCGCCTATGCCGAATACGTCCGGCGCAACGACTATGCGGCGGGCATCGAACTGGTGGCGACCAGCGAAAACGTCGTCATGTGCCGCACCTTCTCCAAGATCTACGGGCTCGCCGCGGTGCGGCTCGGATGGCTGTATGGCCCGCCCCACATCGTCGATGCGCTGAACCGCATCCGCGGTCCGTTCAATGTGAACGCGCCGGCGATCGCGGCCGGCGTTGCGGCCATGGCCGACAGCGCGCATGTCGAGCGCGCGCGCGCCCACAACGACCGCTGGCTCGCCTGGCTCACGGAGGAAATCGGCCGGCTTGGCCTCGACGTGACGCCGAGCGTCGCCAATTTCATTCTGATCCATTTTCCGGGGGACCAAGGAAAGACGGCAGCGGCGGCGGACGCGTTCCTTTCGGCGCGCGGGCTCGTGCTGCGGCAGGTCGGGGTTTACGGACTGCCCAACGCCCTGCGCATGAGCGTCGGCTGCGAGGAGGCGAACCGCCTGGTGGTGCAGGCGCTCGCCGAATTTCTGGGGAAGGCGTGATGGCGCCCCGCGACTCCGACCTTGGTAATTTGGGCTTTAACAATTCGGGCCTGGGTGAAGGCCTTGAGCGCCCGCCATCCGCGGAAA